>Ga0105245_10006484_pt1 | contig 10289 bp, 7 predicted proteins | sample KBSM54metaG_FD_81523 | JGI IMG/M metagenome (GOLD analysis project Ga0105245, IMG submission 81523) | Miscanthus rhizosphere microbial communities from Kellogg Biological Station, Michigan, USA - KBS M5-4 metaG | ecosystem: Host-associated > Plants > Roots > Rhizosphere > Soil | place: Michigan... | reverse complement strand
GAAGAAGATGCCCTCGATCGCGAAGGCGATCCCGAAGGCGTCGCCGAAGCGTTCCATGAAGCGGGGCCAGAGCAGGCCGTACTCGAAGCTGAGCACGGTGCCGGTGACGGCGCCGACGGCGAAGGTCACCGCCATCGCTTTCGACCAGCGTTTGGCGAGCTCGATCGCCGCCTCGTCGCCCTTCTTCAGGCCGATGTAGTTGGCGACGAGGATCGTCGCCGGCAGCGCCACCCCGAGGCAGGAGAGGACGATGTGGAAGCCGAGCGTGAACGCCATCTGCTCGCGTGCGGCGAGCAGGTTTGACGCCGACGCCGCCAGCGGGAGCGGGTCGAGCGGTGGCATAGGCCGGAGGCTACCGCCGGGGGCGGGCGGCGACTATGAAGTTGCTCACGCCTGCCGCTGGGAGCGGTAGCGGCGGATCAGCGCGTTGGTGGAGCTGTCGTGGCGCAGCTGCGGCTCGGCGTCGGCCTCGAGCTCGGGGATGATCGCCACCGCCAGCACCTTCCCCAGCTCCACCCCCCACTGGTCGAAGGAGTCGATCCCCCAGATCGCCCCCTGGGTGAAGACGCTGTGCTCGTACAGGGCGACGAGCGACCCCAGCGTCGCCGGGGTCAGCCTCTCGGCGAGGATCGTGTTCGAGGGGCGGTTGCCCTCCATCACCCGATGCGGCACGACCTCCTCCGCCGTCCCCTCGGCCCGCACCTGCTCGGGCGTTTTGCCGAAGGCGAGCGCTTCGCCCTGGGCGAAGACGTTGGACATGAGGATGTCGTGGTGGTCGCCGAGCGGGTTCAGCGAGTTGGCGAAGCCGATGAAGTCGCAGGGGATCAGGCGCGTCCCCTGGTGGATCAGCTGGTAGAAGCTGTGCTGGCCGTTGGTCCCCGGCTCGCCCCAGTAGATCTGGCCGGTGTCGTAGTCGACGCGGGTGCCGTCGAGGGTCACGTGCTTGCCGTTCGACTCCATCGTCAGCTGCTGCAGGTAGGCCGGGAAGCGGTGCAGGTACTGGTCGTAGGGCAGGACCGCGCAGGTCTCGGCCTCGAAGAAGTCGGAGTACCAGACCGCCAGCAGCCCCATCAGCAGGGGCAGGTTCTCGCCGTCGGGGACGGTGCGGAAGTGCTCGTCCATCGCGTGGAAGCCGGAGAGCATCTCCTCGAAGCGAGCCGGGCCGATCGCCAGCATCGTCGAGAGGCCGATCGCCGAGTCCATCGAGTAGCGGCCGCCGACCCACTCCCAGAAGCCGAACATGTTGTCGGTGTCGATGCCGAACTTCTCGACCTCCGCGGCGTTGGTCGAGACGGCGACGAAGTGCTTGGCGACGGCCGCCTCCTCGCCGCCGAGTCCGGCTAGAGACCATTCGCGCGCGGTGCGGGCGTTGGTCATCGTCTCCAGGGTGGTGAAGGTCTTCGAGGAGATGACGAAGAGCGTCTCCTCGGGGTCGAGGTCGCGGGTCTTCTCGGCGAAGTCGGTGCCGTCGACGTTGGAGACGAAGCGGAAGCTCATCTCGCGCTTGCTGTAGTGCTTGAGCGCCTCGTAGGCCATCACCGGGCCGAGGTCGGAGCCGCCGATGCCGATGTTGACGACGTTGCGGATCGGCTTGCCGGTGTGGCCGCGCCACTCGCCCGAGCGCACCCGCTCGCAGAAGCCGGCCATCCGGTCGAGCGTCTCGTGCACCTCCGCGACCACGTCGACGCCGTCGACGACGAGCGAGCGCTCCCGCGGCATCCGCAGTGCCACATGCAGCACCGCCCGGTCCTCGGAGACGTTGATGTGCTCGCCGCGGAACATCGCCTCGCGGCGCTCCTGCACCCCGCGCTCCTTCGCCAGAGCGCCGAGCAGCATCAGGGTCTCGTCGGTAACGCGGTTCTTCGAGAAGTCGAGGTAGAGCCCGGCGCCTTCGGCCCGCAGCCTCTCCCCCCGGTCGGGGTCGGCGGCGAAGAGGTCGCGCAGGTGCGCGTCGCGGATTTGCTCGAAATGGGCCTGCAGCTGGGCCCAGGCGGGCGTCGCCCGGAGGGCGCTCACCCCGCTACGACCCCGCTCTTCGACCCGATCGTCTCCAGCATCTCTTCCCAGGACTTGTTGAAGCTCCCTTTTCCCTCCTCCTGGAGGCGGGCGGCCAGGGCGGCGACGTCGATCCCGGCCTCGTCGAACTCGGCCAGCACCTGCTCGCAGTTGCCGCCGTCCTTGGGCAGGAGCTCCTTCACCTCGCCGTGGTCGGCGAAGGCCTTCAGGGTCGGCTCCGGCATCGTGTTGACCGTGAGGGGCGAGGCGAAGGCCTCGATGTAGAGGGTGTCGGAGGCGTCGGGGTCCTTGGTCCCGGTGCTGGCCCAGAGCAGCCGCTGCGGCCGTGCGCCCTCGTTCATCAGGCGTCGCATCCGGTCCGACTCCAGCAGCTCGTTGTAGGCGCGGTAGGCGCGGGCGCCGATCGCGATCCCGAGCCGGTTGACGAGCTGGTCGGGGACCTCCTTGGCGACGGCGACGTCCCAGCGGCTCATGAAGATCGAGGCGACCGAATGCACCACCGGGTCGAGCCCGGCCTCGATCCGCCGTTCGATCCCCCGCATGTAGGCGTCGGCGGCGCCGAGGTACTGCTTGTCGTCGAAGAGCAGGGTGACGTTGATCGGGATGCCGGCGAAGATCGACTCCTCGATCGCCTCGCGGCCCGCTTCGGTGCCGGGGATCTTGATGTAGAGGTTCGGCCGCTCGCCCTTGGCGTGGAGCGCCTTCGCCTCCTCGATCGTCGCCCCCGCGTCGTCGGCGATCAGCGGCGAGACCTCGAGCGAGCAATAACCATCGACTCGGGACGTGCGGCGGTGGACGTCGGCGAAGAGGTCGGTGGCGTCGCGCAGGTCGGCCAGGGCCAGCTCGAAGAAGATCTTCTCGTTCTCGTTGGCGCCGACGCCCTCGCCGGCGGCCGCCTTCGGCGCCACCTCGGCGATCTGCTCGTCGTAGGCGTCGCCGGCGCCGATCGCCTTGTCGAAGATCGTCGGGTTCGAGGTGAGGCCGGTGACCGAGAGGTCGCGGATGTAGCCCTCCAGGACCCCCTCGCGCAGCATCGGCCGGGTGATGTTGTCGAGCCAGAGGCTCTGGCCCAGTTCGTGCAGACGCTCGGTGGGCTTCATCAGCCGCCTCCTCAGGTCGTGGATTTAGCGGTCGCGCGCTCGGCGACCTCGCGAGCGACCTTGGCGACGTTGTCGACGGTGAACCCGAACTCGGCCTCGACGTCCGCGAACGGCGCCGACTGTCCAAAGGTAGTCATACCCATGATCCGGCCCTCGGTACCAACCCATTTCTCCCAGCCGAGCGGCGAGCCCTCCTCGATCGCCAGGCGGGCGGTGACGCCGGGCGGCAGCACCTCGTCGCGGTAGGCCTGGTCCTGCTGCTCGAAGATCTCCCAGCAGGGGAGGCTGACGACGCGGCTGCGGATGCCCTCCCCCTGCAGCTGCTCGTGGGCGCCGAGGGCGAGCTGGACCTCGCTGCCGGTGGCGATCAGGATCAGCTCCGGGTCGCCGCCGTCGGGGTCGGCGAGGACGTAGCCGCCGCGCTGGGCGCCCTCGGCCGAGGCGTACTTGGAGCGGTCGAAGACCGGCACGTTCTGCCGGGTCATCACCAGGGCGACCGGGTTGTGGGTGCGGCCGAGCGCCATCTTCCAGGCCTCGGTCACCTCGTTGGCGTCGGCGGGGCGGATCACGTCGAGGTGCGGCATCGCCCGCAGGGCGGCTAGCTGCTCGATCGGCTGGTGGGTCGGGCCGTCCTCGCCGAGGCCGATCGAGTCATGGGTGAAGAGGTGGATCGTCGGCAGCTCCATCAGCGCCGAGAGGCGGATCGCGGCGCGGCCGTAGTCGGAGAAGGTGAGGTAGGTCGACCAGAGCGGCCGCAGCTTCGCCAGCGACATCCCGCTGCAGGCCGCGGCGGCGGCGTGTTCGCGGATCCCGAAGTGGACCTGGCGGCCGTCGTAGCTGCCCGGCTCGTACTGGTCGGCGTCGCCGAGGCGGACCGAGGTCGAGTCGGTGAGGTCGCAGGAGCCGGCGATCAGCCACGGCACCCGCTCGGCGATCGCGTTCTGGACCTTGTTCGAGGCCTTGCGGGTGGCGAGACCCTTCTCTTCGTCGGCCTCGAAGCTCGGCAGGCCGACGTCCCAGCCGTCGGGCAGGCCGCGGCGCTGCATCGTCTCCAGCTCGGCGGCCTTCTCCGGCTTGTCCTGCTTGTAGCTCTCGAAGGTGTCGACCCAGGCGTCGTGCAGCTCGGCGCCGCGCTTGCCGATCACCTCGTCGAAACGCTCGCGGACCCCGTCTGGGACGAGGAACTTGGCGTCCTTGGGCCAGCCGTAGGCCTCCTTGGTCAGTTCGATCTCCTCGTCGCCGAGCGGTTCGCCGTGGGCGGACTCGGTGTCCTGCTTGTTCGGCGAGCCCCAGCCGATGTGGCTGTCGACGACGATCAGGGTCGGGCGGCCGGTCTCTGCCTTGAACTCGTCGAAGGCTCTTCCGAGAAGTTGGGCGTCGTTGGCGTCGCCGACCCGCAGCACGTTCCAGCCGTAGCCCTCGAAGCGGCTGAGGACGTCGTCGCTGAAGGCCAGCGCGGTGTCGCCGTCGATCGAGATGTGGTTGTTGTCGAACATCCAGCAGAGGTTGTCGAGCTTGAGGTGGCCGGCGAGCGAGGCGGCTTCGTGGGAGATCCCCTCCTGCAGGCAGCCGTCGCCGGCGATGGCGTAGGTGTCGAAGTTGAAGAGCTCGGTGCCGTAGGTGGCCCCCAGCCATTTCGAGGCCATCGCCATCCCGACCGAGGTGCCGACGCCCTGGCCGAGCGGGCCGGTCGTGGTCTCGACGCCGGTGGTCCAGCGGTACTCGGGGTGGCCGGGCGTGCGCGAGTGCAGCTGGCGGAAGTTTTCGATCTCGTCGAGGCCGCAGGCCGGCTCGTCGAGGACGTTGTAGTCGGCGTCGACTTTCTTCACGCCGGTGAGGAAGAGCATCGAGTAGAGCAGCATCGAGGCGTGCCCGGCCGAAAGCACGAAGCGGTCGCGGTTGGGCCAAATCGGGTTAGCCGGGTCGAACCGCAGGTGGTTCTGCCAGAGCTCGTAGGCGACGGGCGCCATCGACATCGGCGTCCCCGGGTGGCCCGAGTTCGCCTTCTGGACGGCGTCCATCGAGAGGGTGCGGATCGTGTTGATTGCGAGCTGATCTATGTCCTGAGTCATGGGCTCCCGATCCTAGCTTTAAAGGGCTCGCGAATAGAGAGCGGGGAGCTTGCCTCCTTTTCCCATGGCCGCCCCGTAGAAAACGAGAGAGATAAATGGAAATTATTTTTTCTCTATTGGTATTAGAGAGAAACTATAATTTCCATATGAAGCATGGAACCACTTATTCCCCCCGCACCCTTGAGGCTGCCCGCCTGCTGGGGGAGCGGGTCCGTCTAGGGCGCCGGGAACGACGCTGGACCCTGGCGGAGCTCGCGCAGCGCACGGGGGTCAGTGTCCCCACGATGCGAAAAGTTGAGCGCGGCGACCCCAGCGTCGGGCTAGGCATCGCCTTCGAGGCAGCAACCCTTACCGGCGTAGCTCTCTTCCATGAGGATCGCTCTCGTCTCTCGCTGGAAGCGGCCAGAGTCGAGGACAGACTCGCGGTCCTGCCTCGCCTGGTGCGCAAGCCGGCCAAAGTCGACGACGATTTTTGAGCTTGGACCGGCAGACGACTTAAGGCTCGATGCGGGTGACGGTGCCGTCTCCGTTATTTGCGACCCAAACTGCTTCGCCGCCGACGGCGACGGCGCCCGGTTCGGGGCCGACGTGGATCGGGTCGCCTTCGACTTCGTTGGTGTCGAGGGAGATCTTGGTGACGGTGTCGTCGCCGGTGTTGGCGACCCAGATCGTGCTGGTGCCGGCGTCGATGCCGCCCGGCTTGTTGCCGACCTCGACCTGGGCTCGCACTTCGCGGAGCGAGGGGTCGATCCCGGTCACCGTGCCCCCCGGGGGATTGGTGACCCAGACGATGCCGCCGGCGACGGTGATGCCGGCGGGACGGGGTCCCGCCAGGATCGGTTCCCCCGGTTCGAGCGTGCCCAGGTCGATCCGGCGCACGCTCGCGGTCGAGGAGCTCGACGCCCAGAGGCCGCCGGCGCCGACCGCGAGCCGCAGCGGCGCCGCCTGCGGGGGCAGCTGGGTGCGGATGCGGCGGCCGCTTTCGGCGTTGACCACGGCGATGCCGCTGCCGTCTTCGTCGGCGACCCAGACGCGGCCGGGATTGGCGCTGAGGGCGATCGGCCCGGGAGCGCCGGGGATCGGGATCGCCTGCTTCTGGCGCAGCGTCTTCGGGTCGAGGCGCAGCAGCTCGTGTCGGCGCGGGTCGGTCACCCAGAGCCATCTGCTGCCGATCGCTATGCCGGAGATGCCGGGCCGCAGGGCGACCTGCCGGAGCTCGTCCCCGGTCGCGGGATCGAGCCTGGTCACGGTGCCGTCCCGTTCGCTCGTCACCCAGGCGCCCTGGCCGTCGGCGGTGATCCGCAGCGGCGGCTGGCCGATCGCGATCGGAGCCGAGACGCTCGGGCCGCTGCTGCCCAACAGCAGGAGCAGGGCCGCCGCGACGGCCGCCGCGACGATGATCGCGAAGCCGCCGAGGATCCAGGCGGTGGCGCGCCCTCCCATCCGACCGAAGAACGACTGCGAGGCGTTGGGGACCGTGGTGCGCTCGCTGCGGTCGCGGGAGAGGACGGCGGTCGGCCGGGCCTCGGAGCCCTCGGCGGCGCGGGCGGCGGCGATCAGCTCGCCGGCGCTGCGATAGCGGTCGGCGGGGTCTTTGGCGACCGCGCGGCGGATCGCCGCGTCCATGCCGAGCGGCATCGTCGGCGCGGGGTCGCTTTCGCTGCGCTGGAAGGGAGCGATGCCGGTGATCGCCTCGTAGAAGACGCAGCCGAGCGAGTAGACGTCGGCGGCAGGGCCGATCGAGTCGCCCCGCCACTGCTCCGGCGACATGTAATGGGCGGTGCCGACGACCGAGGCGCCGCTGGCGGCACCGCTCTCGTCGAAGGCCTTGGCGAGGCCGAAGTCCGAGAGGTAGGCGCGGTCGCCTTCGACGAGGATGTTGTGGGGCTTGACGTCGCGGTGGACGATGCCGGCGGCGTGGGCGGCGTCGAGGGCGTCGGCGACCTGGCCGAGCAGGTCGAGGGCGCGGTCGGGCGCCAGCGGCCCCTCGCGGTCGATCAGCCCGCGCAGGTCGCCGCCTTTGACCAGCCGCATCGCCACGATCAGCTCGCCGTCGACCTCGCGCGAGTCGTAGACCGGCACCACCGAGGGATGGTCGAGGCTGGCGGCGAGGCGCGACTCGCGCAGGAAGCGCTGGCGGAAGCCGTCGCGGTCGGCCAGCTCGCGGGCGATCACCTTCAAGGCCACCGGCCGGTCGAGGCCGAGATGGGTAGCGCGGTAGACGACGCCCATGCCGCCGCGCGCGATCAGCTCCTCGATGCGGTATCCCGCGACCTCGGAGCCAATAGAGAAGTCCCCCACCCGGCCGTTATAGCCGGATGGGGGACGGAATGGTGCAGCGGTTGCTGCAGGGCGGCTACCGGTGGGGCACCGGCTGCCAGGCGACTATCGGTCCGATGGCGGTGGTTACTTCGCCGCTGGAGTAGCCGACGGCCTCGGCGTAGCTGCTGCGGCCGGTGGCGACGTCGATCACCGAGAGCGACTGTTCCCCTTCGGGAGTTTCGGTGAAGGTCGCGACTTGCTTCCCGTCAGAGGAGAAGACGCTGTTGACTTTCGCGTTGTCCGGCAGTTCGGACAGCTTGCGGCCCTTGCCGCCGATCTGCTTCACCCAGAGGCCCTGGTCGCGGCGGAAGAGGATCGTGCGGCCGTTGCCGGTCACGTCCTCGACGTAGGCGGAGCCGGCGCCGGCGATGACTTTTTTGGCGTGCTTGCCTTTCATGTCCATCTTGTAGACGTCGGCGTAAGCGCTCGGGCCTTCGCTGTTCTCGCCGCGGCTGTAGACGATGGTTTCGTTCAGCACGTTGGGCGCGTACTCGTCGAGGCCCGCGGTGCGGGTGAGGCGGCGCAGTTTCGCCCCCGACGGGCGCACCGTGTAGATGTCGTCGTTGGAGCCGCCGCCCGCCGCACTGGTGCGGACGAAGGCGACCGTGCGGCTGTCCGGCGAGAACGAGGCTTCGTGCTCGTCGGCGACCGAGCTGCCGATCGCGTGCACGCCACCGCCGTTGACGCTGACCGTGTAGAGGTCCCGAGGCGCGTCGGCTGCGGTGCGCCGCTCGAAGACGACGATCTTGCCGTTCGGGGAGACGAGCGGACGCGAATCGAGCTCGGCACCGCTGGTCAATCGTTTCTGGCCGGAGCCGTCGGCCCGCATCGCGTAGACGTCCCCTTCGCGGACGAAGGCGATCGTGTGCCCGTCGGCCGAGAACGACGGTTCGGTGTCGGCGGGGTTTTCCGTCAACTGGTTGAGGTGCCGGTCTTTGACCGCGAAGAGCCCGCCTTCGGGCGCTTTCGGCGGCAGGACTTTGCCTTCTTCTTCGTATTTGCGGTGGTCTTCGGTGACCTTCGAGAAGACGATCGCGCCACCCGCGGCAGAGGCGCTTGCGGGAATGGCCAGTGCGAGGAGGGCGACGAAGACGGTGGGGATGCTGTTCTTGGAGAAGTTCTTGAACATCGGATGCTCCTTTCCGAGCGATCGGTGATTGCGTACACCGATGCTCGGCCCCAGAGCCGTGCCGACCAATGACACCCGCGCCACCCACCGAGCCACGAATGGCCCGGTCCGAACCACGCTTCCGATTTAGACCACACTGGGGTGGGGTCAAAGTCGGAAGCGTTGTTCCTGATGCTCAGCGCGGGCGGTCGAGGCCCAGTTCGATCACGCGGGCGGCGATCTGGCGGGGGCGGTCGCGGCCAGCGTCGCCGGGGATGTCGAGCTTGACGGCGAGGGCGTCGAGGCGGCGCTGGGCGGTGCGCTCGGAGACGTGGAGCTCGGCGGCGATCTCGGCGCGGGTGGCGGGACGGCCGGCGAAGGCGCCCTCGCTGCGGTAGGGGGCGACAAGGGCGGCGGCGGTCGCCCGCTCCTCCTCGTTCAGCGCCACCGAAGGCTCGGTGGCGGCAACGGTCGCACCGACCGGCGTGACGTCACCGGTCTTCACTTCGAGCCGGTAGCCGCCGACGATCAGGGTGTCGCCGTCGCGCAGGCGCCGCGGCCGGTCGAGCGGCTCGCCGTTCAGGGCGGTGCCGTTGCGGCTGTCGAGGTCGGTCGCCATCAGCACCTCCCCCTTGCGTTCGATCTCGAGGTGGTTCCAGGAGACCGCCTCGTCCTCGAGCACCACGTCCGCCTCGGGCGAGCGCCCAACTACGGTCCGCTCGGCGCTCAGCGCGGCCGAGTGCGGCGCCTCACCGCTGGAGGAGATCCAGAGCCTGGGTTCCATCGGCCGAGATTAAATCGGCCGGCTGACGCTCAGTAGCGGTAGTGGTCCGGCTTGAAGGGGCCCTCGACCGGAACGCCGAGGTAGGCGGACTGCTCGGGGGTCAGCTCGGTCAGCTCGACGCCGAGCGCGGCGAGGTGCAGGCGGGCGACCTTCTCGTCGAGGTGCTTGGGCAGCACGTAGACGTTCGGCTCGCCGCCGTATTTGTCGTCGCGGTGGCCGAAGAGGTCGATCTGGGCGATCACCTGGTTGGTGAAGGAGTTCGACATCACGAAGCTCGGGTGGCCGGTCGCGTTGCCGAGGTTCAGCAGCCGCCCTTCGGAGAGGACGATGATCGCGTGGCCGTCGGGGAACGTCCACTCGTCGACCTGCGGCTTGATGTTGACCCGGTTCGCGTCGGACTCTTCCAGCGCCGCCATCTCGATCTCGTTGTCGAAGTGGCCGATGTTGCCGACGATCGCGTTGTGCTTCATCCGCCGCATGTGGTCGACGGTGATGATGTCCTTGTTGCCGGTGGCGGTGACGAAGATGTCGGCGGTCTCGACGACTTCGTCGAGGGTGCGCACCTCGTAGCCCTCCATCGCCGCCTGCAGCGCGCAGATCGGGTCGATCTCGGTGACGATCACCCGCGCGCCCTGGCCGCGCAGCGAGTCCGAGCAGCCCTTGCCGACGTCGCCGTAGCCGCAGATGACGGCGACCTTGCCGCCGATCATCACGTCGGTGCCGCGGTTGATTCCGTCGACCAGCGAGTGGCGGCAGCCGTAGAGGTTGTCGAACTTCGACTTGGTGACCGAGTCGTTGACGTTGATCGCCGGGAACAGCAGGTCGCCGGTCTCGGCCAGCTGGTAGAGCCGGTGGACGCCGGTCGTCGTCTCCTCGGTGACGCCCTT
>Ga0105245_10006482_pt1 | contig 10291 bp, 10 predicted proteins | sample KBSM54metaG_FD_81523 | JGI IMG/M metagenome (GOLD analysis project Ga0105245, IMG submission 81523) | Miscanthus rhizosphere microbial communities from Kellogg Biological Station, Michigan, USA - KBS M5-4 metaG | ecosystem: Host-associated > Plants > Roots > Rhizosphere > Soil | place... | reverse complement strand
TTGACGAGCAGATGATGAAGCAGATGGGTGAGCAGATGTCGGGTGCGATGGCGCAGATGCAGGCGCAGTTGAAGAACATGCCGCCGGAGCAGCGCGCCATGATGGAAAAGATGATGAAGGGCAGGATGCCGCAGGCGGCTGCGGCAGCTCCCAAGACCGTGTACACAGCAAAAGGCAGCGGCAGCGTGAACGGATTCAGCTGCACCAAGTACGAGGGGGTCCGTAGCGGCGAAAAGGAAGCGGAGGTCTGTGCGGCGCTTCCGGGGCAACTGAAGCTGACTGCCAGTGATTTCCAGGTTCTCGACAAAATGAAACAGTTCTCCAGCAGCCTGCTGAGTGCTCTCGCCAGCTCTCCCATACAGGTTAGTGTTCCAACGTCCGCTGGATTCGAATCCGGGTATGACGGATTCCCGGTCCAGAAAGTGGAATTCAGTGGCGGTCAGGCGACCAAACGGGGGGAATTGAAGGCGATCACGCGAACGAACTTCTCGGATGCGGATTTCTCGCTGGGCACAGCCAAGAAGGTCGAGATGCCGATCCCGGGCGGGCGCGGCAAACAGCGTTAGTGCTCATGCCGCGGAAGCGCAAGGTCCACGTAACTAAGGTGACGGCCTTCCTGCCATACTCCGTCGATCTTACGAAGTTGAAGAGCAACAATACCCTGGACGTTGAAGTTCGGAGCGGGGATGAGTTGCTCGGACGGCTCCTGATGGGCCGCGGAAGCGTGCAGTGGTGGCCCAGCGGGAACAAGACTCACGCGCTGCGGAAGAACTGGAGGCAGTTCGCGGAGCTGCTCGCCAAGGGGATGGCCTAGCCGTCGGCCATTTATAGCCGAGAAATCTTCAACGCCGCGTACTCGCGCTCGAGGCTGGCCACCAGCCTTTGGAACCGGGGCTCGGCGCGCAAGTTCTCCAAATGCGGATCCAGCTTGAAGAACGGCCAGCAGGGATTGCCGGTATCGACGCTGCGCTGGAGCCACGCGATGGCTTTTTCGGCTTCGTTCAAAACGGCGTACACGCAGGCGACCTGATAATAGGCGTGGTGCGCGTGGCCGACGGTAATAGGGAGATCGAGCGCTTTTCGCACACACTCAAGCGCCGCGCCGGTTTCCTGGCGCCGGGCGTGCAGGATGCCTTGCAGGCTGAGGAGAAAAGGATCCGCGGGGTACAGTTTCAGGCCCGCCGACAACCTTTGCTCGGCCAGATGTAAGTCTCCCGTCAGCAGTGGAGGTTGGGGGCCAAAGCGGACAGCGTTCCGGTTGCCGGGCGCTTCCGTTAGCCACGCCTGGGCCGCCGCCTCTGCGCGCGCGAAGTCTCCGCTGCAGAGATAGATGTTCTCGAGATTATAAGAGCGGTTTCTGGGATTCGACCGCATGGCGTGCTCGTGAGCCAACAGCGCTTCCTGAAACCGTCCGATGTGCCAGCAAATGTTGGCCATCCGGTTATGGGCCCGGTCAAAATTAGGCCGTGCGGCCAAAACCTGCTCCAGCTCCGCGATCGCGGCAGCATGCTGAAAATTCTTAGCGGGGCTCCAAAGGATCGCGGAGCGGGCCCAATGCCCCTCGGGCAATCCCGGATCCAGCGCCAAGGCCCGATCGCAGTGATGTTCCGCCTTCTCCAGCCACATCCTCTGGGAGTCGAAATCGAAATGGATCTGCATCGAGACCTGGGACAGCCAGGCATGCGCCAGTGCAAATTGAGGGTCGATCTGGACGGCTTTCGAAAGGTGCCGGTCGGCGCTTCGAAGCGTCTCTTCGCGGTCGGTGTAACTCTCGCGAAGGCCCGTCATGAATTCATCGAACGCTTCCGGGTCGCTGCTGTACCGGTCGCGAGCCTTGGGAGCCGACCTCGGAAACCGGGTTTGCAGAGCCTCCACCACGCGCCGCCCGATCTCATCCTGAACTTCGAATACGTTTTCCCGCAGAAAGTCGTGTTTCTCCGAATAGGCGATCTTTTGCGTCGTGCTGTCGTAGAGCTGCATCGAGACACGCCAGTTGGTCCCGATCCGCTGGACATTCCCCTGCAGTACGTGGCGCACTCCCAGATTGCGGCAGGTCTGAGCCGGATCCGTACCGGCGGCATGGTTCAGGATGGCCGAGGTCGGAAGCACGCTGAAGTCCTCCAGGCTTCCCAGCATCGTAATCAAGGCGTCGGCAAAGCCCAGCGACAAGGCCTGGCGTTCCTCAATTTCATTCAGGAAAACAAACGGAAGCACGGCAATGGAGGTTAGAGGCTTGACATCCGGGCCAGGTGCGATAGATGGTCCCCGGTCGGGGGTGTTGTCCGCCAGAGCCTGCAGAACCGCCTGGGCGGATGCGTAGCGGTCCGCGGGACTCTTGTGGAGAAGCTTCCGCATCACGGCCGCTTGGGAAGAATGGGCGTGCGTAGCAGGCGGTTCGTCGTGAAGGATCGCGTGCATCGTATCCACCGATGACGGCCGCTGCCACGGATGCTGCCGGGTCAGTATTTCGTGGAGAATAATCCCGAAGGCAAAAAGGTCGCTACGCTGGTCCAGCTGCTGTCCCAGGATCTGCTCGGGCGACATGTAGGCAACCGTCCCGACGATCTGGCCGGGAACGCTCAGACCAACCGATGCAGTGGCTTCGGTCTGGAGTCCGCGAGTCACCGGTATGCGTTTCGCCAGACCGAAATCCAGCACCTTCACGTAGCCATCGAAACGAACCATGATGTTTTGAGGCTTCAGATCGCGATGGACGATGCCCGCATCATGCGCGGCGCGAAGCGCCTCCAGCACCTGCCTGGCCACCTCCAGCCCTCGCTCGACGGGTGGAGCGCGCTTGAGCCAATCGCGCAGGGTCTCGCCTTCCACCAGCTCGGTAACCAGGTAGCGCGAGCCGGAAGGCGTCGCCCCGACGTCATAGAGCGTGCAGATATGCGGATGGTTCAGCGCCGATATGGCGCGGGCCTCCTGCTCGAAACGCTGGCTGAACTGTTCGGCGGAGACTTTGATTGCGACGGCGCGGCCCAGGCGCGTGTCCATCCCGCGATAGACTTTCCCCATGCCGCCCTCGCCCAGCGGGCCGAGAATCTGATACGGCCCCAGCCTGTCGCCCGGGTTCAACACCATGGGACGCGCCGCGGAGTCGTCGGGGTCAGCCCACTCCGACTGGTCCGACAGAAGCTCTGTGCCGCCGCCTTGGATCAGCAGGATTTCTACTTCCCGGCGAAGGTCGGCATCGTCCTTGCAGGTTTCGGACAGGAAGCGACTCCGTTGGTCCGGCTCCTGTTCCAGAGCCAAAAGGTACAGCCGCTCGATTTGCCGCCAGCGTCCTTGGTCCATCGCTTGCCGTCCGGAGGATCGGTCTCAACAATGTTACTCCACGGCGTTACTGCACGGCGTTACTTCACGGCGGCGCCGCTTGCTGAATCCCCACCAGATCCATGCGCTTGAGCTGCCCGCAGGCGGCGTAGACATCCAGACCTCGCGGCTTGCGGATGAAGCAGGCCATGGACCGCTTTACGATGGCCTGAAAGGAAGCCACGCGCGACGGCTCCGGCGTCTCAAAAGGAATTCCAGGACCCGGATTCAACGCGATCAGGTTTACCTTGGCATTCAAATTCGCGAGTAGCTTCACCACCCGCCGGGCGTCGGCGTCGGTATCGTTGACGCCCTTGAGCAGAACATATTCAAAGGTCAGCTTTTCCCAGGGCCTCAAGGGATAGTACCTACAGGCGTCGAGCAAATCGTCCAGGTGATATTTGCGCGTGATCGGCATCAGCGTCTGACGCTGTTCTTCGGTCGAGGCATTCAACGAGATGGCCAGTTTCGGGCGAACCTCCTCGCGAGCGAGTTCCCGGATTTTCGGAACAATGCCGGAGGTAGACAGCGTAATCCGCCGGGGCGAGATCGCCATCCCTTCGGGATCGGTCAGCAGCCGGGTGGCTTTGATGACGTTATTGAGATTCAACAACGGTTCGCCCTGGCCCATCATCACGATGTTCAGGCGATCGACGTTGACCTCCAGGCCCTGGTCGGCGGCGACGCGCAGAACTTGCCCCACGATTTCGCCCGTACTCAGATTGCGTTCGAGTCCCAAGAGGGCCGTGAGGCAGAACTTGCAGTCGACCGGACACCCCACCTGAGTGGAGATGCAGATTGTCGATCGCTCGCCTTCCGGCATCCAGACCGTTTCGACGGTCTTCCCGTCTGCCAGCTTTAGCAGGTACCGGCGGGTACCGTCGGTGGAATCGAAAACCCGGCCGATTTCGGGGACTCCCACGGGAAGCTGGGCCCGCAGCAGCTTGGGTAATGTGGAAACCAGGTCCAGATCGGTAACGCGTTGGCGATAAACCGCTTCATAGATCTGGCGGGCGCGGAATCGCGGGTGCTCCGGACCAATGGCCGCGGCGATATCGGCAACTTCCATTCCTACAATAGCTTGCGGCACACAATCAGGATAACATCCGGGCTTTCGTCGGCCCTCGCGGTAATATGGAGATTACATGGCTCGAAAGCGCAATACCACAGCCCGGCAGATCGAACGCGACGTGCTGCCCAACGGTGTTCGTGTGGTTACCGAGCGCATGCCGCACGTTCGCAGCGTGTCGGTAGGTCTCTGGATCGGGACGGGTTCCCGCGAAGAAGAGCTGCATCAGACGGGCCTTTCGCACTTCGTCGAACACATGGTGTTCAAGGGCACCAAGCATCGAACGGCCGAGCAGATCGCGCGTTCGATCGATTCGATCGGCGGAGGCTTGGACGCGTTCACCTCGAAGGAATTGGTCAGCTACAACGTCAAGGTGCTGGATGAGCACGTGCCCGAAGCCTTCGACGTGGTGGCCGATCTGGTGCGAAATCCTCTATTTGAGCCGGGGGACATCGAAAAAGAGAAGGGCGTCATTCTCGAAGAGCTGAAGATGGAGGTGGATAATCCCGAATACATGATCCACGAGCTCTTCTCCAGCCGCTTCTGGAAAGGACACGCGCTGGGCCGCTCGATTCTGGGCACCAAGCAGACCATCCGCAGTTTCGACCGCGGCATGATCGACAGGTACTACAAACACTTCTATTCGCCTTCGAACATTCTGGTGACGGCGGCGGGAAATCTAAGCCACAAGAAAATGGTGCGCCTGGTGGAGGATCACCTGGGCGACCTCAAAGCGCGGCCGTTTCACCCCAAGAAGGCCGTGCCGCAGCCGCACGCGCCGCTGGTGTTCTGCAACAAGAAGTCGCTGGAGCAGGTGCATCTGTACATCGGCGTGCCTTCCATCCCGATGCCGCACGAATCGCGCTTCGCCTGCTACATCCTCAATGCGGTTCTGGGCGGAGGAATGAGCTCGCGGCTGTTCCAGAACATCCGTGAAAAACAGGGATTGGCATACGCGATCTATTCCGAACTGTCCATGTATCACGATGCCGGGTGCATGCTGGTCTACGCCGGCACGTCGATTCGCTCGGCCAAGAGGGTGATCAACTCGATCGTCCACGAGTTAAATGAAGTCGCTTCTAAACCGGTCACCGATGAGGAGCTGCGCCGCGCTAAGGATCACTTGAAGGGCTCCACCGTTCTGGGCATGGAGAGCACCAGCAGCCGCATGGGTAACCTGGCGCGCCAGGAATTGTATTTCAAGCGCTTCTATTCGCTGGATGAGATGCTGGAACGCATCGAGCGGGTGACCGCTGCCGAGGTGCAGGCTTTGGCCCAGGAATTTTTCGATCCCAAGCACATGGCGGTGGCGATGCTCGGCCGCCTGGAGGGCTTCCGTTTGCGCCGCGAGGATCTAACACGGTAACGTATCCGTAACTATAACTATGCAGCCTTTCCGCGGGGTGGCGGTGCTGGCGGTGCTATGCGGCTCACTGGCATTCGGGCTCGACACATCCAAACTTAAGCCGGCCGGTTACGTGAACGATTTCGCTCACGCAATCGATGCGCGCAGCGCGGCTGAACTCGAAACCTATGCCGGCAACGTGGAACGCGCCACGGGGGCGCAGTTTGCCATCGTCACGGTGGATACGCTCGAGGACGAGCCGGTGGAGGACGTCGCGAACCGGCTATTCACCCAGTGGGGGATTGGCAAAAAGACCACCAACGAAGGTCTGCTGATCCTGCTGGCGATCAAGGACCGCAAGAATCGGGTCGAGGTCGGTTACGGGCTGGAGCCGATTGTTCCTGACGGGTACGCCGGCGGCGTGCTGCGCGGCATCCGGCCGATCCTGCGGCAAGGAAATTACGGCGGGGCGCTGCTGGCCGCAGCGCAGCAGTTCGGGCAGCGCATCGCGGAGGCCAAGGGTGTGACAATCGAGGGTGCGCCGCCCCGGCGCCAGCGCTCCGATAATCCGGCGGCTGGCGGAATCATCGGGTTTATTTTCGCCTTCTTCCTGCTGATGCTGTTCCTGCGTGGAATCAGCGGAAGGGGCGGTCGAGGCGGTGGCGGCGGAACAGGTCTCCTTACTGGTCTCCTGCTGGGTCAGATGCTAGGGGGACGCCGCAATAGCGGCTGGGGCGGCGGTTCAAACTGGGGCGGTGGCGGCTTCGGCGGGGGCGGCGGCTTTGGCGGATTCGGAGGCGGCAGCTCAGGCGGCGGAGGAGCTTCCGGCGGCTGGTGATTCATTTATGGAACTCTTGAAAGAATTAACCGCAAAACTGGAGCACGCGTTCAGCGATCGTTTGGTATCGGTGATCCTGTATGGATCGGCCGCGGCGCCCGAGCGTGCCGACAAATTCTCCGATTTGAACGTGCTGTGCGTACTCAAGGAAATTACTCCGCGCGAGCTGCTGGAAGCCGAGCCGGTTCTGATCTGGTGGCGCCAGAAGGAAAATCCGGCTCCGCTGCTGATGAGCGAAGAAGAAGTTCACAATTCCGCCGACAGCTTTCCCATCGAGTTTCACGACATGAAGGAACACCGGCGCGTCCTGTACGGACTGGATGTGATCGCCGAAATGAAGATCGATATGCGGAACTACCGCGCGCAGGTGGAGCACGAGCTTCGCTCCAAACTCTTGCGGCTTCGGCAGAGGGGCGCTTCCCAGTTGTCTCATCCGGATGCCTTGCTGGCACTGTGCGTGGATTCCGTCAACACGTTCTGCGTGCTGGGCCGCCATGCCCTGGAGCTGGCCGGCAAGAAACCCAAATCGGAACGGCGGGCGGTGGTCCGGCAGCTGGCCGAGGCGATGGGCGCGGATATGCAGTCGTTTGAGAAGCTTCTGGATATCCGGGAAGACATCCCGGGCGCGGATCCGGGCGATCCGGGGGAACTATTCGCGCAATATCTCGTATGTATTGGCAGGCTGATAGCTTTTGTCGATGAGCTAGGGGGATAAAAACATCATGAAGGGTGTACTGATTGGACTGGGTGTAGTGGTTCTGCTGGTGCTGATCCTGGGCGGCAGCTTTGTGGGCTCGCGCAACGAACTGGTCACCGAGCGGGAATCCTACAAAGCGCAATGGCAGCAAGTGGACGTGGCGTTGCAGCGCCGCCTGGATTTGATTCCGAACCTGGTGGAGACCGTCAAAGGCTTCGCTAAGCAGGAATTGGCCGTTATGACCGCGGTTACCGACGCGCGGGCCGCGATGATGGGCGCAAAGACTCCGGCCGAAAAGATCGCCGCCAATAATCAGTTGGAAGGCGCGCTGGGCCGCTTGTTCGTGATTGTCGAGAACTACCCGCAGCTCAAATCCGACGAGAACTTCCTGCGCTTGCAGGATGAGCTGGCGGGCACGGAGAATCGCATCGCCGTGGAGCGGCGCAAGTATAACGAATCTGTGCAGAAGTACAACACTGACATTGAGCTGTTCCCAAAGAACATCGCGGCGTCGATGTTCGGGTTCCAGCGCGAGAACGCTTATTTCTCGGCCGATGCGGCGGCGAAGGAAGCTCCCAAGGTGAAGTTCTAGGGTAGAGCCGCCTAAATGACAGGCGATCCGATTGCGGACGAGCAAGATCGCCTGTCCTACTCTTCGATTCCTTCGAGCTGTTCGGCTTCGGCGGCGAACTTCTTCAGCACGCGAATCGAATTGCCTGTGCTGAAGCCCGCCCCGCGCAGCTTGCGGAAGGCAGACGCCAGCTCCTTCTGGTCTTTCAAAAGCACGCCGAGATCCTTGCCGCGATATTTGCGTTCCAGAAACGCATGGATCATGGCGGGCTCGTCGGCGCCCTCATAAGCTGCCTCCACGGCCTGGCGCGCCACGGCCGGGGCCACCCGCCGATGCATCAGGTCGCGCAATACGCGCTGCTTGCCCATGCCCTGACTCTCGCGCCGCCATTCCGCGAAACTGCCGGCCAGGCGGCGATCGTCCAAAACTCCATTGCGCTTCAGGCGATCCAGCACTTCATCCACGTCGGCCTTCTGGGCGGCACGCTTTTTCAGGCGCGCGCTGAGCTCGGAAATGGAATACGCCCGCGCCGAGAGCGCTCGCGCGGCGTAGCTCATCAGACCTTCGATATCGAGAAGCTTCATGAAACCTTCCGGCGAATCTGAACCCACTGGGGAAACAACGGAGGATTCTCCAGCCAGGTGAGCAGCCACAATGCCATTTCTTCTTTTTCCACGCGCCGCTCGGGTTTGCGCGCCGCCCAGCGGGCATGCTCTTTGGCCTCGATCACAACCCTGCGAATCGACTGGCGGCGAGCCGGATCGCTGCGCTCATGTTCTTCGAGCAAGTTCAACAAACTGGATTCTAGCGCTTCGAAGGTTTCCTGGCGGACCCCCTGCACTAACGGCCCCAACGGCACGCCCGATTCGCGCAGCAACCGGCGCAGGTAGGACGTGGAAATGTTGCCGAGCTCGGCGCGCAACATGGCCCACTCCGCTTCATCGATCCGAGCCGGACGTTCGCGCTCCAGCCACTGCGAAAGTTCAGCGCGCTTTCCTCGCATGACGATAGTTGCCTACAGCTTTGTCGTGAGCCGCCAGGTTGGACGAAAATACGTGGCCATCGCCGCCCGGTTTCGCGACGAAGTAGAGATATTCGGTTTTGGAGGGATGCAACGCCGCCGCCAGCGAGCTCACACCAGGATTCGCAATGGGTCCGGGGGGTAGGCCGGTATGCTGATACGTGTTGTAAGGATGTTTGCTGTCCAGATCCGAGCGGTGGATGACGCCGTTATACCGGTTCTGCAGCAGCGCGGCGTAGATCACGGTCGGGTCGCAGCCCAGCGGCATGCCGATCTTCAAGCGGTTCTCGAACACGCCCGCGACCAGGGGCCGCTCGCCCGGTAAACCGGTTTCTTTTTCGATCAGCGAAGCCAGCGTGACCACCTTAACGACATCGGTTCCCGGATCCGGCATCAGCTTTTTCCATTCCTTCTGGAACTGTGCCGTCATGGTCTGGGTCAGTGCGGCGGCCGTGGTCGAGTGGGTCAAGCGATACGTCGATGGGAACAAAAACCCTTCGGAGGTCTTCGCGGCTTGAAGGAAGTCTTCGCCGGGCATGATGCCTTCGGATTCCAGCAGCCGGGCGATGTCGAACATGTTCGATCCTTCAGGGACCGTGAAGTTGAAATAGAACACGTCGCCGTGAGACAGCCGGCTGAACACTTCTGAGACGCTGGCCGCATGATCGAACCGGTATTCGCCAGCCTGCAGAACGGCCCGCGGATGCAGGGCCCGGACGGCCAGGAATGACCACCCGTTGCGAATGACTCCCGCGTCGGCCAGTTCTTGCGCCATGGCTCGCGTTCCTGAGCCTTTCTGAAATACCACGAACTTTGGATTCTCAAAACCGCGATAGGGCGAAAGGAAGGTGTACAGCGCGCCGGCTGCAATTCCCGCCACAAGAAGCAGCGCAATCCGTTTCTTCAAATCGAGGGCTCCATATCCAGCGGCTCTATTTCCAAAAAACTTTCCAGCAGGATTTGCGCCGATAACCGGTCCACTGCCTTGGCCCGCTTGGCGATGCTGATGCCGCTCGATTTCAGGACGCGCTGGGCAGCCACCGTGGTCAGCCGTTCGTCCCAGAGGCGGACCTCGCGGCCGGTTTTCTCGGTCAGCCGCTGGGCGAATTCGCGGGCATGCCCGGCCTGGCGACCCTCGTCGCCGCTCATGTGCAGGGGCAGACCGAGCAGGATCAGGCGGACGTCGTGTTCGGTGGCCAGGCGGTCCAACTCCGTCAAATCGGTGCGGATATTGACGCGCTGCAGGGTGGGAAGCCCCTGGGCGGTAAGGCCCAAGGGGTCGCTGAGGGCCAGTCCGATGCGCTTTTTTCCTAGATCCAGCGCCAGAATGCGGCCCTTCCCTGGATTTGCATTTGTGGGCACGCTCAATCCAATTATAGTGATAGGCAAGGTGGTTACCGAAAGCGCATCGGCGGAAAGGACGTACCGGGCT
>Ga0105245_10006479_pt1 | contig 10293 bp, 9 predicted proteins | sample KBSM54metaG_FD_81523 | JGI IMG/M metagenome (GOLD analysis project Ga0105245, IMG submission 81523) | Miscanthus rhizosphere microbial communities from Kellogg Biological Station, Michigan, USA - KBS M5-4 metaG | ecosystem: Host-associated > Plants > Roots > Rhizosphere > Soil | place: Michigan... | reverse complement strand
TATCGCCCGCGCAGCCGCAGCGCAGGAACAGAGAGCAGAGACTGAGTCCCTGCACCCCGCTGCCGCGATCGCGACCGTAGGGCACTGCCCGCGCGCCCGACGCCGACCGGCGGTATGACGATCGGCGCCGCCGGATGGCCCACCTGTCCTGTCCCGCTACTGGATCTTCTCCAGGTCTACCACGAACACGAGCGTCTCGTTCGGCTTGATCGTACCGCCGGCGCCCGCGGCTCCGTAGCCGAGGCTCGGCGGGATGACGAGCAGGCGCCGCCCGCCCTGGCGCATCCCGACGATGCCCCGGTCCCAGCCCTGGATCACGTTGCCGCTGCCCAGCTGGAAGGTGAACGGCTGGCCGCGGTCCCACGAGGCGTCGAACTGCTTGCCGTCCGACCAGGCCACGCCGACGTACTGCATCTGCACGTTGTCGCCCGCCTTCGCCGCCGGTCCCTTGCCCGTCACGATGTCCTTCGTCTGGAGCTGCGCGGGCGGCGTGCCCGTCGGCTTCGGGATGGCGGGCTTCTTGCTCAGGTCGGTGGCGATCGAGCCGAGCGCGGTCGATCCTCCGGCCCCGGCCGCGGCGGTGGGCGTCGCGGTCGCGGTGGCCGCGGCTTCGTCCTCGGGTGCGCGCTCGCCGCAGGCGGCGAGGGCGAGGCAGCAGAGCAGGACGACGAGGCGGGTGGCGACGATCATGCGGCGGGAGGGTAGTACCGGCCGACGACGCGAAGTCTCCACCGGAACGCACAGCGGCCCCGCCGAGGCGGGGCCGCTGGTCTTCCACGGGGCGGCCCCGCCGGAGCGGGGCCGCTGTCTGGAGGAAGGCGCTACTTGCCGGTGCCGGTCAGCGACGTGGTGACCGTGGCCGGGAGGCTGCTCGCGTCGCCCGACACCTCGAGGGTGCCGGTGTAGAAGCGGGCGGCGGTCGGCCGCAGGTTCACCGTGATGTTGCAGGACTTGCCCGGCGCGAGGGTCGTGCCGATGCAGGCCTGGCCGGCCGGGACCGTGTACGCCCCGGTCGTGTCACCGGTGATCCGGGCCGCCGTGACCTTGAACGACAGCGTGCTGCCGGAGTTGCGCACGCCGATCGTCTGGGTCTTGGTCGTGTTGACCGTCACCGTGCCGAAGGTCACGGGGTTCGGCGAGACCACGAAGGTCGAGCCGGCGCCCGTGCCGGTCAGGGCGACGCGGGTGTTGACGCCCGTGTCGTTCGGGATCTCGAGCGTCGCGGCGCGCGAGCCGATGGCCGTCGGGTTGAACTTCACCGAGATGGTGCAGATCGCGCCCGGGGCGAGCGTCGTGCAGGTGCTCGCCGCGATGGTGTAGTCCGCGGTCGCCGCGCCCGTGATGGACGGGGTGACGTCGAGCGGCGCGTCGCCCGTGTTGGTGACCGTCACCGGCTTCGTGACCGGCGCGCCGGCCGTGACCGTGTTGAAGGCCAGCGTGGTCACGCTCGGCGACGCCTTGCCGGCGACGCCGACGCCGTTCAGCGGCACGCTCTGGAAGCCGATGATCTTCGCGCTGTCCGCGACGTTCAGGCTCGCCGTCGTCGGGCCGGTGGTGCTCGGGTTGAACGTCACGTCCACCGCGCAGGTGCTGCCCGCGGCGATCGTCTTGCCGTCGCAGGTGGTGCGGGTGATCGTGAAGCTCTTGTTGTCCACGCCGGCGATGTACGCCTGGTCGACGTTGAGCGGCTGCTGCCCGTTGTTGGTGAGCGTGATGGTCTTCGTGCTGCGGTCCTTCGTCTGGTCGACGACGTCGACGGAGCCGAGGTCCACCGGCGTGGTGGAGTCGAGCGACGTCCCCGCCGCATCCGTCAGCGCCACCTTCGCCTGCGGAGCCGCCGGCGTCGTGCAGGGAGCGGACGGGCCGCCGGCGACGGCGTCGCCGTTCTCGAAGATCGTCAGCTCCGAGCCGACGAGCGGCTGGCTGCCGAGCCAGAGGGCGCGGGACTCCGCACCCAGGGCGCGGCCGACGTCGGCGGCGCTGAGGCCGGTGTACTTCGCGGTCCAGCGGGTCGAGGTCGCGCTGTCATAGCTCAGCGTGCCCTGCTGGGTGCCCGTGGAGTCGGCACGGATCGTGCGCTTGCCGTTGACGGCGAACGCGTTGGCCGTGCTCGTCACGAGCCGCTGCTCGATCTGGTCCAGCGGGAGCTGGCCACCGGCAGGCGCGACCGCGGTGCCGTGGATCTCGAAGCTGGTCGGACCCGTCTGCACCGGCCGCTGCGCCGTCACGTTGGCGATCGTCGTCTGGTCGATGGCGATGACGCCGCCCGTGGCGTCCTTGGCCGTCGTCTGCAGGATGTCACCAGGCTGCAGGGACGGGGTGTTGCCGCTCCAGCAGGCGCCGCCGGGGTGGTTGACCTCGACGAGGCCGGTCGCGCCCTGGGGCGTGATGCCTTCCGACGTCGCGACGATGTTGCCGCTGCGGATGACGGCGACGTCGACCGCGGTCGCGCCCGTGAAGCCGTCGGCCGAGATGAAGTCGCGCGCCGGGAAGCCGATGATCGAATGCGGCGTGGCCGGCGGAGTGCTGACCGTGACGGCGGGCGGCGGGGCGCCCTGGTCGACCGCCGTGACGTCGGCGGCGGCGTTCGCGGCCGGGCTGTCGTTGTTGGCGGCGTCGGTCGCGCGGACGGAGTACAGGTACGTGCCGGCGGGCACGTTGACGTCGGTGAAGGTGGTCGGCGGGTTGTTCGACCCGTCGGGGTTCTGCACCGTCGCCACCGCGACGGGGCCCTGCCCGTCGTGCGCGTCGCGGAAGACCTCGTAGAGCTGGACGCCGCTGGCGGCCGGCGTCGAGACGGGATCCGTGGACGCGCCCCAGGTGATCGTCACCTTGTTGACGGCGACCGTCGCGACCACGTTGGTCGGCGCGGACGGGGGCACCGTTTCGCTGCCGGCGATCTGGACACGCTCGCCCGGGGCGGTGCAGCCTGTGGTCGGGCCGGCGATGGCATTGCCGCCGGTCTCCTGGCGGTCCCCTCGAGCGGAGTGGCCGCCGCGTCGGTCACGGTCCACGACGCGCTGGTGTCGGCCGTGAGGGCCGTGTTCATGTCGGCCGGATCCAGGCCGGCGTAGATCGCCGTCCACTTGGTGCTCGTGGCGTCGTCGTACGTGACGGCGGGCGCGTTGAGGTTGCGCTTGCCGCCGTTCGTGAAGAAGCGCGTGGGGTTGATCAGACGGCTGCCGAGCACGGACACGTCAGGACGGCTTCCGTCCGGGTTCGTGGCGGTGCCGTGGACCTCGACCGTGTCGGGCGCGGTCCGGATGGGGCGTCCGCCCACGACGTTCTGGACCATCATGGAGTCCAGTGTCTGGCCCGACGCGGTGTCCTTCACGGTGATCGTGTCGCCGGGGCGGATGTCGGGCGTGAAGCCCGACCAACACGTCGCGCCGACGTGGTTGATCTCGAAGATGCCGTCGTCGCCGACCGTGCCGGTGGCCGAGGCGTCGAGGCCGGGATGGCTGAGGCTCCTGATCAGGGCGGCGTCGTGGTGGACCGTCACGGTGACCTGCTCACCGGGGTCGTAGCCCTCGATGTGGACGAAGTCCCGCGAGGGGAAGATGTTCATGAAATGCGGCGCGGTGACCGCGGCGTCGCCGGTCGCGGTCATCGCCAGTGCGGCGGCCGCGGAGGCGGCAACCGCGACGCCGCCGAACCGCTTGCGGCGCACGATCCCGTCTATGAGCGCATGGCGTGTGGCCGTGCGCGACCACGCCTGCTTATCAGCCCGTTGCCGGGCCGGACCCGATTTATGTGTCACTTCGTTCCCCGAAGTTGTGGGTGGTCGGTCTGCGCGGCGACTATGCGAGGCCGGTCCGCCCGGAAACAGGCGACTTCGGTCGTAGGACCCGTCGTTTGCAGGGAATTTTCACACTATCCGCGTGTTGTCTTCACCTACCGTTCATCGAACGCCGAGGATCCGGTGCGTCGATGCTCGTCGTCAGCGCGCGGACGGAGCGCCGAGCGGGCTCGCGCCAAGCCTTCGATCGTCGCGGCCGGACCTGCCGCCACGCGGTCGCCACACTTCCCCGCCGATGGCGATCCTCGTCGACGAGCTGCGCGAATACCCCGATGTCGCCTTGCCCTTCACGAATTGGTGTCACATGGCGACGGACGGGCGGTTCGAGGACCTGCACGCCTTCGCGGCGCAGCTCGGGCTCCGTCGGGCCTGGTTCCAGGGCGACCACTACGACCTCCCGCCCCACGGGCGTGCCCGTGCCGTCGCGCTCGGCGCCGAGGAGGTCGCGACGGAGGAGCTGCTGGCGCGCATGACCGGGCCGCGCGGCGACCGCGCCCGGCGACGGGTGCTCGTCCCGCGCGGGCGCGCGTGGCGCGCGGGTGACGACGGCCCGCGCGTGCTGCGCTATCCCGCCGGCGACCTCGTGGTCGTCGGCGGCCCGTCCGGTGCGGGCAAGTCGACGCTGGCCGCGCGCGCGGCGGACGGCGATCGCACGCCGGTGCTCGACCCCGACGTCATCCGGGCGGCGATGGGGGACGACGCTCCGTGGCCGGACGCGCTCGCCCGCTGGGAGGCGGCCGTCACGGCCGCCCTCACGGCCGGTCGCGGCGCCGTGGCCGTCGCGACGGCGCTCCGCGCGGGCCACCGCGACCGGATCGCCGAGCTGGCGGCGGACGCCGGCCGCGCTGCGCATCTGCTCCTCCTCGACGCCGACCTCGCCGCCTGCCGCGCGGGCCGCGCCGCGCAGGGCCCCGCGCGCATCCCCGACGGCCTGTTCGAGCACCTCCACCGCGAATGGCTCGCCCTGCGCCGCTCGCTCGCGGCGCCGGGCGACCCCGCCGGCGTCGACGGTCGCTTCGCGTCCGTGACGGTGCTCGACCGTGCGGCGGCGGCGCGCATCCGCCGCATCCGGCTGGACGGCACGGCCTGACGGCGACTCCGCGCACCGCAGCGGCTCCGAGGGACCCGCGGTCCTACCGGTTCGTCCAGCCGGCCGTGCGCGCCGCCCCGGTACGGTCGCGTGGCGTGGCCAGGTCATGGATGACGCTCGGAGTGCGACCGCCGCGACGCGGTGCGTCGCGCGCCGACGGCCTGCGGTTCATCCGCGACCTGCAGGTCCGGTCCCTGCTGTTCTGCCTCCCCGCGTTCGTCCTCGCGATCGTCGCCGGCGCACCGGGGTGGGCGCTCGTCCTCGGCGCCGTCGCGCTCGCGGCGCTCGTGCTCGACAGCGTGCTGCTGACGCGGCGGATCGCGCGTATCCGGCGGGAGAGCCGGACCGGGGACTCATCGCCCTCGAAGACGTAGACGCGGTGCGCCCGGCCGGCCCGTGACGGGAGGCGAGCCTGTGCCGGCCCTTCGAGGACGGCGGCTCCATCATCTAGGCGGGGACACTGCCGGTGATGTGGGTTCCGCGCCCGAGACCGGCATCGATCTCGAGGATCCCTCCGACGGCCGCCACGCGGTCCGCGAGGTTGGTGAGTCCGGCGCCGCGCTCGACCGCGCCGGGATCGAAGCCCGCGCCGTCGTCATCGACGCTGAAGCAGACGCGGCTGTCCGTCTCGCTCAGGCGGATCGTGACGGCGGCTCCGGGGCCGGCGTGCTTGGCCGCGTTCTGAAGGCACTCGAGGCAGCAGAAGTAGACGGTCATCTCGGTCGCCTCGGCGTGGCGGCCGATCCCGGCGTCGAGGACGTTGACGGGGATCGCCGACCGGCGGGCGACCGCCGCGAGCGCGGCGCCGACCCCCCTGTCCGCCAGGACCTGCGGGTAGATGCCGTGCGCCACGGCCCGCAGCTCGTCGATGACTTCCTCGACCTCATCGCCGAGGCGCTCCAGGATCGCCCGCTCCTCGGATCGATGGAGCTGCGCACCGGTGAGCGTGAGGTGGATCCGCAGCGCCACGAGCCGCTGCTGCGCGCTGTCATGGAGGTCGCGCTCGATGCGCCGCCGCGCGGCGTCCCCGGCCTCGACGATGCGAGCCCGCGAGGCGAGCAGCTCGCCCTCGAGGTGCCCGTTCTCCACCGCCAGCAGCGTCGCCGACGCCGCGGTGCGCACCAGTTCGGGATCCTCGGCCAGCGTCTCGTCCATCAGCATGGCCGCCACCGGTCGGCCGGCGCGGTCGACCGGCACCCACGCGAGCCGCGCCGAGCGCGGCGGCGGCGTGAGCTCGGCGCCGTCGGCCTCGCAGTAGCGTCCCGTGGCCGGCTCGTAGTAGCCGAGTCGCAGCGAGCTGTCGTCCAGCACGCCGGCGATCTCGTCGCGCCACTGCTCGGGCGTCGGTCGCGCCGCGAGCCGCTCGAGCAGGGTCCGCAGGGCCTTGGCGGCGAACCGCTCGGCCTGCAGCAGTGCGATGAGGAATCCCAGCGGCAGCAGCGCGCGAGTGGCCACGACGCCCCACGCGAGCCCATCGAGCGCGGCCGGGTCCAGCATGACGATGTAGGCGCCGAAGCTGCTGGCGAACCATGCCGGCAGGAGCAGCAGCGACGTGACGGCGACCGCCGCGAGCGACCTGCGCTGGGGCCTCGAGGCCGTTCGCAGGCGCGCGAGGTAGACCACGAACACCGCGACGGTGATCGCCAGCAGGCCGTACGTCTCCGTCTTGCCCGCCACCTCCACCACGCTCGGCGCCGAGGCGACCTGGAGCACGTTCTCCGGGCAGGCGGATCCGCAGCCGGTCAACCGCCCGGCTCCGGCGATCACGGGTGAGAACAGCGCCCACGGAAGGAAGAACCCGAGGAGCACGACCCACAGGGCGCCCATCAGCCAGCGCGCGGCGGGAGGCTCGAGGCGGCCCATCGGGAAGGCGAGGAACACGTAGTACCTGAGCAGGAAGGCCGGTCCCTCGGCCAGCACGCCGATGACGAAGGGAAGCGGCAGGTCCGAGGCCTGCCAGGAGGTGACCCATTGCAGGACGCCGAACCCGATCAGCAGCGGTCCGAATCGGCTCGCCGGGCGGCGTATCCACCAGTAGAGGCCGATCGCCATCGGGCCCGCGGTCAGGCAGCCCCAGTACACCGCGGCGGCGCCCGGCCGTTCGAGATGCTCGCTCGTCACCGCCATCCAGACGGTCAGGCCGACCAGCGGCACGATCGCGCCCGCCACCCACCGCTGAGCCGTCGTCGCCGATCCGCGTACGCCTGCGAGCGGGCTCACCCCGAGCACGTCGCCGACGCCATGGCCGAGCGCCTGCGCAGCCGAACCGGGCAGGAGCCTCATGGACACAGGTCAACAAGCCTTTCGCGTCGTCGGCCCCGCCACCCGGGCGGGCTTCCATCCGTTCGTGCTCCTCCCCTGCGCGGCCCCTCGCCATCCGGGACCCTCCGATGCCCGCCTTGGCGCCGGAGCTCGCCGTCCAACCTGTCCCGCGATCCTTCCACACGCGGTCCGGGCCGTTGCGAAACCTTTGCGAGGTCGCACCCGCGTCGGGTCACGTGCCTTGGGACGAAGCGTCGACGGTCGCAGCACGGGCGCTACCCGTGGGGCTGCCCGACGGCCTCTGTCGTGCGGCTCGGGGAGCGGCTCGTCGCGAGGATGACGATGCTGACCGCAGCGACCCAGACGGGAAAGACGAGCACGAGCGCCTGGCTGTAGGACACGTTCAGGATCAGCACCAGCGCGGCGCCGTACCCCGTCGCGACGAGCCAGCGCGGAAAGACGCCGAGGCGCATCCCGATCGTCGACACGACGATCATGAACACGGCGGCCATCCGCATCGCGTAGATGAAGAGGAAGCCGAACGCGAGCGAGCGGATGGCCACCACGGTGTCCGCGCTCGGAAGGGGCTCGTCCTCGAACTTCACGGCGGTCAGCAGCGCCCCTCCCACCCCGGCGGCGACGAACAGCATCGCGACGAAGAGCAGGCCGCTGGCCAGGAACACCGTCGCGAAGAACCGATCCTCACGGGTGCCGATCATGGTTCGGACCACCGCGATGAACCACAGGAAGGCGATGCCGGAGAAGGGAGCGAGATACACGCCGACGAGCGCGACGCTGCCGGCGTGCGTGCCCAGATAGAAGTCGCGGATCTCGGCCGCCGTGCTTCCGCCCGACGGATGGTTGCGCAGGAGCACGAGCGAGGCGATGAAGAGCACCGCGAAGGCCAGGCCGGCGACGCCGGCGGCGCGCGGCGTCTCGAGCGCACGGTCACTCGCCGTCGCCGACGTCGCGCCGCCGTCGTTCGTCAGGGACGCGGATGAGGGCATCCGGGCCCCTACAGCCCCGTTTCGGCGACGATCCTCTTCTCGTCGACCGCCCGTCGCAGTGCGGCATAGTCGGCGTCGTTCTGATCGGCGTAGATCTCCGCGAACGACGCGAGCGCAGCGTCGAAGGTCTTCCCGGATCCCAGGTAGCCGGCGATCGCCGCGGCGTCGCCGGAGCGCGCGTGGGCACGCGCGAGCGTCCAGCCGCAGACGCGCGCGTACACGGCCAGCGCGCCCGCATTCATGAACTCGACGAGAGCGGAGCCCTTGCCATCCCAGAGTTGGCGGATGTAGAAGTCGCGCTCGACACCGTCGACGCCCGCCGTCCGGAGCCAGCCGAGCATGATGTCGCTGGCGGCCTGCATCAGCCGCTGGCCCTCGACGACCCGCTGCCCGTGGTTCGCGAAGTCGCTCTTACCCAGGTACGGCTCGAGCACTGACGCCTCCGCCTCCTTGAACTGCAGGAACAGCGGATCGCCCTCGTCGTGGCCGAGCATCAACACGATCCACGCGCGTGTGCCGACGCTGCCGACCCCCACGACCTTGCGCGCCGCGTGCACGTACCGAAAGCGCTCGAGCAGCCGGCGGCGATCGCCGGTCAGCGTGCGCCGGTAGCGCCGGATGACGTCGCGGAGCGTGTCCTCGAGCCCCGCGCGCTGATCCTCGGAGACGAGCTCCTCGATCGGGACGATCAGCGGCGAATCGCTGATGATCCGGGGCTGGCCGTCGACGACCTCGGTCAGCCGGTCGAGCGCGCGCAGGCTGTCCTTGGCGCGTGCCTTGGCGACGTTGCGATCGAAGCGCTTGCGCTGCTTGCCACTCGCCTGCGCGGCCCACTCCCTCGCGATGTCGTCGATGTCGAGCCTGACGTACCAGAGGTCCAGTGCCCGCATCCCGGCGAACTCGCGCATCGCCTCGCGGTATGACCGCGCGACCGCGAGGTTGACGCGTGCGCGTTCCCCGGCGTCGAGGTCGAGGTCGCGGCCGGCGACCGCGAAGCTCGCCGCGAGCCGCTTGACGTCCCATTCGAACGGGCCCGGGAGCGACTCGTCGAAGTCGTTGACGCCGAAGATGAGCCGCCGGTCGGGGGCCGCGAAGGCGCCGAAGTTCGACAGGTGCGCGTCGCCGCAGAGCTGCACGTGCAGCCCCGTCCGCGGCGAGTCGGCGAGGTCTGCCGCCATCAGGGCGGCGGCGCCGCGGTAGAACGTGAACGGAGAGACGAGCATGCGGCCGTAGCGGATGGGCACCAGTTCCGGCACGCGCGTCTGCGCCTGGTCCTCGAGGATGTCGACGGGGTCGCGCCGGTTCGGCGCCGGCTGCCACTCGGCGTGTGATGCGCGCGGCACCTCGCCGCGCACCGCCTTCCCCCGTGCCACTCGCTCGGCCGGCGTGAGGTGCTCCACGCGGCCGTTACCGGCGGTGTCGGCTGCGGGGCGATCCTGCGTGGCGGTCGCTGTGCTCATCGGGCGTCTCCTCGCTTGGCCTCCGCCGAGCTGCCGCGTGCGCACGAGCTGTGCGAGGCCGATTCACGGCCGCCGGCGAGGACCGCACCGAGTCCACCATGCCGCTCGACCGTCCACATCACCCATTCCGGACGAGGCCGCCGGGGGAGGAGGTCAAGCGGCTGCTGGTCTCGCAACGCCTCGGACGGGATGAGCGGGCGTCCGGTCGATCGCGTGGGGTTCATCCCATATGGGCGAGGCGCCGACCCCCCGGGCGCGTCATGGTCGCCGCCTAACAGCGAATGAGGAGGCCGTGCCATGACTGCCGGGCCGGTTCGACGCATCGTGCAGTACGTCGAAGTCACCACGTTGATCGGAGGATCACATGTTCGCGTCCCGCAGAGTCGCCCGGCGTACCTCCCGACGCGTCGCGCGGCGGCGCTGAGCCCGGACGACGTCACCTCGGGGTCGACGACCGGCATCGCCATGAGCGGTCCCCTGTACCGACTGCAAAAGAGGTAACGACATGAGCGATCGATCGATCGACCGGACCCAGCTGCCGATTCGGCGTCCGCCGTTCCAGGGCGTGGTGAACGACACGCTCGCCGGATCGGAGCCGGACTGGGAACACGTGGCGCCCATCCGCGCGCCGGAGGGCGCGCCGAACGTCCTGCTCGTCATGACCGACGACGCCGG
>Ga0105245_10006478_pt1 | contig 10294 bp, 10 predicted proteins | sample KBSM54metaG_FD_81523 | JGI IMG/M metagenome (GOLD analysis project Ga0105245, IMG submission 81523) | Miscanthus rhizosphere microbial communities from Kellogg Biological Station, Michigan, USA - KBS M5-4 metaG | ecosystem: Host-associated > Plants > Roots > Rhizosphere > Soil | place... | reverse complement strand
GCCCGCGCCGACGCCCACGCCCTCTCCGAGTCGGAGCGGGAGTGGCTCGACCCGGTGCCCGGGCCCGGCCCGGTCGTGGACACCCCGATCGGCCGGTTCGGCCTGGTGGCCGGCGCCGACGCCGCGCGGGCCGGCGTCCCGCGGGCGCTCGCGGTCGCCGGTGCCGAGGTTCTCCTCGTGTCGATGGACTCCGTCACCACCGACGACACCCGCCTGCACGTGCCGGTCCGGGCGGCCGAGAACAAGGTGTGGATCGTGGCCGCGAACGTGATCGGCTCGCGGCCCGGGGCGTCGGCTCTGGGCGTCCCCGAGGACTGGCTCGCGGGCGTCGGGGAAAGCGCGGCGTTCGGGGCCGACGGCGCGCCCGTGGCGCGGGCGCCGCGGCGGGCCGAAACCGTGGTGATCGCGGACATCGAGCCCGGCTGGGCCGCCGACAAGACCCGGCCCGACGGCGGCGACATCTTCCTCGCGCGGCGGCCGCGGCTGTATGCGGCAAGGCGCCCGCCGGGGCCGAGGCCGCCGGCCGCCGCCAGCACCCGGGTGGCGGTGATGCGCCCCGACGGGCACGGGATGAGCGCGATCGAGGACGCGGGACGCCGGGTACGGGCCGCCGCGGCGGACGGCGTCGAGCTGATCGTGCTGCCGGAACTGTTCCACTACGCCGACGGGCGGGCCGACGGATCGTTCCTGGACGGGATCGCCGTCGACGTGATCGCGCAGTCGCTGGACGGGACGGCGTGCCACGCGGTGACCACGCTGCCCGACGACGCGGCGCACGTCGGGGTGCTGATCTCCGCGCGGGGGGTGTCCGGGCGGCAGGTGCAGATGCATCCGTGCGCGCGGCACGTCGGCTGGCAGGCGGCGCTCGGCGACCGCCTGGTGCCGATGGACCTGTCCTGGGGCCGGCTGGTGATCATGGTCGGCGACGACGCGCTGTACCCCGAGATGTTCGACCTGGCGGCCCGGCTCGGCGCGGACGCCGTCGCGGTGCCGTGCGCACCGGCCGAGCGGTGGGAACTGACCCTCGGGCTGCCCGCCCGCACGGCCGAGTGCGGGCTGAACATCGTCGCGTCGGCGCATCCCGGGCCGGGCGGCGGCGGGTTGATCCTGACGCCGGTCGCCGACCCGGTGCTGCACGCCGGCCGCTCCGGCGGGTTCGACGGGACGCTGGCGGAGCCGGCGGTCGCCCGGGTGCCGGCCGGTGTCCCGGTGGTGACCGGGGTGATCCACCCCGAGCGGGCCCGGCGGCAGGTGCCGGAATCGGCGGTCGCGGCGAGGTCGCACCTTCCACTTTGATGCCGATCCCAGCGCTGGGTGGCGGCGGCGGGGCGGGGCGGGCAGCATATCGAGGTGCCCGTTGCCGACCACCTCGCCTCGGTCGTCGCCCACGCCGCCGGGCCGGCCGGCCGCGACGACCCGCGGGCGGCCGTCGCGAGCCTCTCCGAGGCACTCGTCCTCACCGGTGAGCGCATCGGCACCGACCACCCCGAGGTGCTGGCCGCCACCCGGGTGCTGGCCGCGCTGCACAAGCAGCTGGGCGAACTGCCGGAGGCCAGGTCGCTGCTGGAGAACGCGATCGCCGCCGGCCAGTTCACGCGCGGCGAGCGCGACCCGGTGATGCTCGGGCTGGCCTTCGACCTGGCGCACGTGGCACACGAGTTGGAGAACCGGCACGAGGCGCGGCGCAACTTCGAACGGGTGCGCCGGTACGGGCCCGCGGTGCTCGGCCCGGAGCACGAGTACGTCCGGGTGGCGCAGCGGTATCTCGGTGGCCCGCCGGCCGGCGGGACGTCCGCGCCGGTCGCGGCGCCGCAGGTCGCGGCTCCTGGTGCGGCGGTTCCTGTCGCCGCGCCGCCGGTCGCGGCGGCTCCTGTCGTCGCGGCTCCTGTTGCCGCGCCGCCGGTTGCGGCGCCTCATCCCGCGACGGTTGCGCCGCCGCCTCCTGGCGCGACGCGACCGATCGGGCGGGTTCCGATCCAGCAGATCCCGATGCCGCCGCCGGTGCCCGTTGCGCCGGCGCCCGCGCCCACGGAGGTGCCGGCGCAGCGCGCGACTGATGGCGCGGCGACCGCTCCGCCGTCGGTCGAAGGGACCGGCCGGGTGACCGCGGGGGCGAGGGTGCCGGCACAGCCGACCGCTCCCACCCCACCGGAGGCAGGCACCGAAAACCCAGCGACGACCGCAGCCGCGCAGACCGCGCCGGCCGGACCGACGACAACCGCCGCACCGCCGCGCGAGGCCACCCGGCCGACGACACCGTCGGTCGAACCCGCACCGGCGACGCAGCCGACAGCGCCTCCGGCACCCGAGCCGTCCGCAGCCGCGCCGACGACCTCGGGTCCGGAACAGGAACCTGAGCCGCCAACCACCCCTGAACCCGCACCGGCGACCCGCCCGGCTGGCTCTACGGCACCAACCGAGCAGCCGCCGCGAACCACGGCCGCCGACCCACCGCCACCGGCTCAGGAATCCGAGCCGACACCATCGGCGCCTGGACCCGGCAGCGAACCGCCACCGGCCGCCGCACCCGAGCCGACCGGCGCCGCCCAGCCCGCATCCGCTCCGGAAGCAGCCGGACCAACGCGGGCACCGGCCGAAGCCGCCCAGCAGACTCCGCCGACCGTGGCGCCGCCCGGCGCCGCGCCGCCGGCAGCCGAGCCAGCGCCAACGCGCCATCCGGCGCCCGCCGAGGCAGCACCAACGGACCCGCCGGCGTACGTCGCCCCGCCCACGCCGCCGGCAGCCGAGCCAGCGCCGACCGCACCTCCTGCATCGGCCCGGTCGCCGGAGCCAACGGCAGCCGCCGAGCCACCTCGTGCTCGCACACCGGAGCCGTCGCGGGACCTCGTCACGTGGGCGACCGCCCGCCTGGAGCCGGACTCCGACGAGACGCAGCGGGTGACCCCGGCGGAGCGGGAGCCGGAAGCCGCGCCGCAGCCCATACTCATCGCCCCGCTGCGGCCGGTGCCGGCGCACCGCCACGCAACGGCACCCGCCCAGCCACCCCGGCCGAAGAGCCAGCCGAAGCACCAGCCGAGCGACCAGCCGAAGAAGAGGTCGCGCGCGCCGCTCATCGTGCTCGCCGTGATTCTCTCGCTGGCTGTGCTGGGCGGCTCGGCCGCGCTCGTGGTCGCGTTCCTGTCCAGCGATCGGCGCCCCGATCGGCGCCCCGATCGGCGCGCGGATCCGTCGGCGTCGGCGTCGGTGCCGTCGGCGATCCGGCTCAGCCTCGACGATCGCGGCGCCACGGTGAACCTCTCGTGGACGGATCCGAGCCGCGGGACGGTGCCCTTCGTCGTCAGCTTCGGGCGGGCCGACGGTCCGGCGGACCGCACCGAGCAGGTCGCGGCCGGGACCACGACGCTCGCCGTCAACCAACTGACCCCGACGCAGGACTACTGCTTCACCGTCGAGGTGGGCGACCCCGCGGCCGGCGTGGCGCCGTCGCCGACGGTGTGCACGAACCGCCCGCGGCCGTCCGCAAGCCCCGGCCGTTAGCTACGTGCGAGCGAGGATCCGGTCGGCCCGGTCCCGCGTCGACTCGATCAGCCGCGCGTTCGCCGCGTCGCTGCCGCCGGCCCACGCCTGCGCGTCGCTGCGCGACAGCCCGCGTGCCAGTTGGCGGCGCACCAGCGCCGAATGCCGCGTCGTGTGCGGCGCGTCGAGGTAGAGGGCCAGATCGAGCAGCGGCCGCACGCCGTCCCAGGGCGGGGTGTCCAGCAGAAGGTAGTTGCCCTCGGTCACGACGACCCGCACGTGCGGCGCCACCGGGATCGCGCTGCCGATCGACTCGTTGACGGCCCGGTTGAACGTCGGGGCGTACACAGTGGACGGTTCGCCGGCCCGCAAGCGGCGCAGCAGGTTGACGTACCCGCTCGCGTCGAACGTCTCCGGTGCGCCCTTGCGGCCCTCGAAGCCGAGCCGGGCCAGCTCGGCGTTGGCCAGGTGGAAGCCGTCCATCGGCACGGCGACGGCCAGCGCGCCGGCCTCGTTGGTCAGCGCGGCGGCGAGCGCGGTGGCGAGCGTCGACTTGCCGGCGGCCGGCGGCCCGGTCAACCCGACGATGAGCCGGCCGGGCCGTTCCTCGAGCAGCGGGCGGACGGCGTCCAGCGCCGCCGGCAGCGCCTGTGGGCGCATCAACGCTGCTCGGCGGCGGCGCTGGCGCCGGCCTCCCCCGAAGCCGTCGCGCCGGCCTCCCCCGAAGCCGTCGCGCCGGCCTCCCCCGGTGCGGTCGACCGCAGGTGGCGCATGGCGGCCAGCCAGCGCCCCCGGTCCTGGACCCGGAACTGCTCGTACTTCGCGACCTCGGGATGCGGCAGGATCAGGAACTCCTCGGCCGCCAGGCCGGCCACGACGACCTCGGCCACCTCCGCCGGCGACACGATGCGCCCCGACGCGACGGTGACCTGCGCGCCGCGGTGCCCGACCTCGAGGCCGCCGCGGAGCATGTCGGTGTCGACACCCTGCGGGCACAGCGCGCTCACCCGGATTCCCCGGTCGCCGTAGGTCATCGAGAGCCATTCGGCGAACGCGACAGCCGCGTGCTTGGTGACGGCGTACGGCGCGTCGTCGACGGAGGTGAGCAGCCCGGCGGCGGAGCAGGTGTTGAGCAGGTACCCGGAGCCGCGCGAAAGCATCGCCGGCACCACCGCCCGCGCCGCGTAGATGTGCGACAGCACGTTGACCGCGATCGTGCGCTCCCACACCGACGCGGGAGCGTCCAGGCCGTGGCCGGTGGTGACCCCGGCGTTGGAACAGAACAGGTCGATGTGACCGTGGCGGGCCAGCACGTCGGCGACGAACGCGGAGATCTCCGCCTCGTCGGAGACATCGAGCCGCGCCGGAAAGGCGACCGGCCCGATCGCCGCGGCGACGGCGCTCACCCCGTCGGAATCAAGGTCCGCGACCACGACGGCGGCCGCGCCCTCGGCGGCAAAGCGCTCGGCGAGCGCCCGGCCGATGCCGCGGGCCGCGCCGGTGACGACGGCGACCCTACCGGTCAGCTCCACGACCCCTCCTCGGTTCCGCCGACGGCCGCCGGCCCGAGCGCGCGGACGGCGGTCAGCAGGTCGGTGCCGGGCGCCGGGACCAGCGAGAGCACCGGCGTGCGGACGCCGCCGGCGACGTAGTCCTCGACCTGCTTGCGCACCTGGGCCGGCGTGCCGTGCAGCACCAGGGCGTCGACGAGATCGTCCGGGACGGCGGCCAGCGCACCCTTGCGGTCGCCGCCGGCCCAGGCGTCCCAGACCGGGCCCAGCACCGGTTCCCGGCCGAGCCAGCGATGGAACTCCGCGTAGGCGCCGACGGTCAGGTAGGCGGTGATCATCCGCTTGCCGACGGTGCGGGCGTAGGCGGCGTCGGTGGTGGGGCACACGAAGATGCGCGCGGCGACGTCGAAGCCGGCGGGCGCACCGGTCAACTCGGCCGTCACCCGCGGGACGTCGGACGCCGCGAGCCAGTTGAGGATCGCCCCGTCGGCCTCGGCGGCGGCGAGCCGCAGCATGCCCGGGCGCAGCGCCGCCAGGTACAGCTTGGGCGGCTGGGCGGGCGGCCGGTCGAGCCGGAAGCGCCGCACCCGGAACGTGGGGTACTGCTCGTCGACTGTCTCGCCGGCCAGCGCCTTGCGCAGGAAGCGCAGCATGTCGCGGGTGCGGGCGAACGGCTCGGCGAAGTCCAGCCCGTTCCACTGCGCCACGATCGCCGGCGACGACGCCCCGATGCCGACGATGGCCCGGCCGGGCGCCACCTCTGCCAGCGTGGCCGCGCTCATTGCCAGCAGCGCCGGGCCGCGCGTGAACACCGGGACGATCGCGGTGCCCAGCCGGACGTCGGGGTCCCAACCGGCGGCGAGCGTCAGCGGCGTGAACGCGTCGCTGCCGTTCACCTCGGCCGACCACAGGTCGGTGTAACCGGCCGCGATCGCCTCGGACACCACACGGGAGTGGTCGGGAAGGGAGATGTCGGGCAGCGGGATCGTAAGTCCCCATCGGCGCATCCGCCGATCATCGCGGCCGGCGGCCCGGGAAGGCAACCCGGTCCGACCGGACGACCGACCCTGGCTTCGGTAACCCATTTGTTACCGTAACTCATGCGTTACCGAAGGGAGCGACGTTGAAGTCGTACGAAGCCAGCGCCGACATCAAGGCCAGCCCGGAACGGGTCTGGGCCGTGCTCACCGACGCGGCGGGCTACTCCCGCTGGGACTCCGGCGTCGTGCGGGTCGAGGGCACCATCGCGCCCGGCAACACCATCAAGGTGTTCTCGTCGGTGAGCCCGAACCGGGCGTTCCCCGTCAAGGTCAGCGAGTTCCGCCCGGCCCAGGTGATGCAGTGGTCGGGCGGGATGCCGCTCGGCCTGTTCAAGGGCGTGCGCACGTTCCGGCTCACCCCGGACGGGGGCGCCACGCGGTTCGAGATGCGCGAGGAGTTCACCGGTCCGATGCTTCCGCTGATCTGGCGCTCGATGCCCGACCTCGGCCCGTCCTTCGCGCAGTTCGCAACCGGACTCAAAGCGCAGGCCGAGACGAGCGGCTAGTACGGTGCCGTGGTGGCATCGATCGATCCCGCTGCCGACCCTTTCGAGGCGCTGGGCGACCCGCAACGCCGGGCGATCGTCGAACTGCTCAGCGGGGGCCAGCGGTCCGTGCGGGAGATCGCCGACGAACTGCCGATCAGCCGGCCGGCGGTCTCCCGGCACCTCAGGCTGTTGAAGAACGCCGGCCTGGTGGTCGAGGACCCGGTGGGCACCCGGCGCATCTACCGCCTGCACGACGAGGGCATCGCCGCCGTCCAGGAGTACCTGAACCGGGTCTGGCGCGACGCCGCCGCCCGCTTTCGCCTCTTCGCCGAGAACATTTCGGAGAACACGGATGATTGAACCGCTGCGCGTGTCGGTCGAGATCGACTGTCCGCCGGAGCACGCATTCCGGGTGTGGACCGCGCGGTTCGGCACGTGGTGGCCGGTGAGCCACAGCGTCAGCACCGCGCCCGGGCTCACCGTCGTGCTGGAGGGGCGGCCCGGCGGTCGCATCTTCGAGCGGACGCCGGAGGGCGTCGAGCACGACTGGGGCGAGGTCACCGTCTGGGAACCGCCGACGCGGCTGGCCTACGTGTGGCACCTGCGCCGCGACCGGGCCGACGCGACGGACGTCGAGCTGACGTTCGTCGACGTCGACGGGCGCACGCGGCTCGACATCGTGCACACGGGTTGGGAACGGCTCGGCGCCCTCGGCCCGGACTGGCGCGACGCCAACCGCAACGGCTGGGCCGGATTGCTGCCGCACTTCGTGGGGGCGTGCTGAACCAGCTTGTCAGCCGAGCCAGCCGGGCCGGACCAGGCCGGCCTCGTACGCGTAGACGACCAGCTGGGCCCGGTCGCGGGCGCCGAGCTTGGTCATCGAGCGGCTGACGTGCGTCTTGGCCGTCGCCGGACTGACCACCAACTTTGCGGCGATCTCGTCGTTGGACAGCCCCGCGCCCACCAGCGCCACCACCTCGCGCTCCCGCTCGGTCAGCCCGTCCAGCGCCTCCGGCGGGCGCGGGGTGCGGCTGCGCATGGCGAACTCCTCGATGAGGCGCCGGGTCACGCTCGGCGAGAGCAGCCCCTCCCCGGACGCGACGGCCCGCATCCCGCGCAGCAGGTCGACCGGCTCGGTGTCCTTGACGAGGAAGCCGCTGGCCCCGGCGCGCAGCGCCTCGAACAGGTACTCGTCGAGTTCGAACGTCGTCAGGATGATGATGCGCACGTCGGCGCAGTCCGGGTCGGCGACGATGCGCCGGGTCGCCTCCAGGCCGTCCATGCCCGGCATGCGGATGTCCATGAGGACGAGGTCCGGCCGGTCGCGCACGGCCAGCCGCACCGCGTGCGCGCCGTCGGAGGCCTCGCCGATCACCGTCAGGTCGGACTGCGCGTCGATCAGCGCCCGGAACCCGGCGCGCACCAGCGCCTGGTCGTCGGCCAGCAAGACCCTGATCATGTCGTTCTCACCGGCAGGTCTGCCACCACCTCGAAACCACCTTCCGCCCTGGGCCCGGCGCGCAACGTCCCGCCGAGCGCCGTCGCCCGCTCCCGCATGCCCGCGATTCCGTTTCCCTGCTGCGGCTCGTCGACCTCCGCGCCGAAGTTGGCGATCCTGACTCCGAGCCGGTCCGGACCGTAGGCGATCGTGAGCTTCGCCGCCGCCTCGGGCCCGCCGTGCCGGCGGACGTTCGTCAGAGCCTCCTGCACGATCCGGTACGCGGCGCGGTCGAGGTCCGGGGGCAGCGCGGCGGGCGTGCCCTCGACCGTGTACTCCACCGGCAGGCCCGCCGCCGCCACCAGGTCCGCCACGTCGGCGAGCCCCGGCGCCGGCGTCTTCGGCGCCGCCTCGCCCTGCGGGCGCAGCGCCGCGAGCACCCCGCGCACCTCCCCCAGCGCCTCCGAACTGGCTTGCTTGATCGCCTTGAGGGCGGCCTTGGCCTGGTCGGGGTGCTCGTCGAGCAGGTGCAGCCCGACACCCGCCTGCACGTTGATCAGCGACAGGTGGTGGCCGAGCACGTCGTGCAGTTCGCGCGCGATGCGCAGCCGCTCCTCGATCGCCTGGCGGCGCTGCTGCTCCTCGGCCGCGCGCTCCTGCTCGGCCCGGGCCCGCTCCTCCTCCGCGTGCGCACGGGCGATTGCGACCGCCTGCGCGGCCCGCACCCGGATCGCCTCGGCAAAGCCGAACCCGACGGCCGTCCACGCCCCGACGGCGAGGGCCTCCCCCCAGCCGAGCGTGCCGTAAGCGCGGCCCGCGACCACGTATGCGATGTAGGCCACCGCGAGGATCGCCGCGGCCGACCAGCGCTTGCCGGCCCGGACCGCGCCGATCAGGGCGACGAGCGGGGCGACGAAGGTCGGGCCGCCCGGGTAGGCGAGGGTCTCGTAGGCGACCATCGCGGCGGCGGCGACCGCGAGCGCGAACAGCGGGAACCGGCGCCGCACCAGCAGGGCCGCCGGGCCGGCGAGCAGCAGCGCGTAGCCCTGGGGCGGCACGTCCGCCGCGGCGAGCGCGCCGCCGACGACCTGGATGACGCCGACGAACACCGCGCCGCCCGGTGAGCCGCGACCCTTCGGATCCCATTCGCGGTTGTCCATCCACGGCGGCCGGCGGTCCCCCCAAGGCGGGCGACGGTCGACCCACGGCGGGCGACGGTCGACCCGCGCCGCGCGGCGGTCGGCCCAGGGTGGGCGGCCGCGCGTCCGGTCGGGGCGTCGCCTGCTCATGGATGAAGACGGTAGGCCAGGTCGGCGCGGTCTGCGTCGGCCCGGCGCGGCCTGTCGCGTACGACGTGGGTTGTACGCGACGCCGCCGAGGTCGCCGCCGGGTGTACCCGAGATGCCGGCTCACGACTGACGTCAGCGGCGCCCGCGCGCTCCAGTCTTGAGTCATTGGAGCGAGCGGGAGGTAACGGAGATGACGAAGCCAACGGAACCCACCCAGTACGGACGCGTCCGCGCCTCGGACGCCGAGCGCGAGGAGTACGCACAGATCCTGCGGGCAGCGATGTCCGAGGGTCGGCTCAGTATGGAGGTCGGCGAGGAGCGGCTCGGCCACGCGTACGCGGCGACCTACCGCGACGAGTTGGACCCGCTGATCGCCGACCTGCCACGCAGCGCCGCGTTCCGGACTCCGGAGTTCCTCGAGGAGGCGCAGCGGCGGCTGCGGCGGCACCGCAGCATCGTGGTCTCGGTCGCGGCGCTGCTGACCGGGATCTGGCTGCTGTTCGCGATCCTGGCCCACCCGGTGTTCTTCTGGCCCATCATCCCGATCGCGATCATGGCGCTCGGGCTGAGGCGGCACCGACGGGTGCTCCGCTGGTACGCCAGGGGCGGCGGCTGGGGTCCGTGGGCCCGCGGCTGGGGCGGTCCTGGCTGGGGTGGACCCGCCGCCGGCCCCGGTGCCGGTGGCCCCGCTTGGGGCGGTGGCCCCGCTTGGGGCGGGCCCGGCTGGGGAGGCCCGGGGCGCGGTTGGGAGCACCGCGGCTGGGGCGCCCCGGGCCACGGTCACGGTCACGGGCCCGGACGCGGCTGGGGTCAGGGCCCGGGTCAGGCCGCCTGACCCGGACCGGGGGTCCCTGCGCACCACGGGGGCGCAGGGACCCCGCGGCGCGCGGACCGCTTTCCGCGATCTTGGACGTTGCTCGCGCCCCCGGCGGTAGCCAACGTCCAAGATCGCGGGAAAATGATGCTCGTGCCCACGCCTCCCGCCGCCGACCAACGGGTGCCCGCGTTCTGGCGGGCGCTCGGCCTTTCCGGCCTCATCGACGTGCACGTC
>Ga0105245_10006476_pt1 | contig 10298 bp, 3 predicted proteins | sample KBSM54metaG_FD_81523 | JGI IMG/M metagenome (GOLD analysis project Ga0105245, IMG submission 81523) | Miscanthus rhizosphere microbial communities from Kellogg Biological Station, Michigan, USA - KBS M5-4 metaG | ecosystem: Host-associated > Plants > Roots > Rhizosphere > Soil | place: Michigan... | reverse complement strand
TGAGCGGCCCGCTCGGATTCGGAGACGAGCCCCCGGCACCGTCCCCTCCCCACAAGATATCGACGAACGTGGACTAGTCGTGGTCGGCGATCGCAAGCAGTCCATCTATGCGTTCCGCGGCGCCGAGGTCTCGGTGTTCACCCAGCTGGCGGCCGAGCTCGCCGGTCAGGATGCCGCCGATCGCCTGGATTTGCGCGGCGTACGCGCGAGCGCCGCGCCCGTCGCCGAATTCCACAGCCTGACCGCCAACTATCGATCGACGCGCGCGATCTTGGCGGCGGTAAACGCGATCGCCACCGTCGATTTCAGCGCCGAACCGGAGCGCGCGTTCGAGATCCGCTACATGCCCGCCGAGGCGCTCGTCGTGCCCGAAAGCACACCAGCGGACGCCGATATCGGTCGCGTGACGATCGTGGAAGACGACGGTTCGAGCCCGGACGACGCGCTGCCGTTCGTGGTGAAACGGGCAGAGGGGCCACTCCGCAGCGCCTTTGCGGCCGCGGGGCTGTGCGCCAAGCTGGTTCGCGAAGGGACCCGCTTCGGGGACATCGCGCTCCTGGCCCGACGGCGTTCGACGCTCCCGCTCCTCGAATTGGCGCTCGATCGGCTGAATGTGCCCTTCGTCGTGGCGGGGCGCGCCCTGTACGCGACCCCAGAGGCGCGAGACCTATTTGCCATGCTGCGCTTGCAAGTGGAACCTCGCGATCGCCACGCGCTCGCCGTCGTGATGCGCGGCCCGCTCGGAGGCCTCAGCGATCGCGCGTTGGCGGAGCTTTCGACACCACGCCGCGGCCTCGATCCCGCACGCGATTGGAGCGAAGAGCGGCTCAGTGACGCGAGCGAACGCGAAGTGCTGCGAACACTCCGCGCTCGCCTGCTCGAGCTCGGAGCGATCACCCCACGGCTCTCACCGCGTGACGCACTCGCCGCCATCGTGCGCACCTTCGAGCTGGAAGCGTTGTATTCCGCACTGCCGCGAGGCCGGACGCGCTTCGGAAACGTCGAGCGATTGTTGGAAATCGCGGCGCGCCAGGGCGGCACGCTGCACGGTTTCGTGCGCTGGTTTCAGCGCCAAATCGACAACGAAACCGACGAAGCCGAGGCCGCCGTTTTCTCGGACGAAGACGACGCGGTGCGGCTGCTCACCATTCACGGGAGCAAGGGCCTCGCGTTTCCAACGACCATCGTCCTGGACACCGGCTCGACCGAGCGACCGAGCACTGCGCCTATTTTGCTCTTGCGCGGTGAACGCGAAACTTCGCTCGTGATCCGGCACGTGACCGAAACGGGCAACCTGCGCACCCCGCTCTTGCGACGCTCCGCCGAGGACAGCAACGCACGAGCTCGCGCGGAACGGCAGCGGCTCTCCTACGTCGCGCTGACTCGCGCGCGTCGGCACTTGGCGATCATTTTACCCGCGGGCAAACTGCGCACACAGACGCTTGCCGCTTCAGTGGTGGCGGCGTTGCCGGAGTTGGACGAGATCCCCGGCGTCACGAAGGTCTCCGCCAATCACTTGTTCGCCGAACCGGCATTTACGGAAACACCGAGTGACGCTGCCCCGCGTCCGCCACCGGCGCGCCCCGCCCGGCCGCGCGTGACACTGGCCACCGTGGGCGTGACCGCGCTCTCGGACTTCGCGATTTGCGCGCGGCGCTTCGAACTCGCGCATCTGTTCAATGTCGCCGAGCCGCGCATGGGCAAGGCTTCCGATCACGAGCTACGCGAAGATCCGCGGGCGCTCGGCAGTGCCGCGCACCGCGTCCTGGAAGCGTTCCCCGCGGAGCGTTGGGGAACCGAACTCAGCCAAGCAGAAGTGCTCGATGCATTGCTCCGCGAGGGCCTCGATCCCGACTCGGAGTCGAGCGCCAAGACGGCCCGCGGCATTGCCAATTTCTTGAGCGGCGGCTACGCGCGAAGCGTGCGTGAAGACGGCTCACGTCTGCAGCGGGAGCTTTCGTTGGCCATCCCGTTTCGCGCGCCCAAAGCCATGCCCGCGGAGCCCGAGCTCGCCACGACGAAATCTCGCCGCTCGCGAGACAACCCGCGACAATTGGATCTGTTCGCGCTGCGCCCGCGCCAAGATGCGCCTGACCCCGAGCTTCTCGGCGCGAGCGTCGTGCTCAAAGCCACGCTCGATCTCGCCATCGAACGCCCCGACGGCAGTATCGACGTCATCGACTACAAACGTTCGCGCGGCGGGGACGATGACCGTTACGCATTTCAGCTAGCCGCCTATCGAGCGGCGGCAGCGCGCCATTTCGGAGTCGACCGCATCCGCACTGGGCTCGTGCACCTGCTTGCCGAAAGCAACGAGCCCGATTGGCAGGCTCCACCGCCGTTCGACTTCTTCGAGCTCGGGACGCGCTTGGTCGAGGCGCGATTTCACGACGACTGGCCCGGCATCGACGAACGCGCCTGCCGCAAGGCGCAGTGCGGGTTCGTCAGCGCCTGCCACGGCTCGGGTGACGAAAAACGCGCGCGATAATGGAACCGCGGCCACCGAGCCCATTTCAATGAGGGTGTAGCGGTAGCCAAACCGGCTCCGCGATGTTCAGCCCAGCACTGGCCTACCAGCCGGTTTCTGCATGAAAATCCAGCCTGTAAGCTAGATGTTACGCGCAGCGGCGAACTGCGGAAACACCAGCAGATACCGAAATCTGCGCCGCCTTTACCGGCCCGAAAGCCTGTTGCACCCCGCGTCGGACCGTGCCAGAAAAATCGCGTACGTTCGCCCTGTCCCGGCCGCCCGAACGCCCTATACTTCCCGCCCGCGTTTCCCTAGACGCGGCCCAGGCCCCCACCTTTCAACTCACTCCCCGACATCGAGCCCCAAGAAATGACACTTCCGCCCCGCTCAGGACTCTACGACCCCCGCTATGAACACGACGCATGCGGCGTCGGCTTCGTGGCGAACATCAAGGGTGAGGCTTCGCACGATATCGTCAAGAAGGGCATCGATATCCTGTTGAACCTCGTCCATCGCGGGGCGTGTGGTTGCGATCCGCTGACGGGTGATGGCGCGGGCATCATCATTCAGGTCCCCGACGCGTTCATGCGTCGCGCCTGCGAAGACGCCGACATCGAGTTGCCGGAGCCGGGCAAATACGCCGTGGGTTGCGTATTTTTGCCGCGTGACCGCCACGAGCGCCGCCGCTGTCAGCAAATCGTCGAGGACAAAATCCTCGGCACCGGCCAACGCTTGATTGGCTGGCGCGACGTGCGCGTGAACGAAAACGTGCTCGGTCCGATGGCGCGCGAAAGTGCGCCCGTCATCCGTCAGGTGTTCGTCGGTTCCGAGTGTGAGGACGAAGCGACGTTCGAGCGCAAGCTGTTCGTCATTCGCAAGTGGGCCGAGCGCACCGTTCGCGAATCGAACATCACGAACAAGGGTGCGTTCTACATCCCGAGCTTGTCTTCGCGCACGATCATCTACAAAGGCCTGCTCTTGGCCGAGCAGCTCGCGGGCTTCTACGTCGAGCTGGAAGACCCGAGCATGGTCAGCGCGCTGGCGATGGTGCACCAGCGCTTCAGCACCAACACCTTCCCCACTTGGGAACTCGCGCAGCCATTCCGCACCCTGGCGCACAACGGCGAAATCAACACCGTTCGTGGCAACGCCGCGTGGATGGCCGCGCGCGAGCAACTCTTCGCCGGTGAGATCTTCGGCGAGGACGTACGCCACATTCTGCCCACCATCACGCCGGGCGGCAGCGATTCCGCCATGCTCGACAACGTTGCGGAACTGCTGCTCCACGCGGGCCGCAGCTTGCCGCACGTGATGATGATGCTCGTGCCCGAGGCTTGGCAGAACGACGAGCTGATGCCCGCGCACAAGCGCGAGTTCTACGAATACCACTCGTGCTTGGTGGAGCCGTGGGACGGCCCCGCCGCGCTCGCGTTCACCGACGGCAAGCGCATCGGTGGGATTTTGGACCGCAACGGTTTGCGCCCCGCTCGCTACACCATCACCAAAGATGGCCTGGTCGTGGTCGCGTCCGAAACGGGCGTCTTGGAATTTGCGCCCGAGAACATCGAGCGCAAGGGCCGCCTCGAACCCGGGCGTATGTTCCTGGTCGACACCGAGCTCGGTCGTATCGTCGAAGACGAAGAGATCAAGGACGCGATCTGCAAGGCCCGCCCCTACGGCAAGTGGCTACGGGACAACAAGATCTCGCTTTCGGACATCGAGGTCTCGCCACCCACGGCCACGAACCGTGAGTACGCGTCGCTCGTGCAGCGCCAAAAGACCTTCGGCTACACCCAGGAAGACTTGAGCTTCTTGATGGCGCCGATGGCGGAAAAGGGTGACGAGCCGCGCGGCTCGATGGGCACCGATACGCCGCTCGCCGTCTTGAGTGATCGCCCGCAGCTGCTGTTCAACTACTTCAAGCAGCACTTCGCGCAGGTCACGAATCCCGCGATCGATCCGATCCGCGAGGAGCTCGTGATGAGCCTCAAGGCTTACATCGGCGGCGAAGGCAACATCCTGTTCGAGCTGCCCGATCAGGCGCAAATGCTCGAGCTGCCGCACCCGATCTTGACCAATCAAGATTTGGCCAAGCTGCGCGAAACGCACCTGCAACAAGTGCGCGTACCGCCCACGTTGCCCATGCTGTATCCGGTCGCGGAAGGCGGCGTGGGGCTCAAGGCTGCGCTCGACGAGCTCTGTCGCCAAGCATCGCTCGCCGTGCTCAAGGGTCACGGCCTGTTGATCTTGAGCGATCGCGGCTCGAACGAACACATGGCCCCGGTACCGAGCTTGCTCGCGACGGGCGCCGTGCACCACCACTTGATGCGCAACGGGACGCGCATGAAAGTCGGCATCATCGTCGAGACGGGCGATGCACGAGAAGTTCACCACTTCTGTCTGCTGCTCGGCTACGGCGCCGGCGCGGTGAACCCGTACTTGGCGCTGGAAACGGTCGGCCAAATGGTGCGCGACGGCACGTTCCAGGGCCTAAAAGAGCCGGAACAAGCCAGCTACAAGTACATCAAGTCGATCAACAAGGGCTTGCTCAAGGTGATGAGCAAGATGGGCATCAGCACCCTGCAGAGTTATCAGGGCGCGCAGATCTTCGAGGCCATCGGGCTTTCGCCGGACGTGATCGACCGTTACTTCACGGGCACGGCTTCGCGGATCTCGGGGATCGACATCGACGTGCTCGCGGACGAGTGCCGGCAGCGGCACGAGCGCAGCTACCCGAAGGTCACCGAAGCGTCGCCCATGCTCGACATCGGCGGCCAGTACCACTACCGCGCGCAGGGCGAGCGGCATCTGTGGAACCCAGGCACGGTCGCAGCCTTGCAGCGCGCCGTCCGTCAAGAGGACGTCAAGAGCTACAAGGAATACGCAGAGCTCATCAACTCCCAGATCCAAACCATGGGGCTCATCACCCTGCGCGGGATGTGGGATTTGGTCCCCAACGATCAGCCGATTCCGCTCGATGAAGTCGAACCGGCGAGCTCCATCGTCAAACGCTTTGCGACGGGCGCGATGAGCTTCGGCTCGATCAGCGGCGAAGCGCACGAAAACCTGGCGATCGCCATGAACCGCATCGGCGGCAAGAGCAACACCGGCGAGGGCGGCGAGCGCGACGAGCGCTACCAGCGTGACCCGAACGGCGATTTCCGGCGCAGCGCCATCAAACAAGTCGCCTCCGGCCGCTTCGGTGTCACGACCTATTACCTGGTCAACGCCGATGAGCTCCAGATCAAGGTCTCGCAGGGCGCCAAGCCCGGCGAGGGCGGCGAGCTGCCCGGGCACAAGGTGGACGCGATCATCGCCAAGACGCGCCACTCCACGCCCGGTGTGACGCTGATTTCGCCTCCGCCTCACCACGACATCTACTCGATCGAAGATCTGGCCCAGCTGATCTTCGACTTGAAGATGGTCAATCCGCGGGCACGCATCAGCGTGAAGCTCGTCGCAGAAGCGGGAGTCGGCACGGTCGCAGCCGGCGTGGCCAAAGCGCACGCCGACGTGATCCTGATTTCCGGCTACGACGGCGGCACCGGCGCATCTCCCCTCACCTCCATCAAACACGCGGGCATTCCGTGGGAGATGGGTTTGGCCGAGACGCATCAAGTGCTGGTCAAGAACGACCTACGGAGCCGTGTCTACCTCCAGGCGGACGGGCAAATGCGCACCGGCCGGGATGTGGTGATCGCCGCGCTTTTGGGCGCGGAAGAGTTCGGCTTCGCCACCGCACCACTCGTGGCTTCCGGCTGCATCATGATGCGCAAATGCCACCTCAACACCTGCCCGGTGGGCATCGCCACGCAAGACCCAGCTCTGCGCGCGAAGTTCAACGGTGAACCCGAGCACGTGATTCGCTTCATGTTCTACGTCGCGGAAGAAGCGCGTGAGATCATGGCATCACTCGGCTTCCGCAGCGTGAGCGAGATGGTCGGCCACGTGGAACGCATCCGCGCGAAGACCAACGTCAAACATTGGAAGGCGTCGAAGCTCGACTTCTCCGATGTGTTGATGCCGGCGGAAGCTCGCCCCGGCGTCGCCGTGTGCAAGACCATCGAGCAAGATCATGGTCTCGATGCGGCGCTCGACATCGGGCTCATCGAGCGCGCGAAACCTGCGCTCGATAGGCGCGAGAAGGTGAAGATCAACGTGCCGATCCGTAACGTGCACCGCACGGTCGGCGGCATGCTCGCCGGCGAAGTGGCGCGCCGCTTCGGTCAAGACGGCCTGCCCGAAGGCACCATCGAACTTGGCTTCACCGGTTCGGCAGGGCAAAGCTTCGGCGCCTTCATCACGCGCGGCATGACCCTGAGCCTCGAAGGCGACGCCAACGATTACGTCGGAAAAGGCATGTCCGGCGGCATTTTGGCGATTCGTCCACCGCGCGGCGCCACCATCCGAGCCGATCAGAACATCATCATCGGCAACACGGCGCTATACGGCGCGACGAGCGGCAAGGCGTTCCTGAACGGTAAGGGTGGCGAGCGCTTCGCCGTCCGCAACAGCGGCGCCACCGCGGTCATCGAAGGCGTGGGCGACCACGGTTGCGAGTACATGACGGGCGGGCACGTTCTCGTGCTCGGTCGGACGGGTCGCAACTTCGGCGCGGGCATGAGCGGCGGTATGGCCTACGTGCTCGACGAAGCGGGTGACTTCAAACAGCGCTGCAATCTGGGCATGGTCGAGCTCGAAGGCTTGAGCCCGGAGGACGCGGTGTTCGTCGCGGGGCTCTTGCAAGAGCATCACAACCGCACCGCGAGCCCCAAGGCCGCAGCCCTGCTCGCCAGCTGGGATACGGCGCAAACTCGCTTCGTGAAGGTCGTGCCGACCGAATACCGGCGCGTGCTCGCCGAAGCCGCCAAACGCGAAAAGGCTGCCGCCAATACCGGCCTGCCCGTGCTACAGCCCGACGCCAAATCTGGCGCTCGCGCTGACGCCGAATGATTTTGGACCGACACTGATAGAGACGGATCGAGAGTAAGCAGCCGTGGGAAAAATCACAGGATTCCTTGAGATCGAGCGCGTCGACCCGAGCAAGAGGCCCGCTCGAGAGCGCGTCAAAGACTACCGAGAGTTCGAACTGCCGATCGTCCAAGAGACGCTGGTCGAACAGGGCGCGCGCTGTATGGATTGCGGGATCCCGTTCTGCAATACCGGATGCCCGCTCGGTAACTTGATTCCAGACTGGAACGATCACGTCTACCGGAAGAAGCCGGAGCTCGCGATCGCCGCGTTGCACGCGACCAACAACTTCCCTGAGTTCACGGGTCGCGTGTGCCCGGCTCCCTGTGAAGCGGCCTGCGTGCTCGGCATCAACGAAGACCCGGTGAGCATCAAGCTCATCGAGCGCTCGATCATCGACAACGCCTTCGAGGCCGGGTTGGTTGCGCCGGTTTTGGCCAAAACGCGCACCGGCAAGAAGATCGCCATCGTGGGTTCAGGGCCCGCCGGGATGGCGGCCGCTCAGCAACTCGCGCGCGCCGGCCACGACGTCACCCTGTTCGAGCGTGATGACCGCATTGGCGGCCTCCTCACCTACGGCATTCCCGACTTCAAGATGGAAAAGTCGCTGGTCGAGCGGCGCGTCGAGCAGATGAAGGCCGAGGGCGTCACCTTCAAGACCAGCGTCGACGTCGGGAAAGACGTCACGGCGGATGACCTGCGAAAGCAGTTCGACGCAGTGATCCTGACCATCGGCTCGCGCAAACCGCGCGACCTCGAGGTCAGTGGGCGCGAGCTCCCCGGCATCCACTACGCGATGGACTTCCTCACGCAGCAAAATCGCCGCGTCGCGGGGCTGCCCGTCCCCGACTCCGAGGCGATTCTTGCCACTGGCAAGCACGTCATCGTCATCGGCGGCGGTGATACCGGTAGCGACTGCATCGGCACCTCGCACCGCCAAGGCGCCGCTAGCGTGACCAGCTTCGAGATCATGCCGCGCCCGCCCGAAGAGCGCGCGACATCCACGCCCTGGCCGCTTTGGCCGCTGCAATTGCGCACTTCGTCTTCGCATGAAGAAGGCGGCTCGCGTGATTGGAGCGTCTCTACCGAGAGCGTCAGCGGCAACGGCCGCGTCGAGAAACTGCACTGCGTCCGCGTCGAATTCAAAAACGGGCGTTTCGAGCGCAAAGCCGGCACCGAGTTCGAGTTGCAAGCCGACCTGGTTCTGCTGGCGATGGGCTTCGTTCACCCGGAACACCCCGGCATCGTGAACGACCTCGGACTCCAACTCGACAAGCGCGGCAACGTGCAGGTCGACTCCGAGTTCATGACCAGCGCGCGCGGCATCTTCGCCGCCGGCGACTGCCAACGCGGTCAGTCTCTGGTGGTTTGGGCGATTGCCGAGGGCCGCAAGGCTGCCCGCAGCGTCGACCAATTCTTGATGGGCCGCACCGAACTGCCTTGAGTTGCTGACTGTAGGTAAAGCAGCGCGAAGCCAGGCATTGAGCCGAAATCGCGCTGCTTTACAGTGCTCAGGTGACGAGGGCCTTGCGGATGGCGGCTCTCGTCATGCCTACTAAAGAGGTTTGAGCACACGCAATCCTCGCCCCAAGGCCAAGACCGCGCGCCGGGAACCGAGTCGCGCCGAGTCTGGCTCGCAGCCCGACGTTCAGGTTTCCTACGGTTTTGCCGGCACCGAAACCATGAGTGCGATCGCGCAAGAGCTCGAACCCGTTCGCCCCGAGCAGAGCACGCTCGACTACGGCGATCGCATTTCCAACGCGCCGGGCGCGAAGACTCCGAGCAAATTTCCCGCGCCGCGGCCCTCGGCACGGCCGACACCTCGCCCTGCCCGCAAGGCCGAGCGCTCGGCACCCGAAATCACGATTAGCCAAACCTCGATCGGACGAGACACGCTGGCGCTGATCGCCGAGCAACTCATCGCAAGCCCTGACAGCGCTGCCGTAGCCGAGAAGCCCAAACCGAGCTTCGTTCGCGATCAAGCGCCAACCATCGACGATGGCGTGTACAACGCGCCGCTCGCGATTTTCGAAATGCTGACGTTCGTGGTGCAAGGGCCCGAGGTCGCGCAGCTTGCCTCCGAGGCGTTGCGCCGGCGCTTCGTCGAAGAGCATTTGCTGCACCGCTTGCCCGCGAAGGACATGGCGCAAGTCGATCGCATCGACGTGACCCCGTGGACGGTGCACGGCACCGTCGTGGTGCGCGTGTGGTGTCGGGTTTGACGCGCCCCGCCTAGTCGGACACTTCGCTTAAGGGTAGACCCGACGCGATCGAGCGCCGTACGGCCTGGACGAGCGCTTCGCTGCCCTGCGCGTCGTAGCGCGCGGGATCGATCGGGGCGTGCACGGTGACGCGCACCGTGGCGCCTGGCGTCACGTGGCCGCCTTTCGCTGGTAATACTCGGCGAGTGCCATCGATCGAGACCGGCAAGATGCGCGCGCCGGCGCCGCGGGCCAGATGGAAGCCGCCCAGCTTGAATGGACCCAGGCTCCCGTCGCGGCTGCGAGTGCCTTCGGGGGCGATCCAGATGCTCGTGCCGTGCTCGATCGCGAGCTTGGCGCGATCCAGGCTCTCGATCGCGCGATCGCGCGCCGAACGATCGAGTTCGACGAAGCCAGCAGCGCGCATGGCTTGCGCCCAGATCGGAATACGAAAGAGTTCGGCCTTGGCGACCATGCGCAGCCGACGCGGCAACGTTTGGTAGAGCGCGGGGATATCGTAGAGCGATTGATGGTTCGACATGACGACGAACGCTTCACTGCCACGGGCGTAATCGACGCCACTCGGCACGAGTTCGATCTCGGCCTTCGTGAGCAAGCTCTTCGACCAGCGATCGAGCCGCGCGTCACACACCTCC
>Ga0105245_10006475_pt1 | contig 10300 bp, 10 predicted proteins | sample KBSM54metaG_FD_81523 | JGI IMG/M metagenome (GOLD analysis project Ga0105245, IMG submission 81523) | Miscanthus rhizosphere microbial communities from Kellogg Biological Station, Michigan, USA - KBS M5-4 metaG | ecosystem: Host-associated > Plants > Roots > Rhizosphere > Soil | place... | reverse complement strand
TACCGGCAATATCATAAGGGTTACGACCCATAGAGAATAATTGGCGGTTATAATCAGTTGAACGTAGCGTTACCTGAGCGGCATCATGAACATTCGTACAGGTAATACCGAAGTTGGCCAAAATTTTGTAATAATCTTCGGCTCCATTTAAACAATGAAGTACTGCTTGATCACGGTTAGCAAAGCCGCCATATATAAGGTCGTTAGGAGAGCTTGCCAAACTAGACTGCGGCGGTGAAACAACTGCAAAAAACTGGACCACAAGAGTCAGTGCCATAAAAACCAAAGCAGTACGTCGGACCATACTCTCTTTTTTCATGCGTTTGGCATAGAAAGCTACCTGGTTAATCAGGCTAGGATTGAAGGGTAAGTTGCTTATTAATTTTTTGAACATTTTAGTTTTTCATTTATTTAGATTAAACCTTACGCTTATTGAACCATAAAACAGTGTGTTCATTCAAGCCCAAATGGTTGTTTTAGGTGTCAAAATAATCTATAATGGTGGATAAGTGTGGAAAAAACATAACACCTAAGAGGGTAGTATAGGCGTGGCAAAAGACAAGAAGTACGATTCTGCTCAAATTCAGGTTTTGGAAGGCCTGGAGCCAGTTAGAAAACGCCCCGGTATGTATATCGGTGGTACTGGTCCGGAAGGGCTGCATCATCTAGTCAAGGAAATTGCCGATAACTCGGTTGACGAAGCTATCGCCGGTGAGGCCCAAAATGTCTGGATAACTATCCAAGCTGATGGTGGTGTCAGAGTTAAAGACGATGGTCGTGGTATCCCTGTTGATAAGATGGCCAAAACTGGCAAAAGTGCCCTGGAAACAGTATTAACAGTTCTGCATGCCGGCGGTAAGTTCGGCGGCGGTGCCTATAAGGTTTCTGGCGGTTTACACGGTGTCGGTATAAGCGTGGTCAACGCTTTGTCGACGCGTTTAATGGCCGAGATTCACAAGGACGGTGGCATTTATACTCAAGAATACGAACGCGGTGTGCCAAAAGCCACTGTCAAAAAGACCGGTACAACCACAGATACTGGTACGATCATCACTTTTTACCCTGACGATACCATCTTTGAAACCGTCGAAATTGATTTTGAATGGATTGTTGATTATTTGCGTCACCAAGCCTACTTAACCAAAGGTCTTCATACATACTTAAAGGATGAGCGTACTGGCAAACGCTATAGCTTTTATTTCGAAGGTGGCATCCAGTCTTATGTTAAGCACCTGAATCTTGGTAAAGAAGTGGTTGATGAGGACGTTTTCTACGTTGAGAAGGCCGTTCAAGACTCCATGGTAGAGATTGCTCTGCAATATGCTGATAACTTTACTGAAACTATCAAACCATTTGCTAATAACGTATTTAACCCTGATGGCGGCACTCATTTAACTGGTTTTAGAACGGCCTTAACCCGCGTCATTAACGAATATGCCCGTAAAAACGGCCTTATTAAGGAAAAGGAAGAAAACCTCAGCGGCGAAGATACCCGTGAGGGCCTGACTGCTGTAATTTTAGTTAAACTACCAGACCCACAGTTTGAAGGCCAGACCAAAAACAAATTGGGTAACCCAGAGGTTCAGGGTTATGTCACTCAGGTTTTAAATGAATACCTTTCTTATTACTTAGAAGAACACCCAGCCGTAGCCAGAAAGATTGTTGGCAAGGCACTTTTAGCTGCCCGCGCTCGCAAGGCCGCCCGTGCCGCCCGCGACAACATCATCCGCAAGGGTGCTTTGGAAGGTGCTGGACTACCAGGCAAGCTGTCTGATTGTGCCACTAAAGACCGCGGTCAAGCTGAGCTGTTTATAGTCGAGGGTAATTCAGCTGGTGGCTCTGCCAAAGACGGCCGTAACAGCCATTTCCAGGCTATTCTACCTCTGCGTGGTAAGGTCTTGAATGTTGAGCGTGCTCGTCTGGACAAAATGCTAGCCAACAACGAAATTACTAATCTTATTAAGGCCCTGGGCGTTGGCATTGACGAGTCATTTGATATGGAAGGCCTTAGGTACGACCGCATTATTATCATGACCGATGCCGATGTTGACGGTTCACACATTCGCACGCTGCTTATGACCTTATTCTTCCGTCACATGCGGCCAATTATCGAGGGTGGACACCTGTATGCTGCCCAGCCGCCGCTGTTTGCCGTCATGAGTGGCAAGAAACGCCAATATGCCTACACCGAAGACGAACGCGATAAAATCATCGATGACAACATTGCCGAGCGTAAAGCCAAGGGTACCAAAGTTGATGCCAAGGATGACCGTATTAAACAGGCCGGTGCATCAATCCAGCGCTACAAGGGTCTTGGTGAAATGGATGCCGAGCAACTTTGGGAGACCACTATGGATCCAGCCAATCGTGTACTTGTGCAAGTCAAAATTGAAGACGCCGAAAAAGCCGATGCCATCTTCAATAAGCTCATGGGTACAGAGGTAGAGCTGCGCAAAAACTTCATCCAAACACATGCCAAATTTGTTAAGGACTTGGATATCTAACCATGGCAAAAGACAACCAATCATCATACAGCACCGCCGACATTGACCCACTCAACCACTCTAAAACATTGGTTAACCGTTCGGTTGAAGAGGAGATGGAGACAAGTTACCTGCAGTACTCCATGAGCGTCATTGTAGCTCGTGCGCTCCCAGACGTCCGCGACGGACTTAAGCCAGTACATCGTCGCATCTTATACGTTATGGACAAGAGTGGCCTGAGATCTACCGGCAAACATACTAAAAGTGCTCAGATAGTCGGTGAAGTTATGGGTAAATACCACCCACATGGTGACACGGCTATTTATGATTCGATGGTGCGTCTAGCTCAGCCGTTTTCTACCCGTTACATGTTGGTTGATGGCCAGGGTAACTTTGGTTCTATGGATGGAGATCCGGCCGCTGCCTATCGTTACACCGAAGCTCGTATGACCCGCGCTTCTGAAGCTTTACTAGAAGATATTGATAAAGAAACCGTGCCATTCAGAGACAACTTTGACGGCTCTCAACAGGAGCCAGAAGTCTTGCCGGCCAAGCTTCCCAATCTGTTATTGAATGGTCAAATGGGTATTGCCGTTGGTATGGCAACTAATATTCCGCCGCACAACCTTAGCGAGCTAGTTGACGCCACTATTGTCCAAATCGATAAGCCCGACGCTAGTCTAGATGATCTTATGGAGCATATAAAAGGGCCGGATTTTCCAACCGGCGGCATAGTCTACGGTAAAGATTCTATCCGTACGGCCTTTGCGACTGGAAAGGGTGGAGTAGTTGTCAGAGGTGTAGCCGAAGTAGAAGAGGGGACTAAGGGCAAACAACGTATTATCATCACCGAAATCCCTTACGTCGTTAACAAAGCCGCTCTGGTAGAGAAGATTGCGGCCCTAGTGCACGAAAAGAAAATCAGTGGCATTTCTGATATTAGGGACGAAAGCTCACGTGGTTCAGTCCGGGTTGTTATTGAGCTCAAAAGAGACGCTTATCCCAAAAAACTCCTTAACCAACTATACAAATTAACACCTCTCCAGCAGACTTTCCACTACAACATGCTGGCTCTGATTGATGGTATACAACCGCGCGTTTTGGGCATCCAAGATATTATTAGTGAATACATCAAGCACCGCCAAAACGTAGTTAGGCGGCGCACGGAGTTTGAGCTTAGGAAGGCAAATGACCGCGCCCACATATTAGAAGGTCTTAAGATAGCTTTAGACCACATCGACGAAGTAATTAAGGTCATCCGTGCCAGTCAAACAGCTGAAGAAGCCCAAACAAACCTGGTCAAAAAGTTCAAATTATCAGATATCCAAGCCCAAGCCATCTTGGCTATGCAGTTACGCAAGCTAACAGGACTTGAACGCAAAGAAATTGAGGATGAACTAGCTGAACTTAAGAAATTGATTGCACAGCTTGAAGCCATTTTGGCTGACGAAAAGAAGGTATTGAAGATAATTAAAGACGAATTGCTAGAAATGAAAAAGCAGTTTGGTGACGAGCGCCGAACAAAAGTTGTACCCCAAGAATTAGGTAAAATGAGTGACGAAGACTTAGTGCCGGACGAACAAGTTGTAGTAACGCTTACATCAGCTAATTACATAAAACGCAGTCCAATAGCTGAATACAAGCGCCAAGGACGTGGCGGTAAAGGCAAACGCGGTATGGCTACCCGTGAAGAAGACGTTATTGAGCATGTTGTAAATGCTAGTACGCATGATTTCCTCCTGTTCTTTACTAATAAAGGCCGAGTCTTCCGTCTCAAGACTTACGAAGTTCCAGCCGTTGGTTTGAACGCCAAAGGAGTAGCTTTAGTTAATCTCTTGCAACTTCAACCAGAAGAAACCGTTAGCTCTGTTATAAATATCAGCAAACAAACTGCTAATGGGGGTAACTTGCTGATGGCAACTGTCCGTGGTGTAGTTAAAAAGACTCCATTTGAACAGTATCAAAATGTTCGTCAGAGCGGCTTGATTGCAATCAACTTAGATGCTGGTGATGAGCTCAAATGGATCCGCATGACTGACGGAGACAATGAAGTTGTCATTTCCACGCAGCAAGGCCAGGCCATTCGCTTCCACGAAAAAGACGCTCGTCCAATGGGTCGTGTTAGTCGTGGTGTGCGTGGCATTCGTTTGCGCGCTGGTGACCAAGTCATTGGCATGGATATTGTCGAAAAAGACAGCAGTATCTTTGTCATCAGCGAAGCTGGATATGGCAAACGTACCAAGATCTCACAATTTACCGCCCATGCCCGTGGTGGTGTTGGTATCCGTTCGGCCGTGGTCAACAAGAAAACAGGCAATTTGGTGGGGGTTAAGACCTTGAGCGGCGATGACACTCAAGAAGTAATTATAATTTCTCAGAATGGCCAAACCATACGACTGGGCCTAAAGAATACTCCAGAGCTTGGCCGCGCTACCCAAGGTGTGCGCATCATGCGTCTTAACGAAGGTGACAAAGTAGTCTCATTAGCTCTAGTAGACAAAGCCGAAGAATCAGAAGAAGATGACGAGCCCGAACAGCTGGAACTGGCTGAAACCGAACCCAAACCCGAATAACAGTTCTGCTTATGCTTGCATTTTATTGCTTAGTATGATATAATTTGAACTTATGAGATCACCTAAGCCTGGCAATGAGGCTTCGAAAAACCAAAAAAACACACAAAGAATAATGGCGGAACAATACTTGTCGGCAAACGCTGGTCATGCTGCTTTGAAAGCCGCAAACGCTGCACCGAAACTAGGCAGTCTTGATTACGAAGTTGAGACTCTGCGTAACCCCCAGAACACCAATTTTTATAACGAAGCAGAAGGTTTTGTAGAGATGTTTGAAGAGACACCTACGCTAGGCGAAGCGATCGACAAAACGCACAGTAATGGAGTTGAGTCTCTAGCAGATGGCACTTACGTTTTGCGGCACGGAGGTACAGCTCACGCTGTGAACGAACAGGGCATACCCAGTGATAGTCAAGTAACCCCAAAATAAAATGGAAAAACAATCACAACCTTCATTTGAACAGTTTAGCCACCAAAGCGAAGAGAATGAAAACATACTTCGCTCAGCTGAGCTTGGAGTTATTCTAGCGGAGGCTTATAGAGGGGCGATCGACCTTGATCCTCGCTTGAGTGAAATAAAAATAGTACCGATAGAAGACCCAGACGATAAAAGACACGGGTATGCACGAGCAAAGGGTTCAAAAGGCAATGAGAGTGGACGTCACGAGGCCCATATTCGCTTAGACAATCTAGATCAGACACTTGATATGTACTCTCAGGCTATGAGCCAAGCTCCAGAAACAATTGCTATAATTGCCGAGAAAATAGGTGTACCGATCGAGAGGGTAACTCCGCAACTTCTTTATGTGCAGTCGATTCTTCATGAAATCGGCCATCTGACTGAGCATATGGATTATGAAGACGATCCGGAGTTTCCAAAACTGCGGAGGAAGCAAGAAATGGCCGCTATGCCCGTTGGCAACGTAACAGTTGGCGCTTTGCTAGATCCTGAATCAGCTGGTAGTAAATACGTTGAGCATAACTGGGAATCTATACAAGTAGAGCATGGAATTGATAGTCGAGACGATCTGATAGCTATGCAATCACGGGCTTACAGGAATCTAACATCTGAAACTATCGCAGATAACTTTGCAGCTGATGTTTTTGCTATAGACCCTCAGCTCGTTGACATGCTTACTGGTCCAAGCATAGAAAAGTATCGTGATTTCCCTGATTTAGCAAAGGCTGCATAGATATTAATCAAACAGCGCTCATGCTTGCGTGTAGCTAAGGGTTAACTCATAATTTATTACCAATAGGGGACGCTATGGCAACAAGGGCAGAAGTTTTAGGAGACGAAGTCTACGATGTTACGGAATGGTATATACCAGGTCCAATTGACTATAGACCCGAAATATTGATGGCAATGTCAGCCCAGCCATACGGCCACCGTGTTCCTGAGCTCATGAATCCGCCCGTAGAATCTATCAGGCAAAACCTATTCGGCATGCTGAATGCCACTGAAGAAACACACAGTATGGTACTAACCGCTGGTTCTGGTACCAATGCATTAGAGATGGCTGCGCGTACATGGGGTGTGCCCACAAACGGAGAGCCTCAAATATTAGTGCCCTCCATAGGTTTGTTCGGGGATTTATGGGCCAATATTTTTGAAACTTGTGATATCCCAATTGACCGCAGCATGCGCAGCGAGGATGGCGGCATTATTGATGTGGACGAACTCAAAGATAAGTTGTCTGGAGGACAGTTCAAATGGGTAGCCTTAACGCACAATGACACTTCTACAGGAGCAGTAAATCCCTTAGAAGAATTAGCAGCAGTGGTCAAAGCTAGTGGTGCGCGACTTGCCGTCGATGGAGTTAGCTCGGTCGGAGGAATAGAGATTGATGTCAGAAAACTAGGTATCGACTACTTGGCCATGGGGATTCAGAAATGCCTTGGAGTACCTCCGGTGTTGGCTGTAGGGCTTGCCAGCAATGAAGCCTTGGAAGAAGCTGTTCCCAAAAATCGCGGTTATGCTACTGATCTAATACTGCAGGTAGAAGAGAACCGTAAAAATATGACTCTGACGACCCCACCAGAGGCGCAAATAGGCGCGCTGGCTTTGCAGCTAGCATACATCATCCAAGTAGAGGGGCCGGGTAATCGTTATGCACGACACAGTGAATTAGCAGAGATAACACGTAATTGGGCAGCAACTGAAGACTTTCTTCTATTACCAGATAGGGCTAATGCTTCTGATACAGTCAGCTGTTTTGTAAACACTAGAAACGTAAACCTTGAAACAATGCGCCAGAATCTTTGGTCTAACCCACAGATTCATTACGGGTTTGACTCAGGACATCCTAAACTGGCAAAGATCCGGCAAGCCGCCGGAAAGCCTGAGACTTTCCGGGTAGCTCATATGGGGGACCGTACGCCCGAACAATTGAAACAATACCTAGGTACAATTTCGGCAAATTTAGCTCGACTCACTACAAGTTAAGCAATTCTGCTCATGCTTGCAACTTCTTTAGAAAAATATATCATTGGTTTAATGAACGGAATAAGAGAATGAGAAGGGTTGTCGGCGGAGTATTAATAGCGGGTCTAGCTGTATCTGGATGCGGTTTTGAAAAAGGGACCGGCGAACAGACAGTTTCGAATCCTGTGCCCGAACATTCGGTTCCAGAGCTTCCATCTACCAAATATCAAACTCTGATAAGGGGTGATGCTGTAGAGGCTTGTAATGGTATTGGCAGTGGCGTTCCTGCTACATCTAATCCCGCTGAGCCTGGATACCAAAAAGAACAAGACCCGAATGTTTTGGCTCAGTTCAACGCCTCAGTAGCTGCAAATGAAACCCATGAAGACTTCGACTTTGGCCACATCACGTATATTTACGACACAGCTCTTGATGGAAGTAGGCGTTACACTGATCCAATTACCGAAATAGGTCAAATTGCCTGTGGGAGTCGGGAAACGGGCTATGTTCTAACTACTGCCGGTGCAGCTATCCGCGGCCTACTAATAAGTATTGAACTTACCCTCCCACCAGCAGTCAATAAATAGATACTGTTCATGCTTGCGTAAATAACCGCCTCTGTTATCCTTGAAAATATGACTAATAATAAATTCAATTGCCTAGAGCGTTGCCCTTACGTCTGGGACTGTTTAGCGACTGGCGAGTATGCGGGGATGCAATTAGCTAGAATTGATCAACTAGCTGTTAACCTCATGTTGCAATCAGTTGAATTTGAAGGCATGCACAATCAGATTATTGAAGACAAACTACCAATAGCAGAAGAGCAGCTTAAAAAGTCGGGTGATGAAACTACTCTGGCAGAATTTGAAAAACTTAAAAACAAGGAAGCTGAACTTTATAGCGCCAGAAAAGAGCGGGAAAGCTGGAAGGAAGGTCGGATTGCTGAGACAAGAGAGATGGTAGCGCAAGAATGTGATGAATCGTTCCAGGATGCTGAGGACGCTATGGCGAGCTGTCTATCAGGCCCGCAAATAGTCAAACGCTGGCGTTTATTTGGGCGTAAAATGATTGTCTGTACCAGTCCAATTAGAGAAAAATATGTCTACAGGCTGCTAGAAAAATAAATACTCCTCATGCTTGCAAGTTTTTCCTCTTGAGCTGTAATATTTAACTATGAGTCGTGCTGAGCAAAGTCCAAACCGTGGTATTGAATTTTCTGTGAATTTCTCAGATAACTCAACGTTTACACTCCCAGATGAAATGGGTGATGTTTTTGTTGATGGCTTTGGGTTTGATCAGAGCAGATACGCACAGGTTGCAGAAAGATTGTCTTTTGTAACTCAGAAATATTTTGAGCACAAAAGTTGGCCAAATGAGATAGATGATGTTTTTTGGGAAGCGGCTTTTGGCAAAGAAGCTTTACAGAATGATTCGCGCTTTGACGACGATTCTTATTACATTGTCCCCTGGGGAGGCGATGAAACTCTGAACATAGATGCACCGCTTTCTCCTGATATGGCCGAGATTGCCAATTGTCTTATTGTCTTGCAGCTACTACCACTTATTTTGCAGAAAGAGGCTCAGGAGTTGGGCTCTGGGCTTATAGTGTCGTCAGCCAAAACAATCATTACCGATATCGAAACCGAAAATGAACTATAAGTGGTGTTCTAGATCATACTGCTCATGCTTGTTAAAACCCCAAGAGAGGTATTCAATAAAGTTATGGTAACAATCGGCCCTGAAGCTCCAGTTGAAGTTAACTCCTGGAAAGATTTTGCGAATTGTTTAGGTAAAGATCCTAGTTTATTTTGTACTTCTCAATCTGAAGCCGTGACTGCAGCTAAAGCAATCTGTGAGACGTGCGTAGTGCGTGAGGAGTGTCTTGAGTTTGCAATTACTCACTACTCAGAAGAGAGAGTTAGAGAATATAACGTCTGGGGTAGCACAACTGAAATGGAACGCAGAGTGATTATACGAGAGAGGAAAAAGGCGAGCAGAGGCCAAGCCTAGCTTCCTGCTCATGCTTGCAAAACTGACTCTTGGAGTCTAAGTTATGCCTATGAGCGAACAGCTAAATCAAGATGAATCTAGAAAACCAATTATCGTAAGTGCCTTAATTGGCGTCGCTACAGGTTTATTGTTAGGTGAAACTTTAAACTACTTTAATTCAGCAAGCATGGAAGACATGAGGATCTTAACCGATCTCGGCTTAGCGGCATGCTTAGCTGCTGTGGCTCCTGTGGTAGCGATTGCTCGGCACGAACATAAAATCCGTCAGCATAAAGCATAAGCGGTGTTGTAAATACGACTTTATTGTTCGCCAAATTTGGTCTTGACCATCTGTAGCAAAAGAGATAAGATAGTCCGAGTCTTTCGTGGGGTATCTATTAAGTTGCCTCTAAAAAAGACCGAACGTTAAAAACTTATGTAGTGCAAATCAACGTCAGTTCATTAGATCTGAGAAATTAGATTCTTTTTTGGAGAGTTTGATCCTGGCTCAGGATGAACGCTGGCGGCGTGCTTAATACATGCAAGTCGAGCGGAAACACTTCGGGTGTCGAGCGGCGGACGGCTGAGTAACGCGTAGGAACGTACCCCAGAGTGAGGGATAAGCACCAGAAATGGTGTCTAATACCGCATACTGCCTAAGGGCCAAAGCTTCGGCGCTTTGGGAACGGCCTGCGTCTGATTAGCTAGTTGGTGAGGTAATGGCTCACCAAGGCAACGATCGGTAGCTGGTCTGAGAGGATGACCAGCCAGACTGGGACTGAGAACGGCCCAGACTCCTACGGGAGGCAGCAGTAGGGAATTTTCCACAATGG
>Ga0105245_10006467_pt1 | contig 10308 bp, 10 predicted proteins | sample KBSM54metaG_FD_81523 | JGI IMG/M metagenome (GOLD analysis project Ga0105245, IMG submission 81523) | Miscanthus rhizosphere microbial communities from Kellogg Biological Station, Michigan, USA - KBS M5-4 metaG | ecosystem: Host-associated > Plants > Roots > Rhizosphere > Soil | place... | reverse complement strand
GCGCTCGCTGCGCCCGACCACGGTGGCCTGCTTGCCACCGGAAAATTCGGCCAACGAACGCAGCGCGATCTCCACCGGCCCGGTTCGGCAACCCGCAAGCGCCACGGCAAAGAAATTCATCAGCGAGCGTTTGGCCTGATGCCGCACCTCGTGCGGGATATCGTCCCAACGCGTATCGACGATGAAGCGCGCAAGGTTTTGCGTGACGCCCGGTTGCTGCAGCATGCGTTTCCTCTTCCAGATTTTCGCGAAGCATCGGCCGCCCCGCGCCAAAGTACAACTGCGCGTTCGGTAGACGGGACCCGAAAATCTGCCCTATGGTTCTGCCAACGGATGAGGGCCGCCACGGATGCGGGTCATCGGACGACAATCAGGGAGGCCAACGCCGATGCGGGTTCTTTCGAAATTACCGATATTGGCCGCCGCGTTGGCCATCGGGCTCACCATTGTCACCGCACACGGCGACGACTACCCGTCCCGTACCATCCGGCTGGTCGTGCCCTATGCCCCCGGCGGCGGCGCCGATTCGGTGGCCCGCATCGTTGCCAGGCGCGCCAGCGAGATTATCGGACAAGTCATCGTTATTGAAAATCGCGGCGGCGCCGGCTCGATCATCGGCACCGATCTCGTGAACAAATCCGAGCCCGACGGCTACACGCTGCTGCTCGGTCAGTCCGGACCGATCTCGATCAATCCGGCCGTCTACAAGCAACTCCCCTACGATCCCGTAGCGGGGTTTTCGCCGATCACGATGACCACGGCCTATCCCTACATCATGGTGGTCAATCCCGCGCTTGGCGTCAAAACCCTGCAGGAGTTCGTCGCGCTGGCCAAGCGCAAGCCCGGCGAATTGAACTACGGCACGACCGGCGTCGGTGCAGCCAACCATCTGGTCACCGAGCTGTTCGACAGCAAGGCAGGAATCAAGATGACCCACATTCCCTATCGCGGCACGGCGCTTGCGGTCACCGACCTGATCGGCGGGCGGGTGCAGGTGGTTTTCGCCGATCCGATCTCGGCGCTGCAGCAGATACAGGCCGGCACCCTGCTCGCGCTGGCCGTGACCAGCAAGGAACGCTCGCCGGTCGCGCCGACGGTACCAACGATCTCCGAAAGCGGTTATCCCGGCTTCGACGCCATTGCCTGGCACGGAATCCTGGCACCCGCCAATACACCGCCCGCCATCGTCGACAAACTCAACAAGGCGATCGTGGCGGCGTTGAAGGATCCGGAGACCAAGGCACTGTTGGAGAAGCAGGCGATGGACACGGTCGGTAATTCGCCGGAGGCTTTTGCCAGCTTCATCAAACAGGATATTGCCGTTTGGAAGGAAGTGGCCGCACAGGCCAAGGTCGAGGTACAGTAGGCGAATATGCCGCGCGAACGCGCCGGCGCACCGCGAAGTATCGCTGACGGAGGCGGCCCCGCGCGGCACAACCGACACTTTCGAAACCCTCTAGATGATGCGATCCCCTTCCAGCTTCAGTTGACACGTCAAATGAACCCTATGAGGATCACGTCTCCAGAATTCGCATTAAGGAGGAGATGATGTCTTTGTCGGGGGCGAAAACTCGGAACTTCATCGTGGCGGCAATCCTGGTCAGTCCCGCGGTGCTTTGTTGGAGCGCCGAAGCTGCTCCCAAAAATGTTGGACACAAACAGATAGTGAGAAATGCGGGTTCAGACATTACGACGCAAATAGGAAGAAATACCGACACCGTGACCTGTTATGTATATAACAAAAGCGATGAGAATATTTGCGTGAAGTACGACGTGTATCCCGTCTGGTATTTCTCTCAAGCAGCAAGCGGAACAGTATCGCATTATATTTGGGGAAAAACCGGGCGAAGCATTGCTTGGGCGTTCCCCTCCCAACAGGCATCAATGCAGTGCAAACTTGTTTCAGCAAGATACATGCCTCGGCACGATCTGTGTCAGTAGCACCTCTTTCATACGCTTGCGCCTTCGCCACCATGGGCGAAGGCAGCAGCGCTGTGCGATGAACCAGAGCAGGCCGCACTGGCCAAGGTCGAGTTGCAATAGGCGAATACGCCCCGAACGTGCCGGCGCACCGATGGACTAATTATTTCCGGACATTCTCCAGCCCATTCCGCGGTCTGCATCAATGGAGCGCAGCTGCTTCGAACCAGAAGCCATCGATGCATAGCTTGATGTAGTAGGAGTTATCGAAAATATACGCGGTCGGCCTGGTGGCGTAGTGATACGTATAACCTGTACACCGTACACCGGTGTGATCTTCAAAAAGCAGGATGCGGCCATACCGGCAACCTGAAAAGCTATTCTCGCGCTTGTCGTTTTCGACAAAGCCCACGACGCGCTTCTTTGCGACCAGCGTATAGCCGATTGCATTGTCTAAATTACAGGAGGCAGCGCAGGGCACGGTCAGCAACAGCAGTGAAATCACGCTGCACAAGGCCCTCATGCCACTTCTCTTACTTCCATATATTTCCCGAAGCATTTACCGTATCTACCCGCCAGCGACGCCGCTTCTTCGGCGGCACGGACTGTACCGTTACGGTAAGTCATCTTTGCCGTAAATGCCTTTTTGGCCCGCTTTCTTCACACGAGCCGGAATCAAATCTGGTCGAACACGGCTTCGGATCAACGCTCCGCAAACGCCTTCTCGACCACGAACTGCGCCGCCTCGCCGTGATTGCCCTCGACGAAGCCCCTGCCATTGAGCAGCGCGCGGGTGTCGTTCACCAGCGCCGGGCTACCGCAGATCATGACGCGATCATGCGCGGGGTCGAGCGAGGCCAATCCGATGTCGCCAAATAACTTGCCTGAATTGATCAGGTCGGTGATTCGGCCGCGGTTGCGGAAGGGATCGCGCGTCACGGTCGGATAATAAATCAACTGATTGCGCACGAGCTCGCCGATCAACTCGTCGTTCGGCAATTTTTCCGTGATCATCTCGCCATAGGCGAGTTCGGCAACGCGGCGGCAGCCGTGCAGCAGCACCACCTTCTCGAAACGATCGTAAGTCTCGGGATCCTTGATCACGCTCAGGAACGGAGCAAGTCCGGTGCCGGTGCCGATCAGATACAGGTTCCGGCCATCCTCGAGATTATCGATAACCAGCGTGCCTGTCGCCTTGCGGCTGACGATGATCTCGTCGCCTTCTCTCAGATGCTGGAGGCGCGAGGTCAGCGGCCCATCCGGCACCTTGATCGAGAAGAATTCGAGCCGGTCTTCATAATTGGCACTGGCGACGCTGTAAGCGCGGAGCAGCGGCTTCTCGCCGACCTTCAATCCGATCATGGTGAATTCGCCGTTCCTGAAACGAAACGACGGGTCGCGGGTGGTGGTGAAGCTGAACAGCGTGTCGGTCCAGTGGTGGACGCTCAATACGCTTTCCTGGTTGAAATTGCTCATCTTGCCGATCCCGCTGTCTGGTTTTTGACGCGTTTTCTTGACGCGAACCGGCACCCCACTTCGGTCGAAAACGCCATGGAGGGGCCGATTGCGATGCTTAAATCATTTGTGTACATTCATTCGTATACGAATGAATAATCCAGCTTGCTCCCGGCGTCAAGCCGCGCGCAAGATGGTCGATGGAACCGCGAAGGCATTGAACAACAAGGGATAAACCATGGCGCATGATGCACCCCAGGCGACCGGCCCCACCAAGCTGGTGATCCGCAATATCGGGCTATTGCTGTCGGGCGCCATGGAGAGGCCGATCCTGGATGCCGATACGATCGTGGCCGAGAATGGCAAGATCACCGCGATCGGACGCCTCAAGGACGTCAACACCGAGGGCGCCACCACGATCGTCGATGCCCACGGCACCACCGTCGCCCCCGGCCTGATCGACAGCCATGTACATCCCGTCGCCGGCGACTGGACGCCGCGGCAGAACCAGATCAACTGGATCGACAGCTTTCTGCATGGCGGCGTCACCACCATGATCTCCGCCGGTGAGGTTCATATGCCGGGCCGGCCCCGCGACGTTGTCGGGCTGAAGGCGATGGCGATCTTCGCGCAGCGCTCGTTCTGGACGCTCCGTCCCGGCGGCGTGAAGGTGCATGCCGGCGCGCCCGTGATCGAATGCGAAATGGTCGAAGAGGATTTTAAAGAACTCGCCGCAGCCGGCGTCAAATTGCTCGGCGAAGTCGGCCTTGGCGGCGTCAAGGACGGCCCCACTGCGCGCAAGATGGTAGGCTGGGCGCGCAAATATGGCATCCAGAGCACGATCCACACCGGCGGTCCGTCGATCCCCGGCTCCGGCCTGATCGACAAGGATGTGGTCCTGGAAGCCGATACCGATGTCGTCGGTCACATCAATGGCGGCCACACGGCCCTGCCGGACGACCAGATCCGCTGCATCTGTGAAGGCTGCAAGCGCGGCCTGGAGCTGGTTCACAACGGCAATGAACGCTCGGCATTGTTCACGCTGCGCACCGCGCGCGAGATGGGCGATCTCAGCCGAATCATCCTCGGCACCGACTCGCCCGCGGGCTCCGGCGTGCAACCGCTCGGCATCTTACGGATGGTGTCGATGCTGTCATCGCTCGGCGAAGTGCCGGCGGAAATCGCATTCTGCTTCGCAACCGGCAACACCGCCCGCATGCGCGCGCTGGACTGTGGCATCATCGAGGTCGGCCGGTCCGCCGATTTCGTCATCATGGACCAGGCGCAGCATTCACCCGGCAAGAACATTCTGGAGAGCGTCCAGCTCGGCGATCTCCCCGGCGTCGGCATGACCATTATAGACGGCATCGTCCGCACCCAGCGCAGCCGCAACACGCCGCCCGCAGCAAAGGTGCCGGAGATCGTCGGGCATTAGCCCGCCACGGTCATTCCGGGGTGCGCCGTGAAGGCGCAACCCGAAACTGCTCGGGGCCGTTACTTTTTCGAGCCTTCGGCCGCATCGACGAATCATCCGGGCCGCCTCGCATTCTTCCGACGACGAATCCGTCCAGGAAATTGCATTCGGCGTAGCGACGGCTCGAGCAACGTCGGCATCATTCGCAGCGCGCCATATGCCAATTGGTCGCAAGCTGACGCAAATCCAGATTGCTGAACCTGAGGCCTACAAAATTGGAGGCTGAAATCGGGATTGAGCGGCAGGCACGGCCGCGCGCGATGTCAGTGACCCGCTTCCTCAAATGCCCATTTGCTGAATGCGACAAGCAGTGCCCTTTCGGGGCTCACCATAAAGAGCCCATAGGGTCCCTCAATCCATATCCGACGCCGGAAAATTCCGTCATCGCCGGCGTGCGTCATCGCACCGCAGCTTGTCTCGTGTGACCTTGCTCCTTACACGTGATGGGCTGATGGTGTATTGACGACGGGCAAATCCCGCCGGCGGCGCTCGCAAGAGGAACTCAGCGAGGCGGGTTATTTCTTTGCCGCTGCATGCCACTGAGCCGTACACATCCAGGCAAACAGGGAGGCAGTCCGATGACGATCAGGCCCGACCCCACGTTTCATGCATCACCGAAGCTTGCCATGGAAGCTCCGGCCGAGAGTTTCGCCTACACCTTGTTGCTGAGCCCGGACTTTTCAAAGCCCGACGCGCTCGCGGTGATCGACGTAAAGCCCGGCTCCCCGACCTACAGCCGGATCGTCCATACCGTGACGATGCCCAACAAGGGGGACGAGTTTCACCACTTCGGATGGAACGCCTGCTCATCTGCCTTGTCGCCGCTCACCGGGCACACATTCCTTGAGCGCCGCTATCTCATTATCCCCGGCATACGATCCTCCCGGATTTACATCGTCGATACCAAACCGGATCCCACCAAGGCGAAGATTCACAAGATCATCGAGCCTGAAGAAATCTTCAAGAAGACCGGTTACTCGCGGCCCCACACGGTCCATTGCGGACCCGATGGCATTTACGTCAGCACACTCGGTGGCGGTGGCAAGGATGGCACCGATGGGCCGCCCGGCGTCTTCATCATGGATTGCGAGACATTCGAGGTGCTCGGACGGTGGGAGATCGATCGCGGTCCGCAAACGCTGCACTATGACTTCTGGTGGAACCTGCCGCGCGACTACATGGTGACGAGCGAGTGGGGATTGCCGCCGCAGTTCGAGAACGGGATCGTGCCCGAGGATCTTCTCTCGAACAAATATGGCCACCGGATCCACTTCTGGGATCTGCGGGCCCGGCGAAATGTCCAGACCATCGATCTCGGTGCCAACCATCAAATGGCGCTGGAAGTTCGGCCCGCGCATGATCCCGTTCGCGAGCACGGCTTTCTCGGCGTCGTGGTCGACACCACAAACCTCGAAGGCTCAATCTGGACCTGGTGGCGCGAGGGCGGCAAGTTTCACATCGAGAAGACGGCGACTATTCCGCCAGAAGCAGCGCCCAAAGAACAACTGCCGCCGCTGCTGCAAGGTTTTGGCGCAGTGCCGCCGCTGGTAACCGACATCGACCTCTCCATGGACGACAAGTTTCTCTATGTCGCCTGCTGGGGCACTGGCGAGATGCGTCAATACGACGTCACCGATCCCCGCAAGCCGAAGCTTAGCGGATCGGTCCGCATCGGCGGCATTGTCGGCCGTGCGCCTCACCCGAACGGCAAGGCGTTCGCGGGCGGTCCGCAGATGGTAGAGATCAGCCGCGACGGCAAACGGGTATACTGGACCAACTCGCTCTATTCGACCTGGGACAACCAGTTCTATCCGCAAGGTATCCCGGGCGCCGAGGTGATGGCCAATGCGAAGCCGGGCGGCGGCCTCGAACTGGCAAAGGACTACTGGGTCGACTTCCCCGACGGATACCGCGCACATCAAATCCGGCTCGACGGCGGTGATTGTTCGACGGATTCCTTCTGCTACCCCTCGGTTTGAATTTGAGCGGAGCGGATTGGACACCTGCCTGGCTCTGGCTGGCCGTCGTCGCGAGCGGCCTTTACCACGGTGTAAACCCGGGAATGGGGTGGCCGCTCGCTGTTTCGGCCGGATTGATGGAACGGAGTTCGCGCGCGCTGGTGGCCGCGCTTTGGCCGCTCACCGCCGGCCATCTGCTCGCGATGCTCGTCGTGCTACTTCCCTTTGCGCTGCTGCTCGTCTTCGTCGAATGGCAGCGCCAGATTCAAATCGGTGCCAGCCTGCTTGTCATTGCGTTCGGTATCTTCCGGCTTGCCGGTCGGCACCATCCACGGATCCTGGCGCGAATACCACCGGCGCAATTGGCGCTGTGGTCCTTCGCCATAGCCATCGCGCATGGTGCGGGTCTGATGCTGGTGCCGATCTATCTAGGACTCTGCCGACAAGCAGACCTCGGCAAGGGTCACGAAGCAGCCACGATCCTCGTGAATACCAATCTCAGAATGGCCGCGTTTGTTGCCATCGTTCATGCGATCGCAATGATCACCGCCGGCGGAAGTCTGGCGTGGCTTGTTTACCGTTATCTTGGTCTGAAATTTGTCTCGCGGAGTTGGTTTAATCTCGAAACGTCCTGGGCCGCCAGCCTCATTCTGGTAGGCGCTATTGCTGTGGCGTTCAGTCTCACCGGCTAGCGTGGAACCCGCGCCTTGGTTACTTGCCGCGGATCGGCAGTATGATAGGCTAGAAGGGCGGGACAGGATTGTTGACCTAACGCTGCGTTTTTTGCAGCTGCTTAAGGAAACCATTCTGAGCCATGGCAGAAATTCGCGATATCAAGTCGGGCCGAACTGGCGAGCCGCCGCGCGAGCCGGTGCCGCGCCGTCTTGCTGCGATCGTTGCAGGCGATATCTCCGGCTACAGCCGGTTGATGCAAATCGATGAAGAGGGAACGCACACGCGCGTCAAGCGGATCGAGCGTGATCTCATCGAACCCAGCATCGTCGAGCACCACGGGAAGCTCGTCAAAACCACAGGCGACGGCTTCATCGCGATTTTCGACAGTCCCGTCGAAGCCGTCCGATGCAGCATCGTCATCCAGCAAAATCTGGTCGGCCGCAACGCGTCGCTGCCGAAGCATCATTGGATCGAATATCGAATTGGCGTCAATCTTGGCGACGTTATCATCGAGGTAGACGACGTCTACGGCGACGGCGTCAACATTGCCACTCGGCTCGAAGGTATCGCCGATCCCGGCCAAGTCTACATCTCCGGCGGCATCTACGAACAGATAAAACACAAACTGGTTTGCGGATACGAATCGCTCGGCGATCGCAAGGTGAAGAACATCACCGATCCAGTGCGAGTGTATCGCGTGCTTCCCGACCCGGGCGCCATCCATCAAAGCCGGAAGCGACGCGAGAACATTCTGATCTCGTTGCTGAGCCTTGCGCTATTGGTCATTGCCGGCGGCACCCTCTGGTACATGCTCTTGCAACAGCGCGGTCAGGTGGGCGATCAGGCATCGGCTCCTGCTTCACCTCCGGCAGAATCGGCGAAGGCGCCTGCATCACCTGCGCCCGCGCCGCCTCCTCCCGAAACAAAACAGGCGACTACGCCGCCGCAGTCCACGCCTTCCGCCGCTCCGACCCAACCGACGCCGCAGCTGGCCTCATCGGTTCGAGAGCCCGAGACGATCCCGCTTCGAGGCGGCAGCTTCGCAATGGGCAGCAATGAAGACCTCTCGGAAAGGCCGGTCCATCAGGTAACGATCAAGCCCTTTGCGATCGGGAAATTCCCGGTTTCGGTGCAGGAATGGAACGCATGTGCGACAGCAAAGGCATGCGGGTTTGTGTCCACCGGCAAGGATGAGGCGCCCATCACCAATGTAAGCTGGAGCGATGCCAGGCAATATGTCGCGTGGCTGGCCGAGACCACCGGAAAGCCATATCGACTGCCGACCGAAGCTGAATGGGAATATGCCGCGCGTGCCGGCACTCAAACGAAATACTGGTGGGGCGACCAATTCCAGGCCGACGCGGCCAATTGCAAGAATTGCGCGGCCAACGAGCAGCCGGTCAAGGTCGGCAGTCTCAAGCCAAATCCGTTTGGGTTGTACGATATGGGTGGCAGCGTCGATCAGTGGGTAGAGGATTGCTGGCACAAGACCTATCAGGGCGCCCCAGCGGACGGCTCGGCATGGGTCGAGGGGCAATGCCCCTCACACGTCCTCCGATCCGGTTCGTGGAAAAATGATGGGCGGTATGTCCGGCCTTCAAACCGCGACAGTTATGACACCAACGTGCGATATCCCACCCACGGCTTCCGCGTCGCGCTTTCCCCCAAGGATCGTTGAGAGGATTTTCATGAAGTTGATTCGCTTGATCGCGCTCTCGATGGCGCTTTCTTTCCCGGCATTTGCGGCATACGCCCAAGGAAAGCCCGCACCAAAAGACGCGGTTCTGTATTTCGTTTGGCCACACCAGGGCTCCGTCATCAAAGGCGGGTTTTGGTGCCGCTTCGGTTTGCGCAACATGGGCGTAACCCACGCCGGCGACAACTACCCGAATAGCGGTCATCACCATTTGCTGATCGATGTCGCCGACCCGCTCAATCCCAACGAACCGATTCCGCAAGACAAATCGCATCTTCATTTCGGCGCGGGCCAGACCGAAGCTCGCATCGAGCTTCCGCCGGGCACGCATACGCTCCAGCTCGTGCTCGGCGATGCCGACCACTATCCGTTCAAGCCTCCGGTGGTGTCGGAAAAGATCACCATCAGGGTCAGGTAATCAATCAGCGCAGCTTGTGCAGCAGCGCCACCAATATCTCGCGCTCTCTGACATCTAGCGGCGCCAGCGTTTCTTTCGATATGGCGAGCGCATTCGGCGCGGCCTTTTCAACCAGTTGCTGGCCCGCGCGCGTCAGGCTCACCAGCAGACGGCGGCCGTCTTCGGGATCAGGACTGGTCTCGGTCAGGCCGCGCGCGGTAAGGCGGTCGATCACGCCCTTGATGGTCGCGACATCCATGGCGGTCAGCCGCCCCAGCAGGTTTTGCGAGCACGGTCCGGTCTCGGCGAGTTTCGAGAGCGCCGCCCATTGTGCCGACGTAAGGTTGATCCCGATCTCGCGGGCAAAGATCGTGGCGTGGCGCTGCCACACCTGGCGCAGGATGAAGCCGATCTGCTCGTCCAGAATATAGGACGGCTTTTGTGGCTTGGGGCTTCGTTTCAGTGAACCATTCCTGGCCATGGTCATCCTCTCCCCGCTATAGCCTTATCGGTTCTGATTGAAATCAGAACCGGGCTATAGTCGTTGTTTTGACACGTTTTCTTTGCGCGAACCGGTGTCCACTTCGCTCGAAAACGCCATAATCACAGCGACAGATGCGCGTCGCGGATATCGGGCCGCGCGTCGAGCTCGCTCATCGTACCGCCGTAACAAATTCGCCCGCGCTCGATGATGTAGGCGCGGTCGGATATCAATCGCGCAAAGTGCAAATTC
>Ga0105245_10006466_pt1 | contig 10308 bp, 10 predicted proteins | sample KBSM54metaG_FD_81523 | JGI IMG/M metagenome (GOLD analysis project Ga0105245, IMG submission 81523) | Miscanthus rhizosphere microbial communities from Kellogg Biological Station, Michigan, USA - KBS M5-4 metaG | ecosystem: Host-associated > Plants > Roots > Rhizosphere > Soil | place... | reverse complement strand
ACCCGTTCGAGCCCGGGCAGGCGGCTGCGCGGCGGGTCGGTCTGCCGGTCACCCCGGACTTCAAGGCTGCGCTCGATCGGCCGGACATCGATGCTGTCATTCTGTGCACGCCGCACGTCCACCATGCCGCCCAGATCAAAGAGGCAGCGGCGCGCGGCAAACACGTGTTCTGCGAGAAGCCGCTGTGCACGACGGGCGATGAGGTCGCCAGCGCCATCAAGGCGGTGCGGGCCGCAGGCGTCGTGCTCGGGGTCGGGCATGAGCGGCGCTTCGAGCCCGCGGTGATCGATCTGCGCGCGCGCATTGCTACAGGCGAACTCGGCGAGCCGCTGCTGCTCGAGGCGAACTTCAGCCAGGACAAGTTCCTGAGTATTGCACGCGACAACTGGCGGTTCGCGCCAACCGAGACGCCGGTCGGTCCGCTCGCCGGAACCGGCATTCACTTGCTCGATCTCGCCAATGCCGTGCTGGGCACGCCGAAGCGGTTGTGGGCGCAGCTGAGCGCACGCGGCAGCGACTTCGCCAACGGCGACACGCTCGGCGTCACCGTGCAGTACCAGAGCGGGGCGACCGCCTTGCTCGGCGCGAGTCTTGCGACGCCGTTCGACGGACGGCTGGCGGTGTTCGGGTCGAAGGGCTGGATGGAGATCCGCGACCGCACGCACCCGGAGCAGCCGACCGGCTGGGACGCCGCGACGGTGCTGCGCGGCAAGGACAAGGTGTCGAAGTTCTGGCCGCCGCATCCGGCGGTGCGCGACAATCTCGAAGCCTTCGCGCGCGCGATCCGGGGCGAGGAGAAATACCCAGTCAGCTTCGACGAAATGAGCGCGACGGTGCGTTGCTACGAGGCCGTGGTGCGCTCGGTGCACAGCGGCGGGATCGAAGCAGTTTGAAGAGATGTTAGTCCGGACCGGCGTTCACTTCGGCGATGATCGCCTGCCATTTTTTCGAGTCGCTCTGGATGTAATCGACGAACTCGCGCGGCGTGGCGCTGGTGGTCGGGATCGCGCCGACCTCGGCAAAGCGCCGGGCGATGTCCGGATCCTTCATTGCGGCCAGCACCGCCGCGTGCAGCCGATCGACGATCGGCTGCGGCGTGCCGGCCGGCACCAGCAGGCCCTGCCATGAGCTCACCACCAGATCGGGATAGCCGGCCTCGACGATGGTCGGCACGTTCGGAATGGCGGCGACGCGTTTGGTCGAGGTGACCGCGAGCGCCTTGACGGTGCCGCCGGTGACCTGCGGCAGGGTCGAGGCGATGGTGCCGAACATGAGCTGCACGTGTCCGGCGACGGTGTCCTGCACCGCCGGCCCGGCGCCGCCCTTGTAGGGAACGTGGACCATGTCGAGCCCGGTCGCCTTGCGGAACAGCTCCATCTCGAGACGATCGAGGCTGCCCGAGCCGGGCGAGGCGAAGTTGATCTTGCCGGGCCGCGTCTTCACATAGTCGATCAGCTCCTGCACCGTGTTGGGCGGAAAGTCCTTGTTGACGATCAAGAGCGACGGCATGTCGGCGAGCTGGGAGATCGCAATCAAGTCCTGCAGCGGCTTGAGCTTGAGATCCTTGAACACGTACGGATTGAGCTCGACCGTGCCGATGTTGCCGAGGAACAGCGTGTAGCCGTCGGGATTGGCGCGCGCCGCTGCGTCCATGCCGATGTTGCCGGCCGCGCCGCCCTTGTTCTCGATCACGATCTGCTGGCCGAGGATCTCGCCGAACTTGTGCTGCATCACGCGCGCGACGAAGTCAGAAGCGCCGCCGGGCGCGAATGGCACGATCATGCGCACCGGCTGGTTGGGGTAGGGCGCTTGTGCCGGCGCGCCAAACGAGATCAGCGTGGCGATGAGCGCTAGACCGACGCGCAGCATGATCAATCCTCTCAATCCAGATCTTGTTTTTTGCAGCAGCAGTCGTCAGGCAGACTTCTTCATCTCCCAGGCAAGCTCAGCAGGGTCGAGCGGCAGTTTCACTGCCGCCTTGCGCTTCGCCGACAGGTCCAGCGCTTTGGTCAGCATCAGGCGGTTGTGCGCTTCCTGCACGGTCGCAGCGGGTGTCGGCAGCCGCATTGCTACGCGGTTGAGCCAGGACACGGTCTCCTCGGCCATCGGTCCGCGCAATTCGCCGAGCGCCATGTCGCCGGGCGGATAGCTGCCCATGAAATCGACAAGGCGTGTGGCGTCGGGGTTGTAACCCTCCGACTGCGGCTTCGAGACCGCCAGCACAATGTCGCGATGGGTGTCATCGATGGTGAGCACGCCGGTGGTGCCGACGATGCCGACCTCGAGGCTGTAGACTGCGCCGGGCCAGGTGACGGGCAGCGCCCACGAGATGTTGAGGTTATAGACTGTGCCGTCGGAGAAATTGATCATGCCGGCGGTGGCATCGATGCCGCCGTAGAGCGGGCCCAGCACCTTGTCGACCGAGCGCGCGTACAATTCGACCGCGGTCTTACCGTCGAGGCACCACATGCAGATGTCGAGGGCGTGCGTCCCTGAGATCACCATCGGCGAAATGGTCGAGGCGTCGTCGGTGCGCTTGTAGTTGTCGATCGCGACCAGGCGATTCATGAAGGCGCGTGACGTCACGAGCGTGACGTCACCGAGCGCACCCGTTCGGCATTTTTCCTTGGCGGCGAGCCAGCGCCGGCGGAAGCGCTGGGTGTAGCCGACAACGGCGTCGATCTTGGCAGCCTCGATCGCGGCCAACACGCGAGCCGACTCGGCGAGATCGGTGGCGAGCGGCTTTTCGATCAAGATCGGCACGCCGGCTTCGATCGCGGCCATGATCGGCTCGACATGCAAGTGCTCATCGGTGCAGACGATGGCGGCGGTCACTTCGGGCCGGCGCATCAGCTCGCGATGGTCCTGTGTGACGAAATCGGCGCCGATCTTCGGCGCGACCTCACCGGCGCGATTAGGGTTCTTCTCGGCAAGGCCGATCCACTTCACCGCCGGATGGCGCGACGCGACCTCGCCGCGAAACAGCCCGACGCGGCCGCCGCCGATAATGGCAAGCCCGATATCCTTGGCGGGCGTCGCGTTCATTCGGCGGCCGCTTTCTTCATGTCCGCGATGGCGGCGATCGACTGGTTCGAGAGCGGCAGGTCGACCGGCGCGTTGATTGCGGCCGACAGGTCGGCGCCGGTGTAGGTCTCCATCACCATGCGCGCGCTCTGCGGCGTCACCATCACCGGGCGGTCGAGCAGGCAGGACTCGAGGAAGTGGATGGTCTCCGGGCCCATCTGGCCGGCGAACACATGATCGACCTGCTCACCCGGCATGGTGGACATCGGGAAGCGCGTGCCGTCGGCGACGGTGTTCATCCACACATCGCGATGGGTGTCGTCAAGGATGAGGGCGCCTTCCGTGCCGGTGATCTCGACCCAGGTCGAACAGAAGTTCGGGTAGCCGGGCGGCAGGTTCCAGCCGCCGCCGATGGTCACCACCATGCCGTTGTCCATGGTCACGATCGACCACATCACGTCGTAGGAGCCGTTGACCGGCTGCATGTAGCCGTAGGAGCCCTGCGAATAGACGCGCACCGGTTTCGCGGGCTCGAGGAGCCAGTACACGAAGTCGAGGTCGTGGGTCGATTCCATCACCACCGGCGAGAGCCGCACGCGGCTCGCGATCTTCTTGCCGAGCGCGCGCGACAGGTGACGGCTGACCATCACCGAGACGACCTTGCCAAGCGTGCCGTCGGTGATCTTCTTCTTGGCGTAGGCGAACTTGGTGTTGAAGCGCTGCGAATAGCCGATCGTGAACTTGAGGTTGTTGCGCTTGGCCGTCGTAATCAGCTCGTCCGCTTCCCACAGCTCCATCGCGATCGGCTTTTCGAGCAGCACGTGCTTGCCGCCGCGCAGGCAGTCGCGCGTGATCGGGAAGTGCGTCTGCTCGGGCGTGGTGCAGACATAGACCACGCTGATTGCCGGGTTGTTGATGATGTCCTTGTAGTCGAGGGTGGCGACCGCGGCCTTGGTGATCTGCTGGACTTCTTTCAGGCGGTCCGGCCTGATCTCGCAGATATGCAGCTTGTCGACGAGCGCCGATTTCGAGAGTGTCTCGGCGCGAATTCCGCCGCACCAGCCTGTGCCGATGACCGCAACTTCCGTGCTTCGCATGATCGTTAAATCCGTGATGGAGAATGTTATTCGGCGGCCTGGCGTGCGCCGATCGCCGCGTTGACCTTCGGCATCACCTTTTCGGCCATGAGCACCATGGAACGGCGCCCGAGCGCGACGTCGGTCCAGTCCTTGCCGGCGTAGAGAAGCGTGCCGAAGTCGCCGGTCTTCTCGCGGAAGGCCAGCAGCTCGTCAGCGACCTTGTTGGGCGTGCCGTAGATGATGAGCTCCTTGCAGATGCCGTCGAGCGTGACCTCGCTGTCGGGCTGCTCGCGATGGGTCTTGAACAGCTCGTAGCGTCCGCCGCGCGCCAGCTTGGTGAAGAGCTGCTGATAATAGTAGCGGTAGGGGCTGTTGGGGCCGGTGGCGTAGTCGCGCGCGACCTTGTCGTCGTCGGCGACGAAGATGCTCTTCGCCACGCGCCAGTTGGCGGGCAATGCCGGCCGGCCGACGCGCTGGCAGCCCTCGACGTACTTCGGCCAGTGGCTCTTCACCCACTGCGGCATCAGGAAGTTGGCCGAGATCGGCTCCCAGCCGCGCGCGGCGGCTTCGGTCACGCCTTTGGAGAACGGCGCCACCGCGGTCACCACGATCGGGGGGTGCGGGCGCTGCAAGGGCTTCGGCAGATAGCCTTGCCCGATCTCGGGCATGAGCTGCTTCTCGACCGCGACGGTCCAGTACTTGCCCTTGAGATTGTAGGGCGGCTCGCCGCCCCAGATCGCCAGTACCTGGTTGATGCATTCGAGGAACATGGCGTTGCGGTCGGCGTCGAGATTGCCGAACACCTCGGCGTCGGACAGCAGCCCGCCGGGCGAGATACCGAAGATGAAACGGCCGTCGAGCAAGTGGTCGAGCATCGCCACCTCGGCCGCGATGCGGGCCGGGTGGCTGTTCGGCATATTAACGGTGCCGGTGCCGAGCTTGATGCGCTTCGTCGCGTCGACCAGCGTGGCAAGGAACGTCACGCACGACGTGATGTTCTCGGCTTTATCGGTCGAGTGCTCGCCGCAATAGGCTTCGCTGAATCCGAGCTCGTCGGCGAGGATGAAGGCGGCCCGGTCCTCGCGCAGGGACGTGCGCCAATCCTTATCCACCGGATGGATCGGCATCGTGAAAAAACCGAGCTTCATCAGCACGCCCCGCAACGCTTCCCCCAGCGAAAACTACACCATCACCCCATGTGGGCGATAGCCCAACGGGCGGCGTCGCGGTCACTGCCGCGCGGGACAGCTACGGCTGTGCAAGCTTGCAAGAGCGTGCGGGTTACTTCTTTTCGATGGAGATGCCGCGGTCGCCGACGCTGATCTCGATGCCGGCCTTCTTCTGGCGCTCCTGATAGAGCTGATAGCCGACGACCGCCGTCACGACGACCAGGGCGCCGATGATGAGATAGAGGGCATTGCGGCTGATTGTCATGAGATCCTCGCGGAGAGGCGCCCGGTCCGGGGAGGGCCGTGCGGCAAGCCAGACAATTCAGCTTGGCCGAATAGGTTCCATGACACCGCGCGCCGGTCGCGCTTAGCGCTTGGTCAGCATCAGCGAATCGGCTTCGCGCGGGACGCGGCGCTCCCAGGTGCCGTTGTTGTCCTCGAAACGCCAGATCTGGGCACGCGCCGATTTCATCACCAGCTCGCCATGATCGATCTGCCAGGTAACCGGCGCGAAGCGCGCGATCGCGGGGTCGCAGCCGGGCTTCACCTGCATCGCCATTTCGCCCGGGGTGGCGGCGGTGTTCGACAGCGTGAACACGCAGACCTCGGCATTGCCGCGCATCACGCTCCAGTCGCCCATCATCTGCTCGACCGTGCGCACCGCATCGGCCGCCGACGCCGCGGTCTGCAGGAAGGTCAGCGGTTGTCCGGCCTTGAGCGACTCGTACATGCCGCTCTCGACCTCGGTGAAATCGTAGATCAGGCGCCCACGCGCATCGGTCAGGCGCACGTTGCTGTCGCCCGACAAATTCCAGGCGGCGACGTCCTTGAGCGGCGGGAATTTCGCGGCACAGCCGGGCTTGTCGAACTCGAGTTTGAAGCCACCGCCGGCACCCGGCTCGGCCTTGAAGGTGAGCGTGCAGGTCTGGTCGCGGTCGGCGTTCGACATTTCCCAGGGACCGGCGAGGGCGGTGACGGCGTCGCTGATCTGCGCCTGCGGCTGGGCTTGCGACCAGGCCGCGGTCGCGACGGTCGCGCCGAGCACGGCAAACACAACGCTGCGTGCGATGAATGCGGTCATCGGACCCTCCGTTGGATCTGCGTCACGGCGCCCCCGGCGACGGCGTCGGCAGATGGCCGCCAGAATAGGCCGATTCTGTGTCGCCACCTACGCGGGTGGCGGCTGGCGAGCGATGCGTTTTGGGTTAGAGTCAACGGGCGATTTGGAGCCGTTATGAGTTATCTCAAAAGCGTATTGCAGCCGGGCGAAGAGATCCGGCACGTCAGTAAGGTCCACTGGATCATCTATCTGCCGGGGCTGATCGCGCTCGCCGCGGCGGCGGTGGCCATGATCATGGCGCTGGCCGCGCAGGACACGCGCTACCTCTGGCAGATCCTGGCCGCGCTGCTCGCCGTCATCGGGCTCGCCATGGTGCTGTCCGCCTGGTTCCGGCAATGGACCACCGAGATCGCAGTGACCAACCGGCGCATCATCTACAAGCGCGGCTTCATCAGCCGGCACACCATCGAGATGAACATGGACAAGGTGGCGAGCGTGGACGTGGTCCAGTCCATCTTCGGGCGCCTGTTCAACTACGGCAGCGTCACGGTGCAGGCCGCGGGGCAGAACCTCGAGGCGATCCCGATGATCGAGGCGCCGATCGAGTTCCGGAACAACGTGACAGCGCGCTAGGGCCGCAATTTCGGCGTCGTCGCCGGACTTGTTCCGGCGACCCCGATCATTAGGCAGAGCGGTGCCTCCCTAAACGAGATGGCCGGGACAAGCCCGGCCATGACCTGGAAATACTGCGGCAAGTTCGTTTCAGATCATCATCCCGACGGGATGCTCGAAGAACAGCTTGAACGCCGCAAGCAGCTCGGCGCCGAGTGCGCCGTCGACCACGCGGTGGTCGCACGACAGCGTCACCGACATCTGGCTCGCAAAACGGATGCCGTCGGGCGTCTCGACCGGGCGGCGTTCGCCGGCGCCGACCGCGAGGATCGTGGCGTGAGGCGGGTTGATGATCGCCGAGAACTCGCGCACGCCGTACATGCCGAGGTTGGAGATCGCGCTCGATCCACCCTGATATTCCTGCGGCTTGAGCTTTTTCGCCCGCGCGCGGCCGGCCAGCTCCCGCATCTCGGCGGAGATTTGCACGATGGATTTTGCTTCGGCGTTGCGGATCACCGGCGTGATCAGCCCGCCCTCGATCGACACGGCGATGCCGATGTCGGAGGACTTGAAGCGCAGGATGCGGTCGTCGGCCCAGACCGCGTTTGCCGCCGGGACGCGTTGCAGCGCCAGCGCCAGGGCCTTGATGACGAAGTCGTTGATCGAAAGCTTCGGTGCATTCTCGCCGCCGGTCGCGTTCATCTCCGCGCGCACGGTCATCACGCGCTCGAGCGTGACGTCGCCCGAGAGATAGAAATGCGGGACGGTCTGTTTCGACTCGACCAGCCGCGCCGCGATGGTGCGGCGCATGCCGTCGAGCGGAATCTCCTCGTAGCTGCCGGGCGCGTACAGCGCCTTGACTTTGTCGGCGCCGGGGCCGCGTGCGAGCGCGGGTGCTGCCTGCGCCGCCGACACCGGCGCGCGGCCCTGTTTCGCAAGTTCTTTCTCGATGTCGCGCGCGATCAGCCGGCCGTGCGGGCCGGACGGCGACAGCGCACCAAGGTCGATGCCGTTCTCGACGGCGAGGCGGCGCGCCAGCGGCGTAACCGCGGTGCCGCCCGGCAGACGCGCCTTGCCGAAGTTGCGCTCGGGCGTGCGCACGGCATTGAAGGGATCGTGCTCGACAGGCGCGGCCGGGGCAGGGCGCGCCGCAATCGGTGCGGTTGCCGCCGGCGCGGCAGCAGGCTTGGGCGCGGGTGCAGCGGGTTTTGCGGGCGCAGGCTTCGCCGCCGCCGGCGCGGGCGCCGGCCTCACCGCCGAGCCTTCCGCTGCGATCACCGCAACCACGTGGCCGACCGGCACGGTCTCGCCTTCGGCGACGCGGATTTCGGCGAGCACGCCGGCTTCCGTCGCCGGCACTTCCATGGACACCTTGTCGGTCTCGATCTCGAACAGGTTGTCGCCCGGCTTCACGGCGTCGCCGGCCGACTTGAACCACTTCGTGACCTTGCCCTCGGCGACGGTCTCGCCGAGCTGCGGCATCAGGATGTCCATCGATCCGCTCTTACCAGTTCACCGCGATGTATTGCGTCTCGAGGAATTCCATCAGGCCCTCGTGCGCCCCTTCGCGGCCGATGCCCGACTGCTTCATGCCGCCGAACGGCGCTGCCGGATCGGACACGAGGCCGCGGTTCAGCCCGATCATGCCGAAGTCGAGCTTCTCGGAGACGCGCATGCCGCGGCCCAGATCCTTCGTGTAGAGGTAGGCGACGAGGCCGTAGATCGTGTCGTTGGCGCGCTTGATCACGTCGTCTTCGGACTTGAAGGTCTGCAGCGATGCCACCGGCCCGAAGATTTCCTCGTTCAACATCGCGGCGTTGTCGGGAACGTTCGACAGCACCGTCGCCGGATAGAAGAAGCCCGGGCCCTGCGGGCGCTTGCCGCCGGTGAGGATCTTGGCGCCCTTCGACACGGCGTCGTCCACGAGCTCCACCACCTTGTCGCGACCCTCGGCGTTCACCAGCGGGCCGAGGGCCACGCCGTCGTCGAGACCGTTGCCCATCTTGAGCCCGGCCATCTTGGCGGTGAGCTTCTTGGTGAATTCGTCGGACACCTTCTCGTGCACGTAGAAGCGGTTCGCCGCAGTGCAGGCCTCGCCCATGTTGCGCATCTTGGCGATCATCGCGCCTTCGATGGCGGCGTCGATGTCGGCGTCCTCGAACACGATGAAGGGCGCGTTGCCGCCGAGCTCCATCGCGGTCTTGAGTACATTGTCGGCGGCGCTGTGCAGAAGCTTGCGGCCGACCTCGGTCGAGCCGGTGAACGACACGATGCGCACGCGCGGGTCGTGCAGCATGCTATCGACGACAGCGCCCGAGCGGCGCGACGGGATGACGTTGACCACGCCCGCGGGCACGCCGGCCTCTTCGAGGATCGGCATCAGTGCCAGCATGGTGAGCGGCGTCTCCGACGCCGGCTTGAGTACGACCGGGCAGCCGGCGGCAAGCGCCGGACCGATCTTGCGGGTCGCCATGGCGGCCGGGAAGTTCCACGGCGTCACCAGCACGGCAACGCCGATCGGCTTGTGATGCACGACGATGCGCGCACCCGTGGATGGGCCCTTGCCGAGGCCGCCGAGATTGCGCACGCCCTCTTCGGCGTTCCAGCGGAAGAACTCGGCGGCGTAGGCGACTTCCCCGCGCGAGTCGGAGAGCGCCTTGCCGTTCTCGATGGTGATCAGCTTCGCGAGCCGTTCGGCGTCGCGCATGATCAGCTCATAGGCCTTGCGCAGGATCTCGCTGCGCTCGCGCGGCTTGCGCGCGGCCCAGGCCTCGAACGCGCCTTGCGCGGCGTCGATCGCTGCCTTGGCATCCTCGACGCTGGCGCTCGCGACCGAGGCGATCTTGCCTTCGGTCGCCGGGTCCATCACGTCAAAGCGCTGGCCGTCGGATGACTTTCTCCACTTGCCGCCAATCCACAGATCGGTCGGAACATTCGCGAGCAGATTGTCGTACATGACTCTGATCCCTAGACGCGGAACTGACGCCGCTTAGCGTTTCACTTTCACTTCGACGAGGATGTTCTGGTACGGCTTGTCGGTGAGATTGCGCAGTTCGTGCTTCTCGCCGGCGTCACGCCAGATCGCTTCGCCCGGACCTTCCTCACCCTGATAGATCTTGCCGTCGGTAGTCTCGATCTCGACCTTGCCGCCGGTGATCGGGACGATGGCGTAGGGCAGGGTGTGGTGATGCCACACCTTCTTGCCGCGCGGCGCCACCTGCATGTCCCAGATGCGCACGAGATCGTTCTCGAAGATGATCTTCGTGCCGATCGGGCCGCTCGGATTTTCGCGGCTGGGTTCGGTCTTGGTCAGCGTGTCCTGGTCGCTCATGGCGAACCTCCTTGGGCAATGACCCCCGCTGGT
>Ga0105245_10006464_pt1 | contig 10310 bp, 10 predicted proteins | sample KBSM54metaG_FD_81523 | JGI IMG/M metagenome (GOLD analysis project Ga0105245, IMG submission 81523) | Miscanthus rhizosphere microbial communities from Kellogg Biological Station, Michigan, USA - KBS M5-4 metaG | ecosystem: Host-associated > Plants > Roots > Rhizosphere > Soil | place... | reverse complement strand
GCCATTGCAGACGATGTCGTACTGCCAGGCGAGGATATCGAGCGGATCCTTGGTCTCCAGCGCCTCCATCTCGCCTTGCGGCATCGAGAAGGGATTGTGGCTGAAATCGATCTTCTGCTGCTCTTCGTTGTACTCGTACATCGGGAAGTCGACGATCCAGCAGAAGCGGAACGAGCCCTTCTCGATGAGGTCGAGCTGCTCTGCGACGCGGGTTCGCGCGAGACCCGCCAGCTTGGCCGCGTCGGCTTCCTTGCCAGCCGCAAAGAAGATCCCGTCGTCGGGTCCCAGGCCCATCGCATCAGCAATCGTGTTCATGCCGGCCTCGCCATGGTTCTTGGCGATCGGTCCACCCCACTCGCCGCCCTTGCGCGTCGCATAACCAAGGCCTGCAAACCCTTCGCTGCGCGCCCACTCGTTCATGTCGTCGAAGAACTTACGGCTCTTCTCGGCTGTGCCCGGGGCCGGGATTGCGCGGACCAGGGCGCCCTTCTCGACCAGACCGGCGAACAGGCCGAAGCCCGAGCCTTTGAAGTGGTCGGAGACCTCGGTGATCAGGAGCGGATTGCGCAAGTCCGGCTTGTCCGTCCCGTACTTCAGCAGCGCTTCCTTGTACGGAATGCGCGGGAACTCGCCGGCCGCAGTCACCGTCCGTCCATTGGAGAACTCCTGGAACACGCCTGACAGCACAGGCTCGATCGCCGCAAAGACGTCGTCCTGGGTCACGAAGCTCATTTCGAAGTCGAGCTGGTAGAACTCACCAGGTGAGCGATCCGCGCGAGCGTCTTCGTCGCGGAAGCAGGGTGCAATCTGGAAGTAGCGGTCGAAGCCCGCGACCATGATCAGCTGCTTGAACATCTGCGGCGCCTGCGGGAGGGCATAGAACTTGCCTGGATGGACGCGGCTTGGAACCAGATAGTCGCGCGCACCCTCCGGCGAGCTCGCCGTCAGGATCGGCGTCTGGAACTCTCTGAAGCCCTGCTCGACCATCCGTTGCCGGATCGACGCGATGACCGCCGAGCGAAGCATGATGTTCTCGTGGAGCTGCTCACGCCTCAGATCGAGGTAGCGATACTTGAGGCGGATCTCCTCTGGATAGTCTTGATCGCCGAAGACGGGCATCGGCAGCTCGCTGGCGGCTGACTGGACAGTCACCGCGCCGGCGCGAACTTCGATCTCGCCCGTCGGCAGGTTCGGGTTTACCGTCTCCTTCGAACGGGCGACCACCTCGCCTTCAACAGTGACGACCGATTCAACGCGCAGCCGATCGAGCGTCTTGAACGCCGGAGAATCCGTGTCCGTGACGATCTGGGTGATTCCGTAATGATCGCGCAGGTCGACGAACAGCAGGTGCCCGTGATCGCGCTTTCGATGCACCCATCCCGAAAGCCGGACCGCTTCGCCGACATTGCTCAAACGCAAGGCGGCGCAGGTATGGGTACGATAGGCGTGCATCGGGAAATGGGTCCGTTCAGTCGAAAACTGTGGAGAAAATCGCGCGCCGCGCTTCACTGGGGGAAAGGCTTTTGTCAACCCGCGAACCCCCCGCTAAAGCCCCCCAAGACTCATGCGTATTCACCCACTGATTACAAAGTCGGACGACCTTAAGGCCCTTACCGACCGCCTCGCGAAGCAGCCCTTCATCGCCGTGGACACCGAGTTCATGCGCGAGAACACCTATTGGCCCGATCTCTGCCTGATCCAGGTTGCAAGTTCCGAGGAAGCGGCGGCAATCGATCCCAAGGCGGAAGGCATTGATCTCAAGCCATTGCTCGACCTCTTCGTTGAGAACCACGACGTGCTGAAGGTCTTTCACGCCGGCGGCCAGGACCTCGAGATCATCCATAACCTCACCCGAAAGATGCCGATCCCGCTATTCGACACGCAGATCGCGGCAATGGCCCTCGGTCACGGCGAGCAGATTGGATATTCGAACCTGATCGAGAGCCTGCTCGGGCATAGCCTCGACAAGGGTGCACGCTTCACCGACTGGGGACGCCGCCCGCTCGACAAGCGCCAGATCGACTATGCCATTGCTGACGTTACGCATCTTGCGACCGTTTTCCCCCGCATGGTCGAAAAGCTTAAGAAGACGGGCCGTGGCGCCTGGCTCGACGAGGAAATGGAGAGGCTGGCCGACCCCTCGAGCTTCGCCTTCCCGCCCGAGGATGCGTGGAAGCGCCTCAAGCTCCCCAGCCGCAACCCGGCGGTTCTTGGCCGCCTGAAGGCCCTCGCCGCCTGGCGTGAGACCGAGGCGCGGCAGAAGAATCTCCCGCGCGGGCGCATCATCAAGGACGATACGCTGAACGAAATCGTCCTCCATCCGCCTAAGAACCAGGACGATCTGGGCCGTGTCCGTGGGCTCTCCGCCGGCTGGAGGAATAACGATATCGGCGGCCGGCTGATGAATGCGATCCAGAATGCCAAACCGCTCGGGCCAGACGAAATGCCCGACCGTGAGCCGCGCCGGCCCGGCCTCACCAAGGATGCGGTTTTGGTCAGCGACCTGCTGAAGCTGCTGCTCAAGATCCGAGCCAAGGAATCTGGAGTTGCGGCCCGGCTGATCGCCCGCTCCGACGACCTCGAGGCGTTGGCTGCCGGTGTCCGCAAGAATCTCAACATCCTTTCCGGCTGGCGATATGAGCAGTTCGGCAAGGACGCGCTCGACCTGGTTGAAGGCCGGCTCGCGTTCGGGATCGAGAACGGCAGGCTCAAGATGAGCCGGGTTGCCGTTAAGGAGACGGTGGATGCGTAAGGTTCTGCTTCTCACGCCGATGACGCTGGCGGCGTGCGCCGCGCAGCAACCGCCAGTCCATGGCGTCACCCTTGGTCACAAGTGCGATGCAGCCAACACTAACCAGTACGTTGGACAGCTGGGAACGGCCGATACAGGTGCCGCAATCTTGCGTGCCACGAAGGCGGCGGTGCTTCGCTGGGCACCCCCGAACACCATGCTGACGATGGATTATCGCGAGGATCGCGTGACCATCTGGGTCGACGAGGCCAAGAAAATCACCAAAATTCGCTGCGGCTAAGCCGCTTCGCCGATCATTCCCGACTCGATCAGCGCGCGCCGGATCGTCGGCAGGGACAGCCGCGCCCGCTCGGCAATCGCGTGCCGGTCCACCGCCTCTACTGCCCGCTCGGCCGTCCAATAGTCGCGGTGCAACCGCTCGCTCATGAAGCGCACCGCCTCGGGCGGGATATGCAGGCCCCGATCAGCGAAATGCAGCTGGATCAACGCCGCGAATAGTTCATCATCCGGATGTCCGATGCGCGTGACCGGCGTAATCGCAAGCCGGGTCCTCAAGTCGGGAAGGCGCGGCGTCCAGGCGGGCGGCGCCTCGTCCGCGACCATCACCAGCGGCCGCCCAGTGTCCTGTGCCTGGTTCCAGGCGTGGAAGAGCTCCTCCTCGTCGCGCTGGTCGGCATCGTCGAACAAGCGCCCTCCGACCCGTTCGACGAAGCTCCGCGCCAGTAGCGTGCGGCCCGAGCGCCGCGGTCCGGTCATGATCGTCGCCTTGACCGGCCACATGCTGAACTTGCGGAAATGCTCGAAGGCGTCGCGGTTCGCTGAGGTAACGATGAAGCGGACGTCGCCTTCGCTTTGCGGCCAATCGAGCGGAAGCGCGATCTGATCCGGCCCGTGCTTCATGGATGGGGCGTGGCCTGATTGCTGACCGCCTGCGCCGTCTGGCCTTGCGGCGGCGCGGCCGGCTGGGCCGGAGGTGGAGGCGCAGCTAACGACGGGGGTTTGTCGCTGTCGGAATGAATTCTCACGACCGATCCGCTCGGCGTCTCGACGATCCATCCGCGACCGCCCAGTGCAGCCGCAAGCTGTGCAAGGCTGCCCTTGTACTGGACGAGGATGTAGCTCGTGCCGCCGGGATTGATCTGCTCCGGCGTTGCCGACTGGATGCCGGGCGTCGTGCGGAGATGCGCCATGGCGAAATTGTAGAAATTGACGTTCTTGCCGCTGACCTGAACCTGGAACGAGTTGAACTCGGGCACGGGCGCCTTGACCTCCGGCAGCGTAGGCAGGACCGGCGGCGGCGGCATGTTCAGCGACGGGTCGCGCGTGAGCTGCCCTGCTGCGTGCGCCTGCGCAAAGAGCTGGTCGATACGCCGAGCGCCTTCGGCAAGCATCGCCGGAATGCCGTCACCGTTGGCGGCCGTAAGCGTGAAACCTCCGACGATCTCATTGTCGGGTCCGTGGCGGGCAATGAAACGTCCGCGCGCCGGACCGCCGGGATAGAGCCGCTGGAGCTGGACCTCAGCGACGAGAATGTCGCTCGCGCCATACATTTCGAGCAGGCTGCGCCACCAGCCACGACCAGGGCGGTTGATCAGGGCGGCGTTGACCAGCAGCGGGTCCGCGCCGGTGCCACTGATCCGGACATAATCGATCGGGCTCTGCGAGGTCCGGAACTCGGCCCAGGCCCGCTGCCAGGCGTTTTTCACTTCGACCGAAGTTGCAGTCCCTCCGGTAACGATCACGGGAATCAGGAGCATGGGCGCCGTGCGTTCGACCTGACCGCCTTCGACCCCGAGGAAGCCGGCGGCCTTCGACCGATCAAATTGCACGCCGAGGTCGGCGATGTAGCGGTTGGGACCGATCTGCTCGCGCTCGACATTGATGGAGCTGACGATCTGGTCGAGCGTCCCGTCGGGCAGGCTGGGAGCGGCATTCACCGGCGCATTGTGCATTTTCGCCCAGAGCATCCTGAAGCCCTGGCGCTGCGCGACGCGCCACCCGGAGAAGCGAGCGCTCTGCGCATCGGGGCCGCCGACGTCGACGTGGATGCCGCCGATCTCCAGGGTGTTGGAGCTATCGAGCGGAGCGATGCCGCGATCACCAGTCTCCAGCTGCGCATAGAGGGCACCGCCGATGCCTACGACGGCGAGAAGCAGCATGATGGGGATGGCGAACCGACGGGCGAGCATTCGCGGCGTCTTTTGGCGACAACGGCGTGGAAATCCAAGCGGCTTGTCTCTAGTCACCGCCGCAATGAGCCAAAAGCCCCTGACCTATGCCGATGCCGGCGTTTCGATCGAAGCCGGAAATGCGCTGGTCAAGGCGATCGGTCCGCTCGCTCGCTCCACCGCGCGGCCCGGCGCAGATGCCGAACTGGGAGGCTTCGGCGGTTTCTTCGACCTGAGGGCCGCCGGCTACAGCGATCCGCTGCTGGTCGCGGCCAATGACGGCGTCGGGACCAAGCTAAAGCTCGCGATCCAGACCGGACGTCACGACGGAGTCGGCATCGATCTTGTCGCGATGTGCGCCAACGACCTCATCGTCCAGGGCGCAGAGCCTTTGTTCTTCCTCGATTATTACGCAACCGGAAAGCTCGACAAGGACGTCGCCGCCGCGGTGGTCGCCTCGATCGCCGAGGGGTGCCGGCAGGCCGGATGCGCGCTGATCGGCGGCGAAACTGCGGAAATGCCCGGCATGTATTCGGGAGGCGACTATGACCTGGCGGGCTTCTGCGTCGGCGCGGTTGACCGCGACAAGGTACTTACGGGCCGGAATATTGCGCCGGGTGATATGATCCTAGGTCTCGCCAGCTCCGGGGTTCACAGCAACGGCTTCTCGCTGATTCGAAAGATCGTCGAGCAGAATGGATGGGACCTCACTCAGAGTTTCCCAAGCCTCGCCAAATCGCTCGGAGAGGCGCTGCTGGAGCCCACCAAAATCTATGTCCGGGCCCTCCTTCCGCTTGTCCAGCAGGGACAAATCAAGGGACTCGCACACATTACCGGGGGCGGACTTCTCGAGAATATTCCGCGAGTTCTGCCGAACGGCTGCCATGCCGAGGTAAGAGCGAATCTCTGGGACCTGCCGCCCATCTTCGCTCTGCTGCAGCAAGGGGGACGCCTTGCGCCCGAGGAGATGGCGCGGACCTTCAACTGTGGCGTCGGCATGGCGGTGATCGTCTCGCCCGGCGAGGCCGGTGCGGTTTCCAGCGTGCTCGACTCGTTCGAAATTGGCCGCATCGAAGCAGGCGAACGCGGCTGCACAGTCACCGGCAAGGCAGGCAGCTGGGCCTCGGATCAGGACTGGTCCGCAACCCACTATGCGTGAGCGGAGCCGCGTCGCGATACTGATATCGGGCCGCGGCTCGAACATGGCCGCATTGATCTATGCCTCACGCGCGTCGGATTGCTCCTATGAAGTCGTGCTGGTCTCCGGCGACAGACCGGATGCTCCGGGTCTCGATCTCGCCGAAGCGGAAGGCGTGCGCGTTGCCCGGCTTCCCCGACCTTCCGCAGCGGACAAGGCCCAGTTCTTCCGAGCCCTAAATCAGGCTCTTGAAGACGCTGAGGTCGACTTGATCGCTCTCGCGGGCTTCATGCGCATCATCCCGACCGACTTCGTCGAGCGTTGGAGCGGCCGGATCCTTAACATCCACCCTTCCCTGCTGCCCAAGTACAAGGGCCTCGGCACGCATGAAGCGGCCCTCGCCGCCCGGGACAAGTCGACCGGCGCCACCGTCCACCTCGTGACCAACGAGCTCGATTCGGGCGAAGTGCTCGGCCAGGTCGCGGTCGCCGTGGTGCCAGGCGACACGCCCGAGACGCTGGCCGAGCGCGTTCTCATCGCCGAGCACCAGCTCTATCCCCGTATTCTGGCTGAATATGCGGCTCGCCCATTCGATTCTGCCTGGATCGAATCTCAGGTCGATGCCCTCGCGCAGCAGCTTCCCGAGGTCGGCCGCAAGACCAGCCACGGCTCACCGGGCTGGTCCGCCGGCGGCGAGAAAGGGAAGCTTTTCGCGATCATCGCGGATCACCATCATGGCGAGAAAGCCGTCGGGCTGCTGGTCAAGGCGAGCGGCGCAGACGAGATGACCGGCCTGATCGAGGCTCAGCCGGAAATCTACTATTGGCCCAAATATTATGGCGCGAGCGGCTGGCTGGGCATCAAGCTCAATCGCCGCGACGTCGACTGGACCCAGGTCGGCGAATGGCTCGAACGGAGCTGGCGAGCGTGCGCACCGCCTCGCCTCACCAAGCTGATGCGCGCCGCGGATCAATTCTGATGACCTGCATTCGTGAGCTTGCGGCTTCGCGCCGGCTGTTGGAAGCTGGCGGACGATGACCGACGAAAAAGCTCGCCGCCGCTGGATCAACTTTGGCGAATTGGTCGCCCTGGCCGCCCTGATCGTCTCGGCGGTCGGGGTCTGGATCGCCTGGAAGAGCAGCAACCAGAACAAGCCGACCGAGGTGATCGAGCATCGCTCGGCGGTCCCGCTCGCGCTTCGCGGGACGCTGGACGCAGATGGCCGGACACTGACGATCGTTCCCGCCGACCCGTCGCATGGCCTCGAATCGCTCAAAGTGACGATCAAGGGCTCTTCGCCGATCGACATTGGCAGTGACGGGCGGCTCAGCGCCAGCGACGTCGAAACTGCGCTGCAGGGCCGCGACAAGGAAGCCAAGGACGTCACGCGCAGCGTGCCTGTCAGGATCGATGCCAGGTACGTCGAGGCCGGCGTCGATCGCCGGGGCGGTGGGTCGTACGTACTGAGATACAAATGGGAGGGCGGCGGGTTGTTCGGCGGCCGCTCGCTCCGCCTAGCGGGACTCAGCAGGGGCTGAACTTGCCGTTCGACTTCCCAACGGCGGTCAACGTCCTCCTTATCCTCGCCGACATCGCAATCATTATCCGCGTATTGCTACGGCCGCACCGCGAACCGGCGACAAGAGTGGCCTGGGCGATTGTCGTCATCGCCCTGCCGGTCGCCGGGATCATTGCCTACCTGCTCTTTGGCGAGGTTCGGATCAGCCTCAAGCGGCGCGTCAGGGGCCGCGAGATCGAGGCGAAATTGCCCCGTCCTCCGGGTGACGGGAACCTCACCGCAAAGCTCAAGGCGGGCTTCTACGATGCCCCGTTCGCGCTCGCGCAAAGCATCAACTGCCTGCCTCCGACCAGCGGCAACACGGTGACACTGTCGGCCGACAGCAATGTCGCGATTGACGAAATGGCCGCCGACATCGACGCAGCTGCGTCCACGGTCCATCTCTGCGCATACATCTGGCTTGCCGACACCAACGGACTGAAAATCAAGGACGCATTGGTGCGAGCTGTCCGTAGGGGGGTCACTGTCCGGGCGATGGCAGACGCGCTCGGCTCCCGCCTGTTCCACCGTTCGCATCACTGGCGTGAATTGGCCGAAGCCGGTGTCCAGGTCCGCGTTGCCCTGCCGGTGGGCAACCCGCTCTGGACCTTCATCCGCGGCCGGGTGGACCTCCGCAACCACCGCAAGTTGCTGATCGTCGACAATCGCATCGCCTGGTGCGGAAGCCAGAATTTCGCCGACCCCGAGTTCCGCATCAAGCCGCGCTACGCACCCTGGGTCGATGTGATGAGTCGCTGGGCAGGCCCGGTCGCACGTCACTGCCAATACCTCTTCGTATCGGACTGGATCGGCGATGGAGGCGACGACATCAGCCCGCTGCTGGCCGAGCCGTGGCGGTCGCAGGACGGACGCGATGGCGGGGCGATCGCGCAGGTGATCGGAACCGGACCTACCGTCAGCTACGATTCGATGCCGTCCTGCTTCGCGGAGCTGATGCATTCCGCGCGCAATGAGCTGGTCATCACGACACCCTATTTCGTGCCTAACGACCAGGTCCTGTTCGCTCTGACGTCAGCCGCCCGCCGCGGCGTCGAGGTCATCCTCATGCTGCCCAAGCGCAACGACAGCATGGTCGTCGCAGGGACCAGCCGGAGCTATTACCAGGACCTGGTCAGCGCCGGCGTGAAGCTGTTCGAATATCACTGCGGCTTGCTGCACGCGAAGACGATGGTGGTCGACCGGAAGGTCGGCCTGATCGGCTCCGCCAACCTCGACCGGCGAAGCTTCGAGCTCAACTTCGAGAACAACATCCTCTTCGCCGACGATCAATTCGCCGGCGTCCTCCGTGCTCGCCAGGACGAGTATCTCGCGGATTGCGACCCGGTGACTCAGGACGTCGTCAACGGGTTCGGGCTCCTCGGCAGGCTGTGGCAGAACAGCCTGGCGATGATGAGCCCGATCCTTTGAGGTCTAGCCGACGATTTCTTCCGGCTTGAAGAAGTAAGCGATTTCGATCGCGGCATTCTCGTCACTGTCCGAACCGTGAACCGAGTTGGCCTCGATCGATTCGGCATAGCTCTTGCGGATCGTGCCCTCGGCGGCCTGCTCGGGGTTCGTGGCGCCCATCACCTCGCGATTGCGCAGCACCGCGTTCTCACCCTCGAGGACCTGAACGACGACGGGGCCGGAGGTCATGAAGGTGCAGAGGTCGTTGAAGAACGGCCGCTCGCGGTGGACGGCATAGAAGCCCTCGGCCTGGTCGCGGGTCATGTGGATGCGTTTGGACGCGACAACGCGAAGCCCGGCCTCCTCCAGCATCTTGGTGACGGCGCCGGTAAGATTGCGGCGGGTGGCATCGGGCTTGATAATCGAAAAGGTGCGCGTCGCGGCCATGACCGGGCGGTCTCCTGTGATTGGATGAAAATGGATTGGTGCGCCGCCTAGCCGCGAGATGGTGCTGCGGCAAGCCTCAGCCCTTCTTGACCCACTTGCCGCCTTCGCGGGCCCAATAACGGCGCTCGACCCCTTCCCTGCCTGCGAGCAGCTTCCACGCCAGCCGCGCTCCTTCCAGCGTGTCGCTATCGAATAGATAGAAACTGCGGTCGTAGGTCAGCGCCGCCTCGCGCCATTGCCCGTCGGCGATCAGCATGTTGCGCGCCTGATTGGGAGCGTCCGGGCTGCTCGAAAGAAGGATCGGCTGTCTCGCATCGTCGGCACCTCCGGCGACGCCGTGCGGAAGGAAGCTTGCCGACCCCTGATCCCACAAGATCCGATCGAGACGGGCCAGCTGCGCTTCATCCTCGGCAATGATCAAAAGGCGGCCGTCGCCTTCGAGAACCTTCTCGGCAAGCGTCGCGATCACTTGCTCGGGAGGCGTTTCGGCAAGCTGATAGAAGTCGACCTGCAATGCGGGTCAGCGCTCCAGCACGTCGGCCACATACTGGTCGAGCAGCCGGACGCCGAAACCCGTCGCGCCCTTGTCATAGGTGGCGGCCGCCTTGTCGGACCAGGCCTTGCCGGCCATGTCGATGTGCGCCCATTTGACGCCATTCTCGACGAAGCGCTGGATGAACTGCGCGGCGGTGATGGACCCGCCCTCGCGGGGACCTACATTCTTCATGTCGGCGATCGGCGAATCGATCAGTCGGTCAAAGCTCTCCGCCAGCGGCATCCGCCACAGCTTGTCGCCGGATTCCGCACCGGCTTGCTCAAGCTTGTCGGCGAGGCCCTCAT
>Ga0105245_10006463_pt1 | contig 10311 bp, 10 predicted proteins | sample KBSM54metaG_FD_81523 | JGI IMG/M metagenome (GOLD analysis project Ga0105245, IMG submission 81523) | Miscanthus rhizosphere microbial communities from Kellogg Biological Station, Michigan, USA - KBS M5-4 metaG | ecosystem: Host-associated > Plants > Roots > Rhizosphere > Soil | place... | reverse complement strand
CCGCCGTGGCCCGCGCTCGAGCGGCGCTGACCGCATCCGGCTCGCCGATCGGCTGACGGGTACCATGGCCAGCTATGACGGCCGATGACGAGCTGAGCGATCAGGACTGGGCGGTCTGGCGCGACTTCATGACGATGAGCGGCCAGCTCTCGCGCGAGCTCGATCGCCGGCTTCAGGCCGATGCGGGCATCTCGCAGGCCGACTACTCGGTGCTGCTGGTGCTGCAGCAGGCGTCGGACCATCAACTGCGCACCGGCGAGCTCGCCGAGCTGCTCGCCTGGGAGAAGAGCCGGGTGTCGCACCAGGTTGCTCGCATGGAGGCCCGCTCGCTCGTGCTGCGGCGCGAATGCGACACCGACGGCCGCGGCACCTGGATCGAACCGACGCCGGAGGGCCGCCGTGTGCTCCTCGGGGCGATGCGCAATCACAACCGCACCATCCGCGAGCTGTTCTTCGAGGCGCTCCGCGACGACCAACGAGCGGCGATCGGCGACGCCGCGATCAATGTGCTCGATCGGCTGAGCCCCGAGAGCTGCGCGATCGCAGAAGACAAGGGGATGCTCACCTCCCGCCGCGCGAAGGCCTCGGTCTGAGCGCGCCGCGGGCCGGTGCGGAGACGCCCTCGGTGCGCTCCGGCGCAGCCCACTACGACGTCGCCATCATCGGCGGCGGCCACAACGGCCTGACCGCCGCCGCCTATCTCGCCCAGGCGGGAAAGCGCGTGATCGTGCTCGAACGCCTCGACGGATTCGGCGGGGCGGCGGTGTCCGCTCCGGCCTTCCCGGGCGTCGACGCGCAGCTGTCGCGGTACTCGTACCTGGTGAGCCTGCTGCCGCAGCGCATCATCGACGAGCTGAAGCTCGACATCCGTCTCGCCAGACGGCGGTACTCGTCGTACACCCCGCTGCCGGGCACGGACACCGGGCTCCTGGTCGACACCGGCGACCCGGCGGCGACCGCGGCCTCGTTCGCGGCGATCGGTGCCGGTCAGGATGCCGCCGCCTGGTCGACGTTCTACGACGGCACCGCACGCCTGGCCCGCTCGCTCTTCCCGACCGTGACCGAACCGCTGATGACACGCAGCGAGGCACGGAGGATGCTGGGCGACGACGCCCTCTGGACCGAGCTGATCGAGCAGCCGATCGGCTCGACCATCGAAGCGCGCTTCGCCGACGACCTGGTGCGCGGAGTCGTGCTCACCGACGGGCTCATCGGCACCTTCGCGCCCGCCGTCGACCCGAGCCTCGCCGCGAACCGCTGCTTCGTCTACCACGTGATCGGCGGCGGCACCGGCGACTGGGACGTGCCGATCGGCGGCATGGGCGCCGTCAGCGCCGCCCTGAGCGCCGCGGCTCGGCGGGCCGGCGCCGAGTTGCTGTCGGGGGCCGAGGTGACCTCGCTCACGCCGGACGGGGAGGTCGTCTACCGCAGGGACGATGCCGAGCACCGGCTGATGGCCGACACGGTGCTCGCCAATCTCGCCCCGTTCGAGCTGGCCAGACTGCTCGGCGAGACGGCGGAGCGTCCGGAGGGCGCGCAGGGAAAGGTCAACCTGCTGCTGACCCGGCTTCCGCGGCTGCGCGATGCGAGTCTCGATCCTGCGGCGGCGTTCGGCGGCACCTTCCACGCGAACGAGGGCTTCACGCGGCTGGGGGCGGCATACGACGAGGCGGTCGACGGCCACCTCCCCGACCCGCTGCCGGTCGAGATCTACTGCCATTCGCTGACCGATCCGAGCATCCTGTCGCCCGAGTTGCGCGCCGCCGGGGCGCAGACCCTGACGGTGTTCGCCCTGCAGACCCCCGATCGCCTGCTCACCGAGGCGACCAATGACGCACGACGCGGCGAGCTCGAGCGGGCGGTGCTGCGCTCGCTCGACTCGGTGCTCGCCGAACCGATCGAGTCGGTGCTGATGATGGATGCCGACGGCCGCCCCTGCCTCGAGACCAAGACCACGCTCGACCTCGAGCACGCGCTCCGCATGCCGGGCGGCAACATCTTCCACGGACCGCTCGCGTGGCCGTTCGCCGAGGATGACGCCCCGCGGGGCACGCCCGCCGAGCGCTGGGGGGTGGCCACGGCGCACCCGCGAATCCTGCTGTGCGGAGCCGGCGCCCAACGCGGCGGCGCGGTCAGCGGGCTGGGCGGCCACAACGCGGCGATGGCGGTGCTGGAAGCCGGCTGATGCGGCATCCCGGTGGGGCGCGGCGGGGGCTATCGCCGCTCCCACGCCGGGGCTACGCTCAGCGGTGCTCGCTCGGCCATCCGATGCCGGCAGCACGACGGGAGGACGCACCGATGGGAATGTTCGACGGAGGAACCGCCGCCGCAGGGGCCGACTGGCAGAAGCAGGCCGCCGAAGCGCAGGCGATGGCCGACAAGATGATGCAGGACGCCGGCTACGGCAACGCCGCAAGCGACGTGACGATGGCGAATGCGGCCGCGATGTCGGCGACGATGGGCGCCGACCGCGACAAGATCCAGGCGAGCGCAGACGAGAACAACCGCATCCTGACCGTGGGCGGAGCGGCCAAAGCCACCATCGTCAGCAAGACGGACACCGGCGAGAAGGTCGCGGGCAACTCGGTGTATCAGCTCGAACTCTCGGTGGTCCCGGAGGGCGGCAAGGCCTACACGGTCACGAAGACCGAGATCATCCCGCCGCAGACGCTCACCGGCTATGCGGACGGCACCACCCTCGACGCGCGGGTCGATCCCGCGGACAAGAACAAGGTCGCGTTCGGCGACAAGCCATTCAAGTAGGGAGAGCAGCCACCATGGGAGTACTCGACGACATGGGGCGCCTGTGGGACGCGTCCCAGCAGATGCCGAAGCAGTCGTTCGCCGACAAGATGAAATTGGCCGCCGATGGAGCCGAGGCCTCGGCCGCCATGCAGAAGGCAGCCGCTGCTGGGGCTCCCACCGGTGCGAACGGGGTGAGCTTCAACCCCTTCGAGAACATGGCGGCGATGAACGCCGGCGTGAAGGGGTCCGCCACTGTGGTGTCGCTTGTCGACACCGGAACGAAGCTGGCCGACACCCCGGTCTACGACGTCACGATGGATGTCGTGGCCGACGGCCAGCCCGGATTCCGCGCCGTGCATCGTCAGGTGATCGCCGCGGCGGCGCTGGGCAACTGGCAGGCGGGGAAGGTGCTTCCGGTCCGGTTCGACCCGAATGACGCGACCCATCAGCTGACGATCGGCTGATCGCCGTCAGGCGACGGGCCACTCGCTCGGCGCCTCGGCACGGGTCGACGGCAGCGCGGCGTCGTCGGCCCAGCGCCGAACCCAGGCCTCGACGGGGATCGCGGTCAGGTCGATGCCGGCCAGCGCGTTCAGTTCGTCGACGGTGACGGTCCCCCCACTGCGCTTGAGGAATCGGGCCTTGACGAAGGCGCGCGCGAAGATCTCGCCGCCGACCACGAAACGCTGTTCGACGAAGAGCGCGCGGTCGTGGAATCCTGCCATCCGGGTTTCGAGCACGAACCGCTGGCGCCACTGCAGCGACTTGCGGTACGTGATGGTCTGCGCGGCCACGACCGGGTAGAAGCCGGCATCCATCAGCTTGGTCCAGACGCCGGTGCGCATCATCAGGTCGACCCGGCCGAGGTCCATCATCGACAAGAAGACGCCGTTGTTGACGTGGCGGAGCTGGTCGAGGTCGGTCCAGCGGGCACGCATCGGCAGCCGGTCGACGTCATCGAAACTGAGCCGCGGCTTGCGGCCGACCGTGAGTCGTAGCCAGAGCAGACGGAAGACGAGGTTCACGGTGCCATTCTGGCGCGCCGCCGCCCGTCTGGCGCGCCGCCGCCGCTGCGGCGCGCGTGCGCCGGGGAGGCACGAGCGTGGTCGCGCCTCCCCGGCGATATTCGCGCTGTTAGTGCCTGCCCTGCCCTACCAGGGTCAGCAGCGCGAACGAGACCTCTCCGATGCCGGTGACGTCGTCGTACTTGACCGTCGTCGCCAAGGAGGTGTCGCGATCCAGCGTGACCAGGTAGCTGTTCCCACTGACCCGGCCGGTGTAGGCCAGAGCCGCCGGCGGGTTCTGCGGCTTCACGTCGCGGAACGACGCCCGAAGCACGCGGTCGACCGCGTACAGGGTCGGGTTGGCGAACCCGATCCGCGAGTGAGTCGCCTGCTGGACCAGCGCGATCATGGCTGCCGTCATCGGCGAGGCCAGCGAGGTTCCGCCGTAGGTCTCGTTCTCGAACGGATCCGTGGTCAGCGCGTCATCGTCGTTGATCGGGCTGATGCCGATCAGGAACCCGGTGTACGGGTCGGCGAGCGCCGCGATGTCGGGCGAGACCCGCTTGCCCTGAGCCAGGGATCCCGGCACGACGCCCCGCTGATACCAGGGCTGGGCGAACACCGTGCTGCGACCACCTCCGGCGCCGCCTCCGAAGATCGTGCCGGGCAACGGTGCGATGTAGCCGAGTCCGGTCGGAGACGTCGGGTCGGCCACGATCTTGTCGAGCGTGTCTCCCCATCCGGTCTCCATCGCGATCTTGCCGTGCTGGTCGATGCCGAGCGAGGTGCCGCCCACCGCCGTCACCCACGGCGACGAAGCCGGGAAGTCGGGCTGGGCGGGCAGACCGTTGGGCGTCTCGTCCCCGTTGTCGCCGCTGGAGAAGTAGAGGCCGATGCCCTCGCCCGCCGCCTGCAGGTAGAGGTTGGTCTCGCCGGCGATCACGTCCGCCGGGACATCTTCACCGAGGTCACCGTAGCTGTTGCTGACGATGTTCGACAGGTTGCCGTCGAGCACCTTCGACATGGCGACATCCAGTCCGCCGCCGCAGTTGAACCCGCCGATGTAGAGGATCTTCGCCCCGGGAGCCAACCCGTGAGCCGACTCGACGTCGAGGGTCTGCTCGCCCTGCCATCCACTGGGCTCCTGGCAGGCCTCCTTGTCGACGAACTGGTCGGGCGTCGGCACGATCTGCTGGTACGTGGCGGCGGTCAGTCCCGGCTCGCCCAGCGCGGCCGAGTAGGTGTTGACGTCGGACACGATGGTCGGCGATGCGTACGCGTCGATGATCGCGATGGTCTGCCCCGCGCCGGTCTGCGGGATGCCCGCGATCCCGTATGCCGCGCGCATCTGGGCCGGCGTGTACCCGCAGATGTAAGTCGGGTACTGCGTCTTCCCATAGGCGGCGGGCACCGTCACGGTGTTCTGGCCGTAGTAGCTCGAGCACGGGGTCGTGACCAACGGGGCCGCCTGGGCCTGGCGGCCGAGGGCCTTCGGCTCAGCCTGATCGGGCAGATCGCCCTGCTTGATCGAATTCGGATGCGTGAGCAGGCGCGCCTGGTCGAGGCTCAGTCCCGAGACCTTGCCGGCGATGCTCGCGGGAAGCGTCGGCACCTTCGAGGGTGCGAGCAGCGACGTGCCCCCGTGCGCGAAACGATGGATGCCGGCCCCGAAGGTCGCATCGAACTGGTCCGCGGTGCCGCGGAACACCACGTACTCGCGACTCGCCGGGACGGCGCTGATCGTGAACCCGTTGCTGGTGAGGAAGTTCACCAGCGCATCGCTGTCGGCCTTCGACGGAGCGAACTGCGAGATCCACTGTGCAGCGGTCAGGCCGGCACGGTAGCCGACGCCCGGGGTGGAGACGACCGTGGCCAGGGCCTGCGCAGCGGCGGCGTGGCGCAGCGGCAGATACAACTCCCCTTCGAAGGTGACGGCCGGATCGGCGGCGCCCTGATCGTTGGCGGCCGTCGCCCAGCTCGGGATGGCACCCGGATAGCTGGTCGAACCTGCCGGAGTGGCGGCGGATGCCGCGGAGACTCCGGTCAAACCGAGAGTGAGGGCAGCGGCCAGGGAGACGGCGATGGTGACGCCCCTCCTCAGTCCTGCCGGGTGAAGCGAGCGATCGACCACGTTGAGGTCCTCCCGTGCGATTCCCAATGGCGGGCGAGTGCCCGTCCCGGGGCGACGCTAGACCAGGCGGACTACCCCCGCAAGGGGGGTACTCAAGAAAGTCCCCCTCCTCACCCACCTCTCAGCGGTGCCGGTTGTCGACGATCGTCATCCGCGGCCCGTGCCGCTCGTACCCGATCCCGGACGCCTCGATCAGCCGCACCACGCGCTGGCGGTGGCCACGCCACGGCTCGAGGAGCTCCATCATCCCGTCATCGTCGACGCGCTCGCCGATCAGCGCCCAGCCCACCGCTTTGCTCAGGTGGAAGTCGCCGACACTCACCGAATCGGGGTCGCCGTGGGAGCGCTGCAGGGTTTCGGCGGTCGTCCAGACTCCGACGCCCGGGATGCCGCGGAGCTTGTGCTCGGCGACCGGGATCGCGTCGTCGGCCGCGCGCTCCAGCGACTCGCCGACGCGGGCGATGCGCATGATCGTGTCGGAGCGCTGCGGCCCCACGCCCGCCCGATGCCACTCCCACGACGGCACCCGGCGCCACACCGCGGGGGAAGGCGCGACGCGCATGCCGAGCGGAGCCGGACCGGGCGCGGGCTCGCCGTGCCGCCTCACCAATTCGCGCCACGCCCGCTTTGCCTCGATGCTGGTCACCTTCTGCGCCAGAACGCTCGGGATCAGGAACGGCAGGATGCGCGCCGCGCGCCCGAGCCGCAGGCCCGGTGCGCGACGGTGCAGTTCGGCGACCAGAGGGTGCCGCGACGGGTCGAATCCGGTGTCATCGTCGTCCGAGCCGAGCAGCGCCGGTACTCCGGCAATGGCGTGCACGGCCCCCGGTCCCCACGCGGCGGCGTCGACGCCGCCGGCGCGGGTCGTCAGATGCAGCGACGCCGAGCCGTCGGGCGTCGTCATCGTCAGCCACAGTCCCGCGGCATCCCGCTGCATCGTCGGGTCGGTGCTGCCCTGAGCCAGGGGGCCCAGCGTCAAGCGCAGCGACACCTCGCGGTGCGGCTCGTAGCGACAGCGGATCGGCTCCATCGGCCCGAGCCTATTCGGCCGGCGCAACGAGGGGCGGACCCACGGCGCGGACGACAGGAACGTGCCTGCCGTCCGCACCGCGTCTGCCTACGAGCAGGTGAGCGTGACTCCGTTGATGTTGTGCACTCCGGGACCGTACTGACCGCAGCCTGCCAGGAGGCCTCCGACGACGAGCGTCACGATCAGGATGTACACGACCATGAAGATGATGCTCAGGACGATGCCGGCGGTCGCCGGCGAGTTCTTGACGCCTGCTGCACGTGACTGCACCTTCGCGACGATGCTGAGGATGAGGCCGAGCAGCGGGAACAGGAAGGCGAAGACAAGGCCCACGATGCCAAGGGTCTTGCCGGGGGCGGCCGGTGCTCCGGCTGCGGGGACGGGTGCTGGGGTCGGGACAGTCATTGTGAGGACTCCTGCCGGTTCGTTGATCGCGTGAGACTCGCGGGAGGAGCCCGCGGACGTCTGAGACCCTATCGGCGCCCCACCTTGCAGTGAGGGTCCGACGCGGCAGTCGCCTCCCGCGAAACACGGCAGGATTGACCCATGAGCATCGGCATTCTCACGAGCGGCGGCGACTGCCCCGGCCTGAACGCGGTCATCCGCGCAGCGGTCTTCACCGGCATCCGGTTGCACGACCTGGAGTTCGTCGGATTCCGGAATGGCTGGAAGGGCGTCATCGAGGGCGACATCATGCCGCTCGCGCTGCCCCAGGTGATGGGAATCTCGAAGCAGGGCGGAACCATTCTCGGCACCTCGCGCACGAATCCCTTCGAAAACGGCGGCGGTCCGGAGCGGGTCGCGCAGGTGATGGAGGAGAACGGCATCGACTCGATCATCGCCATCGGCGGCGAGGGCACGCTGGCCGCAGCAAAGCGCTTGACGGATGCCGGCATCAAGATCGTCGGCGTCCCCAAGACGATCGACAACGACCTCTCGGCCACCGACTACACCTTCGGATTCGACACCGCCGTGCAGATCGCCACCGAGGCCATGGACCGGCTGCGCACGACCGGCGACTCCCACGCGCGATGCATGATCGCCGAGGTGATGGGGCGCCACGTGGGATGGATCGCGCTGCACTCGGGCATGGCGGCCGGCGCGCACGCCATCCTGATCCCCGAGCAGAAGACGTCGATCGAGCAGATCTGCGAGTGGGCGGAGTCGGCTCGTGATCGCGGGCGGGCGCCCCTGATCTGCGTGGCCGAGGGCTTCAAGCTCGACACCATGGACGACGCGCACTCCGAGCGCGGCCTGGACGCCTTCGGCCGGCCGCGGCTCGGCGGCATCGGCGACCAGCTCGCGCCCGAGATCGAGCAGCGCACCGGGATCGAGACCCGGGCGACAACGCTCGGCCACATCCAGCGCGGCGGAACGCCGACCGCGTACGACCGGGTACTCGCGACGCGGTATGGGATGGCCGCGATCGAGTCCATCCGCTCGGGGCACTGGGGCCGGATGGTCGCCCTGCGCGGAACGCAGATCGTGCACGTGCCGTTCGAAGACGCGCTGGGACGCCTCAAAGTGGTGCCGCAGAACCGTTACGACGAAGCGGCCGTGCTCTTCGGCTGAGGCCGGTTTCCGCAGCGCCTGTGCCACACTGACGGCATGACCACCGTCTTCCTGATCATCGGCGCGGTCTTCGTGGGCATCGCCGGCCTGATCCACCTCGCCATCTTCCTGTTCGAGAGCGTGCTCTGGAGCCGGCCGAGCACCTGGAAGCGCTTCGGCGTCAAGAACCAGGAGGAGGCCGACATCCTGCGCCCGATGGCGTACAACCAGGGCTTTTACAACGTGTTCCTCGCGCTGGGCGCCGGGGCGGGGCTGGTGATGCTCGCGTCCAGCAACGTGCAGCAAGCCGGCGCCGCCCTCTCGATCTTCGTGCTCCTCAGCATGCTCCTGGCCGCGGTCGTGCTGCTGTTCTCGAACCCGAAGCTGGCGCGCGCGGCCGCCTTCCAGGGCACCGCCCCGTTGATCGGGCTGATCTTCTTGATCATCGCGATCACGACGGCGGGCTGACGGAGGGCAAGGAATGAAGGGCATCGGGGCAGCCCGGCGCGGAGCGGGTGTCGCCCTCGCAGCCTGCACCGTGCTGCTGGCTGCACTGCTACCGATCGACCTGCGGGGCCAGCTTGTGGCGCCGTCGCTCAGCGGGTCGGCACTCAAGACGGGAACGGTCGACTCCAGCTCGACTTCCACTGCAGCGATCCCCGTGGTCGCCGGAAACCGGATCATCGACGCCCGGTCCGGCGCTGACTGGACGCCACACGCCGTCAACTGGCCGAGCTTCGAGTACGCCTGTGAGCAGGGCTGGGGGTACTCCGGACCAGGTGCCACCTCAGCGGCCGCCGCCGCGATGGTCTCATGGGGCATTAACGCAGTCCGCCTTCCCCTCAATCAAGACTGCTGGCTTGGCAGCGATGGCGCCCCGGCATATGGGACCGAGGCCGGCTATCAATCGGCTCTGTCGACCTGGGTCTCGGTTCTGAACCATGCAGGCATCGTTGTCGTGCTCGACCTGCATTGGACCGCACCGGCCGGCTCGGCCGCAAACGGTCAGCGTGCCATGCCCGATGCGCAAGCCGTCACGTTCTGGTCGCAAGTCGCGGCCAGCTACAAGAACTCGCCATCGGTGCTTCTCGAGACCTTCAACGAGCCATACTCGCGCGGTGCGTACCCGGTCAGCTGGACATGCTGGAAGAACGGCGGATGCCAGGTTCCGACGGTCAACGACGCCACACCCCTGAACGGCTCGACCTATTCGGCAGTAGGGCAAGCAACTCTGGTGGCCGCGATCCGCGCCGCCGGGGCGGCCCAGCCGATTCTCCTCGACGGACTCAACTACGCCAACGACCTGACCGGCTGGCTCGCGAACCGGCCCAACGACTCCCAGTTGATCGCCTCCTGGCACAACTACCCCGGCCAGGGATGTTCTGACACCGCATGCTGGAACTCGACCATCCTGCCGATCGCGAACACCGTTCCCGTCTTCGCGACGGAGTTCGGCGAGACCGACGGGACAAGCACTTTTTTCACGGCATTCATGAACTGGGCCGATGCTCACGGAATCGGCTACGCGCCATGGGCCTGGTGGTACACGGACTCATCGGACGGCGCAGAAGCGAACCTCTACGCCCTGATCGCCGACCTCACCGCCTTCACCCCTCGCGCCCCCGAGGGCACGGCATATCACGATCATCTGGCTCAATTGGCGACACCGACACCGACACCCACACCGACGCCCACGCCCACCCCCACGCCGACTCCGACGCCGTCGCCGTCAGGGAGTCCGCCTCCGTACCGGAGTTTCTCCGGCCATGGCACCACGGATGTGCTCGCCCGCACCAGCGCCGGCGCGCTCCTGGACTACGTGGCGGACGGACACGGCGGCTGGCTGGGGG
>Ga0105245_10006462_pt1 | contig 10312 bp, 5 predicted proteins | sample KBSM54metaG_FD_81523 | JGI IMG/M metagenome (GOLD analysis project Ga0105245, IMG submission 81523) | Miscanthus rhizosphere microbial communities from Kellogg Biological Station, Michigan, USA - KBS M5-4 metaG | ecosystem: Host-associated > Plants > Roots > Rhizosphere > Soil | place: Michigan... | reverse complement strand
TTTTCCATGGATCGCAGCTCATTGGCCGCAATCACAACGCTGATAGAACGCCCCAGCACTCCAAAGGAGGACATGGTTGCCGTGGGATCGACCTTGGCGGTTTCCAGGTGAACGGCGATTGTCAGTTCGGCCCCCATGCTCTTAGCCACATCCACCGGGAGGTTATCCATGAGTCCACCATCTGCGAAAATATGCCCGTTCCACCTGATCGGATCGAAGATTCCCGGCAGTGACATGGTTGAACGCAGCGCAGTCGAGAGAGATCCATCACGAAAAACGTATGCTTGGTTTGTCACCAGATCGGTGGAGACGCAGGCAAATGGAGTAGGAAGTTCGTTGAAGTCCTGAATGCCAGAATACGGGAGCGCAACCCTGTCCAGGATCATCATGACTTCCTGGCCGGAATTGAATCCCTCAGGAAACTGCAGGCCTTTTTTGAGGCCGAATTCAAGACGATTCGGATATTCTGCGGCGTCCTGCTTGCGGCGAAAAGAAAAATGCTTGTAAGGAGTCTGGCCCTGCAACACCTGGTCCCAGTCAATGGTCTTGATCAGTTGCTTTATTTCCGTGGACGAGTGACCGGTCGCGTAGAGTCCGCCCACCAGGCCGCCCATGCTGGTTCCGGCTACGTAGTTTACCGGAATCCTGTGTTCTTCCAGCCACTGGATGACTCCGATATGCGCCAACCCCAGCGCACCGCCGCCTTCCAGCACCAAACCAACTTTCCTGCGGTCCGCAGGCTGCGTGGACTGTGAAAGCACGGTAACACATAAGACAACTATAAGGAGAGCAATAAGAGAAGCTCTAAGAATACTGCATGGAATGAAGGGCCTTGCCAGGTTGGCTGACCATCCGATTTTCTCTACGACTAGTCTCACGGCGATCCTTCCCCTGCAAACGTTCCATCCCAGGAGTCAACCTACGGTATAACACTCAAGAAACGTGCCTGGAACAGTTCGCTTTGGTGACTATGATCGCTTGTGGCTTCAAAGCCCCAGCGGTGGAAAGAGAATCACCGATCTACTGCGTGCCAACAACTGGCAAAATCGCCAGTGCAGAGGCAGCGTACTGCGTATCGACAAAATAAATATGGCGCTCTTTCAACAGAGAAAAAGGCGGCGCATTCTCGTCATCACTCTAGACGAGCCGGCAGGATGCTCCTGTGATGAATCTTGCGGCTCTATTTTGACGATTCTTCAATCGCTAATCCGAAGGCCAACACCGTACATTGCCAATGACCGGATTAACGATGGGATTCGCGCCCAGCACAACTGAAACCGGGTAGCTGATCACGGAGCTGGCATCATTTGCCTGCTGCCGTGCCAGCGAGAGCTCTTTGGCCATGCATTGAGGATCGTTTTTCGGATTGCCTGAGCACCTTGCTTTGGCCATCGCCTGGGCGCTCTTCTCATAGCCTGCTTTGCAGTCCGGCGCCGCACCGGCTTTCAGGCTGAACTCCTTCTGAATGATGCTCCAACATGCAGCTTGTTCTTTAGCAAGATTGCAGCCTCCGTCCACGACCCGTTTATAGGAAATACTGACGTTAGGTTCACGGGCATCAGAAAACGTCAATTCACCCAGCGCAACGTCTTCATGGATTTTCTTGATGGTCTTGGCGTCGTAGACCGCGAACCCCACCCCGCCATTCCATCCGTCATCGGCGTCAAAGAAGACCAGGTTGCCCTTGACTCCCTTGAAATATCCGCTCCACTCGTCCGGATTGATTACGTCCTCAGTTTTGCTGCGGGCGCGTGTGCAGGGAGCTGCGGTTTTGCCTGCAGATACAATCGCAAGGCGTTCCGCTCCCTTCTCGCCCAGGTCAACTTCTTTGACCATAAAGCCAGGATAGTAATAACACGTGACCTTACCGTGAGTCTTCGGATCCGACTCGGATGGTCCCAGGTCCACGGACTTCTTGGCAAGCGGTTTGTCAAACGAGCCGGCGAAGGCGAGCGTGGTGAAAGCAAAAAAACTAAATAACAAACGAAAAGCCACATCTCCTCCGAAAGCAGCTTGCATGTATCGGACAAAAAGGACGAAATTCATTATCAGCTTCAATTTGCAAATTTTGGCATTTCCGGCGATCTTGGCAATCTGTTTTTGTTTACCTTTTGACAACTCTTTCGCCCCACCCCACCCCCCTTATGTCACTTTTGTTGCAAACAAAAGGCAAAGTGGCATTCGACCGGACGGTCGACCGACCGGTCGAAGCCTTTTTTCGCGTTTTTCCGACCTCGAATCGCGTTCAATTTTTCTCGCTCTCCGAATCGGGAAATTTATCCTTTAGTTAATACCTCCAAGGGACTAAATGCTCAGTGCTGAAGGCGAATGTTTTGTTGTCAAAGACCAGCCACGCTTCCGGCCTGGGCCGGCGCGACCTAGTGATGGATTGTATCGTTTTTTGTTCGCTTATTCAAGTGCCTGCGTTTGGATGGTCCGCGGCTAGAGTACCGCGAAACCCAACGCTTGTAAGACAATACCTTCATGCCTTCCGTGCGAATCGACAAATGGCTTTGGGCTGCCCGGTTCTTCAAGACGCGCGCTCTTGCCGCGCGGGCCTGTGAGCTGGGCCGGATTCAATCCAATGGACAGCCCGCAAAACCCGCGCGCGAAGTCCGCGTGGGCGACAAGCTGCGAATCACTAACGATGGCGGCGAGTTTAACGTGGATGTGCTGCTGCTGAGCGAGGTGCGCGGGCCTGCGTCGGTGGCGCAGACGCTGTATCGCGAAACGGAAGAGAGCAAGGAAGCGCGGCTCAAGGCGGCAGCCGAGCGCAAAGCGGCCATGCAGTTTGAACCTATGCCGACCGGACGTCCATCGAAGCGCGACCGCCGCAAGATCATCCAGTTCCGCGGCCGAGGCTGAGTTCCAGGCAACTAGTGTGGCGTCTCAGAAATAGCTTCACAACACCATGAACTTATCTTCAAGCAAAGTATTTATCTCTGTCTTCCTGAGCGCAGCGCCGCCACGCCTTTTCCAAATCGAAGCCCTCGGGCGCGAAGTCGAAGTTGAGCCGGGCTGCGGGCGTCTGAGCCCGCAGGCGAAATCCCGAGCGCAGTCGAGGGAGCTAACGAAGGACCCCGAGGATTTTTCTTCGATCCATACTGCATCAGGGAGTTCTCACAATAACACCTCGCCTGCTCTTAGACACGATCCATGGTTTTCTTAAAGCTGAGCCTTTGCGCTACTGTAAAGCTATTTCTAAAACACCACACTAGTAATCGTCCTTCAGTCACAACGCGGCGCTAAATTTCCAGCGAGCAACAAAATTATCCGCGTGGTTGCCATGCTAAACTCGCATCCGGGAGACCGCCCATGTCCTTTCTGCGGCAGGACCTGCTCTACACTCTCCGCTCATTGCGTAAGGCCCCCGGCTTTACTTTGGTTGCGATTCTAACTCTGGCCCTCGGCATTGGAGCCAACACAGCAATCTTCAGCGTTGTAAATGCTGTTGTTTTGGCTCCCCTGCCTTATCACCATCCAGATCAACTGGTGATCGTGTGGCAGAAAAATCCTCAGGGGCGGAACATTTCTCCTTCATATCCTGACTTTCAGGATTGGAAGCGCAACACGCACTCCTTTCAGGACATGGCCGTGATTGGATGGCAGCCCCGTGATTTGACCGGACCCGGCTCGCCGGAGCACCTCAGCGGCTGGCTCATTGGCTCCGGATTCTTTCGCACGATGGGTGTAAATCCGATCTTGGGTCGTGACTTCTCACCAGAAGAAGACCAGCGTGGCGGACCGCATGTAGCGATCGTGAGCGAGCGGGTCTGGAAGGAGAGGTTCAGCAGCGCCGCCGTGCTCGGCAAAGCCATGACCATGGATGGCGCCGATTACACGATTGTGGGCGTCGTCCCGTCCGGCATCAACCTGGGAGGCGCAATCGATGTCTATACACCAATTTCACAAGGCGACCCACTCGTCATCAACGACCGCAGAACACACGCATATGTTGTCATTGGCAGGCTAAAGCCCGGAACAAGTGTTGCTCAGGCCAACGCTGACACGAATACGGTAGAAAAGAACCTGGGCGATCTTTATCCCAAATTCGATCAAGGCTTATCCACGGCAATTGTTCCGCTGAAAGATGCTCTGGTGAGCGATGTGAGCGGCACGCTGTTGATGCTGCTGGGATCAGTGGGACTGGTTCTGCTGATTGCCTGCGCCAACGTGGCCAGCCTCATGCTGGCGCGAGCAGCCTCCCGCGAACGAGAGTTTGCCATTCGCGCTGCGCTCGGGGCAAAACGCATCAGGATCGTCTGGCAGATGGTTGCTGAGAGTTTGATTCTTTCCCTGGCCGGCGGAACCCTGGGACTTGCTTTGGCCAGAGCAGGAGTCAGACCTCTTCTCATGATGGTGCCCGGCGAATTTCCCCGCCCCGAACATGTCGGGCTAAATTCCGTGGTCCTTCTATTTACCCTGGGTACGTCAGTTGTTGTGGGAATTGTGTTTGGCCTTATACCGGCTTTTAAAACCTGGAATGCAAATCAACAGCCCTCTCTGCAACAGGGTGGCCGTGGTTCAACCAGCCTGCACCACCGCACACAAAGCAGCCTGGTCGTGGTCCAGACGGCCATGGCGCTGGTGTTGCTGGTAGGCGCCGGCCTGCTGTTCCGCACCATACGTCATCTCTCGAACGTCAATCCGGGGTTTGAGACTCATCAACTTGTTTCTTTCAAGGCGGCGCTTGCCCCCGAACTCACAAAAAACCCGGCGGCAATGCGAATCGCTTATAAGCAATTGATTGAGCGTATCCAGGGAATCTCCGGTGTTCAGGCAGCAGACCTGACAACGCTGGTCCCACTGAGCGGCGACGACAACGAGGTTCCCTTCTGGCTGGGTGAAGAACCAAGGTCAATTGCGGAAGCGCCGCGCGCCGTCACATATTCAGTAGGCCCGGATTATCTCCGCGTGATGGGAATCCCGCTGATTCGAGGGCGATTTTTTAACGCGGCTGATACTGTCCACTCAGAGCAGGTGATCGTAATCGACAACGCTTTAGCGGAGGCATATTTCCCAGGCAGAGATCCGGTAGGACAGAGCCTCACATTTGGGCGTGTAGGCTCGTTCCGAATCATTGGGGTTACCGGCCATGTGAAGCACTGGGGCCTGGGTGATACAAGTGCCTCCAACCAGAAGGAAGTTTACATCTCTTTCTATCAAATCAATGATCAGTGGCTTCCTGTGATGCAGACCTCTGCAACGGTGATGGTTCGCACTCCACTGGATATATCTGCGCTGCTGCCCGCAATCAGGAATTCGGTTTATGGGTCGGGCGGCGGCCAGCCGATCTACGACGTACACACGATGCAGCAACTGGTCTCCGGGTCCATGGCAACCCAGAACTTTCCCATGATGCTGCTGGCGGCATTCGCGGCGCTGGCTCTGCTGCTTGCCTCGGTGGGAATTTATGCGGTGATTTCATACTCCGTTGCGGGCCGGCTGCATGAAATCGGGATTCGCATGGCGCTGGGCGCGGAAAGACGCACCGTATTTCAGATGGTAATAGAGCAGGGTGTCCGGCTGGCGGTTTTCGGCGTCGGCATTGGTGCATCCGCCGCGCTTCTGCTGGCCCGCGTACTTTCCAGCTTCTCGCATCTGCTGTACGGAGTCCGCGCGGGCGATCCGATGACGCTGGCCATTGTCTCGCTTGTGCTGGTGAGCACGTCTGCTTTCGCGTGCTACCTTCCTGCAAGCCGCGCAACGCGAGTGGATCCCATGATCGCGTTGCGGCATGAGTAGACGATAGAAATTTTCTTCAAGAGGCAGGCTTTGGTTTGCTCCGCCCCCGGAATGCCCTGATAATGGATTGACCGTCCATCCCTGCCCATGAAGAAGCATCCGCGCAATTCTCACCAACGTAAAGCAAAACCCTATCGTTCAGATCGGCCAAACGATCGAGCGGAGAGTCGTCGTGAAAATCGTAGCAAAGAGCGAAGCAACGCTCCTCGCCAACCTCGTTCCTCCCGTGAAGTTGCCGTGCTCTATGAAGATGATGCCGTGATCGTGCTCAACAAGCCGGCTGGATTGCTGGCCGTGCCGATCAAAGGCTCCGATGTTCCGTCAGCGCTGTCTCTGCTGATTGCTGAACTCAAGCCGCGAAGACAGCGCGCCTTGATCGTGCATCGCATTGATCGCTTTGCTTCCGGCATTCTGCTGTTCGCCAAGGCAGACCGTGATCGAGACGCGCTGATCCGGCAGTTTCTGGGGCATAAGCCTGTACGAAAATATCTGGCGGTGGTGCGCGGACGGCTCAAGGAAGAAGCAGGCACGCTGGTGCATTACTTCCGGCGTGAAGGCATGTACCAGCAGTTGCGGACGGCACGCGATCCTGAAGCTGCCCGCGCCGAACTGCGTTATGCAGTAGAGCGCACCTTTGCCGGCGCGACACTTGTACAAGTGGAACTGGTGACAGGATTGCAAAATCAAATTCGCGCACAGTTTTCCGCCATGGGCCATCCGCTTATCGGCGATAGAAAATATCGTCCCAAAGAAGCGGAAGAGCAGCTGATTGACCGAGTCGCGCTGCATGCCGCGTATCTTGAGTTTGTGCATCCGCGCACAGGCCAGACAATCACCATCGAATGCGCTCCGCCGCAGGACTTCCAAAATCTAATCCAACATCTTTCGCGTTTCGATCGTACCAAACGGTAAGTTCGCTACCTGTTTTTTAGAGCTTTTACCACTGTCAAAACTAACAGTCTTTTAAGCGCCAAGTATCTCTCTTTTCTTTTTAATTCCGTGCCGCATTTGGGTTGCGCTTTTCTCGCGAATGTTAGAACCTTTTGTGTGCTTGATGTCGGCGGAGTTGGCCGCCCTCTGGTTTCTTAGACACGTTGCAGTTGTTTAGGACGATGTTCGGCCCACCTGGGCGCATAAGGGTTCATGATCGAGGCTTATGACGAAAGCGCTTCCCGGAAAATCGGGAAATATCTCGCCCTGATAGTCATTGTCCTCGTATCTTATTTTCTTGCCGGCAAGCTCGGGCAGGCCACCACTGCCATCAGGAGCGGCAACATCGGGCCGGTTTGGCCCGCATTCGGAGTGGCGCTGGCGGCGGTTTTACTCTTTGGTTATCGCGTCTGGCCCGGTATCTTCATCGGGGTATTTCTGGTTGACCTTCTAAGCCCGGTTCCCGTTCTTGCAGCGCTGGGTCAGGCTTCGGGTGCAACGCTGGCAGCGATAGCAGGCGCTTTTGCTCTCCGCCGCATCGCCGGCTTTGAGTCTTCATTTTCACACTTGCGAGACGCGCTGGCGATGATCGTCCTGGGCGCGTTTGGAAGCGCCCTGATCAGCGCGACAATTGGAGTTTTCGTTCTCTATGCAACTCACGTTGAAGGTTATTCCGGACTCGGTCCGGCATGGCTGATCTATTGGCTCGGAGACGCAACGGGAGGTTTGCTGGTAACACCTGTCATACTAACGGCTGTCCGGCTGTCGAAGGTCCGCGGCTGGGACCGCATTAGGGAGTTTGTTGGCCTGCTGCTTCTTCTCACGCTGACCTCCGTCGCCATCTTTACCGACCATGCTCTGGTGCCGGTGAAGCTGCACGCAATGGCTTTTGCCGTGCTTCCGTTCGTAATCTGGGCAGCCATCCGCTTTGGCATAAGCGGCGCCTCGCTCGCGACTTTCCTCGTCGCCAGCATCGCCACGGTGGAAACCGGCCTGGGGTACGGGCCATTCGCGCAAAATGCGCCCTTCATCAATGCTGTACTGCTGGATATCTTTTTTGCCGTACTTTCAGTCTCTGGAATGGTATTGGCGGCATTCACCGCGGAACGCGAACACGCCCAGGACGAACGGGAGCGGCTGGCCCGTGAACAGGCGGCCATGGAGGCACGGCTTCGACTCGCCGCCATTGTAGAAGCCGCTGAAGATGCCATCTATGTGACTGACATCTCTGGAATCGTTACAGATTGGAACAAAGGCGCGGAAAAACTTTACGGCTACACGGCTGACGAAATAATCGGGCAATCAATTTTTCTTCTTATACCTTCTGATCGTTCCAGCATTTGTACCCAGGCGATGGAAAAGGTGCAGCGGGGCCGTCCCCTGGGTCACTCTGAGACGGTGCGCCGCAAAAAAGATGGCGAACTGGTTGCGGTCTCGATCACTGCTGCGCCAATTTTTACTGCGGAAGGCGAAGTTGTCGGACTATCGGCCATTGAGCGCGATATTACGGAACGCAAGCGCCAGGAAACGATCTTGCGCGACAGCGAAGAGCGGTTGCGTCTGGCCGCGCGCGCCGGAAACATGTTTGCCTATGAGTGGGACGCGGCCACTGATTTGATCGTGCGCTCAGAAGAATCGGCGAACATACTCGGCATCGATCAGTCAGAGCGCCTCACCGGTGAGGAGGCACTGGGAAGAATTCATCCGGATGACCGGGAAAAAGTTGTAGCAGCCATAGCCGCGCTGACGCCTGAGAAGCCTTCTCTAAAAATCAGCTATCGCATCCTTCGTCCGGACGATACACAAATTTGGGTGGAGCGAAACAGTCTTGCTCATTTTGACGAAGAAGGCAGAATTGTGCGCATCGTGGGCATGGTGGCGGATATCACGGAGCGCAAACGAGCTGAAGAAGCCCTTTCCAACGCGAGACTCAAATTGTTTAACGCGAGACTCAAATTGATTGAAGCGCAGGAACAGGAACGCACCCGGATCGCCCGGGAACTTCATGATGACATTGGTCAGCGTCTTGCGTTGTTGACCATTGAATTGAACCAGCTCCACATGAACCAAGCTCTGCCTGCTGAAGTCCGGGACAGCCTGGAACAACTGGGAAAACATTCCGCCGAGATAGCTTCCGATACCCAATCCTTGTCGCATGAATTGCACTCGGCAAAATTGGAATATCTGGGAATCAGGGCCGCCATGAAGGGCCTGTGCCGGGAATTCAGCGAGAAGCAACACGTAGAAATCGATTTTGCCTACAATGATGTCCCTGACTCTTTGCCGTCGGATATTTCTCTTTGCTTATTCAGGGTCTTGCAGGAGGCCCTCAGCAATTCCGCAAAACACAGTGGCGCAAATAGCTTCGTAGTGCGCTTGTGGGGAGCGCCGAATGAAATTTGCCTTAGTGTAAGGGATTCCGGGGCCGGCTTTGATAGTGAAGCCGTAAAGGAGAGCCACGGAATTGGCCTCATCAGCATGGAAGAGCGCTTGAGCATCGTGAATGGAACGCTCTACATCGATTCACATCCGAATATCGGCACCACAATTTACGCTCGTGTGCCAATCAATGCAGAACGCGGCTCGCTGCGGACCGGGTAGCCTCAAGGCTCTTTTCATCGCATTGAAGGCGAAGCGATGAAATGAATATTTCGTGCTTCGCTCGTTCCCTTCCCCGAAGCTTGTAAAATGCCTTCGGTAAAAGCCATTGGAACCGCGAAATGCGCCTGGGATTCGGAAATCCAGTGTCGAAAAACTCTCTAAAAAGTTGATTCGTTAGGATTGCGACTCGACATCAGGGGAAAGCCGTAAGTCGTTGAAAAGATGGTGGACCTGGTCGGGATCGAACCGACGACCTCTTCCATGCCATGGAAGCGCGCTCCCAGCTGCGCCACAGGCCCACAAGGGTATGTAACCATTCTCGCCGACCGGGGTGTATTCGTCAAACCAAAGGTGCTGCGGGACGTCCAATAATTAAGGATTTTTCACTAAAGATCTTTAATACATGGAACCAACCGCCTGAATTTTCGTCTTGTAATATGGAAGAGGGTAAACTCTAGGGAGATTCGTCCGCCTATTTATGAACATTCCCACTCCCGCATTGGACAATGTTGCATTGGAACCGCGCGCCACCGCCGAGCAAGGCACCGGCGGGACGCAGCGCCGAGGTGTGTCCTTTAAAGAGCCAATGCTTATTGCGCTGGAAACTTTGCGCTCACACAAGCTGCGATCTTTCCTTACCCTCCTTGGCGTGATCCTTTCGGTTTCCACTTTGATCATCGTGGTTTCCATGGTGCAGGGCGCCAACAAGTATGTGGCTGAAAAAGTAGCTAACTTTGGTTCCAACGTTTTTCTGGTTATGCGCTTCCCCCTGATCACCAGCGCGGAGCAGTTCGTGAAACTCTCACGCAGCAACAAGAACATTACCTGGGAAGACTATGAGTACGTCCGTGACAATATGAGGCTTGCTGAAGCTGTGGGGGTAGAAACCCATCGCAATGGCAAAGTGAAGTATAAAACTGAGTCAATTGAAGACATTGACGTACGCGGAGTCACCGCGAACATGGCCGGCATTGATACTGAGGAACCCGTCCTGGGGCGCTACATCTCAGACGCGGATGACCTGCATCGGGCAAAC
>Ga0105245_10006461_pt1 | contig 10313 bp, 8 predicted proteins | sample KBSM54metaG_FD_81523 | JGI IMG/M metagenome (GOLD analysis project Ga0105245, IMG submission 81523) | Miscanthus rhizosphere microbial communities from Kellogg Biological Station, Michigan, USA - KBS M5-4 metaG | ecosystem: Host-associated > Plants > Roots > Rhizosphere > Soil | place: Michigan... | reverse complement strand
CTCAATTGCGGTGCACAAGGCGTCGACCTGTTCTTCATGCTCAGCGGGTTCGTGCTGACCTGGAACTACCTCGACCGCATGGGGGAGTCGTTCTCGATTCGGTCAACGCTGCACTTCTTGTGGTTGCGGCTGGCCAGGGTATGGCCTGTCTATCTCGTCACACTGCACCTCGCGCTCGCGTGGATCATCTTCACGTTGTACGTCGGTCACGTGCCGTCGCCGGTCGCCGACCAGCTCAACGCCGTCAGCTATGTCCGCCAGGTCGTGCTGGTGCAACTCTGGTTCCAGCCGTTCTTCGACGGGTCGAGCTGGGACGGACCCGCCTGGTCGATCAGCGCAGAATGGCTGGCGTACCTGTTGTTCGGGGTGTTGGTGCTGGCGATTTTCCGGATCTCCCGGGCGACGAGGGCAAGAGGCCTGCTGTGGCTGGCAATAGTTGCCTCGCTGCCACCCGCGCTGCTTCTGCTGGCAACCGGCCATTTCTACACGCCGTGGAGCTGGCTTCCGCGAATCATCATGCAGTTCACCGCTGGGGCCCTGGCATGCGCCGCGGTTCGCAAATTGCAGCCGACTGACCGTGCCCGCCGTATCGCCGGTTATCTGTCCCTGGCGCTCGGCGTCGGCATGGTCGGCATTCTCTATTTCCTCGATGCGAATCCGGTGCCGAAGGTCTCCGACTCAAGTGGGCTCGTCGATGTGCTGTTCGTGCCGCTGGTTATGACATTGGCGATCGGCGTCGGCACTCTGCCGCGGCTGCTATCCACCCGACTCATGGTGTACGGCGGATACATCTCGTTCAGCCTGTACATGGTGCACGAGTTGGTGCACACCGCTTGGAACTGGTTCACAGCGCAATTCGAGATCGTTCTCACGCCGACCTGGTCGGCGAAGTTGATCGTGGTTGGTGTGCTGGGAGTGGCTGTCCTCGGCGCCGCGGCGCTGTACCACTTCGTCGAGGAGCCCGCCCGGATCTGGATGCGCAGAATGGTCAAGACTGGCGCACCCCAAACCGACGCTGCTGATTCACACGCCGACGCCCGTACCGAGGCAGCCGATCCGACGCACGGCAAGCTTCAACCTCTCCACGGCCCCCGGCAACTGCCGGCGAATGCCGTGGCTGCGCGCGCGGGTTGATCGTTGGCAGATACCGAATCCTGCTGCGCCCGACGACAATGCAGCAGTTCTCGATTGCATTACGGAATAGCGTCACCAGACAGATTTCGCAGGTTGGGCCGTAGGCTGTTCCGGTGAGTCGTCTGATCACGGCCACCGTCGCGATCGCCGTTGTACTCGGCGGGGTGGGTGAGCACCTAACTCCGGTGAGGCACAACGAAACACTGGATCTTGCCGTCTCGGTGAACCACATCGCGGTGATCGGCGACTCCTACACGACCGGAGGCGATCTCGGCGGACTCGGTGCCAAGGGGTGGACCGCCCGAGCCTGGCAATTGCTGACGCAGCAGGGAACACCCGTCGCACCAGATGTCGCCGCCGAGGGCGGGGCAGGTTACGGCACCCGCGGTAGCCACGGCAGTGTGTTCGAGGATCTGACGGCGGATGCGGTAAAGCCCGACGATGTGCTGGTGGTGTTCTTCGGCTCGCGCAACGACCAAGGGGTCGACCCTACGCAGCTTTCGATTTTGGCGTGGGGCACGTATCAACTCGCGCGGCGCACTGCGCCGAAGGCACGGTTCCTCGTCATCGGGCCGCCGTGGCCCACCGCCGATCCGCCAGATCCCGTGCTGCGGATCCGCGACGCCCTGAAGTATCAAGCCGGGGTAGCCGGGGCGACGTTCGTCGATCCGATCGCCGCAGGCTGGTTCGTCGGCAGGCCGGACTTGATCGGCAAGGACGGCGTGCACCCGACCGACGCCGGGCATGCTTACATGGCGGACAAGATCGCGCCGTTGATCCGCGCACTGTTGTCGTGACGCACCAGTGAAAAACAGCGCCCCGCAAGCCGTGTCAGCTCGCGGGGCGCCATTCCGTCGTTGATCAGGCCAGATCGAACCTGTCGTTGTTCATCACCTTCACCCACGCGGCGACGAAGTCCTTCACGAACTTCTGCTTGTTGTCGTCCTGCGCGTACACCTCGGCCAGTGCGCGAAGCACCGAGTGCGAGCCGAACACCAGGTCGTTGGCGGTGGCGGTCCACTTGGTGTCGCCGGTGCTGCGATCACGACCCTCGTACACGTTCTCCGCCGACTCCGACGCCTTCCACTCCGTGCCCATATCGAGCAGGTTGACGAAGAAGTCGTTCGTCAACACGCCGGGCTTGTCGGTGAAGACGCCGTGCTTGCTGCCGCCGTGATTGGCACCCAGCGCACGCAGGCCACCGATGAGCACGGTCAGTTCCGGTGCGGTCACATTCAGCATGTAGGCCCGCTCCAGCAGCAGCTTCTCCAATGGCGCTTTCTCGCCGGCACGAACGCAATTGCGGAATCCGTCGGCACGCGGTTCGAGGACCGCGAACGACTCTACGTCCGTGTTCTCCTGAGAGGCGTCGGTACGGCCCGGGGCGAAAGGCACCCCGATCTCGTAGCCGGCATCCTTGGCTGCCTTTTCGACAGCCGCCGACCCGGCCAGCACGATCAGGTCGGCCAGGGAAACCTTCTTGCCGCCGGACGCGGAGCCGTTGAAGTCCTGCTGGATCTTCTCGAGAACCGGCAACACCTTGTCCAGCTCGCTGGGCTCGTTGACCTCCCAGTTCTTCTGCGGCTCAAGGCGAATCCGCGCTCCGTTGGCGCCGCCGCGCTTGTCGGTGCCGCGGAAGCTACCCGCCGACGACCATGCCGTCTTGACCAGCTGGGGCACCGACAGCCCGGACTCCAGCACCTTGCTCTTCAGCGCGGCGATGTCCTGCTCGTCGATCGGCTCGCCCTCGGAGGCCGGAACGGGGTCCTGCCACAGCTGCGGCTCGGCAACCCACGGCCCGAGGTAGCGGCTGATCGGTCCCATGTCGCGGTGCAACAGCTTGTACCAGGCCTTGGCGAAGGCCACGGAGAGCTCCTCGGGATGGTCCAGCCAGCGACGCGTGATCTCGCTGTAGATCGGGTCCACCCGCATCGAGATGTCCGTAACCAACATCGTCGGTGCGCGGCCCGGGCCCCCGAACGGGTCGGGAATCGTGCCCGCGCCCGCATTGTCCTTCGTGGTGAACTGCCACGCCCCGGCAGGGCTCTTGGTCAGCTCCCACTCGTAGCCGTACAGGTTCTGCAGGTAGCCGTTGCCCCACTGCGTCGGGGTCGCCGTCCAGACCACCTCGATGCCGCTGGTGACGGAATCGCCGGCCTTGCCGGAAGCGAATGCACACTTCCAGCCGAGGCCCTGCTGCTCGATCGGAGCGGCCTCCGGTTCGGGACCGACCAGGTCGGCATCACCGGCACCGTGGGTCTTGCCGAAGCTGTGGCCGCCGACGATGAGCGCGGCGGTCTCCTCGTCGTTCATCGCCATCCGGCCGAACGTCTCGCGAATGTCGTGGGCCGCGGCAAGCGGATCCGGCTTGCCTTCCGGGCCTTCCGGATTCACGTAGATCAGGCCCATGGTCGTCGCGCCAAAGGGTTCAGCGAGTTCACGCTCGCCGGAGTAGCGCTTGTTGGTACCCAACCATTCGTCCTCTTCGCCGAAGAGAATCTCCTCGGGCTCCCAGATGTCCTCTCGGCCGAAGCCGAAGCCAAAGGTCTTGAAGCCCATGGACTCCAGGGCTACGTTGCCTGCGAACACCAGCAGGTCCGCCCAGGAGATCTTGTTGCCGTACTTTCTCTTGACCGGCCACAGCAGCCGCCGAGCCTTATCCAGGTTTGCGTTGTCGGGCCAGCTGTTGAGTGGGGCGAAGCGCTGGGAACCCTCACCGCCGCCGCCGCGCCCGTCGTGGATGCGGTAGGTGCCCGCGGCATGCCAGCTCATCCGGATGAACAGGCCGCCGTAGTGGCCGTAGTCGGCGGGCCACCAGTCCTGCGACTGGGTCATCAGCGCGCTGACGTCGGCCTTCAGCGCCTCCACGTCGAGCTTCGCGAACTCCTTGGCGTAGTCGAAGTCGTCACCCATCGGGTTGGCCTTTGACGACTGCGCGTGCAGCTTTGAGACATCGATCTGGTTCGGCCACCAGTCCTGGTTAGTCAATGGGGCCCCGGACTTCGGGGTCGGCGACGGGATCGCCGGATTCTCGCTCTCGCTCGTGCTCGCGGTCTTGGTGTCGGGGTTAGGCGGGCGGCTATCAGATGACACAGCATTCCTTCCGGGTGTGGGTGAATCGGGCTGTGATCACGGATGTGATCGCGAAGCTTGCGACGCCGAGCAGTCGGGGCACAAACCCCAGTAGATGACTTCGGCCTCGTCGAGCACGAAGCCATCGAGAGCACTGTCGTGATCCGACGGGTTCAGACAGGGCGCCTCGCCGACGGCACAATCGACGTCTGCGATGACCCCACAGGACCGGCAGACCACGTGGTGGTGGTTGTCGCCGACCCGCGACTCGTAGCGAGCGACGGAGCCTGACGGCTGGATCCGCCGAACCAGGCCCGCGGCGGTCAACGCGGCGAGCACGTCATAAACCGCTTGCCGCGAGACCTCGGGCAGGCCGGCGCGCACGGCCCCGAAAATCGATTCCGTGTCGGCATGCGGCTGGGCGTGGACCGCTTCGAGCACCGCCAGCCGAGGGCGCGTCACGCGCAAGTCAGCCGCGCGGAGCTGATCCGCGTAATCCGGTGACGGGGTCACGCGACCAATATGGTCCCTTTTCTGGAATGAGTCAAGTCTTCTCCGGGATGTGTTGCGGAAACGAGTAGTTCACTTCGCGTAACGCACCGCAGCGCTGCGCATTGAGCTTGGGACAATCTGATCGCCCGCGTTGTGTCCAAGGTTGGCAGCACACTCGCTCCGGCAAGTATTCCGACGCAACCGCGAAACTTCAGGTGATGGTCATTCAGGCGCCAGATTTTGGTTAGGGCGCTGCACGCGGGCTAGAAGCTTGAGCCCACAACCGTTTCCGTGCTCGGCCACCGGTCCGGGGAAATAATCCCGCCGATTTGATGGCTCCCGCAATCGATCGTGTTGCGGCATCGTGTCGACGACATCAGTAGAACGCGAATCACCCGGGTGCAGACTTCGACGACGCACGCCCCGCGACGAGTGTCGGCCCGGAAGGCGCCGAGAAAGAGCAAGTGTGAGTGATATCAGCCTGGCCGCGAAGCGGGCCGCTCTGCCCTTCGTTCCTGTCACGGCGACACCGACTGGGCGGCTGCGCGATGTATTTCTGCCGGGAGATTCCCGGCGGCAGTCTCGACTTGGCGCTCTGCGTCGTCGGCTGCGCTGGCCTCTGGGTGTCTACACGACGCCGGTTGCGATCCTCATCGTGTGGGAGATCCTCGCCCAGGCGGGCATCCTCAAGCCGGCATATGCACCGGCGCCCACCGACATCGTGAGCACGACGGTGGAGCTGTGGAGGGACGGAATTCTCGGTCCCGATCTGACGATCTCGTTGCAGCGGGCGGGGATTGGCCTGGCGATCGGGTTGACCATCGGCATTGTGACCGGTGTGCTCGGCGGCTTTCTCCGTACCGGCGAGTACGTGTTCAACGGCGTTGCGCAGATCCTGAACACGGCCCCGTTACTCGCGGTGCTGCCATTGTTCGTCGTGTGGTTCGGCATCGACGAGCTGACGAAGGTCTCGCTGATCGCCTTCGGGGCCGGCGTTCCCATGTACCTGAATCTCTTCGCCGCGATCCGTGGCGTCGACCAACGCCTGATCGAGATGGCCCGCACCACGGGCGCCGGCCCCTGGCGTGTGGTCACCCGCGTGCTCATACCCGGTGCGCTTCCCGGTTTCCTTGTCGGCCTGCGCTTTTCACTTGCCTACAGCATCCTGGGCTTGGTCGCCGCCGAGACCGTCAACGCCGATGAGGGGCTCGGTTTCCTGATCACTCAGGCCCAGACATATCTGCAGACCAACAAGGTCTTCGTCGGCTTGGTGATCTATTCCATCCTCGGCCTTCTCGCCGATCAGTTTGTCCGGAGTCTCGAGCAAGTGCTCCTGCGGTGGCGACCCAGTTATGAGGCAGTATGACCGCCCCGACCACCGCCACACCTCGCACGCAGACGGGTGTGCTCGTCGAGCAGGTCGTTCGCAGATTCGGTGATCGCGTGGTCCTGGATCACCTCGACCTCACGATCGACGACGACGAACTCGTCGTCCTCCTCGGTCCCTCCGGCTGCGGTAAGAGCACCCTGCTCCGCCTGCTGGCAGGGCTGGACAAGCCCGACGGCGGCCGCATTGAAGTGCCCGTCAAGCGCGCGATCGTGTTCCAGGGCGACCGGCTGTTGCCGTGGCAGCGCGTCCTGCGCAACGTCACGTTGGGCCTGCGCGGTGCCGACGCCGACCAACGGGCGCGGAAAGCATTAGGAGAGGTCAATCTGGCCGGCCACGAAAAGGCCTGGCCCAAACAGCTTTCCGGCGGCGAGGCGCAGCGGGTCGCATTGGCCCGCGCCCTGGTTTCGGAGCCGGAGCTGGTGCTTCTCGACGAGCCGTTCGCAGCGCTGGACGCGATCACTAGGCTACGAATGCACGACCTGGTTCGCGACCTGCGCCACCGGCATCACGCCTCCATGCTGCTCGTTACCCACGACGTCGATGAAGCGATCGCGCTCGCCGACCGGATCGTGGTCATGAGCAACGGCCGAATCGGCGACGCACACACAGTGCGCCTCTCACCCGCCGAGCGGGAAGCGAGCGTCGCTCGCGAAGAACTGCGCGCGGCGCTCCTGACTGACCTCGGGCTCGCAAGCCAGCACTGAACTCGTCATCTCACGCATACCTCGATCAAGAGAAGTCATGTCCCACAGACCGTTCCGACTCACGTTTGCCGCAGTGCTGCTCACGGTGACGAGCGTGCTTGCTGCCTGCTCTTCGTCGAAGGCACCCGACACCCCGCTGAGCAGCGCGGGCGGTTCGACGGCAGCCAGCCACCCCGAATGGAGCCAGTACACGTTCACCATCGGTGACAACGGCGGCGACGGCAGCGAGGAATTGTCGAAGGTGACCGGCGCATTCGACGATGCGCCGTACAAGGTCAAGTTCGCCCGTTTCGACTACGGGCCGCCGCTGGTACAGGCGACCGCAACCGGTGACATCGACCTCGGCTATGTCGGCGACGTTCCGCCGATCACCGGCGCGGCAAAGCAATTCGGTTTCAAGATCGTCGCCGTGCAGCGCGGCGCCGACCAGACCAAGGCCGCCGAGAACATCATCGTGCCGAAGGGATCGCCAATCCAAACGCTGGCCGACCTCAAGGGCAAGAAGCTCGCCATCCCGCAGGGCAGCTCGGCCCACGGCTTGGCGCTACTCGCTCTCAAGAGCGTGGGCCTGACAACCAAGGACGTCGAGCTGGTCTACCTCAGCCCGGCAGCGGGCGCCACGGCATTCAACTCCGGCAAGGTGGACGCCTGGTCGATCTGGAATCCGCCGTCGGCGATCGCGGTCAAAAACGGCGCCCGCATCATCGCCAAGGGCGTTCCGCCGATCGACCAGGTCAACAACTACTACGTGGCGACCGACAAATCGCTTGGCGACCCGAACCGCCGGGCCGCCCTCGCGGACCTTCTCACTCGCGTGGCGCGCATCTTCACCTGGGCCCAGCAGAATCCCGACCAATACGCCAAGGCGATCGCGAAGGAGACCGGTGTGTCCTTGGAGGACGCCAGGACAACCGTCGACTCGTACCCGTTCAAGATCACTCAGGTGCTACCGGAGGACGTGAAGGCTCAACAGGCCCTCAGCGACGCGTTCTTCGACGCGGGTGAGATCACCAAGAAGGTCGACATCACCACGATCACCGACAACCTGCTTCCGGACGGCTTCGACAGCTCGAAGCAGTCATGAGCGGCACGCGGCGAGAACTTCATCTCAACGCGTTCGTCATGGAGGCGGGCCACCATGAGGCGGCGTGGCGGCTGCCGCAGAGCAATCCGCGTGCCGACTTCGACTTGGCGCACTGGATCCAACTGGCCCAGTGGCCGAGGACGCGAAGTTCGACTCGCTGTTCCTCGCCGACGGTCCGGCGCTCACCGGCAGCGGCGAGTTCCGTCCTCCCGGTCAGCTCGAGCCGCTCACCCTGCTGACCGCGCTGTCGCAGCACACCAGCCGGATCGGGCTGATCGCGACCGTGTCGTCGACGTACAACGAGCCGTACAACCTGGCGCGCCGGCTCGCGTCGGTCGACCACGTCAGCGGTGGGCGGGCCGGCTGGAACATCGTCACCTCGGCGACTCCGGAAGAGGCTGCGAACTTCGGCATCGACGACCGTCTCGATCATTCGTCGCGGTACGCGCGCGCGGACGAGTTCCTGGATGTCGCAAAAGCGTTGTGGGACAGCTGGGATACGGAGGCTGTCCTCGGCGACAAATCATCGGGCCGGTACGCCGACCTGTCGCGCCTGCATGCCATCGACCACAGCGGGGACCACTTCAAGGTCGCGGGCCCGATGAACGTGGAGCGCCCGCCGCAAGGCCACCCACTGCTGGTGCAGGCGGGGTCCTCGGAGGACGGCAAGAGTTTTGCCGCCCGCCACGCGGAGGCCATCTTCGCCGCCCACCAGACATACGAGCGTGCCGCGGATTTCTACAGCGATATCAAGGCGCGGACGAAGGCCGCGGGTCGCGATCCCGACGGCGTGCTCGTGCTGCCGGGGATCGTGCCGATCATCGGCTCGACAGAGCGCGAAGCCCGGGAGCTGGCACGGCAACTCGACGAACTCCGGGTTCCGGAGTACGGACTATTACAGCTGGCCAACGTCCTCGAGACCGATACGTCGGCCTTCGAGCTCGACAAGCCGTTGCCCGACTTCGTATTGGCGCGCCCGAAGCTGGAAGGCGCCCAGAGCCGCGCGGATCTCATCATCGAACTGGCGCGGCGCGAAAGCCTCACCGTGGGCGAGATCCTGTCGCGACTGGGCGGCGGACGCGGTCACTTCACTTTCATCGGTACACCGGATCAGGTCGTCGACACGATCGTCGCCTGGTTCGAGGGTGGGGCCGCAGACGGGTTCATCATCATGGCCGCGGCGCTGCCCTCCGGACTGGAGACCTTCATCGACCACGTACTGCCCATCCTGCGACGCAAGGGACTGTTCCGGGAGGACTACACGGGTGCGACGCTGCGTGAGCACTACGGGCTGCCGGTGCCCGCCAACCAATTCCACCGCGATGGGTAATGCGGGCCCAGCTGCCCTGTCCATCAAGGGATTACGCAAGGTCTACCGCGACGGCCTCACCGCCGTTTCCGACCTCGACCTCGAACTCGCTGACGGCGCGTTCTTCGGCCTGCTCGGACCCAACGGCGCAGGAAAAACCACCCTGATCGGGTCGGTGTGCAACATCGTCAGGCCGACCGCGGGCCAGCTGTCGGTCTTCGGTCACGACTACCGGACCAGGGCGGCCCGCCGATTGATCGGCCTGGCCGAGCAGGAGATCAACGTCGACCGATTCCTGTCGATCCGCCAACTACTCGTCTATCACGCCGGCTATCACGGCATCGGACGGAAGACCGCAGTGCGCCGAGCAGATGAACTACTACAGCGTTTTCGCCTCGACCACAAGGCAGACGGCAGGGCGTACGAGCTGTCCGGTGGCATGCAACGCCGACTCGTTCTCGCCCGCGCGCTGATCCACCAACCGCGCTTGTTGATCCTCGACGAACCGACCGCCGGTGTCGACGTTGAATTGCGTTCCGAGATCTGGAGGCTGGTGAAGGGACTCAACGCAGCGGGTACGACGATCCTGCTGACCACGCACTACCTGCAGGAAGCCGAAACGCTCTGCGACGAGATCGCGCTCATCCTCGCCGGACGGATAGTCGACCGCGGGTCGGCCGCCTCCCTTCGAGACCGGTACGAGGCGCGTGACATCTCCGAGGTATATGACCGGGTGATTGCCGCCGAGGCCACCTCATGACCAGCATCGAGGCACTGGCCATCAGGCCGCACGACGAGTCGTTTACGCCCGAGCGCTCCCCGTTCGTGTGGCTGGTCGAGCGGGAAATCCTGCGGTTCCTCAACATCTGGCGCTACGCGGTCCTGGGTCCGGTGCTCTCGGCCGTCTTGTTCGTGGTCATATTCGGCTCGGCGTTGGGCAGGCACGTCGACCCGATCGCCGGGGTCACGTACGGCCAGTTCATTGTTGGCGGTCTGCTCGCACAGGCGATCCTGTCGGTCGGATTCTTCAACGGCACAACGAGTTTGTACGAGGCACGGCACGACAAGTACATCCACGATGTGTTCGCCAGTCCTCTGCGGTGGTGGGAGATCAACGCGGCCCTGGTG
>Ga0105245_10006460_pt1 | contig 10313 bp, 9 predicted proteins | sample KBSM54metaG_FD_81523 | JGI IMG/M metagenome (GOLD analysis project Ga0105245, IMG submission 81523) | Miscanthus rhizosphere microbial communities from Kellogg Biological Station, Michigan, USA - KBS M5-4 metaG | ecosystem: Host-associated > Plants > Roots > Rhizosphere > Soil | place: Michigan... | reverse complement strand
TAGGCGGCTATGGCCTAACTTCTAACTTGAAGCGCTTTAGAACTCTCAGAGCGAAGCCAGGAATCTGCTCAACGCACAGCTGGCGCGCCGCAGTTACAGCAACTCGGCCACGAGTTGCTCCGCATCCGCGGAGGCAATACCAAGCTTCCGAAATCCGAGCGGTCCTTCGCCGGTATGCAGCACCGGCTCCAGGTCTTCCAGGCTCGGCAGATCGGTCCGATGCCAAAACAATCCGATCGGAATCTCTTCACCCCACTGATACCCGCGGTCCATCGCCTTGTGGAAATCAGTCGGATCGTGCCCTTGCTCTTCCAGAATCTTTATCCGCGGATTAAACCACTGATACGTATTGTCTTTGTTGTAGGTTACGCAAGGGCTGAACACATCGACCAAAGAGAAACCCTTGTGCTGGATCGCGCCTTTGATCATTTCAACCATATGTTTCTGCTTGCCACTGAATGCACGGGCCACATAGGTCGCGCCTCCAACCATCGCCATCGGTATCGGATTGATCGGGTTCTCCACGCTGCCGTAAGGCGTGCTCTTGGTTTTCATCCCCTTCACGCTAGTGGGTGAGCATTGGCCTGTGGTTAGGCCATAAATTTGATTGTCCATCACAATGTAGGTCAGATCGACGTTGCGCCGCATGGTGTGAACAAAGTGGTTCCCTCCGATGCCGTAACCATCACCGTCGCCGCCGGTGCAGATAACCTTGAGATCGTGATTGCCACATTTTACACCGGTCGCGACCGCCAGCGCGCGCCCATGTAACGTGTGCATTCCATAGGTGTTCACGTAACCCGGCAAATTCGAAGAACAACCGATGCCGCTGATCACGCACACTTGGTGAGGCTTTAAGCCAAGCTCGAACAATGCGGTTTGCAGCGCCGCCAGCACAGAGAAGTCACCGCAACCGGGACACCAGTCAGGATGTATCCGGCCGCGATAAGTTTCCTTCGTTAACTGACCGGGTTCCGCCGGAGGAGCGGTGACCCTGGCCGGTGGCGGCGCCGTCGGGGTTGTTGTTGTTGGCTCAGTCGTAGCACTCATGGGTCGTTCAATCGCTAGATCGTTCAATAGTTAGGCTATTACTTCATGAACCGGCACTGAAAGCGTTGTGTTACGAGTCAACTGTTGTTTAACCGCTTCCACAATGTGATGCGGCATAAAGGGTTCGCCGTCGTACTTGCGAATGTGCCCGTGAGCTTCAAATCCAGTCTCGCTCCGCAAATACCTGGCAAATTGGCCGCTCTGATTGTTTTCGATGATCAAAACATGTTTGCCCGCTTTCAGAATCCGCAGGATCTCCGCGGCATGCAGAGGAACAATCCATTTGATCTGAAGCTGATTGGCTACAATCCCCTCTTCGCCCGCGAGTTTTTCCACGGCTTCCCGGATCACGCCGTCGGTTGATCCCCACCCGACCAGCGTCACCGCCGCCTCTTTCGGACCGAAAAGCTCAGGAGGCGTGATCTCCTTGATCGTTCCTTCCATTTTGCGCGCCCGCTTTTCCACCATCATTCGCCGTTTGTGCGGGTTCGTGAACTCGTCGCTGATCAGCGTGCCGTCTTCATCATGTTCATCCGTAGCAGCGGTGAAGATGTGACCGGGCACGCCCGGCACCGCACGCGGCGAAATTCCACTCTCGGTGTTTTTGTAACGCAAGTACGTCTTGTCGTTGTATCCACTGGCCGGATTCAGGCCGTTTCCGTTAGGCAAAATCAGCTCGCCGCGGTCAATCGTGACGTCGAAATTCAGATCGTCCGGATCAATGCTCGCTGTCCCTTCCGAAATCAGCAGGTCGGACAGTACCAAGCCGGGGCACTGATATTTGTCGCAAAGATTGAACAACTCCGGCATCGTTCGAAACAGATCGAGCTGGTTTGTCGGCACTACCACAATGCGTGGATAATCGCCCTGTCCCGCACCGAGCGCCTGCCAGAGATCTCCCTGCTCGGTTTTTGTCGGCACACCAGTGGCCGGTCCGGCCCGTTGCACATCCACGCAAACGATTGGCGTCTCGATCATCCCAGACATGCCGACCGCTTCAGTCATCAGGGCAAATCCACCGCCGCTGGTCGCACACATCGCCCGGCAACCGGTATGCGCCGCGCCAATCACCATATTCATTACGCCGATTTCATCTTCCACTTGCCGGACCATGATGCCGAGTTGTCGCGCGTGCGCTGCCATCCACATCAATACGCCAGTAGAAGGGCTCATCGGATACGCCGCATAAAATTTCACTCCCGCCGCCGCGCCTCCCATCGCGATCGCCTGGTTGCCGGTAATAATGCCTAACGGTTTTGGTCCCATCGGCGCTTTCCAGGGGAACGCTTTGAAATTTTGCGCAGCGTAATCGTAACCCGCGCGCGCAATCGCCACGTTTTCGGCGATTATCGCGTCGCCTTTCTTCTTAAATTGTCGAGAGATGACTGTCTCAAGCGGTTCCGATTCAATTCCAAGTAACTGCAAGGTCGCGCCCAGCGCTGCGGTATTGACCGCGAGCTTGTTGCCCTTGGTCACTTCTTTCATCGGCATTGGGCAAAGCTGAACGCCTTCGGCCGGCTCACCCGGTGTGACTTTTTCCTGGTCGAAAATCGCGCATGCGCCGCTCTTCAATAAACGAAGATGCCGATCCATCGCATCCTGATTGAGCGGAATGAACACATCGAGCTTGTCGCCCATGTTGAGGGCCGGCTCGTTGCCGGCGCGGATCGTCAGGAAAGTGTGTCCGCCACGGATGATCGATTGATAGGCGTTGTAAGCGTTGAGATGCAGTCCCCGGCGCGCAAAGATGAGCGCGAGAATGTTGCCGGTAGAAGCGATCCCCTGACCGTTCTCGCCGCCGATGCCAACCCCGAAGTCGATTTTGTTCATTACGCAGGTACCTGCTCTTGAACGAGTAAATCTGCGGCCCGGCCAGCCAATAAGCAAGCTAAAGTGAGCGCGCTATTTGCCCCTCTTTAGCATGTCCTCAACCCTCAGCCATTCCCTGTCAGTCACTCGCCATGACTAACAGGGGTTGCCTTTCGAGATCAGTATAACGCGGCCGCAACCTTTCCTTATTGTAGTACTTGTCCACGTCGACCGTCTTCTTCGTGCTGGTCACCACCTCGATTGGAATGTTGTCGTAGCGCCCGTTCCTTAGCACCACGAGGCGGCCATGGCTGCCCTTCAGGATGAGATCGATCGCGATATTGCCGTAGATCGTGGGCACAATCGAGTCAATCGCGTCCGGGTCACCACCGCGTACGATATAGCCGAGACGCTGGTTGATGATATTGATCGGTTTCCCCTTGTTGTATTTCGGGCTGAGTTCTTTGAGTTCGGCTGAAACGAGATCGCCAATACCGCCCAGTTTCATATGCCCGAATGCGTCGGTCGCTTTATCCGACATGATCATCTCGCCGCCTTCGAACATTGCTCCCTCGGAGACGATAACTACCGAATACTTACTCGAGTTGCGGTCGCGATCGAAGCACAACAATTCAGTGAGACGCTCCATATCGAATTTGTGTTCGGGAATGACGCATCTATCCGCCGCGCCGGCCATCGTCGGTAATATCGCGGTGAACCCGGCGTAACGGCCGAACACCTCCATAACCAGGATTCGTTCGTGAGATCCGGCGGAGGTCCGCAGCCGATTCGACAATTCAATCGTGCGACTGACGCACGTACTGAACCCGATGCAATAATCCGTGCCTGGCACGTCGTTATCCATCGTTTTGGGTATTCCGACGACCTTTACACCTTCTTTGTCTAACCGATGCGCAAACGAAAGTGTGTCATCGCCGCCGATTGGAATTAGATAGTCGATGCCCAGCCAATCCAGGTTCTTGATAACTTCAGGCGTGAGATCGTTCTTGTCCTGATTGTAAGTTGCGCGCAAGGCCTCAGGCACACTGTCTTTCTTCACTTTGGGCGGGTTCGTCCGCGACGTATGCAGAAACGTTCCTCCGGTACGTCCTGCTCGGTTAACGATCTCTTCCGTCAGAATTTGGAAGTTCTCACTGTTATCGGCATGCTTATCGCGCACGATGCTGATTGCGCCGAGCCAGCCACGGCGCAGGCCTATGACTTGATAGCCCGCACGGCGAGCGCGAATGGTGACCGAGCGGATGGCGGGATTGAGTCCCGGGACATCTCCGCCACCGGTTAGGATACCAATGACACCTTTCTTAGTGCTCATGCGACCTCTGTCTCCTTTTCCAGTTCAGGAACATTTTTGCTTTAGCCCCTATTGGGGCGTTTTCAAGCGACCGGAACCACCGGCACCGGCGTTTCCGCGGCCGCTGCCTCCACCTTGTCGGTGATCAGCTTGCGCAGGAACGGAATCAACACGAGGAGCGCAATCCCTACGGCGAGACTGCCGACGCCGAGCTCCGCGAAGAGCTTCGCGTAGCCCGGGTTGGTAGCTACCGCAGTGTTTCCGGTCGGTTCAGGAATCATTCCGGAAAAATCTCCGGCAAAGAGTGACGCCAGCCCCGTCACGAGCATCCAACTTCCCATCATGATGCCTTGATACTGCCTCGGAGCGAGCTTGCCGATCATCGCATATCCGATCGGAGAAATGAGTAGCTCACCGATACTTTGCAGCACATAACTCACGAACAGCCACGCAAACGCACTCTTGCCGTCAGCACCAGCCAGTTTGATCCCTAACGGAAGAATCAGAAATGCTACCGCCATCAACAACAGGGACGCCGCAAATTGCTTCGGTATATCGATCCGCCAGCCGCGCGCGCGCAGTCTGGTGAACCACGCCGCCAACAAAGGGCCACCGAGCACGATGCAAACGGTATTGATGTTCTGAATCCACTGTGGTTGAATCTGCACCTTCCCGACCATCAGATCGACGTTGTTGACCGCGAACAGCATCAGACCGTTAGGCGCCATTTGGTACAACGACCAGAACATTAGCGAGCCAATCGTCAAAATCAGGTAGGCAGTCATGTTCCGGCGCTCGCGCCGATCTGAGTGCCGCACCGTCAGGTATATCAGCGTGAGCGCGACCGCAGCGCAGATCCATTTGATCAACGTTTCCGTCCCGCCGGGCCGTTGAAGTAAAAACCAAACGACCGGAACGAGACCAATGAGAATGGCAATGCCGGCAACTTGCCGTAACCGGAACTCTTTCGGTGGCGCCTCTAACAGTCTCGAATAGTGATCCGCTAACGTCTTCCAATTGAGCAGAACCGCGACGATGGCGGCGAAGTTGCCCAGTGTCGCAAAGATGAACAGGCTCGAGTAACTCTCAGTGGCCTGAAAATGACCGGCGGCGCTGAAGCCGACGAAAAAGCCGATATTCATGCCGGCGTAATTCCAAAGAAAAGCGCCTTCGCGGCGCGGGTCTTCGGGCGCGAACCGCTGCGTCAGCATTATATTAATGCAGGTGACGTTGAGACCGCTGCCGGTGAGGAAAAGAGCGAGGCCAACGTAGAACAATGCCAACGTGCCGGTCGCGATGCAGGCGCACCCGATCACCTGCAGCACCATACCTCCGACAAACAAGTTGCGGTTCGAGAGAAAACGACCGCCCAAATAACCGCCAAACAGGTGCAGTCCGTAATTGAACGCGCCGAAGACGCCCATCAACGTGGTGGCCACTTTCGTGTCGAGATGCAGATGCTTGGTCGCGTAGAGAACCAACGTCGAGTAGAGAACGGCGAACCCCAGCGTCGAAAAGATCTGGATAAAGAATAACGCGGCTGCCCCTTTCGGAGCGTCCGAGAAAGGGCGCATGAAGGACTTCATTCCGCGCTCCCTTTGTCGCTCGACGCGCCGGTTGATGTCAAGTCGTTCGCTTTTTTTGTAGGGGAAGCCGTTTCTTCCAATGGGAGGCTAGCAGCGCCCTAAAGAGGCGCCCGATCGGCTTTAACCGTGGCCAACGCGCTCGAGCCCGTTCCTCCTATTCTTATTCGACTTCAGAACAGGAATAGGAATATGAGTAAGAATAAGAAGAGGAGCCGAGAATAAACGGATGAAAAAGATAACTCCTGTTTTGTGGTTCGATTCCCAAGCCGAACAGGCGGCTAAGTTCTACGTGGACATTTTCAAAAACTCGAAGATCGAGAGAATTACGCATTACGGCAAAGCCGGTCCGATGCCGGAAGGCACGGTGATGACTGTGGAATTCATACTCGACCGCGTGGAGTTTGTAGCGCTGAATGCAGGCCCGCAATTCAAGTTCAGCGAGGCGATCTCGTTTTCGGTTAACTGCGAGACCCAGGATGAGATCGATTACTTCTGGGAGAAACTTCCCGTTGACGGCGGGTCGACCGGTCCATGTGGCTGGCTTAAAGACAAGTTCGGCGTGTCCTGGCAGGTGAATCCGGTGATCCTTCACGACTTGTTAGCCGATCGTGACACCGATAAGTCTCAGCGGGTAATGGAAGCGATGCTCGAAATGAACAAAATGGACGTCGCAACCCTGGACCGCGCGTACCACGCCGTAGCTTAAGCGACAGCTCTTATTCGCACCCTTAATCCTATTCGTTCCACGTGCGGCGCCAAAGGCGGCGAAACCGCTCGGACACGATGAGTTAACACGTCCTTTAGACTGATCAGTTTGCGCTCAGTAGTCAACCGGTTCACGCGCAGGAGTGTTGACCAGATCACGCGTTTTGTTCGATGCTGGAACGGTGACGCGAACAATCCAAACCTTCGTTTTTATGTTACTCACCGCACTGACCAGTCCGGTCTGCTCCGGCGCGGTTAAACTTGACGCGTTAGGCGCATTTCTCGTTAGCCAGGGATACGGTGGCTCCCAATTGGTGGCTACTCGCCAATATTATCACCTTCCCATCGTGGCCAACGGAAAGGCTGGTCATCTGCTGGTGGATACAGGCGCACCTACTTCGTTGATCTTTCGGTCGAGCCTGCAAAAGCTCAACCTGACCGAATCAAAGACCAGGATGGAGGAACGGGGGGCGTTCGGGCAGAGCAAGGACACACTCGGTGAGACCACAATCGGAACTTTAACAACCGGTAACTGCACCCTGACCAATGTGCCCGTAGCCGTGGCCAATGAAGCCGCATTCATGAATGCCGTCGGTCGGCCTAACGGTCTGCTTGGGCTGCGAGAATTGGTAAAGTTTGGCGCCATTCTCGATTTTTCACATCGGCTGATCTATTTGCGACCGTCACGGCCGGGCTCTGAAATATCGGCACCGATTAAGTCGATGCTCGAAAAGGCCGGCTTCAAAGCTATCTCATTTTCGCTGGCCCGCGGCCATATCCGCGTTCCCGGAAAAGTGAACGACGCGGCCTGCCATTTCATCATCGATTCAGGTGCCTACCTGACGGTGCTGGATCGCGATTTCACTAACAGCATTAAGCTCGCGAGTGCGCCCACCTACTCGGAAGCGCATGGGATCGGCAAATCGGGCGGACAGCTCAGGGTCGCCAGTTTTCCTTCGCTTTGGGTTGGCGATTATCAGATTAAACAGGCGAGCTCTGCAGTAACGACACTCGATTCGCAGATGATTGGGCGCGGAACCAATGCGGAGGTCGCCGGCTTGCTCGGAGTTGAATACATCGCGTTGAACTCAGCCATCATCGATTTCATTTCCGGCACCATCTATCTGCGGCCCAGCCCGAAATGAGCTGGAAAACCGGCAATGACTCTTGTTCGTATTCCCAATCCTATTCCTAGTCGTTCCCTAATCAGAATACGAATAGGAATATGAGCAGGAACGAGATAACGATGCGTCGTTAAGCGACGCTAGCGAACGTCCGTTAGGGCGATTTTCCGGGCACAGCCGGGGCCTTGACGTTTACGTCCACCTTGTTGGTCTTGCCGCCGCCGCCAAAGAACTGGCCGCCAAACATGACCGCCAGGACAGCGATCACGATCACGAAAATTACCACTATGGCTACGACCGCCGGGCCGCCGCTTCCACCTTTATCTTCCGCCATAAAAAATCCTCCCTGATTTTACAGGGAACTACGGTTTTCCCCGACAAATTGGATGTATCGATGCCGCGTATAAGACCGCTTTTGATGGGTCTTACGAATTTGTGATCGATGAAGGCATTTCTAGTTGTTAGTGTAATTGCAGCCATAGGGCTTGGCGCCAGTAACGCGTTCAGCCAGACGCTCGAGGCCGATTATCAACTCCAAAACACCTTTGATTCGTCGGTGCCCTCTGGAATCGGACCACTTGCCGTGACCGGCGACCCGGGCGGCGCGAATTTCGTTACCGACACCGTAGATGGCAACAGCCAGCAGGTGCTCCAGATTTCCACCTCGCTTATCGGGACCCCTCCCGATCTTATTCCCGTCACGACGGGTCTGCAGACGCAAACAAATCCGTTTGTCGATCCGGCTAACTACTCAGCGGTTCTGTTAGCCAACTTCCAGACCGCGCCATCGAGCACCAACATCACCAAAGTCATGGACTTCGCCAATCTCAGTTCTGACGCGGGACTTTATCTCAATGATCTGACCGGACTACTCGCCTTTTACGATGGCGCCGGAATGGTGTTAGGCATGAGTAGCACGCCGGTCGTCACCGGCGATTACGCGCAAATTGTTCTCACCCGCGACAGTTCGACTGATCTCACCACGGTTTATGTGAACGGCGTCGCGCAATTCTCGTTTACTGATTCCGCTAACCTCGCTGTCCTGAGCGATGCGACGAACACTGGAAACGCGTATCTGACCCTGTATCAGGACGACGGACAGGGAATTGGCGGCGACCTCGTTAACGAGGCAACGGTCGGCAATATCGCACGACTACGCCTTTACAATGGTGTCCTCTCCGCCGAACAAGTGGGCGCGCTTGATACCGTGGCGGTTCCCGAGCCTTCCACGTGGCTATTAGTGATGCTGGGCGCTCTCCTTGCGCTCGCCCGATCATTGAACGCCGTCTTTAAACAGAAGGCAGCCCGCCACGGCGGGTTAACTGTGAAGGCAATGGCACGTCCTTTCCGTAACCTTCGTTATCTTGGTTGCCTTCTGTAAAAGAATCCGCCTGCTGCCTTTCAATTCGGCGTTCGACGTTTTTCGGTCCGATTTAACGATTCAATTATTCAACCCCGAAAGCGTTCGGGGCTGTCCTTCGGCGAGCGTTTCAACGCCTGAGACCGTTAGGCGACCATCTTCCCGATAGTGTTCACGTCCTCGGGCGTAAGCTGAATCTTGGCTGCCGCCACGTTTTGTTCGAGATGCTCAATCTTGGATGTGCCGGGAATCGGCAGTATGACCGGCGACTTCCAGAGCAGCCAGGCCAGCCCGAGTTGAACCGCGGTCACGTTGCGGCGTTTCGCTTCCTCTTCGAGGCGATTGCTTTTGCTTAACGCAGTTCGTCCGCTGCCGCCCACCGGTGCCCACGGCAAAAATCCCATCTTTTCCTTTTCGCAATACTTCAGCACATCTTCCGAATCGCGATCGCTGATGTTGTACCGGTTCTGAATACTGACGATTGGCACCACCGTTTTCGCCCGCTCAATCTCCTTTACATCGACATTCGATAATCCGACGTGACGGATTTTGCCGGCGTCGCGCGCCGTCTTAATCGCGCCTAACGATTCTTCGATCGGCACCTTTCGATCCACCGTATGTAACTGATAAAGGTCGATGCGGTCGACCTTCAATCGCTGAAGACTCTTGTCGACGCACTGGGCCAGTCGTTCCGGTCGACAATCCGGAACCCATCGCCCCGGTCCGGGCCGGGTTATGCCGCCCTTCGTCGCAATAACCACTCCTTTGGGATAGGGGTGCAATGCTTCCGCGATGAGCAACTCATCGGTTTCGGGTCCGTAGGCATCAGCCGTGTCGATCAGGTTAACGCCGAGGTCGAGAGCGCGCTTGAGCACTTTCCTGGCGTTCTCGCGATCCGGCGGCCAACCCCAAATCCCTTCTCCCGTCAATCGCATGGCGCCAAATCCCATGCGGTTAACCGTAAGATCTCCGCCTAACGAAAAAGTCCTGCTGATACTGTTAGTTGCCGCTTCCACAAATGTCTTTAACCCTCCGATTGTAACAATGCCGCCGGTGGCCATCGCCGTCCCCAAAAATTTTCGCCGTGTCATCATAGGTAAATCTCTGCCCGACGCTGCGAACGCTCAAGTCGCAATCTGTCATTTCCGAGTGTCAGGGTTTGAATGTTTCCGAAACGCCAATGGCGTATTTCGCCTGGACAGCCTCGCATGTCATACCGCCGTCTGATATCGTTCACCTCAAACCCGGAGCCAAATGCGTTCGCTGACCGCACGTTTCCATCGAATGCTGGTGCGCTTGCTAAGGCGCTGGCCGCGCCTGGCGATCGATGCTCTCAGGCAGCCAATCAACCGTCCTTTCGCCAATTT
>Ga0105245_10006459_pt1 | contig 10314 bp, 9 predicted proteins | sample KBSM54metaG_FD_81523 | JGI IMG/M metagenome (GOLD analysis project Ga0105245, IMG submission 81523) | Miscanthus rhizosphere microbial communities from Kellogg Biological Station, Michigan, USA - KBS M5-4 metaG | ecosystem: Host-associated > Plants > Roots > Rhizosphere > Soil | place: Michigan... | reverse complement strand
GTGTTCTTTCAGAACGGCGTGCCCTTGGGACACTGTCGCCTTGCAGCCGCACAACTGCCCGCGTCGCCTCAGCACCTGGCAAATCAGGCATCCAATGCGATCGCGCTCGCGGTGGGCGATTACCTTCTTGAGGAAGGTTTTCGCTCGGCACTGCCGGGAGTCCCAGAGCCGCAGCCGGAATCTCCTGGGCGCGCGCTTAGGTCTCTCGTTCGATTGAAGAATCCAGTTCAGGAGCTAGCCCACCGTTTGTCGGCACAAGTGGAGTCAACCGTGACTGTTTCAATTGCCGTGTGCACCAGAGAACGGCCTGAAGCGCTGGCGCGTTGCCTCGCGTCATTGGCAAAACTGTCGGAGCCTGCAGTCGAGGTACTAGTGATCGACAACGCTCCACAATCGGGCAGAACTCGTGAAGTTGTGGAACTTTTTCCCGGTGTCCGCTACGTCTGCGAACCGCAAAAAGGATTGAGCACGGCACGAAACACTGCGTTGGCTCTTGCCTCCGGCGCGGTCGTTGCGTTCGTCGATGACGACGCAGTGGTGCACCCGAAATGGCTAGGGCGGATTCGCCGATGCTTCAGCGATTCGAACGTAATGGTAGCAACCGGCCTGGTTCTTCCCGCGGAGCTCGAAACCCAGGCCCAGATGATCTTTGAGGAGAGCTTTCATTTCTTTCACCAAGGCTATCGGTATCGCCGCTTCGATGCCAAATATTTCTCCGCCACCCGAAATAAGGGCGTTCCGGTCTGGGAAATCGGGGCCGGTGCCAATATGGCTGTCCGGCGCACGGTATACGAATTGGGCCACCGGTTCGACACTCGACTCGGACCGGGGGTATTCGGCGGTTGCGGAGAGGATTCCGAATTCTGGTACGGGATACTCGCGGCTGGGTGGTCCTGCGTGTACGAGCCTTCGGCCTGTGTGTTCCACTATCATCGCCGGGAGCTCAACGACCTGCGACGCCTGGTTTATCAGTACATGCAGGGTCATGTCGCAGCCCTCCTTTTGCAGTTCGCGAAATACCGGGACTTCGGGAACCTGCGCCGGCTGTTACTGCGATTGCCCGCCGAGTACGCCGTCCTGGTGCTGAGACTGATCGTCACCGGATTCGCCCTCGATCAGCGAATCCTGTTGCGTGGGGCGCTCGGTTGTCTTGCCGGACTGCGCTTTGCGTTCAGAAAACCGCAACAAGCCTGAAAGACATGGAAACCACTCTCCTTCACCCTGCTTCGTTGAACCGCTCCGCCGCGCGGCTCCATCCGCTCGTCTCGGTCGTCGTCGTCTGCTACAACCAAGCCCAATATCTGCGAGAGGCGGTTGAGAGTGCGCTAGCGCAAAGATATCAGCCTGTCGAAATCTTGGTCGTCGACGATGGGTCTACGGACGAGACTGCTATGGTCGCTGCCACGTTTCATCAGATCCATTACATCCCTCAAAGCAATCGCGGTCTGGCCGCTGCGCGCAATACGGGACTCGGACACAGCAGCGGTGAGTACATCGTCTTCCTCGACGCTGATGATCGGCTGCTTCCAGAGGCGCTCCAAGAAGGGATGGATTGTTTCGAAAGATTTCCGGAGTGTGGTTTTGTCTCCGGGGCCTATCGGAACGTGTTCAGCGATGGCTCACCGGCTCCGACGGATCCGCCGCAATTCGTCGAAGCCGACCATTATTGCCGCATGCTCCAGGGGAACTATATCGGCATGCACGCTGCGGTGCTCTATCGCCGGGAGACGATCGCCGCCGCGGGAGGGTTCCGAGAAACTCTGCGCGCCTGTGAGGACTACGAACTTTACCTCCGGATCGCTCGGCAATGGCCGGTTCGTGTCCACTCGGGAGTGGTGGCCGAGTATCGCCAACACGATACCAACATGAGTAAGGATCGGGCGATGATGCTCGAATCTGCGCTTTCTGTTCTCGATCTCGAGCGCCGCCAGGTTCGCGATCGGCGCCAACGCAATGCGCTCAGGCGCGGACGCCGCGTTTGGAAAGACTACTATGGGACACTGCTCCTCGATGACTGGAAGAGGTCGCGCCGGATAGGTGAATTAGCTCGGATTGTGCGGCTATGTCCGCGCCAGGCGCTCGTGTTCGCGGCAAACGCCATCGCACGGCGGCTTCCGCGGCGCCGCATACGCTTCGGCAGTTTCCGCAAATTGAATCCCGTCAGCCGTCGCTTTGGGTTTGATCGAGGACAGCCGATCGACCGTTACTACATCGAGGCGTTTCTTGCCGTCCACGCAGACGCGGTGACTGGCTGCGTTCTTGAGATCGGCGACGATACTTACTCGCGGCAGTTCGGCGCAGCCCGTGTCACTCGCCAGGAAATTCTGCACGTAGTGCCGGGGCATCCCGGAACGACGATCATCGCCGACCTCTCGGATGCGCCGGAGATTCCTTCTGCCCATTTCGATTGCATCATCCTCACACAAACCATGCACTACATCTTTGATTTGCGCGCCGCCGTCGCGACGCTTTACCGAGTATTGAAGCCGGGTGGGATGCTTCTCGTCACGCTCCCGGGGATCAGCCAGATCTGCCGGGATCAAAGTAATCGGGAAAGCGATTGCTGGCGCTTCACCGCCTCGTCCGCCGCACGTCTATTTGGCGGGCGCTTCGGCAGCGAGAACGTCACCGTATGCACCTACGGAAACGTTCTGGCATCGATCGCATTCCTGCAAGGATTGTCCTCCGAGGATTTGACGCGCGACGAACTCAACCATCGCGACCCCGATTACCAGCTCACCATCGCAGTGGCGGCCCGCAAGCAGGCGAACTGATGTTCCAGTCAAGAAGCGTTGTTCTCATGTACCATCGGGTCGCCAGCGTACGGCCTGATCCCTGGTCTCTCTGCGTTTCGCCGGAACATTTTGTCGAACACTTGGACGTGCTGCAGAAATACCAACGGGTTCGTCTGGATCAGTTAAGCCCCGGCGGCTGGTCCATCCAGCCCCAGCTTTCGGTTGCCATCACTTTCGATGACGGCTATGCCGACAATCTTCACGAGGCCGCACTGCTGCTGAGGCGATACGATACGCCGGCGACATTCTTCATCACCACCGGCTATGTCGGCGCGGACCACGAGTTCTGGTGGGATGAACTAGAGCGAATCATTCCTGCCGAAAAGTACTTACCGCTTTATGAAAAGCTCCAGCCGTTAGCCCATACCGATCGAAGACGAATCTTGAACGCGATCTTGAGGGAGTCCAGCGCGGTTGTCTCGTGCCGTCCGTCGCATCGCCCCCTGACAATCGAAGAGTTGCTAATGCTGGCCAAGGATGAGTTATTCGAGATCGGCGCTCATACCATTACGCATCCGCTTCTAGCAGCCCTACCGGTCGAGCAGCAGTATAACGAAATCGGCGGAAGCAAAGCATGGCTGGAGAAAGTTCTGAACCGGCCGGTGACCAGTTTTTCCTATCCCTACGGCGGCACTCATCATTACACTCCAACCACCGTGCAGGCTGTTCGCGATCTCGGCTTCTTGATGGCGTGTACGACAACTTCCCGGCCAATCCGAAGATCTGACGACCCCTGCCGATGGGGTCGCCTGCAGGTGCCCGATGTCGGCGGAGACGAGTTTCAGCAGATGCTCTTTGCATAAGGAGTCGACATAATGAATGTTCTGGTAACCGGCGGAGCAGGCTATATCGCTAGCCATACGTGTAAAGCGCTTTCCGCCGCGGGCATCGCCCCTGTCTGATGCTCACGTCCGCGGGCTTAATCTCGGAGCCGGGCATGGTCATTCCGTGCGGGAGGTCATTGCCACCGTCGAACGTGTTACGGATCGAACCGTCACCTCGCCTCATGGCGGCAATTGACCTTGCCGCTCTCCATCTCAATTGGAAGACACGCGAGAGTCTCGATCAAATCGTGGAAAGTGCATGGCGATGGAAACTCGGTTCCGCTTCACGCTCGCGGTATGCTGCGCATGAGGTTTAGCGTCGCGGTTGCACTCTCGCTCTCCTCCACGCTGGCTGCCGGCGCAATCCGCATCACTCCGCTCCACCCCGAAACCGTACAAGAGGGAATCCTCGAAGCCTATCGCGCTGGCGAACACCACATCGTCGTCCCTCCCGGGACCTACCAGCTCTCGCCGCGCGGTGGCGGCGCTCATCTCGAGCTCCACGACATTTCAGATTTTGCGATCGACGCCAGCGGAGTCCAATTTGTCTTCACCGACCAGACCCGCGGCGGCATCGACTTTCGCAACTGCCGGAACGTGCGCTTTTCCGGCGCTTCCATTCGTTACCAGACGCCCCCGTTCACTCAGGCCATCGTCGAATCCACCAATCGCATCGGCTCGTCCTATGTGGTGCGTATTGAAAAGGGATACCCCACCAACCTCGACGATGCGAGATATTTCCCCGCCCATCCCATCGGATATCTCTTCGATGCCAAGACCCGCTGGTGGAAACCTGGAACCTACGACCTCTATGGAACAGCAATCGAGCGGCTCGGGCAGGACCGCTTTCGAGTGGACTGGAACCGCTCCCAACCCGCTACTCCGGGCGACCTCGTGGCGTTTCGCGGATCTGGCCCCCACAACGTCACTCTTGTAAACTGCACGCGGATGGAAATCGTCGGTGTGACGATCTACAACGCCGCGAGCTTCGCCGTGTGGGAATCCCAGGGCGACGGCGATAATCATTATACGGTAGGCGTCAAACGAGGACCCCGCCCTTCGGGTGCGCGCACGGACCCACTGCTCTCCTCCACCGCAGACGCGTTTCACAGCGTGGAAATGCGCAAGGGGCCGGTACTCGAACATTGCGAATTCGAATCGATGGGAGACGACGGCATCGCCATTCATGGCATCTACTCGTTTGTATTTCAAGCGCGAAGCAACACGCTGGTGGTCAACCACAACAGTTTCCGCCGCGGCGATCCACTGCGGCTCTTCGATCAAGGTGGGCGGCCTGCGGGCGAGGCGGTGGTCGAAGCGGTGCGCCCGCTCGATGGATTCACCAACAGAAGAAAGAGTGGGCGCGTCACCTTATCGGACAACACCCAAGGTCCGTTTTTTGAAGTCACGCTCGATCGGCCGCTGGTGGCCGGTTTCGATTACCTGGCGAGCAATCCGGCGGCGGTCGGCAGTGGCTACCTGCTGCGTGGAAACACGATTCGGAATCACCGGGCTCGAGGCATGTTGCTGAAAGCCGACGGCGGTCTGGTCGAAGGCAACACTGTAGACGGCAGCACGATGGGCGGCATCGTTCTAACGCCCGAATTCTGGTGGAATGAAGCCTGCTACAGCCGCAATGTGATCATCCGCCACAACACAATCCGGCACGTCGCATACGCGCCGGATCAACTCGGAGCCGTGGTGATTGCCGCGCTGGATACAGCGCCGTTGTCCGGCACCGGCCATCAGCATATCGTGCTTGAAGGCAATCGGTTTGAGAACCTGGCCGGCGTCAATTTATTGATTACTTCCGCCACCGATGTTTTCGTGAAAGGCAACCTCTTTATACACGCGCACTATGCACAGGCTTCAGTGGCAGGCGCAGCTTGGGGTGAAAATGCCAAAGCACTCGTCTTTGTAACCGAAGCGGCACCGATTCGCTTTGAGGGCAACCTAGTCGAAGATCTAGGGCCATTTCATCAGGAGCTGATTCACGCGACACCTAGCGCGCGAATCGAGGGAGCCGAGCCGCGAATACGGATCACTAGATGAACTTCACCCCAACCTTGATTTTGTCAACACGTATCTCCGCTGAGGCCTGCAAGGAATCGTGGATCGAGGACATCCCGAAGAATGGGAAGACTCCCCTGACCCAACCATGAATCAGCCTACTTTATTAGAAAGAAGCCATGAAAAAGAAACACTAAAAACCTCCCCTACCCCTCCTCCGGAGGAAAACCCAAAAACCAAACCCAGCCCCGAACAACTGCACTCTCTTTTCTTGACCCGGTACAAAAGCCGCGGAGGGAAGCTAGACTGGCGCAGCCACGAACAGAGAGAATTTAGGGACTGGCTTGCAGAACAATCGGAATTTTCAGATCAGATCCTAGCGGCTGTCGATGCGTTCTTCGACGAATTCAAGTGGGCGGCACATGTTCACGCGTGGATCGGCTTCCGAAATTACTTCTACCGCTTCATGGAAAGGAGCAGCGCCCTCAGGGCGGTGTCGCCCAGGAACCGCGCACGAAGAGTTGGCGAGCACGCATCCTGAAACTGGGTCTGGCAACTGCGCGAGCGGCACTAAGAGAGATTATCTAGAAGAATGGAACCGCCTCGTCCCGGAGGACGCAGTACAACTCAAGAAAGAACGTATTGTTGATAGTCGAAGCCGCGGGCCAAAACTTCCGGGAGCATTTCGACAAGATCTGCGAGGCCCGCCAGAATGGTGATCACCGCCAAAGGGGCTAATGCGTCCTATCTGGATCTGTATTGGCTCTGTAAGTACGAGGACGGCGGCGGTAAGCCCAATTGGTGGCGGCTGCTGTTTGGGAACCTCCGGCACATGCAGGGGCTCTCCAAGGAAAAGTCCGTCGACGGACCCTGGTTCCAGGGATGCCAACAAAGGGGCGTACGCCGCTGACCGACGAGGAAGAGGCGCGCTACCGCGCCTGGCGCACCGAGCGCAAGGCCGCGGGCCTGCATCACGACCCCGATCTGTTCGCCGAGGAGCAAGCCAAAATCGAGTCAAATGCCCTTCGTGACTTGCACTCGGGAGTGTATGCGACGCACCATGGACGTCCGAACTGACTGCGCCCGAGGTACGTCGCATTGAGCACAAGAAAATGAGAAAAAGCCGGCGCATTCAAGAAGCTCCGCCAAACGAGGAGTAGGAGCACAGTGAGCAGAACTTTTAACGCACATAGCCTGGACCTCTCTAGGTATGTTGGCGCGCTTCCTGTAGGATCCGTCGATAAGACCAATGGCCGGGTCCGCCAACGTACCCAACGTACGAACGATCGGTGCTCGCAAAGACGGGTTTAAGTCGGGGGAGGGCACTCGGGCGGGCCAGGGGTATCGTAGCGAGTTTGGCGGGCATTTAAAGAATGACTGAGTACACGGCAATCCGCGAGTCGGACGCAAATTTCGTGGGACATCGAAGGCGACTCATCCGAAACCGCCGCGAGCGGAGGCAACAGCGCAGTAGAAACAGCTTACCCGCCAGATCCGCATTACGCCTTCAGCTGGCGAGAACCGAGGCAGGCAGGTTCACGGGTCAAAGGGTAGTTGGGAAACTTGGGCCGAAAGATGGACGTCTTAATTGGTGAGGCGAATTCTCAGATCTGCCACATGCAAAACGCCATCCATTGCCGCAACGTAACTACCACATAATGTTCTGGGTGGCAGAGTTCGAGACAGACCGGAGGACAGCCAACATGAAGAACACAATTTGTTGGACGCGACACGGCGTGGAGGAGTCAACGCCACCTTCATAGAGTGATATCCCCCGTGTTTCAAGAGATTGACCGCCTTCGTGCCAGGAGATTCCAATGCCAGTACTCAACAACATAAATGGGAGCGCTTCGCCAGGGAAGTCGCCGCGGGAAAAAGCTACACCGACGCTTATAAGTCCTTAAGTTCCAAAGCCAAAGACCCCGCGAAGGCTGGTTCCGCTCTTGCGAGTAACCCGGAGATACAAGGACGAATCAAGGAACTCACACGGCGCGCCACAAACAAGGTAGTTGAAAGGACGGCCGAGCGGGTAGCCCTGACCAAGGAGTGGGTCCTGGAGAAGTTGCGCCAGAATGCGGAGGAAGCGCTTCAGGTCAAGGGCGGTTCCGCGGTCGCCAACCGGGCTCTGGAACTCCTGGGCAAGGAGCTTGGTCTATTCCGTGATCCCGTTGACACGCCACCCCTGAAGTTGGACGATCTCCCGGAGGAGGTGCTTCTCAATATGCTGGCGGAAGCCGAAGCCAAATTGGTTATGGAACCTGGGGCGGAGGAGATCCAGGGTGCAGACGCGCCAGCACTGAAGAAAGTGAATTAGGACCGCTGACCGGTGGAAGCCCTCACCTCACGCGCCACGGATCATTCCGAATAGGAATAGGCTCTCACACAGAGACAGTACGATCCAAGCGAGCCAGGCTTCGTATTTGCTTTTCACAATGACTCTCCTCTGCCACTTGTGATCGGCAAACTTCGTATTGAGGATTAGATGGCTTGAATAACGGGGATCCGAAAAAATGTCGACCTCTAGCCGATTCGATCCCAAAGAGCAGTTCAGGAGATAAAGCAGAGGGCCAGGACGGTTACTCGAATATAATGAATTCGGCTCCGGGTGTATTTGACTCCTGGGTACGAACAAATACTTGTTATGAAACAGTGTTTCCGCGCAATACGCTCACGGTATCTAACGGTTGCATTGATAGCGTTTCTTGCCTGTGGGTCGACCTCCGCGCAAATCCTGTTGGACGGCGAGTGGGCTGCCCGCTATCACGAAGACCAACTTGAACGCATCCCGGGACCCGAGCTGGGCGACTACTTAGGTCTACCGATCAATGATGCGGCGCGTCTAAAGGCGGAAAGCTGGGATGCCTCTCGCCTGACTCTGCCAGAGGAGCAGTGCCGCGTTCACGTTTCCCCGTATATTTATCGAGGCCCTCTCGATCTCCGCATCTGGTCGGAGAAGAATCCAGAAACGCAGCAGGTCGTCGCCATCCGTAACTACCTTGGCACGTACTCCCAAAACCGGACGATCTGGATGGACGGGCGCCCGCATCCGCCAGCTTGGGCACCGCACACATGGATGGGATTTTCCACCGGCATATGGGAGGGATCGATCCTAACCGTTTACACCACCCACATTAAACAGGGTTGGGTACGGCGCAATGGGCTGCCCCAAAGCGATCAGGCAACCATGGTGGAACACTTCATACGCCATGGCGACCATCTCACGCACGTCAGCATCCTGACTGATCCCGTTTATCTGACGGAACCTTTAATCAAGTCGGAAGACTTTGAGATGAACTTGCACGGCGAAGACGCGCAGTGGGTGTATCACTGCCGGTCCGTCGAAGAAATATCGAATCGTCGCAAGGGTGACGTGCCGAACTATCTGCCTGGCGAGAATCCTTTTATGGCGGAGTTTCCGGATCGATATAAGCTCCCTGCAGAAGCGGCGTTGGGTGGCGCGGAAACGATGTATCCCGAGTACCGCAAGAATATGAAGCGTTCCGAAAAGGGCGCCGTCGGTAAGGGCCGCGCGGTGGCCGACGCACCGCCCCCATCGCTTGTGGAGGCCGTCAAGGTTCAAGGCAATGTTTACCTGATTGTTGGAGCCGGTGGAAATGTACTCCTACAAGTCGGGGAGCAGGGCACTCTGCTGGTCGATACCGGATCGGAATCAGCCAAGGAGAAGATGCTGAGCGCCGTGGAGAAACTAACGCCCGAACCAATTCGTTGGGTGTTGAACACCAGCGCCGATCCCGATCATGTGGGCGGGAATGTGGCTGTTTCGACTTTCGCCGGCTCAGCTAGGCACGTGGAATTGACGAATACCCCGTTCGGAGCCACGTCACAAGTAGCTGAATTCGTCGCCACAGAGGCAGTGCTAAACCGGATGAGCGCGATGAACGGTAAGCAACCCACTTACCCAGCGGATGCTTGGCCCACCGAAACCTACGCGAATGAGAAGGATGAAGTCTTCTTTAACGGCGAAGCCATTGAGATGCTTCACGTGCCGGCTGCCCACACCGATGGCGACAGTCTCGTGTACTTCCGGCGCTCCGACGTGCTCGCCGTAGGCGGTTTGTTCGATCCGGATCGTTATCCTGTCATCGACCTTGCGCACGGCGGAAGCTTACAAGGCACTCTCGACGGCCTCAACCGCATTCTCGATATCACGATTCCTGCATTTTCACAGGAGGGCGGGACCATGGTGATCCCGGGCCGTGGCCGGATCTGCGATGAGGTCGACGTAGTGGAATATCGCGACATGGTGGCCATTGTCCGCGACCGTCTGAAAGCGATGATCAAGAATGGCATGACCCTCGAGCAGATCCAGGCGGCGCGGCCCACGCTTGATTACGATCCGCTGTACGGGGCGACCAAGGGGGCCTGGACCACGGACATGTTCGTGGAAGCGGCGTACCGCAGTCTAACCCAATCCACCAAATAACCAGGCCTCCTGGTCGCCCAACGAGAATCGCCTCCGACCGATCCTACCTAATCGGCGAATTCCGCCCAAACGATCGTGTGGTCGGACGCCCCCTTGATTTTGCGTACAGCTATATCGATGGTGGCTGTTTGGCATCGTTCCGCGAGAGGTGCAGTGGCCAAGATGTGGTCGATGCGCCAACCAAAGTTTCGCTGAAACGCGTTCCGAAAATAATCCCAATACGTGTACTGAATGGCATCGG
>Ga0105245_10006458_pt1 | contig 10315 bp, 7 predicted proteins | sample KBSM54metaG_FD_81523 | JGI IMG/M metagenome (GOLD analysis project Ga0105245, IMG submission 81523) | Miscanthus rhizosphere microbial communities from Kellogg Biological Station, Michigan, USA - KBS M5-4 metaG | ecosystem: Host-associated > Plants > Roots > Rhizosphere > Soil | place: Michigan... | reverse complement strand
AGATGTGTTAAATGAGCTGCCGGAAACGCTTTCTACATACATGGCGTGGCCCCAATAGCCTGAAGTGCTGATGGCAATATCACCGGCCTCTGGACTTCTAGAAACGGTGATGCCACGGGCATAGGCGGCGCCTACCCAGTCGCGGGCGTTACCCCAGAACATTGGTGCCGAGCGGCCAGAGGCTTCAACAGCCCAGGCAGCATATGACACACATTGACGCGTACAGTAACCCCAGCGGTCAGGCCCATCATTATCGACACAACCCGGACCGGAGCTCATACCAAAACCAGAGTTTCTGTAGGGGTAATTGTCTGGATTGAAGGAGTTAATATTGCCATCAAAACGGATAAAGTAGTAACCGCCGTCGGGGTTAAAGTTGGCCCGGCGCTGGGAAGCAATCAAGGCATTTATCTTGGACTTGTTGTCGCGAGTTTGGGCGTTATAACTTGCCTGTTGGCTTTCGTTGTAAGCTAGTAAATTGTTTTGCTCATTACGGCTAGCGCTTAAGTTTGCTTGAGCGGCATTTTGTTGAGCTAACAGAGCATCAACTTGCATTTTTTGGTCTTTTAGCTGGGCTTTTAGGGCCGTGACTCTATCTAAAGTATCTTTGATCTTATTTTGCACAGCAGTACGGTATTCTTGCTTGTCCAGGAAATCACTTAGGTCACGACTAGACGCCAACATCTCTAAGGTACTTATCTGTCCTTCCAGATACATGGTGCGGATATCCTCACTCAAATAACCCTTCTGTTTAGCTAGCTCAACCTCGGCGGCGGTTATGGCAGCTTGCAAACGGGCTTGTTCAGCAACATTCGCGTCTATCTGGGCTTGCAAGGCATTAATGGCGGCCTGCAATCTGTTAATAGCATCTTGATAGCTGGAAGCCTGGCTCTCTAGCTGAGCGACAGCGTTATTGTTGGCAGCGTTTTGGGCCTGGAGCGCCCTGATCTGGGCGTCAATTGAGTCAGCCCTAACGTAAGGAGTTAATACAAAACCAGCCGCTAAAACTACGACAATAATAAAGGCCAGATAGGAACTTTTATAACTTGAATATAGTTTTTTTATTTTTGATTTTTGTATGAGCATTAGCATATTCATGTTAGCATACCACCCTGTTCTTTTCAAGTCGGGGAGCCACCACAGCGGGTCGTTAATAGTACCAGCGATAACTCCGTTAGCTTAATATTGTTTGATCAATGTTTGGTTTACTTTGAAGATTTGAATTTGAGATAACGCCGTGTGGCAATAATGGAAGATACGGCACCTATGAGTATACCAAGTCCAATTAAACTAGCAAAGAAAAGCCAGAAATGACTGCCAAAATAGTGATTGGCAAAATCAATATCAAGCAGCCCTAAACTATTAGCATTGAAAGCCGAGGCCGCCACCACAAATAAAGTGTTAGTCAAAAAGATTGATATAGCGGCTGACACTACACCGTATACCATAGTTTCAACCACGAACGGGCCTCTGATAAACCAGTTGCTAGCGCCGAGCAAACGCATAATTGATAATTCATCGCGCCGGTTAAATATGGCCATGCGAATGGTGTTAAAGATAATCAGCATGGAAACGGTCGCGAATATAAGCACACCTATGAGTCCGGCCTCTTTTAAGAATTTAGCAGCCTTGGTTATCTTGTCCAGGGCCGTTTTACGGTCACCAGAATAAGATGTTTTATCAGATTGCAAAGCCAAATTTTCTGGTTTGTCTAGATAGTTTTGAATATCCTGAATTTTATTGGGATCTTTGGGTTTTATTTGAACTGTGGCTGGCAACGGGTTGTCGGTTTGAGAAATAGCCAACAACAAATCTATGTTGCCTTTATTTTGTTCTTTGTAAGCGTCAAGTGCTTGGTCTTTAGACAAATAGTTCACATTATTAACATTTGGAATTTGCTTTATATCATGAAGTAGTTTGTCCTTTTGCGCCGTTGTTACCGTATCTTTTAGATAGACGGATATAGTAATCTTATCTGTTATTTGCTTGATGGTGTTGCCAAAGGTGGCATTGGCTACTAAAGAAAAAAGCACAATTGATAGCGTGATGACCATGACGGCAATGGCGGCAATGGCCAGTGTGGTATTGCGCACAAAATTTTGAAGTCCGGATTTGATGATACGCCAAATGGCGATTAACTTGTGACGCATCAGGCTTCTCCCCCAATAACTCCAAGTTTAGTAAATGCCCTTTTTGGCTGCAACCAAACAAACTCTTCCGCAACGTAGCTGTGGCTATGCTTTGTCAGAGTTTGTTGGTTTCGCTCAAAAATATTCATTTCCTATCCCTTGTTCCTATTGGATGAAAAGCCTGTCATGCCTGTTTATAGGTAGCGTTAGCTCGGTCGCTAACAATCTGACCGTCCTTTATGGTTATGACACGGCGTTTTAGTTTGTTAACTATCTCGGTGTTGTGGGTGGTCAACAGGACTGTAGTGCCAAAGCGGTTAATTTTTTCTAGAACCTTTATGACATCCCAGGCGTGTTTGGGGTCAAGGTTGCCGGTTGGCTCATCGGCAATCAATATCTTGGGCTGGCGCACAATTGCCCTAGCAATAGCAACGCGCTGGTGTTCGCCGCCAGATAGAGCCATCGGCATACGTTTTTCTTTGCCCTTTAGCCCAACAATATCTAAAACCCTAGGCACGGTGTGATTAATTTCATTGTTGCCGTAACCAACTATCTCTAGTGCAAAGGCGACGTTTTCAAACACCGTCTTGTTTGGCAGCAATTTAAAATCCTGAAAAACCACACCGATCTTGCGCCTAAGTAGCGGGATATCTTTGTCTTTGAGCTTGTCATAATCTATACCACCAACAATAATTTTGCCGGCAGTTTGGCGCTCTTCGCGAGTCAGCAGTTTCAGTAAAGTACTCTTGCCAGCGCCACTGGTGCCAATAATAATGACAAATTCCTTAGGCTCGACATGTAGACTTATACGATCCAAAGCGGTCGTGCTGCGGTTATAAACTTTTGTTACCCTATCTAAAAGAATCACTTGGATCATTATACCAAACATAGCTTTAACGCGATCTTCGCATTTGAATTCAGAAATGGTGCGCTTGCGAAGAGCGCCCGGAAGCGTACTTATGGGTACGCTGAGGACGCACCACAGCTAAGCAAGCCGTTTCTGAACCAAAAGCATCTAGGCAAAGTCAGGCTTTGCCTGAATTTGATAGATGCGGTGCGGAGTCGCGAAATCAAAACTCCTCGGTTAGTGCCGAGGAGTTAAGTACAAAACAAATATGCTTATTGAGGAGGCATACTTGGATCGCTTGGTACTGGAGCGGCTGGATCAGCTGGCATAGCTGGTTCCGCAGGCGCCTCTGGCGCAGCCGGATCAGTTGGAGCGGCTGGATCAGCTGGCATAGCTGGGTCAACCGGTGCGGCTGGATCAGCTGGTGCAACTGGCTCGCTTGGAGCTGGTACTTGTGGGTCCATTTGATGTCTCCTTTTTATTTTAAGTTAACAATAGGCTTAAAGTAACAAAACTAGCCCATTCTGTCAAATTTGCTTATGTTTTTGTGCCCAGAGAATATTCAAGGTAGCTATTGATTAAGGGGTCTATCTGGCCATCCAGAACCTTTTCAACATCTGATGTTTCGTATTTGCTACGTAGATCTTTGACTTGCTTATAGGGGTGGAGAACATAGCTACGGATCTGATTGCCCCACTCGGCCGATTGGTTAGGGCCTTTGATCTCAGCCAGGTTTTCTAGGTGTTGTTCCAGGCGCAACTGTGCCAATTTGGAGCGCAGAATTGTCATGGCAGTTTCTTTGTTTTGTAGTTGGGAGCGTTCATTTTGAATGGCGACGGTTATGCCAGATGGCAAGTGCGTAACCCGAACAGCTGAGTCAGTAGTGTTAACGGATTGGCCGCCGTGCCCACCGCTGCGGTAAACATCAACCTTCAAGTCTTTGTCGTCTATTTTAACAGCGTCAGGTTGGTCAATTTTGGGCAAAACTTCAACCTTAGCAAAACTAGTTTGGCGTAAGCTATCAGCGTTAAACGGGCTTAAGCGCACTAGTCTATGGACACCATGCTCGCCTTTCAGCTTGCCATAAGCGAACGGCCCGCTGATTTCCAGAGTAACACTTTTGATACCAGCTTCTTCACCGGCAGATTGATCAACGGTTTTGACATCATATTTGCCGTTTTCGGCCCAACGCGTGTACATCCGCAGTAGCATTTGTGCCCAATCTTGAGCGTCAGTCCCACCTGCTCCAGCATGTATGCTAAGAATGACGTCGGCTTCATCAAACTCGCCACCAAACATTAGTTCGGTTTTGTGATCTTCAAATTGACGACGCGTTTTTGCCAGTTGTTTCTCCAGATCTGAGCGCAGTGAATCATCGCCTAATTTGATAAGCCCGCTTAGATCTTCTAGGGATTTTTTCAGTTCCCGCCAGAACTTGACGCGGTCCTGCAGATTGGCTTGTTCTCTCATGAGTTTTTGCGCCTTAGTTTGATCTTGCCAGAGATTGGGGTCGGCAGTCAGTTTCGTAAGCTCAGATAGGCGTTTTTCAAGCTCCTCAATATCAAGTTTTTGAGTAGCATCAGAGACCGCCGCACTTAAATCATCAGTTTCTTTTTGTAAGTCCTGCATTTTGTCTATTATATACAGATTATAAGAACATTCGCACTTAAGCCAAGTTCACGCAATGCGAACGCACTAAGGCCAAAGTGGTTTAATGATCTCAACTAATTGGTCGCGCAGTTCTTTAGGAGCCGTCCCCAAAAAGCCAACGCCATAACCCGGGCTGGCAAAGAACTGACGGGTAATGTCAATAATGCGCTCTTTGGTGATAGCTTTGATACGCTCCGGTACCTGGTAATAATCATCTATGTAATCATCAAAGAAATAGCGCCCACTGTAGCCATAGGCTACACCGCTGACGGTTTGGCCACTACGCTGATAACGGCCCAATAAATATTGTTGAGCGGCAGCAATGTCTTCATTAGAAACATCGCCGTCGCATACGGCTTTAAGTTCTTTGACGATAATGCCGAACAGGGCCGGTGCATTGATAGGCGTAACTTGAGTGCCAAACCACCAGTTGCTGGCGCTTTTAGTTTGCAAATAATTGGAACTCATACCGTAAACCAAGCCTTTTTCCCTGGCCTCACCTAATATCCGTGAGTGGAGTGTCTCTGTTAGCATGGTGTTTACCAGACCAAGTGCATCAGATTCGTCCTCTTTCAGTCGACGGTTTAGAAAAGTATCTAGATAAAAATGAGTGTTCTCGACGGTGCGGTTAGGTATAAACAAAGGCTCTTTAAGACCGTGTGGTTTTTCCTCTGGCAACTCAAAGCGTTGGCTGCCTTCTGGCAGCGCAAATGACTCTAGCATTTCCCTCAAGCGTTGCTGGCGAACGGCCGTTAGTTTACCGGCGATGACAAAACGCATATTTTGCGTGAAGTGAGTCTTTTTATAGTGTTTTTTGACGTCTTCAGGTTCGATGTTTTTCATGCGCTTTAAACGCTCTTGGTCGGTTAAAACTTTGTAGCCATATAGTTCACGCAGCGCTAAGCTCAAATGCCTGAAGTGGTTATTGGAACGGCCAATCATTTCCTCACGGACGTTGCCAAACTCGGCCTTAAATTCGTCATCCAGAAATAGTGGCTTGCTAATAGCAGTTAGTAATAGATCGGCTATACGATCCCACTCAAAATCAGCACACTCAGCCTCGTAATTAATATCGTAACTGCCAGTGCTGGCATTGCAGTAGGCACCGTTTTTTTCAAACTCAGCCTGGAAAGCCCTGGCCCGTGGGATCTGTTCGTTGGCACCCAAAAGCAAGTGTTCCATCAGATGGGCTACTTCCCATTTCTCTGGTGGCGTCAGGAAATCACCGGCCCGGAAATTGATCTCAAAGCTCATAACTGTGGCGCCCGGCACATGGATAAATAAGCCTTTAGCCCCGTTCTTGAGCTTTACTTTGGTGACTACGTGTTTCATTTGTGGTGCTTGCCTTTTGCTCGCCGCTTACGTTCTTGTTTGCGAGTTTTCTTGCGCTTGGTTTTGCTCTGAGTTTTGGTAGTAGCGGCGATTGGCGTGGCATTAAAGTCAGCCTCCTCAAACTCGTCGGCTTCAATGATTTTGTTGGCGTTATCGACTGAATTGCGGGCAGCACGCGTTAGTTCAGTTTCGGTTGGTTCATCAGCATCAACTTTTTCAGCATTAAATAGAGCCCTAACTACATCGTGGCGCAAATTCAGTTGCATGGCTTCAAACATTGACTGAGACTGACGGCGATATTCCACCAGCGGATCGCGCTGACCAACGCTTATCCAGTGAATACCTTGACGCAAATGATCCATGTTTTCAAGGTGCTGCATCCAGAGATTATCAAGCACCTGTAGGTAAACATCACGTTCAGCTTTACGCATAATTTCTGGGGTAAATTCGGTGGTGCGCTTTTCATATAAGGTGTTGGCGGCTTTGAGCAAATTAGCCGCAAAGTCTTTGGCGTCTGAATCAAATAATTTGTCTAGAGTTTTATCATCAAATGGGAAAATTTCTTTGACGGCATCTTCTAGCTGGTCGCTCAATAGTAGCGACGAGCCGGCCAAGGCATTTACCTCATCTTCAATGAAGACTTTGACGCGTTTGATGATTTCTGGCTGGGTTAATATCTCGCGGCGCTGGGTGTAGATAGCGCGACGGTGACGGTTCATGACATCGTCGTACTGAACGACGTTTTTACGAGCGTCAAAGTTGTAGCCTTCTACCTTTTTCTGCGCGCCTTCTAGACTCTTGCTAATGATGCGGTTTTCAATTGGTGTTTCGTCGTCGACACCTAGCCTATCCATAATTGAAGCGATGCGTTCACCACCGAAAATACGCATTAGATCGTCGTCGGTGCTAACAAAAAACTGTGTCACGCCAGGATCGCCCTGACGTCCGGCCCGACCACGCAACTGGTTATCAATACGGCGCGATTCATGCCGCTCCGAACCAAGCACAAACAGACCACCAAGTTCTTTGACGCCGTCACCCAACATAATGTCAGTACCACGACCGGCGATGTTGGTGGCTAGGGTGACAGCACCCTTTTTGCCGGCATCGGCGATTATGGCGGCTTCGCGTTCGTTGTTTTTGGCGTTCAGTGTCTCGTGCGGAATGTTGGCTTTTTTAAGCGCCTGGCTTAGGACTTCGTTCTTTTCAACTGATACGGTACCAAGTAAAACTGGCTGGCCTTTGTGGTGCAAAGCCGCAACTTCACGCACGATAGCCTTGAATTTACCGTCTTCAGAGCGGTAAATACGGTCTGATCTATCGTCACGAATAAGCTTTTTGTTGGGTGGGACCTGAACGACATCAAGCTTGTAGATCTGATGGAACTCTTCGCTTTCGGTTTCAGCCGTACCAGTCATACCGGATAATTTTTCATAAAGTCGGAAGTAGTTCTGGAAAGAAATGGTGGCCAGGGTCATAGATTCTTCTTGGACTTCAACACCTTCTTTGGCCTCGATTGCCTGGTGCAGGCCTTCGTTATAGCGCCGGCCCTTTAGTAAACGCCCAGTGAACTCATCAACAATCACCACTTCACCATCATGCGTAACTACGTAGTCTTTGTCACGGTGGAAGAGCGATTCAGCACGCAAGGCTTGTTCTAGGTGGTAAATGGTGCGGATGTTTTCAGAACTATACAAACTAGCGATGCCCAATATCTTTTCGACGTGTTCGACGCCTTTGTCGGTTAGTACGACAGCTTTGCGCTTTTCGTCAGTTTCATAATCTTCGTCTTTTTTGAGCTGGCGAGTAACCTTAGAAAATTGAGAATAAGCACTACCGCTGGTGACTGATGGGGCAGAAATAATCAGTGGCGTACGAGCCTCGTCAATCAGGATGGAGTCGACTTCGTCAACGATAGCGTAGTTGAGTTCACGCTGACGCAGTTGGTCGACTTCGCGTACCATGTTGTCTCTGAGGTAATCAAAACCAAACTCATTGTTGGTGCCGTAAGTGATGTCGGCGTTATAAGCCTCCTGCCGAGTGCATGGCTTGAGTGGACGCATGCGTTTATCGTAATGATCTTTGTTGGTATAGTTGGCATCATAAATGTAGGATTCATCGGCAATAATAACAGCGGTCGAGAGTCCCAAAAAGTCATAAACTTGACCCATCCAACCAGCGTGTAGCTGCGCCAAGTAATCGTTGACGGTGACAATATGGACGCCTTTACCAGTTAGAGCGTTTAGGTAAACTGGCAAAGTAGCTACCAGCGTTTTACCCTCACCTGTTTTCATCTCGGCGACTTTTCCCTCGTGCAGCACCATGCCACCAATCAACTGAACATCAAAGTGGCGTTGCTTGAGAGTACGCTGAGCTACTTCACGCACAACCGCAAAAGCATCTGGCAATATTTTGTCCAGGTTTTCTTTTTTGAGACGATCTCTTAGGACTTTCGTTTGTTCCTTCAGCTGTTTGTCGGACAGTTTGTGGTACTTAGACTCAAGTGCGTTGACGTCCTTAACACGACGCCTCATACGCTTCAAGGTTTTGGCTTGTGGATCACCTAAGACTCGCTTAAAAATTTTCTTCAATTCAATACTCTCCCAGATTTAGGCCATTGGTCTCAACTATTGTACATTATCAGAGGTAGCTAAAGCGACGTAATTTTACCAACAGCTAGACTTGGTGTTTGATGCGACGGAGCTTGGATATCAAGCGGCCGTGCAAGTGTGGACTGCCATGCGTTTCTTTGTATTTTTTGAGTTGGTTTTTGAGTTTGGCCTCAACTATATCGATGGCCGCAAACATATTGACTGTGGATTCTTTAGTATTAATGGTAGCTGACGGTAGATGGATGATTACCTCGCAGACGTTGTTTTTACGAGCTTTCAGCTTTTCTTCTTTTAGCAACACCTCAACGTGCAAACTATCACGCGCATGACGCGAGACAAACCGGTCTAAACGGCCAATTTTCTTTGTAGTGTAAGCAAACAGTTTGGGGTCAACATGCATATGCACGCCACTGATTTCTAATCGTTTGATCATATAAGCTTTTTACCCCCTATATATGGCCTTAAAACGGTGGGCACATTAACTGTGCCGTCTTTGTTTTGATAATTTTCTAAGATTGCAACCAGAGGGCGCTCAGAAAACGCCGTGGCGTCGTTGTTGTGCACCAGTTCGACTTCCCCATTCTTGCGTCTAACTCTGGTCTTGAGACCCCTGGCTTGATAGTCGGTCATATAGTCAGCTGTGTGAGTTTCGCGGTATTTATTCTGCCCCGGTAACCAAACCTCAATATCAACACCACGGGCATTGGGTTTACCTATATCAGCCGTACATTTCATCAGTACCTGATACGGCAGGCCCAGTTGCTGCATCAAATACTCCTGGATAGCAATCATGAATTTGTGCTCATCCAGAGATGTTTCTTTGGTAGTAAAACTCTCCATTTCCAGCTTGTTAAACTGGTGCAGGCGCAAAATGCCCTCCATGTCTTTACCGTAACTACCGGCTTCACGTCTAAAGGCGGTAGTGTAGCCCACAAACCGGAGTGGCAGGTCTGCTTCTTCCAGGATTTCACCCTGGAACATTGGTGCTAGAACGTGCTCAGCACTGGCGTTAAGCCAAAGTTCATCATCAGCTAGCTTATAGGTCTGCTCCTCGCCATTAAGGCGCCCCGTCGCCTGGTAAACATCGGTTTTAGCCATCGCTGGCGGCAAAACTGGTACAAAAGGTTCAGTGCTAACCTTGAGTTTATTGGCTTTGGCGATTTTTGCCAGGGTTTTTTCATTGGTTAGAGCCTCTAGGGCGAACTGCCACAGAGCAAACTCTAACCTGACTAAATCACCTTTGAGATAAGCAAAACGAGCGCCCGCCACTTTAGCGGCCCTTTCTTTGTCTATCCAGCCCCGCTGCTCACCGATTTCCCAGTGGTTTTTAGGGGTAAATTTGAAGCTTGGTTTGTTACCTACGTGTTTAACCGGAACGTTCTCGGCCTCTGTTTTACCTACTGGCACATCTTCGGTAGGCATATTTGGTACGGCCGCTAATAGTTGAATAAATTTTGTGTCCAATGGACCAAGTTCAGTTTCTTTTTTGCTAAGTTGTTCTTTTATTTGCTTACCCTGAGTAATTAGTTTAGGCTCGGGCTTGCCGCCTTTCATCTTGGCAGAAATTTCATTGCGCTCGGCTCTCAAACCTTCAACTTCTGCTAAAAGCTCTTTGCGCTGGCGATCAACTTCAAGCAGTTTGTTGATATCAACCTTTTCTTGTTTTTGATCAGATTTTTGTTGGACCAGCTCTGGGTTGTCGCGGATAAACTGAATATCTAGCATGAGCTTATTATAACCTAGTT
>Ga0105245_10006454_pt1 | contig 10319 bp, 6 predicted proteins | sample KBSM54metaG_FD_81523 | JGI IMG/M metagenome (GOLD analysis project Ga0105245, IMG submission 81523) | Miscanthus rhizosphere microbial communities from Kellogg Biological Station, Michigan, USA - KBS M5-4 metaG | ecosystem: Host-associated > Plants > Roots > Rhizosphere > Soil | place: Michigan... | reverse complement strand
GCCTTCGCCCGCGCTGCGGCTGGCGATTTTGGTGGGGGCGGGGGGCGTTACCTATGCCGCCCTGGCTATGCTGGTCGCGCGGCCGGTACTGGGGGAGATCATCGCGCTGTTCCGATCGGACCGGCTGGTCCGGGCGTGAGGCGATGCGCTATCGCCTTCCTAAAGATAGCAGGAGAGGTCGTCGTGCCGCACCGTGTGCTCATACTGGTGTTCGCCGTCATGTCCGCCGCAGCAATGGCGCAGGTATCGACGCCAAATTGGGAGAATACCGGGCCGGAGGTCACGGCGATTTGCAAGCGGGTCGAACACCGGAAACCGCCCGCGGCGGACCGTCCGACCGCGGCGCAAGCCAGGGCGCTCAAGGGCTGCAATTCGGAGAAGCTCTATTATGGCGAAGGGGTGAAGCCGGACTATGTCAGGGCGCGACAATGCGCCTTTGTCGAAGCGCAGGGTGGGGATGCTCCTGTGTTCGGCGGAGAAACCATTTTGATGCAGATCTATGCCAACGGCTATGGCGTGCATCGCGATCTGGACCTCGCCACCGCTTATGCCTGTCGGATTGATGCAGCGCCGATGGTGAATGAATTACAGATTTCAGACCTGCAGTCGCTGAAGGCCAAACCGGATCATTTCGATTATTGTGACAGCATGACCAGCGGGCTGGCCATGGGCCAATGTGCGGGACGCGACTCCAATCGGGCGGCGGCGGTTCGCGATGTTCGTATCGGCGCGTTGGTGGCCAAACTGCCGCCCGGAGCACGTCCGCTCTATCCCGCTATGAAGAAGAGCTTCGATGCCTTTGTCGAGGCGCATGGGGAGGGCGAAGTCGATCTTTCCGGCACCGCTCGAGCAGCCGAGGAGATCGGCGAGCAGGACAGCGTACGAGACCAGTTCCTCCTGGATCTCGGCCGGCTGATCTCCGGCCGTTGGCCAGCGGGCACTGCGCCTGACGCCAGGGCGGCCGATGCGCTGCTCAACGCCAGCTATCGCAAGGCGCTGATCGGGGCCGCCGCAAAGGACAATCTGACCACGATCAAGAGCGACGATATCCGCAAGACGCAGCGCCTCTGGCTTTCCTATCGCGACGCCTATGTCCGGTTCGCCGCTGCCGCCGCACATACGACCAGCGGAGACGCGGTGCTGGCGCGGCTCAGCCGCCTCCGCGCGGCGCAGCTCGATCAGATGTTGTCGGAGTGATGGAGGCCGGTTTGGATCGCCGTTGGGCGTATTCATGACCCGCTCTAATGCGTTCGATGGTGATGCGAATCTAACTCACAACGCATGCAGGCTCCGGACGTGGATCGACCGACAGGTCAGCACGCCATCGCGCACAACCACCGCACCGGCATAACCCGGCCCGGGCGACACCGCCGCGATCGACCAGGCCTCGCCGCCTGACAACAGCCGCGCCTCGGGCGTTACCGAGACCGTGAATGCCTCGAGCGGATAGGAGAGGCCGTGGCCGATCGCCTTCACGAACGCTTCCTTGCGCGCCCAGCATGCGAAAAAGGCCCGGCGTCCCACAGCCTCGGGGAGTGCCGCCAGCGCCTCGCGCTCGGCGGGCGCGAACAGGCTTGCGGCGATGGGACGCCAGTCCATCGTGTCGTCGATCTGCTCGATGTCGCAGCCGACCTCGATATCGGAAAGCGCGATCATCATGCGCTCGCCCGAATGCGACTGGCTGAAGCAGAGGCCGCCCGGCAATTCCGGCTTGCCATAGGCCCCGAAGGTGAAGGTCAGCCGTTCGGGCCGCTCGCCGACATGGCGGCCGAGCAAGGTGCGCAGCCAGCCGCGCCGGATGATGAAGCGCCGCCGGTCGCGCTCGAACCGGAAACGCTCGGCGCGGGCGCGTTCCTCGGCATTGAGCAACCCGGCGAAGCGCGCGAACTCGGCATAGTCGACATCGAGCGCACCCAGATGAATCTCGACGACCGCCATGGCTTCAGCTTGCTAGACGCTGCGGCGGCCGCGTCGCGGCGCGATCGAGCGCCGGCTTCAGCATGGCCGCGAAGTCGTCGACGAACGGCGGCTCCAGCATGGTGCGGTGCCCGCCCGGCACGACATGGGCGGTGAAGGTGCCGGTCACGTCCTTTGCCCAATCCTCCTCGAAATCGAGCACGTCCGGATGGTCCGAAGGCTGGAACAATATGACCTCGCCATCATAAGGCGGGGGATTATAGTGGATCGCGGCACGGTCGAGCGCCGAGCGCAGCTTGGGTTGGAGCACGGCCTCGCGCCCGCCGGCCAGAGCCGCCGCATCCGACATGCCCTGCAGGCGCTCGAAGAAATAGCTGAGCTTCTTGCCCCTGGGCTGATCAAGCGACTTGCCGATATGGAAGCGCAGCTTGCTGACGAAGAAGCGCATCGCACCGATCTTGCGCGCCTTTACCGGATGGAACGCATGGACCAGCATCAGCAGGGGCACATCCTCGCCCGCGGCACGAAGCTGAGAGGCGACGGCAAAGGCGAGAATGCCGGAGGTGCACCAGCCGCCGATCCGATATGGTCCATGCGGTTGTACTTCGCGCAGGGTCGCGACCACCAGTGCGGCGGCTTCTTCGAACGTCTTAGGGCATCCGCCGGCCGCGTCGAGCACGCCATCGACTGAAATGCCGAAGAAAGGCTGATCGGTACCGAGCCGGTCGGCAAGCGGGATGAAGGTCGAGCCGCCATCGAGCCACAGGATCGCCGGCCTGGTGCCGTGCGGCTGGATCGGGATCAGCGCCGATGCGTCGATCGGCTGGTCCGAGGTGATGAGCGCCGCCATATCGGCGAGCTTGGGCGCGCGGAACAGCGCCGCCATCGGCAGCTTGATGCCGTAATCGGCCTGGATGCGACGCAGCAGCCGCGCGATCAGCAGCGAATGGCCGCCGAGATCGAAGAAATCATCGTCGCGATAGACTGTGTCGACCTTGAGCACTGTCTGCCAGATTTCGGCGAGCTTCTGCTCCTCGGGCGTTTCGGGCGGCGATGCGATGCGATCGGTCGAGACGCCGGGTTCGGGCAGCGCCTTGCGGTCGACCTTGCCGTTCGGCGTCATCGGCAGCGCATCGAGCGAGACGAACCGGCTTGGGATCATATATTCAGGGAGCGTCTCGCCGAGCGCCGAGCGCCATTCCGCCGCATCGCCGGTGCCGACGACATAGCCGGCCAGTGCGCGCTCGCCGCTGGCATCGGGCCAGGCGCGGACGGCGGCCGCAGTGACGCCGGGCAGCTTCGATAGCGCGCCCTCGACTTCTTCGATCGCAATGCGGAAGCCGCGGATCTTCTCCTCGGTGTCGGTTCGGCCGAGGCATTCGAGAATGCCGTCGGCCCGCCAGCGCGCAAGGTCGCCGGTACGGTAGAGGCGGGGGCCCTGATGATCGATGAAGCGCTTGGCGGGGAGATCCGGCCGGCCGCGATAGCCGACCGCGACGCCGCGCCCGCCGATATGGAGTTCGCCGACCCCGCCTATGGGCAAATCATTGCCTGAGGGATCGAGGATACGGACCTGCGTGTTCGCGATCGGGCGGCCGATCGGCACCGGGCCGGCGCCCGCCTCGATCTTCGCGACCGTCGACCAGATCGTCGTCTCGGTCGGTCCGTACATGTTCCAGAGCTGGCCGACGCGCGGCAGCAATTGCTCGACCAGCGCGCGGGGCAATGCCTCGCCACCGCACAGGATGCGCAGGTCGGGATCGCCCGCCCAGCCGGCTTCGATCAGGCCGCGCCAGGTGGCGGGCGTCGCCTGGAGTATATCGGGTTTCGTCCCGGCGATCATCTCGGCGAGCGCCGCCATGTCGCTTGCCACTTCGCGCGAGGCGAGGATGATCCGGCCGCCCGATACCAGGGGCAGCCATAGTTCGAGCTCGGCGATGTCGAAGGAGAGGGTGGTCAGCGCGAGCAGGCTTTCACCCTCAGCGAAGCCCGGAGCGTCCTGCATCGCCATCAGCAGGTTGACGAGCGCGGCGTGCGGGATCTCGACGCCCTTGGGCTTGCCCGTCGATCCCGAGGTGTAGAGGACATAGGCCAATGCCTCGCCATCGATGGCGGGCGCGTCATAGGGCTCGACCGGCCAGACGCGGTCCAGCACCAGCTGGGGTGCTGCACTGGCGGGAATGACGTCCTCGGTGCCCGGCTCGACCAGGATCAGCGCAGGCTCAGCACCTTCGACGATCGTCGCGAGGCGTGCCGGCGGGAAGCCGGGATCGAGCGGGAGATAGGCGGCACCGGTCTTCGCCACGCCGATCATCGCCGCAACCATCCAGGGCGATCGGTCGAGCGCAAGGCCGACCAGCTGGCCGGGCCTGATGCCGTGCGCGATCAGCTTTGCGGCGATGGCATCGGCCTGGCGATCGAGCTCGGCATAGGTCCAGTGATGCGCACCGGACTCGAGCGCCACCGCTTCGGGCATCTGCGCTACCCGCGCGGCGAACCAGTCGATGACGTTGGAGTAAGGCAGGGGCTTTGCGGTGTCGTTCCAGGTCTCGACCAGCAGATGCTGCTCTTCCGCATCGATCATCGGCAGCTTCGCGAGCGGCGTCGACGGATCAGCCGCGACGCCTTCGAGCAGCCGCGTCCAATGCCCGATCATGCGGTGGATCGTCGTCTTGTCGAACAGTTCGGTCGAATAGAGGAAGCGACCGGCCATGCCCTCGGGCCGCTCATCGAGCTCGAGATAGAGATCGTACTTCGCCGCACCGACGACCACGTCCATCTGGGTCAGATCCCAGCCGGTGGGGAAGGGATCGACCGGCGGCTCGATCGAGAAGAGCGTGTTGAACAGGGGATGCGTGCCGCTGCCGCGCTTGATGTCGAGCGCGCGGATCAGCCGGTCGAAGGGCACGTCGCTCGCGCCGAGCGCACCGATCACGCTGCGCTTCACGTCCGCCAGATAGGCGCGGAACGGGGTGTCGCCCCTGGGCTGGCTGCGCAGCGCCATGGTGTTGAGGAAATAGCCCATCAACGCCTGCAATTCAGGGCGTCGCCTTGTATCGGTGACGCCGCCGACGATGATGTCGGTGTCGCCGGTATAGCGGAACAGCATCGCCTTGTAGGCCGCGAGCAGCACCATATAGAGCGTCGCGCCCTCGGTGCGGGCAAGGCCCTTCAGGGCATGGATCAGAGGCTCGGAGAGCTCGAACACCTCCATCGACCCCGCATGGGTCGGGGCAGGCGAACGCTGGCGATCGCCCGCCACTTCAAGGCGCGGCAGGGGTTCTGCGAGCGCGGTGCGCCAGAAGTCGATCTGGCGCGTGATCTTGGACGCGTCGGTATCGTCGGCTTGCCACGCGGCATAATCGGCATATTGCAGCGCCGGCTCGGCAAGGGGCGAAGGCTCGCCCGCCTCGAATGCCGAGACCAGTGCGGCAAGCTCCGGCACCAGCGTACGATAGATCGAGACGCCGTCAAAGATGATGTGGTGGAGCGTGAGGTAAAGCCGGTGCTCTTCCTCGCCCAGCTTGACCACCCGCGCGCGGAACAGGGGCGCGTGCTCGAACGGGATCGGCGCGCGCGCATCCTCGGTCGCGAGGCGCAAGGCCTCGGCCTCCCGCTCGCCATCGGGCAGGTGGCTGATGTCGATCAACGCCAACGTCATCGGCTGTGCGGGCGCGACCTGCTGGACCAGCTCGCCCTCGACCTCGACGAAGGCGGTGCGCCAGATCGCATGGCGGCGGACGATCTCACTCAGCGCATATTCGAGTGCGGCGTGGTTGTATGGCCCGAGCCGGTGAATCGTGATCGATTCATTATAAAGCGGCATGTCCGGCGCCATCTGCGCGTGAAGCCAGAGCTGGCTCTGCTCCGCGGTCAGCGGCACCAGGCGCGCCGGATCGCGCGGCAGGATGGGATCGGGCGTCGCGGCAGCGGCAGGGCCTGCCTTGCCGCTCAGCATTTTCGCCAGCAGCTGGCGGCGCGCCTCGGCGGCGTCGATACGGGCGGGCATGTTCATGCGAAGGTCACCGGCAAAGCCTTGAGGCCGCGCAGGCCGAGATTCTCGCGCCATTCGAGGCGGCCAGCGCCCAGCGCCAGCCCGGGCAGCCGCCCGAGCAAAGTGTTGAACGCGATCCGTCCTTCCATCCGCGCGAGCGGCGCGCCGAAGCAGAAATGCGCTGCCCAGCCAAAGGCGAGGTGGCGATTGTCGGTCCGCGCAAAATCGAGCGTGTCGGGATCGGCAAAGCGTTCCGGGTCGCGATTGCCCGCCGCCATCACTGCCATCACGGCGGCGCCCTTCTTGATCAGCTTGCCGCCCATCACCGTATCTTCGCGGCAGATGCGGCCGGTATGCTGGCTGGGCGTTTCGTAACGCAGCAATTCCTCGACCGCACTCTCGGCGATCTCAGGCCGGTCGCGCAGCTCGGCGAGCCGCTCGGGCTGCTGAAGCAAGGTCAGCAGACCGTTGCCGATCAGATTCGTGGTGGTCTCCTGGCCGCCGACCATGGTGACGATGATGTTGGCGATCACTTCTTCCTCGGAGAGGCGCGCGCCGTCGATCTCGGCCTCGACCAGCGAGCGGATCAACCCATCGCCGAGCTTGCGCTCCTCCTCGCGGATCGCGCTCCGGAAATAGGCGGTCATGTCGGCGACGCTCTTCAGCACCTGGCCGACGCGTTCCGGATTATGCTGGAAATTGCCGAGCATCTCGGCGAAATCGGCTGACCAGGCCTTGAGCTGGGCATGGTCCGCCGCCGGCACCCCGAGCAGATGCGCGGTCACGATCGCCGGGAAGGGCGCCGCGAAATCCGCGATCACGTCCATCGATCCCTTGGCCAGGGCCTTGTCGACCAGCTCGTTCGCGATCGTGACGATCCGCTCCTCGAGCAGTTCGACCCGGCGCGGCGTGAAGGCCTGGGAGCAAAGCTTGCGCAGCCTTGTGTGATCGGGCGCGTCGAGGAACAGCATCTGCTTGACCATCACCGCCGCGATCGGCTCGATATGGGCAAGCCCGAGAGCGCGCATCGATTCAGGCGAAGGCGTGCGATCGGCCGAGAAGCCATGCAGCACGCTGTGCACATCGGCATAGCGCGTCACCACCCAGCAATGCAGGAAGGGGTCCCAATGGACCGGATCCTCCTCGCGCAGCCGGGCATAGAGCGGATAGGGGTCAGCCAGGACTGCCGGATCGAGCAGGCGATACAGGCTGAGCGAGGGGTCGGACGCGGGCTGCGAGGCCATCAACCGGCCGCCATCCGCTGGATGTCCTCGTCGCTCATCGCGTCGAGCTTGGCGATGATCAGCTCCTCGATCACGCTGGCGAGGCTCGCCACGGTGCGGCCCTCGAACAGATGGAACAGGGTGAGCTCGACGCCGAAAGCATCGCGCGCGCGGACCACGACCTGGGTTCCGAGCAGCGAATGGCCGCCGAGCAGGAAGAAATCATCATCGACGCCGATATCCTGCCGGCCGATCACGCCAGCGACGATCTCGAGCAGGCGCTCCTCGGTCGGGCTGGAAGGCGCGCGGCCGGCCGGAGCCTCGGCCATGGCGCAGTCGGCCGGATCGGGCAGGGCCTTTGTGTCGACCTTGCCGTTCGGCGTCAGCGGCAACGCAGCGAGCGATGCGAAGCGCGCGGGCACCATATAGTCAGGCAGTGTCTCCGCCAGGGTCGCGCGCAGGCCCGAGGGCGTGAGCGCGGCATTGTCAGCCGGCACGACATAGGCGATCAGCTCGCCGTCACGGGCAATCACCGCGCTGGTCGATATCTCCGCCAGCCGGTTCAGCGCGGCGGCGATTTCAGCCGGCTCGATCCGGTGTCCGCGGATCTTGACCTGCCCGTCGACACGGCCCCGAAACGCGATCTCGCCGGTGTCGAGCCAAAGGCCGAGGTCGCCGGTGCGATAAAGCCGGCCATGGTCGAGATGCGCGCTGAACCGCGCCTCGGTCAGCGCCGGGTCGCCGCGATAGCCGCGCGCGACCTGCGCCCCGCCGATACAGATCTCGCCCGGCTCGCCCGGCGAGACAGGTGCGCCTTCGTCGTCGAGCAGGTGGATCTGGGTACCGGCGATCGGCCAGCCGATCGACGGCAGGCCCTCGCCATAAGGCGAGACCACGCCCGAGGTCGCGACCACAGTGCTCTCGGTCGGCCCATAATTGTTGACGAACGCGAAGGGCAGGCCTGCCGCGGGGCGCACGGTCAGCTTGTCGGCACCGGTCAGCAGGACGCGCAAGGCGGCATCGGTCGGCCAGACCATCGTGACCATCGGCTCGGCGAGCGCAGTCGGGGCGAAGGCCACTTCGATCCGCTCTGCCACCAGCCAGTCGCGCAAACCTGCCGGATCGAGCCGGGTCGCGTCATCGACCAGAACCAGCGTGCCGCCGGCGGCAAGCGTCGGCCAGATTTCCCATGCCGCGGCATCGAAGCCGAGCCCGGCGAGATGGCTGGTCCGCGTGCCCATACCGACTTCGAAGGCGTGCTGATGCCAGTCGATCAGCGCGGCGAGATTGGCATGGGTGACTTCGACTGCCTTGGGCGTTCCGGTCGAGCCCGAGGTGTAGATCACATAGGCGAGGCTCTCCGGATCGAGCGGTTCGGCGCCGAGCGTCGCGCCGTCCTCGGCAGCATCAGGGCCGACAAGCGCGACCTCGCCGGAAATCCACGCACCGGCGCCTGGATTGGCGACCAGGGCCGCACAGTCCGCACCCGCCACCAGTGTCGCAAGCCGCTGCTCGGGCCATGCCGGGTCAAGCGGGAGGTAGGCGGCGCCAGCGCGCCACGCGGCGAGCATCGCCACGATCTGTTCGATCGAGCGGGGCAGGCAGACCGCGACAAGGCCGCCGGTGCCGACACCCTGTTCGCGCAGCCGGGCAGCGAGGGAGGCGACTCGCGTTTCCAGGTCGCCATAAGCAAGCGTGGTCTCAAGGCCCTCGATCGCGGCCGCATTGGGCGCATGCTGCGCCATGCGCGCGATCATATCCGGCGCGCACACGGCGTCGAAGGGAGGCTTCATCTGGTCTGCGATCATGGATTACCCCGAGCTCAAGCATCGGCAAATGACCACAAACTGGTGACATAAGACTTAATGCGCGGGATTTTTCGTCGCATCGCGGCGTGGACTCTTAATCCCCCTGCCACTTGCAAGCGGGGGATTTGATACCGCCTTGTGCCGCAGAAGTGTTACCGCTGTGCCGGCGGTTGCAGCCAGGGCGAGGTGTAAGCCCAGAATATGATGGTGGCACCGAGATAGTCGCGCGCAAAATCGTTGAAAGCGTCCCTGGTAAAGGGCTTGCCGGTCTTGGTATCGATGAAGTCCAGGTCCGGTTCCTGCACCGACATGGCGACCAGCTTCAACTTCCCGCGATATTCGTTCAGGAAGCGGTAGGAGTTCACCATCTGAGCGTGGTTGAACGGATGGATGTCCGGCCCGCCCATGCCAATACCGCGCGTGGCGACCTGGGCAAAAGCCCGGCTCATATAATGCCGGCTGTCCTTCCATTCGCAGGGCCAGAAGTTTGCGAACATCGCAACCTCGGTCTTGTGGAAGGCCGCGCGCGCGACGGTGATGTTTTCCATCTCCGCGTCGAAATAGCCATCGCAGGTGAAGCCCTTCTCGCCTTCCGGGAGATTGGCGTCCATCGCGGTCTCCCCGAGATCGATACCGTAAATCCGACCGTCGAAGCGCGCCGCGAGCGCGCGCAGCAGTTTCTGATAACGGGCGCGCACCGCCGGGTTCCACTGCATGGCGACCACGCCGTTCGGGATCTTGTTGGTGCCGGATTTGGTGCCCGGATAGGAATATTGGAACACGATGCCGCCCTGATATTCGGCATCGTCTGTGAGGTAATCGGGCATGCCCTTCCAGCGCAGGGAAAAGGTGCGGTCGCCGATTGAGACCCACAGTTTCTTGTGCAGGCTCCGCGCCACGGCAAGGTCCTGTTCGAGTTTCGAAAAGTCGTACTGGTCCTTCCTGGGCTCGAGCTGCCGCCAGGGATAAATGATCTGCCCGCCGGCAATATCGGGGCGGGCAAGCAGGTCGCGATGGTCGGACATGTCATCGGCATCGAGGAACAGGAAGTTCGCCGGCTCTGCCGCGCGTGCCGGACACGCCGCGAGCAAGGCCAGAGCGCAACACATGGACGCCAGCAGTTTCATTGCCACACCGCTCCTGATCATCGCGTGAAGTATTGGTAACTGCCGCCGTAATTCAAAATGCTCACTTGCTGTCGATCCCCAGCCGGAAACATGTGCACTCTCCTGTAGGAAATGTCAGCGACCCTCACTTGCCACCCATCAAAAAGCTTGCGTGAGGGAATCGTGATGTGATTCGAGGACTCCACTTTTGGTGGAGGGCTGTTTTTTGGGCGGGATCGAGGGTGTAGCGGTGTCGATCGGAGCTGAGCTT
>Ga0105245_10006453_pt1 | contig 10324 bp, 9 predicted proteins | sample KBSM54metaG_FD_81523 | JGI IMG/M metagenome (GOLD analysis project Ga0105245, IMG submission 81523) | Miscanthus rhizosphere microbial communities from Kellogg Biological Station, Michigan, USA - KBS M5-4 metaG | ecosystem: Host-associated > Plants > Roots > Rhizosphere > Soil | place: Michigan... | reverse complement strand
TGCCGTCACCGGTCGGTGGCTGGTTGGTCGGCGGCACCGGGTCGGCCGGCTGCGACGGCGCGGTCGACGGCTGTGTCGGACCGGCCGACGGCGTCGTCGCCGGGCCGGGCTGGCTGCGCGGCAGCGCCTCGGCGTCGCCACAGGTCAGCGAGATGTTGTCGGGCCGGATCTCGGTGCCGCCCTGCGTCACGGTTCCGCTGGCGACCCGGGTGACCCCGCGGTCGACCATGAACCGCGCGGGACCCGTGCTCGACGTCACCTGGCCGCCGTTGGCGCTGATCGCCAGGCGCACCGGTGCGAACGCGGACGAGTCCGCCCGGGTGTCGACGAGGATCCGGCCCTGCCGCATGGCCAGCGCGCCGCGCGGCTGGATCGGCTCGGTGTCGTCGCTGACCAGCTGGCCGACCTGCAGAACGGTGCTGCCGCAGGCGATGCCGTAGCCGCCGCCGCGGAACAGCACGGTGGCCCGCGACTTCGCGGCGACGGCGACGATGGCGCCCTGGTCGACGTAGGAGCGGTCGCCCTTACCCAGCACGAACGGCGCGCCCGAGGGCGGTTGGATCTGCACGGTGCCGGCGTTCGCGGTGATCATCGCCCGGTCGGCGGGCATCTCCGCGTAGGCCGGCGAGGGCAGCATGTTGGTGCCGGAGAGCAGCAGCGCGAACAGGAGCAGGAGCAGCACCAGCCACCAGAGCCGGCGCTCGAAGCGCCCGTCGCGGGTGTGGTCGATGTCGGAGCGCGGCGGCCCCGGCGGGATGGCCAGCGGCGGGTAGTCGACGGGCGAGTGGGCGCCGTAACGCGGCATCCGGCCGACGGGCGTGCCGGTGTCCGACTCGCGCGGGAGCGCGGCCGGCCGCGGCAGCACCCACAGGCGCACCGGGCTGCGGGTCTGGCCGACGTGGGTGTGGTCATGCTCGTACGGGCGTACCACCTGGCCGGCCTGCACGGTCGCGCCGTTGCTCAGCGTCAGCGTGCCGGCGGCGACGACGAGGCCGTCGTGCGGGCCGGGCAGCCGGACCTGCGAGCCCGGCGGCAGGTGCTGCGGCGTGGCCCGCAGCGCGAGGTCGAGCAGGTCCTCCTCGGACCGGCCGGCGAACTCGGGCGAGCGGACGAGCAGGTCCTCGACCTCGGCGCGCTCGGCCGGCGGCGGGCCGCCCAGCGGGCCGACGGTGCGGGCCAGCAGCGCGGCCGGGACCGCGAGCAGGCGGCCGCCGGTGGTGTGCCAGGACAGGGCGGCCGGCGCGCCGGTCAGCGCGCTCGCCATGCCGACGACGCCGCCGACGCCGACGCGCTGCCGGACGGTGCCGCCGGGGTCGCCGCGGCGGCGGCCCTCCAGCGTGCCCTCGGCGACCACGTACACGCTCGGCTGGGCGGCACCGGCGGTCACCAGCGCCTCGCCCGGCTTGGGACGCAGCCACGTGGCGTGCTTGGCCAGTTCGTGCAGAGCGTTCTGGGGCAGCCGGGCGAGCGGAGACTCCTCCAGCAGGCTCATCTTGCGCGGGACGTCGACCATCGCCTGCCGCTCGCCGAGCCGCTCGTGCAGGCCCCGGAACTTGCGCGCGAACCAGCCGGCGATCAGGTAGATCATCGGCGCACAGAGCCCGGCGATCACGACGAACAGCAGCAGCCGCCCGGCGAACCCGGTGCGCCACAGGCCGAGGACGAGACCCGACACCCGATCGGCGTAGATGCGGTACGCGATGTTGAGCGCGATCACCGTCCACAGCACGGCGAGCATGCCGTAGAGCGCGACCAGCCGGCCTTCGGCGTCGAGTTGACCGAACTTGGTGGACCGGCGGCGGACCCGGCCGGTGACCCACGCGAGCCCGCGCGCCCGCAGGTTCGGGATCTCCAGCCAGTCCATCAGCAGGTAGTAGCCGTCGAGCGCGAGGAACGGGTTCAGGTTGAACAGGACGTTGATGTACCAGGCGAACGACAGCTTGAACGCCCACGGCGCGAGCGGCGGGAACAGCAGGCCGACGATCTGCGCGACGCCGGCGAGCACCAGACCGCTGATCGGGCCGGCGGCGGTGGTCAGGATGCGGGCCTTGCGGCCGGCCATCCAGACGTCGCTGGTGTCGACGAAGACGCTGGGAATGCCGAAATAGATGAGGAACCCGGCCGCCGGCACCCGCCGTCCGGCGTGTTTGACCGCCAGCGCGTGCCCGAGTTCGTGACAGACCAGGGCGAGGAAGTTGAGCCCCAACAGCACCAGCGCGCCGGTCAGGTACGACTGCCCGGTCAGGAACACCGACTGGTCGGCGCGGTACCAGCTCCACACGAACAGGCCGAGGCCGAACGCCGCGGTGATGGCCATGAGCACGGCCGCGCCCCTGGTGAACAGCACCCGCGCGCCCGCCTTGTACAGCCCCGTGATCAGCGGGTCGATGCCGGCGAGGATGACCCGGCGGCCGCGCAACGCGGAGACGATGCCCCGGCCGAGCCGCACCGGCCACGGCTTGCGGTGCAGGCGCTCGAGCGGCTTGAACGCGTCGACGGGAAGTTCGTGCAGCATCCGGTTGGCGGCGAGGTCGGCGACCACGCGGATGACCTGCTCGGGCGCGAGCCGGCCGCTGATGCGGGCGAACTCGGCGATCAGCCGCGCGACGGTGTGCTGGCCGGTGAACAGCTGCGCCAGCTGCCACTCGTCCGGGGTGAGCCGCACGTAGCAGGGCGCCAGCTGGTCGGGCGAGCGGAGCATGACGTACGTGTCGCCACGCGCCGTCGCGAGCGTCTGGTGCTCGATGCCCTTACGCAGTTGCGGTCTGGCCCGGGCCGGGTTGAGCCGCTCCGCAACCGCATGCCACAGGCCCGGATCGGCGTGCCCGGCGGGTTGACCCGGCGCCCGACCGGCGAGGGCCTCCCACAGGCTGAGTCCCGGACGCGACTCCGCTCCGCTCGTCGCGCTGAACTGCGCACCACCTATCGCCACGAAACATCCTCCGGTTCGAGATTCGTCCGGGAGAATAGACGGTCTTAAGAATCAATAAATGCACCTCGGGCCGGCGAGCCGATCGACCGAGTTCCAAAAGTGATATCGATACCGGCACGGTGTCTCGCTGCGGACAGACCGCGTGACAGACAGCGATTGACCACCCGGGAAAGACGGCTGATTCGGGCAGTATTCGGTGCTCTTCCGTCTCTGGCCGGGCCGAACGGCCATGATCCGCTGCCCCAATGGACACACTTCAGCGTGTGGTCATTCGATGTCGCTCGACACGATGACCCATTCGACGCCGTCGCCGTCTCCGCCCGCGTCTTCGTGTGTCGCGATGTTCACGCCGAGCGACGCGCACTCCCGGCCCTCACCGTAGGCTGCGGCAGACTCGAACCGGAATCCCTTCGCCGCAAACGCCTCTTCGAGTGCGGGCCAGTAGGCGCCGCCGAGCAGCGCGATGCCGTCGAGGCGGAGGTCGCCGCGGAGCAGTTCGATCGCGTGCAGCGTCCCGTCGTCGTAGTGCAGCCGGATCCAGGTGTCCGCGTCGGTGTAGTCGTCCTCGGCGGGGAAGTGGCTCACGGGTCCGGCCAGGCCAGCGCCGGTCTCGCCGCCGGTCTCGCCGCCGGTCTCGCCGCCGGTCTCGCCGCCGAGTGCGGCGCGTGCGGCCGCGCGGTCCATGCCGAGGACGAGATCCACGCCGATCGTCCGGATGCCCTGACGGGGCACCAGTTCCCACGTCGCCATGCACCCGATCCTGCCGGGTCACCCTTGTGCGTGGGGGACGGTAAGTCTAGGCTTACCGTTCGTGGGAACTTACCGAGACGCCGGCCTGGGGCTCCTCGGTGACCCGACCCGGCGGGCGATCTTCGAGCTGCTGGCCCGGCGGCCGTCGTCGGTCGGCGAACTGGCCAACCAGCTTCCGATCAGCCGGCCGGCGGTGTCCCAGCATCTGCGCGTGCTCAAGGACGGCGGCCTGGTGGCCGTCGAGGCCGAGGGCACGCGCCGGGTCTACCGGCTCAACCCGAACGGCGTGGCCGCGCTGCGTGCCTGGCTGGACCGGGTGTGGGCCGAGGCGCTCACGTCTTTCGAGAAGGCAACTGAATCTGGCGTCAACCCCGACGAGGAGTCACCATGACCAGTCCGTTACCGCCGCTCGGCGGCACGACCACCGTCAACGCGTCGCTGGAGCGCGCGTTCCGGTTCTTCACCGGCTCGCTCACCGCGTGGTGGCCGGCCGAGTACCACATCGGCGCCGCCGACATGGCGGAGGTCGTGATGGAGCCGCGCGTCGGCGGGCGGTGGTTCGAGCGCGGCGTCGACGGCAGCGAATGCGACTGGGGCCGGGTGCTCGCCTGGGACCCGCCGAACCGCGTCGTTGTCACCTGGCAGATCAACGGCCAGTGGCAGTTCGACCCGGACCCGGCGCATGCCAGCGAGGTCGACGTGCGGTTCACCGCCGACGGCCCGGACCGCACCACGGTGGACATCACGCACCAGTACGTCGAGCGGCTCGTCGGTGCGCAGGCCGTGTACGACGCGTTCCTCCAGGGCGGCAGTTGGACCGCCATGCTGGAGCGCTTCGCGAAGGGCCTGGCCGACGCCGAGTAGGGAACCGCGCGGAGATCTTGGAGTCCCGTGGCACCTATGACGACCAACGACCACGAGACTCCAAGATCTCGAATGTGCTCCGCGAGCGATCTTCGATGGCATCCGAGAGTCCTCAGCTTCCCGACGCCGCGAGCGATGGGAAGTTCGGCGAAAGGACATGAGCATGCCGGAACAGCCGCTTGTCCTGGTTGTCGACGACGAGGTGACCACGCTCGAGACGCTGGCCTACCAGATCGGCCGGGACTTCCGGGTGATGACCGCGGAGAACGGGATCGCCGCGCTCGCCGTGCTGGACGCGCACGGTCCGTTCGCGGCGGTGGTCAGCGACCAGAAGATGCCGGGCATGGACGGCCTGGAGCTACTGGAGAAGGTCCGGGAGAAGCACCCCGACACGGTCCGCGTGCTGCACACCGCGCAGACCGAACTCTCCGTCGCGGTCTCGGCCATCAACGAGGGCAAGGTCTTCAGCTTCCTCTGCAAGCCCTGTCCCACCGACGACATGCGACGCACGGTTCGCGAGGCGGTGGAGCAGTACCACACGGTGCTGGCGGAGCGGGAGATGCTCGAGCGGACCCTGCAAACCAGTCTGCACGCGCTGTTCAGCTGGATGGAGATGGTGAATCCGCGGGCGTTCGCGCGCGCCGAGCGCATCCGCGACCTGTCTCAGGTGCTGTGCCGGGAACTCGACCTGCCGTACACCTGGCACATCGAGGTGGCGGCGATGGCGTCGCAACTCGGAGCGGTCACCCTGCCCCCGACGGTCATGGAGCGGCTCAACCGCGGACTCCCGCTACCCGACGACGAGCAGAAGATGACCAACGCGCTGCCCGAGGTGGCGGCCCGCCTGCTGCACGGCATCCCGAAGCTGGACGAGGTCGTCGACATCATGAGTGCGCTGCGCGCCACCGACCCACGCCGGCCGGACCTGCCCGAGGAGGTGCCGGCCGCGCCGCCCACGCCTGCGGTGAGCGTGCTGCGGGCAGCGATCGAGTACCAGGCGCTGGTGGGGCGCGGCGTCACCGTCGAGGGCGCGCTGGCGATCCTCGAACGCAGCCCCGACCAGGATCCGGCGGTGCTCGAGGCGCTGAGCCGGATCCTCGGCGGGGCGCTGGGATCCGAGAACGTGCGGGCGGTGCGGGTGAACGAACTCGAGGTCGGCATGCGGATCGCGGAGGACGTCATCTCGGTGAACGGGGTGACGCTCGTGGGCCGGGGTGTCCGCGTCAGCGCGACGCTGCTGGAGCGGCTCATCGAGGTGAAACGCAACGCGCAGGTGGCCGAGCCGATCCTGATCGACGTGTCCACGGAGGAGACGGCCGATGTCTGATGACACGATCCGCGCGAGGATCCGCGACCTCGTCGGCGACGGGGGAGCGGGCGCAGCGGAGCTCGTGGGCCGGATCGTGGCGTCGTTCCTGAACCGCGCGCCGGACCTGATCGACAAGTTCGCCACGGCCGCCGCTGCCGGCGACGCGGCCGACGCGGCGCACTGGGCGCACGCGCTGGCCGGTGCGGCCGGAAACGTCGGTGCCATCAGACTCGCGCGGCTCGCCGCGTCGGCTGAGCGGGACGCGCTGGCCGGGGGTCTCGCGCATGGCCGCGGCGCGCTGGACGCCGCGTTCGCGGAGGTCCGCGCCGACCTGACGGCGGTCATGCACGACCTCGCGGCGGCCACGCCCCGCTGACGCCCGCCACGTCGGACCAGCTCATCTGGACGATCTTGGAGGCTCGTGGCCCCTCCGGGGTCGCAGCCTCCAAGATCGCACGCGGGCGGTAACGCGGGCGTCAGGCGAAGGTCTGGCGGATTTCGCCGACGCCGTCGAGGCGGCTGACCAGCGTCTCGCCCGGCTGCAGGTAGCGCGGCGGCGTGCGCCGGTTGCCCACCCCCGCCGGCGTGCCGGTGAAGACGAGGTCCCCGGGGAGCAGCGTGCACACCTCGGACAGCCGCGCCACCAGGTCGTCGATCGGAAAGATCAGGTCCGCGGTGGTTCCGGTCTGCACCACCTGGCTGACGCCGTCCGCGCCGGTCAGCGTCGCCTGGAACGTGACGGCGGACGGGGCGGCGAACTCGTCCAGCGTCGCCACGACTGGCCCGCTCGGGCCGAACCCGGGGTGCGATTTGGCGAGCGAGAACTGCGGCGGCGTCCCGCGCATCTGCATCGCGCGCTCGGACAGATCCTGGCCGCAGGTGAGCCCGGCCACCGCGTCCCAGGCCCGCGGTCGCGGGATCCGGTGGCCGCCGCGACCGATGACCGCGACCACCTCGATCTCCCAGTCCACCTTCCCCGCCGGCAACCGAACCGTCGACTGTGGACCGGTGATGCACGTGGGGAACTTGGTGAACACGAGCGGCGCCTCCGGCGGGACGAACCCCGCCTCCGCCGCGTGCGGCGCATAGTTCAGAGCGATCGCGAACACCTGGCGCGGGTTGGGCACCGGCGGGCCGAGTTCGGCGTCGGTGACGGCGACACCCCCGGACCAGTCGGCCGTCGGCTCCCACGCGAGCAGGTCGTCCCAGCGCGCCAGCACGGCCACCGGGTCGGCCGGCAGGACGTCGTCGGACGCGATCGCGACGTCGAGCGCGCGGCCGTCACGGACGAGGACGAAGCGATCGTCGAGGGTGCCGAACTTCATCAGCCGACCGTAGACGAGTACAGATCGGTCGAGTACGGCGGCGAGTCGTGCGCGGCGCTCCACGGCACGACGTGGTTGCGCAGCACCCCGACGCCCTCGATCTCGGCCTCGATCCGGTCGCCCGGCCGCAGGTAGAAGTCGAACGGGTTCGGCTGCACGGCCGCGACGCCGGAGATGGTGCCGGTGGTGATGATGTCGCCGGCGCTGTAGCCCTGGGCCGAGTGGTACGCCACGAGATGCGGGATCGAGATCACCATCTGCGACGTGTTGCCCTCCTGCCGGACCCCTCCGTTGACGCGCAACCGCATCGCCAGCGCCTGCGGGTCGGGGATCTCGTCCTTGGTCACGATCCAGGGACCGATGGGACAGAAGGTGTCGATGCTCTTCGAGAACGAGAAGACGCCGGACTGCATCTCGCGGCGCTGGATGTCGCGCGCGGTGATGTCGTTGAAGACCAGGTACCCCGCGATGTAATCCGCCGCCTCATCGGGCGTGAAGAACTTGCCGCTGCGGCCGATGACGATGCCGAGTTCGAGTTCGTAGTCCAGTTCCCGGGTGAGGCCCTCCGGATAGACGATCGCGTCGTCCGGCCCGATGATCGCGTCGACGTTCTGGAAGAACACGATCCCCTTGTGCACCGGGTGCGACCAGTTCACCGCCTGCAGTTCGGTGTGGTGCTCGGTGAAGTTCCCGGCCGTGTGGAAGAACTTCTTCGGGACGATGGGAGCGCGCAACCGGACGTCGTCGAGCGTGAACCGCCGTCCGGTCCCGGGAACGTCGCCGCCGCGCTCGAAGTACTCGCGGGTCGACCCGCACGCCAGTTCCACGATCGTGTCGCCGTCGAGCCGGCCGGGCCGTTCGGCTGCCCCGTCGTGGAAGGTGACGAGCTTCATCGCTGGCCTCGCACTCTCGTATGATGAAAGTTGTTTACCGTGTATGGAAGCCTGCCGCGCACGTCGGCCGGATGTCAAGCGTCCGGCGCGGCGACGCGGAACACCCTCAGCTGCAGCGCCAGCGCGGCGTAGTAGCCGACGAGTGTGAGCAGCTCGAACAGCAGGGGCCGGCCGAGGACGTCCTCCGCGCGCCGGTACTCCGCGTCGTCGAGGTCGCCGCGCGCCACGAGCGCGTGCGTCGTCACGGCGACCGTCCGCTCGTGCTCCGTCGGCAGGTCGTCGAACCGGCCGGTGCGCAGGTCGGCCAGTTCCACGTCGGTCAGGCCGGCCTGCCTCGCGAGCGGCGCATGGGCGTACCACTCGAAGTCCGAGTCCCAGCCGGCCGCGACGACGAGGATCGCGATCTCGCGGGCGCGCCCGGGCAGCGTCGTCTCGTACCTGACCGCCGCGCCCAGTGCCTGTAGCGCGTGGCCCAGCCGTGGCTGCAGCAACAGCGCGTTGAACGGCCCCTCGAGCCCGCCGTGCTCGTCGACGAGCCGGAACAGCTGCCGGCCCTCGGCCCGCCGGCCGCCGGCGATGCTGTCGTAGACCGCGCGCTGCGCGTCGTCGAGGTCTTCAGGCAGCAGCTTCGGGAGCCGGCTCACGTTCCCGACGCCAGTTGGGAGATCTCCGCGCATGCCGCCAGCACCACCGGCTTGAGTTCACGGACGATCCGCTGCGACGACCAGTCCCGCGCCTGCACGGCCAGGTTCACGCCGGCGACGACCCGGCCGCCGGCGCCGGTGATGGGCCCGGCGACGGAGCGCAGCCCGTGCGCGAGCTCCTCGTCCTGCATCGCCCAACCCTGCTCGCGGATCTGCGCGAGTTCCTGGCCCAGCTCGTCGAGTGAGACCTTGGCGTTCGGGCCGTGCTGTTCCGGGAAGGACGCCTCGGTGATGCGCGCGTGCAGGTCGGCCTCGTCCAGGTACGCGAGCAGCAGCTTGCCGATCGAGGTGTGCACCGCGGGCAGCGTGGAGCCGACCTGGATGTTCGCGGTGACGAGGTCGGAGTTGCGCAGCCGCACGAGGTACAGCACCCGGTCGCCGGTGAGTACCGCGAGGTTGACGGTCTCACCGGTGGTCTGGCCGAGCCGCTGCAGCTTCGGGGTGGCCAGCGCCACCAGGTCGAGGCTGCGCAGCGCCGCCGTGCCCAGGGTCAGTGTGCGCACGCCGGGCCGGTACTCGCCGCCGGGCAGGTGGTCGAGGTAGCCCTCGGCGGTCAGCGTCATGACCACGCGGTAGACCGTCGGCATCGGCAGGCCGGTCGACGCCGCCAGGTCGCTGACCCGCCAGGTGGGGCGCTGCTCGTCGAACAGGCTGAGCAGGCGCAGGCCCTTGGCGAGCGCCTCGACGCGGTATTCCGGCTTCTCGCCGGCGCCGGCCCCACCAGCCCCGCCGGCCCGGTCGGCCCCGCCGGCCGGCGGGGCCGCCGCTGGGGCCGGGGCGCTCGCCCCGGCGCTCTGTCGACGCGCCATGGATCACCTTCTCGACGACTCGAACCGGCTTTCTCGGGTCGGCGCCCAGCCTAGAGGCACCGGAGCGCCGAACCTGGACACGTCCCAGACGGCTGCACTAACGTGTTCGCTATTGGATAGTCGCTTTCATCGTACGAGAATGCAAGAGGTGGACATGCGGGACTGGCTTGCGCTCACCGGCCGGCCGGCGCTGGTCGCCGGGGCGGGGGGCCTCGGCGGCGCCGGTGCCGTGAGTCTCGCGGCCCAGGGCGCGTCGGTGGTGGTCGTCGACATCGACGAGAGCAGGCTGTGCGCCGTGGCGCGGGCCGCCAAGGAGGCCGGCGGCAGCGTGCAGACGATCGTCAGCGACCTGCGTTCGGCGCAGCAATGCCGGGCGACGGTGGCCGAGGCGGCCCGGCTGATCGGCGTCCCACAGGTCTTCCTGCATGCGATCGGGCGCAACGTGCGCCGCCCGGTGCTCGACCTCGGCGACGACGACTGGGACTCGCTCGTCGAGCTCAACCTCTCGACCGCGTACTGGCTCGGCCAGGCGGTCGGCCGGCTGATGGTCGACGCGGGCTACGGCCGGATGGTGTTCGTGTCCTCGGTGTCCGGTCTGCTCGCCCACGCCGACCACGCGCCGTACGCAGCGACGAAGGGCGGCCTCAACCAGCTCGTGCGCGTGATGGCGCGGGAGTGGGCGGCGCGCGGCTACCCGGCCGATCCCGGACGGCTGAACGCGCTCGAGCACATCGTCGT
>Ga0105245_10006450_pt1 | contig 10328 bp, 12 predicted proteins | sample KBSM54metaG_FD_81523 | JGI IMG/M metagenome (GOLD analysis project Ga0105245, IMG submission 81523) | Miscanthus rhizosphere microbial communities from Kellogg Biological Station, Michigan, USA - KBS M5-4 metaG | ecosystem: Host-associated > Plants > Roots > Rhizosphere > Soil | place... | reverse complement strand
TACTCGGCCGGGCGCAGCAGGATCTGCTGCAGGAAGGCATCGGCGATCGAATCCTTGACGATGATCTCCTTCCCGCTCTTCGGGTTCTTGAACTTCATCCACGGGCCGCCGTCGATCAGTTCGGCGCCGAACTCCTTGGCGGCAAGCGCGTAGCCCCAGTCGCGGAAGCCACCCTCGGTGAACTTCATGATGTTGCCCTTGTGCACCAGCGTGACCGAAGGCTTGTCGTTGTCGATCGCGTACTGGATGGCCTTGCGCACCAGGCGCTCGGTGCCCTCGCTCGACACCGGCTTGATGCCGATGCCCGACGTGTTCGGGAAGCGGATCTTCTTGACGCCCATCTCCTTCTGCAGGAACTCGATGAGCTTCTTCGCCTTGTCGCTGCCCGACTCGAATTCGATGCCGGCGTAGATGTCCTCGGAGTTCTCGCGGAAGATCACCATGTTGGTCTTCTGCGGCTCCTTCACCGGCGACGGTACGCCGGCGAAGTACTGGATCGGGCGCAGGCAGACGTACAGATCGAGTTCCTGGCGCAGCGCGACGTTCAGCGAGCGGATGCCGCCGCCGACCGGCGTGGTCAGCGGGCCCTTGATCGAGACCACGTATTCCTTGACCGCCTGCAGCGTCTCCGGCGGCAGCCAGACGTCAGGCCCGTAGACCTTGGTCGATTTCTCGCCGGCGTAGACCTCCATCCACTGGATCTTCTTCTTGCCGCCGTAGGCCTTGGCCACCGCGGCATCCACCACCTTGATCATCACCGGCGTGATGTCCAGGCCGGTGCCGTCGCCCTCGATGAACGGGATGATGGGCTGGTCGGGCACGTTGAGCGAGAAGTCCGCATTGACGGTGATCTTCTGCCCGGCTTCGGGGACCTTGATGTGCTGGTACATGGATGGGACTCCGCGCTGAGGAAATGTGCTGAGATGCTGGGGGACGAGCGAGCGAATTTTTGATTCTATGTCAGCGGTTTTGTCGGCTGCGTGGCGTGGTTCGGGCGTTGATAATCCGCCCGATCGCATCATCATCAATCTCAGTCACACATGATTGCTACGCTGACCCGTGCCGCCGCCCTGCTGTCGATCGCGCTGACCCCGACGTTGGTGGCGGCGCAGAACGCGCCGCAACAACTCCCGTCGATCCGCATCAGCACCGGGATGCACGCGATCCAGGTGATGGTCGCGCAGACCCCCGAGCAGCAGGCGACCGGGCTGATGTTCCGCAAGACCATGGGCACCAACGAAGGGATGCTGTTCGTGTTCGACGAGCCGCGCCAGCAGTGCTTCTGGATGAAGAACACGCTGCTGCCGCTGTCGGTCGCGTTCATCGGCGACGACGGCAGCGTCGTCAACATCGACGACATGAAGCCGCAGACCGAAGACAGCCACTGCTCCGCGAAGCCGGTGCGCTTCGTGCTGGAGATGAACGTCGGCTGGTTCGACAAGCGCGGGGTCAAGCCGGGCAGCCGATTTCAGGGCGATCCGTTCAGCAAGTAGGCCAAGCAAACGCACCAGGCAAACGGGACTAAGAGTAGGGGTCGGCATCGCCGACCCCGTCCGCGTTACTTGCCGAGTTCGCTATCCGAAGTTCCTTTCGGCGAACGACCAGTTCACAAGTGAATTCAGGAAGGTCTCGACGAACTTCGGCCGCAGGTTGCGGTAGTCGATGTAGTAGGCGTGCTCCCACACGTCGATCGTCAGCAGCGCCTTGTCGGCGGTCGTGAGCGGCGTACCGGCGGCGCCCATGTTGACGATGTCGACGCTGCCGTCGCCCTTCTTCACGAGCCAGGTCCAGCCCGAGCCGAAGTTGCCGACCGCGCTCTTCTGGAACGCTTCCTTGAACGCGGCGTAGCTGCCCCACTTCGCGTTGATCGCCGCAGCCAGTGCGCCCTTCGGTTCGCCGCCGCCGGCAGGCTTCAGGCAATTCCAGAAGAAGGTGTGGTTCCAGACTTGCGCCGCATTGTTGTAGACGCCGCCGCTCGCCTTCTTGATGATGGACTCGAGGTCCATGCTCTCGAACTCGGTGCCCTTTTGCAGGTTGTTCAGGTTCACGACATAAGCATTGTGGTGCTTGTCATGGTGATACTCCAGGGTCTCCTTGCTCATGTGCGGAGCCAGAGCGTCGTGTGCGAATGGCAATGGGGGCAATGCGTGTTCCATGAGAGCCTCTTCGGGTTGGTTGCAGGATCAATCCATTGTAGGCAGCTTGCGTGTAGGCCGGGACCGCGTCACGCGCATCTCCGCCGTCCCGTCATGCAAGGTCGCGGTCACATCGAGTTCGGGCCTCAGTTGCTCGATCGACATCAGCGGACGACCGGTCTCGTCGGCGAGCCAGGCGTAGCCGCGCGCCAGCACCTGGTTCGGATCGAGCGCCCGCAATCGCGCGTCGAGCGCGGCGATTCTCTGGCGCTGCGCCGCCAGGTGCAACGCGGCGCGATGCTGCAGCAGCGCCTGGGCGCGAGACGCGCGCGCGCGTTGCTCCGCAATCTCGCGTGGCGCATGCGTCGCGAGTCGATACCCCAGCGCCTGCAGTCGCTCTGTCTGCGCACGCACGCCCTGCCCCGGCCGCGCCAGCCGCACGGCGGCGCGATCGAGGCGCTGCGCATGCCGATCGATCGCGTCGAGCACGCGTCTGTGCATCAGGGTCGCGCGCGCCTGCAGCAACTGCAGGCACGACTCGCGAGTCGGCGCGACGAGTTCGGCCGCGGCCGTCGGCGTCGGTGCGCGCAGGTCCGCGGCGAAGTCGGCGAGTGTCACATCGGTCTCGTGCCCGACGCCCACCACGACCGGCACGCGCGACGCGCGTATCGCGCGCACGACGCGCTCGTCGTTGAACGCCCACAGGTCTTCGAGCGAACCGCCGCCACGACAGACGATCAGCACATCGATCTCGTCGCGCAGTGACGCGCGTTCGATCGCGGCGACGAGCTGCGGTGGCGCCTCCGTGCCTTGCACCGGGCTCGGGATCACGATCGCGCGCACATGTGGTGCACGCCGAGCCAGTGCGCTCAGCACATCGTGCAAGGCCGCCGCACCGAGTGACGTCACGATGCCGAGCGTGGACGGATAGGCGGGCAGCTCGCGCTTGAGGGCGGCATCGAACAGCCCTTCTGCGTCGAGCTTCGCCTTCAAGCGCAGGAACTGCTCGTACAGCGCGCCGTCACCCGCACGCTGCATCGCTTCGGCGATGAACTGCAGCTCGCCGCGCGGCTCGTACACGCCCACGCGCCCGCGCACTTCCACCAGTTGCCCGTCCATCGGCATGAACGGCAAGAGACTGACGCTGCGGCGAAACATCGCACAGCGCATCAACGCGCCGCCGCCATCGGCATCGGCGAGGTTGAAATAGCAGTGCCCGCTGGCAGCGCGCGAGAAGCCAGAGATTTCGCCGCGCACGGTGCAGGCGCCGAGGCCGCGGCCGACGAGCTCGGCGACCTCGTGCACGAGTGCGGCAACGCTCCAGACGTTGCGCCGGGATGCCCCGCCGCCACCCTCAATCACCAGCAAACCCAATGCCGGCGCGGTCCCGGAACTCCACAGGCGCGCCAGTACTGGGCTGGCAGCCCATGGCCCCTGTCACAGGCCCGTCACAAACGTGCAACTCGTTGATTTTCAATGATTTTCGCCTGCCTAAAGATTAAGCAATCTATTCCGAACCGCGTCGAATCAAGGCCTTGCGGCGCGTCGCCCAGGGTTGCCCACAAAGTTATCCACATCAGCGGTGGAGTAGCGGGACGCGGTCACCGCATGCCTCGCAGCGATGTCGCAACACAGGCCGGCGCAGCGCTCGCGCGACGAAGGTTGGGGCCATAATGCGCGACCTGAAAATCCCCCGTTTCAACCGCACCGCGAGCCGTCGAAAGGCCCCGATTGTTTTCGATCATACAAGCCGCTGGCTGGCCGATCTGGCCTCTGCTCCTGTGCTCTGTCGTCGCACTCGCCCTCGTGCTAGAACGCTTCACCAGCCTGCGTCGCGCGCGCGTTGCGCCGTTTCGCCTGCTCGATGAAGTGATCTCGGTGACGCGGGCCAGCCTGCCGCCGGCCGACGTCGTCAACAAGCTCGCCGACAACTCGGTGCTCGGCATGGTGCTGGCCACCGGGCTGCGCTCCGTGATCGCCGAGCCGCGCACGAGCGAGCCCGCGTTGCGCGGGGTGTTCGAGTCCGCGGGCCGCGTGGCGGTGCATCGCATGGAGCGCTATCTGAACACGCTCGGTACGATAGCCTCGGCCGCGCCGCTCCTCGGGCTGATGGGCACGGTGATCGGCATGATCGAGATCTTCGGGTCGCAGGCTCCCACCGGCAGCAACCCGACCATGCTCGCGCACGGGATCTCGGTGGCGCTGTACAACACCGCGCTCGGCCTGATGATCGCGATCCCGTCGTTGATGTTCTACCGCTACTTCCGCGGCCTGGTGGACATGTACACGCTCGACATGGAGCAAGCCGCCGACCGCCTCGTGCCCCACCTGATGCGCTTCGTCGTCGAGCGCCGCCATCCGCATTGATGCCATGGCGATGAACTTTCGCAAACCTCGCCCCGAGGAACCGGAGATCAACCTGATCCCGTTCATCGACGTGCTGCTCGTCGTGCTGATCTTCCTGATGCTCTCGACGACCTACTCCAAGTTCACGGAGCTGCAGATCACGCTGCCGGTGGCGGACGCGGAGAAGTCGCGCGATCGCCCGCACGAGATCATCGTCTCGGTCGCGGCGGACGGCCGCTACACCGTCAACCGCAAGCCGGTCGAAGGCCGCAGCGTGGAGCTGCTCGCGGCCGAGCTCGCCGCCGCGGCGGGCGGCTCGAGCGAGATGGTCGTGATCGTCTCGGCCGACGCCACCGCAGCACACCAGAGCGTCATCAACGTGATGGACGCGGCGCGGCGCGCGAACTTGCCGCGCCTGACTTTCGCGACGCAGACCTCGGGCGGCGGCTGACACGTGCCGTCGTGGTGGCTCACGCGCGGAGTGCTCGCGCGGCTCCTGCTGCCACTTGCCTGGTTCTTCGGTGCGCTGACGGCCACGCGGCGTGCGCTCTATCGAACCGGGCTGCTGCGCACCCGTCGGGTCGATGTGCCCGTGGTCGTCGTCGGGAACCTGATCGCCGGCGGCGCGGGCAAGACGCCGGTCGTGCTCGCGCTCGTCGAGCTGTTGCGCAGCCGCGGCTACACGCCGGGGATCGTGTCGCGCGGCCATGGCGGCGCAGTCGATGGCGTGTTGCTGCTGCAGGCGTCGACGCCGGCGCGGCTGGCGGGGGACGAGCCCACGCTGCTGTACTTGCGCTCGCGCGCGCCGGTCGCCGTCGGGCGCGATCGCGTTGCGGCCGCGCGCGCACTGCTCGGTGCGCATCCCGACGTCGATGTCCTGGTCGCCGACGATGGCCTGCAGCACTGGCGTCTCGGCCGCGACGCACAAGTCCTGGTGTTCGACGAGCGCGGTGCAGGCAACGGCTGGCTGCTGCCCGCGGGGCCGTTGCGCGAGTCCATCCCGGACCGCGTACCGCCGCGTACGCTGGTCGTCTACAACGCCGGCGCGCCGACCACGCCGCTGCCGGGCGGCATCGGAACGCGACGTCTGCAGGGCCTGGTCGCGCTCGCCGATTGGCGGCACGGCGCGAAGGCCTCCGCCGAGGCGCTCGACACCTTGCGTGGCCGACCCGCCGTCGCTGCGGCCGGTGTCGCACGGCCCGAGCGATTCTTCTCGATGCTGCGCGAGCGCGGCCTGGCGATCTCGCCCCTGCCGCTGCCCGATCACTACCCGTACGCGACGCTGCCGTGGCCGGCGGACACGCCTGACGTGGTCGTCACGGAAAAGGACGCGATCAAGCTCGACGCTGCAGCGGTCGGGCGCACGCGCATCTGGGTCGCCCCGCTAGACTTCAGCTTCGATGCCGACTTCGCGCCGGCGCTCCTTGCGTTGCTGCCCTTGCCACGACCGCGCTGACGCTCAATTGAGACTGCCTGCCATGGAAACTCGCCTGCTCGAACTGCTCGTCTGCCCGATCTGCAAGGGCCCGCTGGAACACCTGCGGCCGCCGCAGCAGGCACAAGTGGAACTCGTGTGCCGCGCGGACGGTCTGGCGTTCCCGGTGCGCGACGGCATCCCGGTGATGCTCGAAGGCCAGGCGCGCTCGCTGGATGCGCAGGCGCCCACGGCCGCGGAATGAACGACTACACGGTCCTCGTGCCGGCGCGCATGGCGTCGAGCCGGCTGCCGAACAAGCCGATGGCCGACATCAACGGCCTGCCGATGATCGTGCGCGTTGCGCAGCGCGCGGCGCTGTCGAGCGCGAAACGTGTCGTCGTCGCGGCCGACCACGCCGACATCATCGAGGCCTGTCGAGCACACGGCATCGACGCGCTGTTGACCCGCACCGACCACCCGACCGGCAGCGATCGATTGGCCGAGGCCTGCACGCTGCTCGGGCTCGACGGCACCGACATCGTGGTCAACGTACAAGGCGACGAGCCGCTGATCGACGCCGAGCTGATCGATGCCTGCGCGCTCTCGCTGACGCAGCATCCCGAGTGCGTGATGAGCACGGCCGCACACGCGATCGACACGCTCGAGGACCTCGACAACACCAACGTCGTGAAGGTCGTGCTCGATGCGCAGGGCCGCGCGCTGTACTTCTCGCGCGCGCCGATTCCGTGGTGGCGAGACGCGCGCGCATCGGGCGCGTATCCGCTGTCATCGGCTGCACCGCCGCTGCGTCACATGGGCCTTTACGCGTACCACGCCGGATTCCTCCGCAGCTTCCCCTCGCTGCCGATCAGCCCGATCGAGACGATCGAGGCCCTGGAACAGTTGCGCGTGCTCTGGCACGGCCATCGCATCGCAGTGCACATCAGCTCGTCGCGACCCGGCCCGGGGGTCGATACACCGCAGGATCTGGAGCGCGTTCGCGCGCTGATCCGGGCGTAAGTCTCACGACGAGGGCGCATGTTATTCTCATCGTGATTCGCGCACCACGAGTCCGTGGTGACGCCACAAAAACCACCAGCACCGAGGCAATCCGATGAGACTGATCCTGCTTGGACCGCCGGGCGCGGGCAAGGGAACGCAAGCGGCGTTCATCTGCAAGCAATACACGATCCCGCAGATCTCCACCGGCGACATGCTGCGCGCCGCCGTCAAGGCCGGTACACCGCTCGGCCTGGAGGCCAAGAAGGTGATGGATTCGGGCGCGCTCGTCAGCGACGCCATCATCATCGGGCTCGTGAAGGAGCGCATCGCCCAGCCCGATTGCGCGAACGGCTTCTTGTTCGACGGCTTTCCGCGCACGATCCCGCAGGCCGATGCGATGAAGCAGGCCGGCGTCAAGCTCGACCTCGTGCTCGAGATCGACGTGCCCGACGAATCGATCATCGAACGCATGAGCGGCCGGCGGGTGCATGTCGCCTCGGGGCGCACGTACCACGTCAAGTTCAACCCGCCGAAGGTGGCCGGCAAGGACGACGTCACCGGCGAAGACCTGATCCAGCGTGCCGACGACGAGGAAGCGACTGTCCGCAACCGGCTGCAGGTCTACAAGAACCAGACCCAACCGCTCGTCGCCTACTACTCGAGCTGGGCCGCCACCGGTGCCCCCGAGGCACCGCGCTATCGCAAGATCAGCGGCCTGGGCAGCGTCGACGACATCACCGCGCGCGCACTGGAGGCGCTGAAGCCATGAACATCGAAGGCAAGGTCTTTGTCGTCACCGGCGGTGCTTCCGGTTTGGGCGAAGGCACCGCGCGCATGCTCGCCAAGAACGGCGGCAAGGTCGTGATTGCGGATCTGCAGGTCGACAAGGGCGAGGCGCTGGCCAAGGAGCTCGGCGGCGCCGCGATTGCAGCATTCGTCAAGTGCGACGTGAGCCAGGAAACCGATGGCCAGGCCGCGGTCGCGCAAGCGGTGAAGATGGGCAAGCTGATGGGGCTGGTCAACTGCGCCGGCATCGCGCCCGCGGCGAAGACCGTCGGCAAGGACGGCGCGCACGCGCTGCAGCTGTTTGCAAAGGTCGTGACGGTCAATCTCGTCGGCAGCTTCAACATGATCCGCCTCGCGGCCGAGGCGATGAGCAAGAACGAACCTGAGTCGACCGGCGAGCGCGGCGTGCTGATCTCCACCGCGAGCGTGGCGGCCTACGACGGCCAGATCGGCCAGGCTGCGTATTCCGCCTCCAAGGGCGGCGTGGTCGGCATGACGCTGCCGATCGCGCGCGATCTGGCGCGCAATGGCATCCGCAACATGACGATCGCGCCCGGCATCTTCGGCACGCCGATGCTGTTCTCGATGCCCCAGGAAGTGCAGGATGCGCTCGCCGCCGGCGTGCCCTTCCCGAGCCGCCTGGGCACGCCCGAGGACTACGCCAAGCTCGTGCACCAGATCGTCACGAACGACATGCTCAACGGCGAGGTCATCCGCCTCGACGGCGCAATCCGCCTCGCGCCCAAGTAGACACCGGCGGGCCGAGGCCGGGCCGCTCCCAAGCAGGCCCGCATCCCAAGGGCCACGAAGGGGCCCCTCGTGGCCCCTGGGGATCGCTCGCCGTACTCGGCGAGCGAGGGGCCGTCATTTCGCGCGGCGTGCGTAGAGCGACCAGAGTCGCGCCAAGTCAGCCGTGCCGTCGTTCCCGCTGACGGTCTTCAGCGTTGCTTGGGCCTTCGCGTTGTCGCCCGCCATCAGCTGCGCGATCGCCAGATGCAGCTTCGCGTCTTCGGGGCGCTTCAGGCCGCCCTTTGCGATGCCCTGCTGCATCAGCTGCACGCCCTTGGCCTTGTCACCTTCGTAGACCTTGTTGAAGCCGATCGTGACGAGCTCGTTGCCGTCCTTGGCCGCGAGCGCACTCTTCTCGTCTTCGGCCGCGGTCTTCTTCGCCTCGTCGACACGCTTGGCGATCAGGTCCCGCAGCCGCTTGCTGCGCTCGGCCTCGGGGCCGGTGCCGAGCGCACCCGCCGCGAAGCCCTTGTCGACGACCTGCTTGGCCTCGGCGCCCGAGCCGGCCTGCAACGCCAGCTGTGCCATTTCGGAGTAGTCGGCACCCGCGGTCATGCTGCCGGTCGCAAGCGACAGGCGGTACGTGTCGAGCACGAGGCGATCGGAGAAGCCCGGCTTGCGTTGCATCCGGTTCAGCAGCGTGACCCAGTATTCCTTCTTCGGGTAGTACATCACCAGCCGCTCGAGCGCGAAGGTCTCGGCGCCCACGTCCTTCTGCTTGACCGCTGCGTTCATCAGCATGTTGATGCGATCTTCGGCAGGCGTCGCACCGCTGCGCTCGGCCGCCTGGATGTCGGCCATCAACTCCTTGGACACGCCGGCCAGATCGCCCGACAGGTACTGCGCCTGGGTCAGCAGCGTGCGGTTGGCGGCGTTCGTGCCGCCCTCGCGGAAATAGCGCTGGTACCACTGCTGTGCCTTGGCGTACTCCTTAGCGCGGTAGTAGGTGCCGGCGATCGATTCGATCATGCGCAGCTTGTCCGGGCCGCCGACATTCGGCGCAACGGTCTCGAACGATTTCGCCGCGGTATCGGCGTCGCCCGCGCCGGAGGCGGCGGCCAGGCGCATGCGCTCGACCATCAGGTTCTCGGCCGCGGTCTTGCCGCTGACGCCGTCGGCCTCGCGCACCTTGGCCAGCGCCTCGCGGTACTTGCCGCCCTTGATCAAGTCCTGCGCGGCCTGCAGCGGCTTGCCGACTTCGGGCCGCAACCCGCCCTGCCCGTGCGCGGCGACGATCGCCAGTGCCGCCGTGGCGGCGGCTGCGACGACGCGCAGGCGGTGGATGTGTCTCTTCATACGCCTCACTTCACGAACTGCTCGTTGCCCACCATGCCGAGCTTGGTGATGCCCAGCCGCTGCGACTCGGCCAGCACCTCGGCCACGTACTTGTACTCGACGAGCTTGTTCGGCCGCACGTGCACTTCCGGCTGATCCGGCTGCGCTGCCGCGTCGCGCAGCTTGGCCTGGAGTTCAGGCCGGCTGGCCAGGGTCTCGCCGTTCCACAGGATCGTGCCGTCGAAGTCGACGTCGATCGTCACCACCACCGGCTCCTTCAACGGCGGCGGCGGGTTACCCGCAGGCATGTTCAGGTTCACCGCGTGCAGCTGGATCGGGATCGTGATGATCAGCATGATGATCAGCACCAGCATCACGTCGATGAGCGGCGTGGTGTTGATGTCCATCAGCGGTTCGGGCTCGCCCGAGCTGTTGCCCGAGCCTACGTTCATCGCCATGGCGTCATCCTTTCGGCGGCGGTTCGGTCACGAAGCTGATCTTCAGGATCGACGCGCGCTGGCACGCGAACACGACCCGGCCGATCGACTCGTAGCGCGTCTTCTCGTCGCCTCTGATGT
>Ga0105245_10006449_pt1 | contig 10329 bp, 28 predicted proteins | sample KBSM54metaG_FD_81523 | JGI IMG/M metagenome (GOLD analysis project Ga0105245, IMG submission 81523) | Miscanthus rhizosphere microbial communities from Kellogg Biological Station, Michigan, USA - KBS M5-4 metaG | ecosystem: Host-associated > Plants > Roots > Rhizosphere > Soil | place... | reverse complement strand
GGACTGACGAGCCGCATGATTTGATCACCGAGTTGGCCGATCAGGCTACCCCAATCTATACGTACGACATCCTGGCGTTTGCGCAGGAGAATCTGTGGCTCGCCACGGAAGAGCCTGAGATCGGTTCGGACGGCACGGCTATCGGCATCATCAGCGCCAACATTTACGAGCACATTTCCCAGGAGCTTTGGAATCACTATGATGAGCTTGTGAAGGAGCGTGAGCTAGAGAATGAGCTTTACTGATTGGCTTGACCTGCTGGTGTTCTTCTTCAAGCTTGGGCTGGTGTTCGTTGGCCTTACGGTCATCGTGTTCGCCATCGCCGCAGTGCAAATCCTATTCTTCGAGGACGTGGAATGACTTACGTAGAGATGGTTGAAGACAAGCATGGCGATTTGGTAGACATTCGCTATTACTGTTCGCCCTTCTGCTTCGAAGCAGAGACGGGCCGAGACGCCTACGGGTCAGCATGGCCTGGAGGGGTGGAGACCGACTATAGTGTCTATTGTGAGCGGTGTGGGTCTCTGATGTGGAGCGGACTGGAGGATGATGATGATCTCTGAGAAGATCCTGCTGGACGTTGACGGTGTTGAATACGAAGGCAAGCTGGCCAAGGTGGACAGCACCAGCTTGGGCTACGAGGGCCATGGCATCCCAACTGCATTCCTGAATTGCTCAGGTGACGGTTGGGGCCAGGGCGCTGGTGGATACCATCTCGGTGCCGCAGGCATGAGCGCATTCGTTATGGGCGTGCTAGACTGTCTGAAGCTGGACACCTGGGAAAAGGTCGCAGGGCAGCAGGTGATGTTGCTGTACAAGCCCGGAGCTAGCTATCCGGTGGAGGGCATCAAGCCTGCTGTCGGTGGCAAGCCATTTCTATTCAAGCCTGCAATGGAGGCAGTCAATGTCGCGTAATACAATCAGTTTCACGGAGGATCAGCGAGGTGCGGTGGTGTATGCCATTCGCTCCCAGATCGAGCGCCTGGAGGATGTGATCCTTCAGCACAATAACGTGCCTACGATCAATTACCTGCTGGGCGATGAAGTCGTGCGCCTGAAGGAGGCGCTTGGTAAGTTCGGTATGTCGCTGGAGGATTTCGATGCGTAGAAACGTGATCGCATTTCTGTTGGGCGTCAGCCTTGGTGTCTTCGTAAGCAACATCAATCCGTTGTGGAAATACCAGTTTCGTGAGACGCCCAAGTCTGTGCCCGAGCAGTGGGTCGAAGAGGCCAGGGTGCGTGGGTGGCTGTAATCAAGGAAACAACTGGCTTGTCGTTCGACGACGTGCTGATCGTGCCTCGCCATTCCAAGCTTACGTCGCGCAAGGACGCAGACTTGAGCACGGTGCTGGCATGTGGTACTCGTGAGATTAGTTCAGACTATGGGTATTACACGCGGCCCAAAGAGAATCCGCTTAAGCTGGACATTCCTATTGTGTCCGCCAATATGCCTTCGGTTACTGAGGGTAAAATGGCTCGCGCCATCCGAAGCATGGGGGGATTTGGGTTTCTTCATCGGTTCAATACGATTGAGGGAAACGTGGAATTGTTTCAGAAGGCCGGTGGAGCGGCAGGTATTGCTTTCGGCCATCCACCTAATAACGCTGTCGGAGTGAGCCTTGGACTAAAGATGGGTCTGGAGCGATATCGTGCGCTTTATGAAGCTGGCGCTCGTACGTTCTTAGTTGATGTTGCTCACGCTGATAGCGAAGCAGTGACTAAGTTCGTGCGCGAGCTTATCCGCGAAGATCGCGAGCTATCGTACATCATCGTAGGTAACGTGGCCACAAAGGAGGGAGTGCGCGAGCTAGAGAGCTTAGGCGTCGATGCAATCAAGGTTGGTATTGGCCCTGGCGCTGCTTGTACGACTCGCGAGGTGACCGGTGCAGGTCGAGCACAACTTACCGCCATCATGGAGTGCGCTGCTGTCGCGAACGTGCCGCTGATCGCTGACGGTGGTATTCGTAACTCTGGGGATATCGTCAAGGCCCTTGCAGCAGGAGCCTCTACAGTGATGCTAGGACGCCTTCTCGCGGGCTGCGACGAGTCACCGGTACCTGGGTCTTACTGGGGCAATGCGAGCGCTAGGATGAACGGACATCGCGCCCCTGAGGGTACCGAGGGCAACGTAGCTAGAACGGGATCGTTGGAAGATACTTTGAAGCCTCTGCTGTGGGGCCTTAGGTCAGGCATTAGCTACGCTGGTGCGACCAGCGTCAGAGACTTAGCTGCCGCTGCTGTATTCGAGCGAACCGCTGCCGGGGTGGCAGCAGAGAGTGGAGTGAGGATATGAGCTATTTTAATGAAGAGTGGTTTGTTAGAGTAGGCAGTCTGATTCTGTTTGCTGGCGCTGGCATCGTCCTGGCGCATAGCCACCCTAAGTCTGTTTCCGTGGGTGCGGGGTGGACTGACATCTTCGCAGGTTCCATTATGATCGTAATTGGTGTCTGCTTGGCCATCGGACAAGAGATGGAGCGCAATGATCGCCGTTCTCGATAAAGGATTCGTGCGCCGGGTGTCTCACATGGGCAGCGACAAGACCAACGTACAGGCAGCCAAGGTCAGCTTCGCTAAGTCCGAGGAAGAGCTAACCAATGAGACTATCGCGGGCATGATTCGATTCATGATGGACAACAAACATGGATCGGTGTTTGAGCATTGTGTCGCCACGTTCCATGTCAAGCTACCATTGTTCGTTGTTCGTGAGTGGCATCGCCATCGTACACAGAGCTATAATGAATGGAGTGGTCGATATTCGAAGCTAGAAGCTGAGTTCTACATCCCCACCAATGTACGTACGCAGGTGGGCAAGCCAGGAGCATATACATTTGAACCGGCTCCTGGTTTTACGACGATGCTATCTCAGTCGCTGATTCAGCACAATGGCGAAGAGGCGTTTAGGTCATACGAGTCCATGCTGGAGATGGGTATCGCCAAGGAGCAGGCCCGGCTCGTGCTGCCGGTCAACCTGTATACTCAGATGTATGCGACGGCCAACCTGCGCAACTGGATGAAGTTTTTAGAGCTACGCACGTCCGAGCATGCTATGTACGAGATTCGTGAGTACGCCAATGCTGTCGAGCATATTCTAACGAATCTATTTCCTATAACCATGAGTAAGTTCATCGAGAATGGAAGGATTGCGCCTTGATGGATAACATCGCTGAAGCATTTGAGGTTGCCGAGCAGGCGACTAAGAAGTTTGAGAAGAAGCCTATTGAGCCGAGCAAGATTACTGACCGCCAGCTACGATACGCAATGGTGGTGGTCGGACACGAGGTGAAGCGCCACGATGCGCCCTATGGGTATGACCGAGGCGATTTGTTCCAGGCGGCAATGATCAAGATCGTCAGTGCGATCAATCGCAACCCTGACCTGAAGTATGGCTGGATGAAGAAGACCGCCAGGTGGGCATGCATCAGCGCTATCCGTCAGTACAGGTTCGACACAGACCGTGGAGATGGCTTCAGAAGCTCTGAGTGGCTTCCTGACGCCCATTCACCTCGTACCCTAGACTCTTACCCTAATGAGATCAACGGCGTCTTAGAACGGCTTACAGAGCGTCAGCAGCAGGCAGCGGTCTACCTTGCTATGGGGTACACCGAAAAGGAGATCGCTGAAAGCCTTGGGGTGCACCATTCCAACATCGGTCAGTACAAAGAGGGCATCCGTCGCAGGTTGCAAGATGAATCATAGACCTGGTATACTGTAGATATGAGTGAACTTACTGCTGAACTTACTGTACTTATGGGCATCCCTGCCTCAGGCAAGTCCACCATCGTAAGTGACATGCTATTAGGCGTAGACTACGAGGTTGTCAGTCCTGACCAGATTCGTCAGGAGCTTACTGGCAATCGTGGTGATCAGTCGCGCAATGATCGTGTGTTCCAGTTGGCGCATGGCCAGGTGCTGAATGCGCTGGGTGATGGTCTTGATGTATTGTTTGATGCGACCAATGTTACCGCCAGTGCACGCAACGCCCTACTGGAGATCGCTGGTCGCGTTTCGGCAAAGACGACTCTGATAATTCTGCGCACTCCTTTCGAGGTGTGCTTGGAGCGCAACGCTTATCGCACCAAGTACATAGTGCCCGAGTCTGTCATGTTTTTGATGCATGAGCGGTTTGTGCGCAGCCTCAGTGAGATCGGCTACGAGGATTGGAACACCATCATTAATGTCAAGGAGTGAGAGTGTTTCATCGACACAAGTATCAATGGGGTGAGCCATACCGAGTAAACATCACTCATCGTTCTCTTTGGGCACCGGAAGCCGAGCTTTTTCAAACAACAGCATATTATCAGATGGGTCGATGTAAATGCGGTCACGCTAAAGAAAGGAAGGTCAGCTAATGGATATGGACGAATTCATTGCGAGCGTGCAAACTGAGTTTGCTATTCAGAATGGCGACCGCGAAGAGTATGTGTTGTACACAGAGAAAGAGTACAACATGCTGTTCCTTGCGGCCGTCCTAGACGTACTCGATAATGCCGAAGAAGAGATTGACGAAGAAGAGCTTAGTAAGCGCGTGATGAAGGTGATCCGCTGGGCCGAGCGAGCTTCGGTTGATGCTTCAATGGTTGAGCTATACCTGAAGGGTTTGATCAGTGTTGTCAGCAGCGACAAGATGGAAGATCCGATGCCTGAGATTCGATTCAAGTCACGGGATGTGCCTATCGATCTTGAGTACATGGCTGATGATCTTAGTGACTTTAGGGACGAGCAGGATCAGTGAAAATCGGTCTGACATCAGACTTGCATGGTGTGCTGCCTAAGGTGCCCGACTGTGACCTGCTTCTGATTGGCGGGGATCTATGTCCGGTTCATGATCATGATGAAAAATTCCAGTTTTATTGGCTTGATGGCCCGTTCCGAGCGTGGCTTAATCATCAGTCGATGCCGGTGGTGGGTGTTGCAGGCAACCATGATTTTGTGGCTGAAACAGACGCGGGAGATGAGCTACTGCATAGTCTCGACTGGACGTATCTTATGGATGAGACGGCTCAAGTTGCTGATCTATCTATTCATGGCTCACCGTACAGCAACCAATTCGGTCGGTGGGCGTTCATGATGCCAGAATATGAATTAGCTGAATACATTTGGTCGCAGATTCCTAAGGGGTTGGACGTGCTTATTACTCATGGCCCCCCTAAGCACGCAGGTGATAAGGTTAACAATAACTGGCATCCAGACGATCCGAATGTCGGGAGCATGAGTCTGCGTCACATGGTGCTCGCTCAGAAGCCAGCTATCCATCTCACCGGCCACATTCACGAGGCGTACGGTGAGTATCAGATCGGTGACACGACCGTGTATAATGCTAGTATCAACAATGAGATCTATGACATTCTGAATTTGAACCCTATTATGGTGGTGGATATCTAATGCCTTACATTTCAGATCATAAGCGTCGCAGCATTGAATACGGAATGCCCCCAGGAAACGTTGGGGAATTGAACTATGCCATCACGATGGAGATCAACCGATTCCTTCATGGCACCGTAGACTATCAAGCGTTCAATGATGTCATCGGTGTGCTTGAATGTGCTAAGCTTGAGTTGTATCGGCGTCTTGTTGCTCCCTATGAGGACAAGAAGATTGCAGAGAATGGGGACGTGTACTAATGATATCGTCAGTATCATCAGCCGCTTGACAGATGGAACATGATGCCCGTGTGGCATCTGGACTAAAGAATTATCAGCACCGAGGGTTAAGAGGTGGACTTATGGCTAAGATCTACAAGTGGGGTGAAGTGCGCAAGGAGCAGGGCTGCCATGATCGCGGTCATGATTTCAAGTTTTGGGAGGGCACCAGAAACGAAACCAGATATCGATGCAAGTGCGGTGCTACTGCTGTCGCTAATGAAGAAAAGTTAACAATCAGAAGGAGACAATGGTGACCTGGAAAGAGAAAGTCGTTTGTCGCATCTTGTTTATCATTGCTATGATGATGGCTGAGGATTCAAAGGTGCACGATGAGATCAAGGCTCTAGCCACTCACATCAGTGTGGAGAAGAATTTCGCATGAGCGTATATGTCAACCAGGATCGTTATCGAGATAGGCTACGCGCTGCGCTCAAGGCTCTCCAGTGGTGGAAGCCGTGGTACTCATTCTATGGCACCGTCGAAAACTGTATGTATATGGGCATCGACGATTACGACAAGGGCTGGGACGCTGGATACAAAGCGGCCCTAGAGATCCGTTGGGAGTCTAAGTTTGATGAATGGGTGGCCGGGGATGTATTCAAAGACCCGCGCTTCAATGCCATCGACCCCAAGCAGAAGGGCAACGAAGAGTACATGAACCCGAATGGCGAGTTTTGATCGAGATAGCGACTGATGGTAGTGTCAGCAAAGCTCCGGTTGGTGGTGGGCCATCCATGCGAGGTGGTTGGGCCTGGGTGGCTGATGAGATCGGGGAGTGTGGATTTGGGTGCGAGACCAACACCACCATTAGCCGTATGGAATTGTTGGCAGCTATCAAAGCATTGGAGTGGGTGGTCAAAAACTACGATATGAACACCGAGGTTACGTTGATCACAGACTCCAGCTATGTCTCTAATTGCTTCAAGCAGAAGTGGCACCGCAAGTGGCGCAAGAATGGCTGGGTTAACTCTAAGGGTGAGCCGGTCGCCAACCAGGATCTATGGAAGCGATTGCTTGATTTAAATTGGGTACTTAAGGTACACTTCAAGCATGTCAAAGGTCATCAGGGCCGACACAATGGCAACGAGCACGCCGACCAGCTTGCAGTGATGGCCAGAAGGGCGCAGGTATCATCATGAGAAACAAAAGAGAAGAGCGTAAGCGATGTTGCGTATGTGGCTCCAACAAATCAAAGGGCGGCTGGCTGCTCACAAAGGGCTGCAACGCTTGTTCAGACAAGTGCAGTCAGTGGATCAGCCAGGAGAGTTCCGGACTGTGCGCCTTCCATCTGAGAAGGGGATAAGGTGTAGCTGTGGAGACACCGACAGAGGGTGCGCTATCGGGGGATGTTATGCACGAGTACACGAGCAAGGATTATTTGATCCTGAGCGAAAAGTGCGGTGCTTGCAAATAGAAGCTGACTACATTCGCAGGATGGCAGCAGTGCGAGCCGAGTATAGAAGGTCTAGGGCCGGGTAGGTTCTTTCGTATGATATGTGAAGAGTGTTGGAATGACTGAAGACGACAAGCTAACTCTAGAATTGACGATGGATCAGACGCAGTTTCTGACTGCGTTGCTGCGCTCTATCGTTAAGTCCGATGAGTTCCCTGATAATTATCGCGAGACTGCACAAGCTATTCGCAATAACATCATCGATTCCGCGCTGCTTGAGGGCAAGATCGGCATCGACGATTTGCCGCCAGGTGATTTCAGTGACGAGGGATAACGTAGTTCTAGATCTGGTCTCATGGCCAGCTAGAGTTACTGGCACCTCTGAAGTGCGAGAGAATGACACTGGCAACCTGAAGGGCTTTCTCGTAACACTCAGCTACCAAGCATTTGGCGAGACCAAGGCCCTGACATTCTGTATGGACACCGAAGCAGAAGCACGACAGTTCTTGATTGGCAACGAGATTACTATCTGCCTCGAAGCAAGAACATAATATACACAAACTACAAAGGATCAGACATGGAAGAAGGAGCAAGAAGAATCAAGGGGAATCAGATCCCTGAAGGCGTTGCACTTGGCACTCTTGTCGGTAGCGAGAGTCCTTGTAGTAAGTTTGGATGCGACTCGTGGAAGACGATTGGCGTCGAAGTCGATATTATCGACGAAGACGGCAATGACATCGTTGTCTATTCTGTCTGCATGAAGCACCTCCCTGAGTTCGTTGAAGACATGTTTCTGAATGCGTATGGGTTCATTGATCCAGGCGAGGATTGTGGCAACCCCGACTGCCAAATCCATCATCCTCAGGATGACTGATGGATTGGTTCACCGTTATCTGGCTGGTGTTTCTAGTGCCCATGAGCATCTTGGCTGTTCGCGATATGTGGTACCAGCGTCATCTACCGCGTTCGTTCCGGTTAACGCCAGGCGCGGAAATACGTATCTCAGGTCAAGGCAAGTATAATGTCTTTCGCATTCAATCGGTGCAGACTCAATGGGATGCGGATGGCCATCGTACGTACACGATAGAGTTGGCTACGGATGAGCAAGAAGCTTAGGCGGATGAACGGCATGTGGTACAACCCTCAGCATGTATTGCCAGAGGATGATTTGTTCGATCACTTCGCGGCGATCACTTGCCCCTGCAAGCCACAGATCCAGAACAAGTACATCCCTGGTATCGGTGGTGCAGCGTGGTATCAACACAACACGATGATTCCAACAAATGAGTTAGAAAGTGTGCCACCTGGCTGGTTGTTGACAGATAATGACCCCGAGGACTGAGGGGATACTTCAAGCCGTTACACTTCCAATAGATAAAGAATAGAGAAGGGCGCATCCCTAATCCTGGTTAACAAACCCCGAACACCCTACCTGGAACCTAATGAATGAATTTTTTCGTTTCGATCAAGCAGCGTCAGCGACTTCTAGCCGTACTGATTACCCGATGGCTGCAAAAGTTTTTGACATGGCGCAATATCGTGAGAACGTGTGGGCTGATCGGTATGATGTACCTCGTGCTGTTCCGCAGTCATCCCGACGCAACGGCTTTAGTGGCGCTGGGCACTATGATCGGACTGCCAACGTTCTTCTGGCTCCAACCGGCAGTCGTTGGACAGGATCCCAAGCCACCATCTCAGCAGCCGGATCCCTTGCCACCACCCAAGGAAGAGTAGAGCCTATGGTGATATACAAACAAGGCGTTCCTCATGAGGTACATTTTAATTGGAGAGGGGCAATGTTCTGGGTCGCAGAGGTTGCAGGCATTGCCCTGCTCGCAGGGATCTTAAGATAATGTCACTGATCATAACTGCGCGTCGCTTTTTCAGTTGGATGTTGAACGCTCTACACATCACATCGGGTGCATTTGTTCTGATTTTAATAACGTTGCTATTTATCGTCGCTGTATATAAAATTGATCACAATGCTATCGATAAGCAAGCACAGGTTGATCGTAGTGTCTGTCATACCGTCGCTGGATTTAATGTTAACGACCGTGCAACTAAGATACGTATTCAGGGGAGCATTGATCGATTTCGGGCACAAGCTCGCGCTGAGCAAGAGATTGCAAGCATTTGGCGCTATGCCCGTCGTCACCAGCCGACCGATACACCAAACTCACAGAAGCGACTTGTCACGAAGTTGATTCGCGCACAAGATACTCTTGCTCGCGAAGATAGAGCAGCCGCTGCCGACCTTCAAACACAACTTGCTGGGGTTCGACCTATCATACTGAAGGGCTGTTAAATGAGTGTTATTGTGACAGCAGCAGCATTCATTTTGGCTGTTTATGGACTTACTTTGCTTCGAGCTATCTTGGAGCGACTGCATCATATCGAGTCAAGAGCCGAGGATTTCCATGATGAAGCCGTGGCTGAAGTTCAGCGTCAAGTGATTGAGCGCAAGCGCGTCCAGGAACGCGACGATGATTTATCCTCTGATTCCTGATAATATTCTTGATATCTTGGCTGATATCGCTGGCATTCCCGTATTTTTGCTAGCCGGTGCCTGGGTATGGAGACACCTGGTATGTGCTGAACGAGGCTGCTATCGGTTCGTCAGGCGTACGCACCGCACTGTTTATGCTTCTCATTGCCACAAGCACGCTACCAACATCCCTCATGATACATGACCTCTTTCACTGGCTGAGTCAGAATCTTTATTGGAATGTTGGCGCGAATATCATTCAGTGGGCTACAATACTGGTGTGGGCTTACGCACTCGTATTGACATGGCATGTGTCGTGTGACGCTCATTGGTGGTGCTGGCGACCTGGAAGACATCCAGTGACCGGCACCAGTTGGAAGACATGTTCAAACCACAAGACGGCTGAAATCCACAGAAACCTACATGCACTGCACAGGGAGAAGCACCCAGATCGTCACGGCGATGCCTGATAGAGCTTGCCCCGGATGCGGCGAGCCGATTGAAGTAGAAAAAGCTATTGTCTACCGAAATCCGCTTACCAGCATCCTCTTCTTCTTCCACCGCAAATGCTGGCATGAGATATTCGGCCCAAATGCCCCCAGAACCCCTTCAGATCCATTCTAAGGCCACAGAACCCGTTACAGGTACCTAGACCTTCACCATAAAGATAGAGGGCTTAGAATCGATTACAGAGGGCCTATGTTTGAAGCAGCCAGAGAGTACAATAGATTGCACCCAGAGACAGTGGTTCACTTTGACGTGACCGGCTACGAATATAGTCTGGTCAGGCCCTATGAGTCGTATCGCTG
>Ga0105245_10006447_pt1 | contig 10332 bp, 8 predicted proteins | sample KBSM54metaG_FD_81523 | JGI IMG/M metagenome (GOLD analysis project Ga0105245, IMG submission 81523) | Miscanthus rhizosphere microbial communities from Kellogg Biological Station, Michigan, USA - KBS M5-4 metaG | ecosystem: Host-associated > Plants > Roots > Rhizosphere > Soil | place: Michigan... | reverse complement strand
TCGTCCCCGAAATATTCGCCGCGCACCATCGCCATCGGCACCAACACCGATCCCTATCAGCCGATCGAGCGCCGTTACGAGATCATGCGGCGCATCCTGCAGGTGCTCGACAAGGCCAATCATCCGGTCGGCATCGTCACCAAGTCGGCGCTGGTGCTGCGCGATCTCGATATTCTCTCGAGCATGGCCAAGCGCAACCTGGTCAAGGTCGCGCTGTCGGTGACCACGCTCGATCCCGGTCTCGCCCGGACCATGGAGCCGCGCGCCAACACCCCGCAGCGAAGGCTCAACGCATTGCGCGAGCTTGCGTCAGCGGGCGTACCCGCTTCGGTGATGGTTGCCCCCGTTATTCCTGCGATCAACGACAGCGAGATCGAGCGCATTCTCGATGCCGCCAAGGCCGCCGGCGTGACCGGCGCAGGCTTCGTTCTGCTCCGCCTGCCGCTTGAGGTGCGCGATCTGTTCAAGGAATGGCTGATGGCGAACTTCCCAGACCGTTATCGCCACGTCATGTCGCTGATCCGCCAGACCCGCGGCGGCAAGGACTACGACGCCGAGTGGGGCAAGCGCATGACCGGCGGCGGTCCTTACGCGTGGATGATCGGCCGCCGCTTCGAGCAGGCCTGCGAACGGCTTGGGCTCAATGCGCGCAAGGTCAGCCTCTCGACCGATCTGTTTGTTCGGCCGCGCGAGCAGGAGACGAGCGCGCAGCTCAGTCTGTTCGGGGAAGCATGATCCCGAAAAGTGGGCACCGGTTTTCGGACCAGATCATGCTTGAGGAAAAGCAGTGATGTCCGTCACGCCGCGCTTCACGGTGATCACGATCGGCGTTGCGGACGTGCTGCGTGCCGCTGCCTTCTATGAGCGGCTCGGGTTCAAACGGAAGATGAAGGGCGCTCCCGCCGACGAAGTGGCGTTCTTCGAAACAGGGGCGACGGCGTTCTCGCTGTTCGCCTGGGACAAGGCGGCGGCCGAAACCGCCTTGCCCGATCAGCCGCGCCCCACGACCTACCGCGGGGTCACGCTCGCCTGGAACTGCAATTCGAAATCGGACGTCGACGATGCGCTGGCGCTGGCGCTCGCTTCGGGCGCCAAACTTCTCAAGGCGGCGCACGCCACGGCTTACGGCGGCTACGCCGGCTATTTCGCCGATCCCGACGGCCATTCATGGGAGGTCGTCACGGCGCCCGGAATTTCTGTTCGCGAGGACGGGCGCGTCGCTCTGCCCGACTAGGAGTGAAAAAAAGCGTTCATTTGCGTTCATTTGCGTTCTTTTGAAATCGGGGGCTGTCATTGCTGTCATTTGCTGTCATGCCGACGCCGCGGGCGAAGCGGCTGTCAAGGCTTTCAAAAGCTGTCATTGAGTGGCGGCTCGCGTCGCGCCTGTCAAAACTGTCAAAGACTGTCATCCGCGACCCAGGCTTAGCGTCCCGTCTGCCACTGGGAAATCAGCTCGCTCGGATGCACGAGCTGAACGACGTTGAGCGTGAGGTTGTCGCGGATGACGTAACCGACAGTGACCTCGATCACGATGACAAGGACGACTGTCAACCGCACGGGCAGGGCGCGCGCGGCGGCAAAGCCGAGCGCGGCGGAGAGGGTGTCGGAAACCGAGTTGACGATGCTGTCGCCGGAATAGCCTTGTGCCAGCGCCGACTGGCGATAGCGCTCGATCATCAACGGCGAATTCTCGAGTAGCTCCCAGGACACCTCGAGCCCGATCGCGAGAAGGAAGCGGACTGCAACCGGCGTGCGCGGCGCGACGAGCCACAGCAGTGCGTAGAACAGAACGCCGTGCAGTAGATGCGATGAGGTGTACCAGTCGGTGAGCTGCTGCGAGTTCTCGGCGCTCCAGATGTCGCCGCTCCACAACCGCAGCGTTCCACATTTGCAGATCGGCGGCTGACCCATCAGCCACAGCGTCAGGGCCTGCGCGGCGACCAACGTCAAAGCGATTAGCAGACAGACCGTCGTCACGCGATGCGCGCTTGAATTGGGTGCCGTCGCGACGCTCATCTGATCCCCCCGGCGGTAATACTGACCGCGCCTATCCCCCTAATCCACATTGAAATGCAGCTTGTCCCCCCGAGTGTTGCCTCGCGACAGGCGCCATGCGCACCATGCCGTCATGAGTCGCCAGACCTCGGCCGCGCGCGCACCGCGCCTGCCGCTCGACCTCGAAGACGTCCGCCCGACCTTCCGGCGCGAGCGCGCCGCGCTCAAGCGCGGGGTGTGGCCGGTCGCAGGCTGCGACGAGGCGGGTAGGGGACCGCTCGCCGGACCCGTGGTTGCCGCCGCCGTCATCCTCGATCCGACGCGGGTGCCGCGCGGGCTCAACGACTCCAAGAAGCTCACGCTCGAGGAGCGCGAGGCGCTCTACGCCAAGATCACGGCGACCGCCGAGTTCGCGGTGGTTGTCGGCTCGCCGGCGCGCATCGACCGCGACAACATCCTGCGCGCCTCGCTGTGGGCGCTGGCCAGGGCCGTCAAGGGATTGCCATCGGCGCCCAAGCTCGTCTTTGTCGACGGTCGCGACCGCATCGACTGCGGCTGCGATTGCCAGGCCGTGATCTCCGGTGATGCGCTCGTTTCCTCGATCGCCGCCGCTTCGATCATCGCCAAAGTCGTGCGCGACCGCCTGATGACCTGCGTCGGCTCGGTGCATCCGGGATACGGTTTCGAGCGCCACAAGGGCTACAGCGTCCCGGAACATGCCCGCGCCCTGGCGGCACTGGGTCCGACCGTGCATCATCGCCGCTCGTTTTCGCCCGTAGCGGCCGCGCATGCGGTACTCGCCGGCAAGGCTGTCGACGTCGTCGAATTGCTGTAAAGTGCGGTTGTCCCGGAAAAGTGGTCTCCGGTTTTCCGACAAGGACGTTCGTTAAATAGCTTCCGGTCAGCGCGCTTCCGTTGGCGCGAGTTTCCCCTACGCGCCCCCGCATGCTCCACGTATCCATCATCTTCGAGTTGTTGCGCTCGCAGCCGCGCATGGTGTTCTGGCTGATGACGCTGACCCAGGCGGCGCTGTGGTGGCTGCTGCCGAGCGTGCTTTATTCCGCGCCGCCGGGCGACCTGCCGATGCTGCTGGCGGTCGGCCACGAGTTCCAGGTCGGCACGTTCCTTGGGCCGCCGCTCGCCTCATGGCTCGCCGAGATCGCCTTTTCATTCGCCGGCATGCCGGCCGTCTACTTGCTGTCGCAGATCTGCGTGATCGTCACGTACTGGGCGGTGTTCACGCTCGGCCGCGCCATGGTCGGCGAACTGCACGCGACGCTCGCGATCATGCTGATGATCGGCGTCACCGTGTTCAGCGTGCCGACGCCGGAGTTCGGTCCGCCCGTGCTTGCCATGCCGATCACGGCGCTGACCGTGTTGCATTTCTGGCGCGCGATCGGGGAGGGCCGGCGCGGCTACTGGCCGGTGGCCGCCGTGGACATCGGCTTGCTGCTGCTCACGAGCTACGCGGGGCTCATCCTCTGTGCCGCGCTGATTGCCTTCATCCTCGGCACGCCGCGCGGGCGCAAGACGCTCTCGACCATCGATCCATGGATCGCCGGCGTCATCACGCTGATCTTGCTGGTGCCGCATCTGATCTGGCTCGATGCCGCGGATGAGATGTGGCTTCCAACCTTTACGCGGCTGCTCGGCACGGTGATCGCCGACGCCGACCCGTTCGACTGGCTGCGCATGTTGCTGCGCGTGGTGGCGTTGCACGGCGGATTCCTGCTGATGCTCGCGCTGGCCTCGGGCTGGCGATTGAAGACGCTCACGCGCGTTCCGGTTTTCCTGCGCGCGCCGGTCACGCCGTTCGCGCGGCTGTTCGTCTACTATTTCGCCTTTGCGCCCTTCCTTGCGGCGTCGGTAATTTCCGTCATCTTCGGTGAGCGCACGCTGTTCGGCGGCACCGCGCCCTTGGTCGTGTTCTTTGGGTTGGCTGCGATCATCGCGGCCGGCGATATCATCAACCTGCACCGGCAGCGGCTGGTCGGAATCGTCTGGGGACTGCTGCTCGTCGTCCCCCCGTTCATCAACGTGCTGGCGATGCTCGCGTTGCCCTGGATCACCGGCGCTGACTATCAGGTGACGCAACCGGCGGCGGAGATCGGCCGTTATTTCTCCGAGAGCTTCGCTCGCCGCACCGGCAAGCCGCTGGAGATCGTCGCCGGCGAAACGCGGGTGTCGACGCTCGTCGCGCTCTACTCGCGGCCGCGTGCAAGCCTCTATCTCGATGCGAACCCGGCGCAGACGCCATGGGTGAAGCCGCAGGATATCACCCGCAAAGGCGCGGTCGTGGTCTGGGTCGCAACCGATGCTGCCGGTACCCCGCCGGCCGAGATCATGACGCGCTTCCCAACGCTTGTGCCGGACGTACGTCGGGCTTTCGACCGGACGGTGCAGGGGCGCACGCCGCTGTTGCGCATCGGCTGGGGCATTGTGCGCCCGCAGCAGTAGGCCGCATCATTTGCCCACGCTGCGCAGCGCTTGCTTGACTGCCAGGAAGTCGCGCCACGCCAGCCGTTTTTCCAGCGGCGACCGCAACAAATACGCAGGGTGGAAGGTCGCGATGGCGCGGATCTCGCGCGTCCCGGTGTTGTAGGCGAGCCAGCGGCCGCGCGTGCGCCGGATTCCGTCGGAGAAGCCGAGCAACGTCTGCGATGACGGTCCGCCCAGGCACACCAGCACATCGGGGTCGACCAGCTCTATTTGGCGCGTGATGAACGGCAGGCAGATCTGGCTCTCCTGCGGGGTCGGCGTGCGATTGCCCGGCGGCCGCCACGGAATGATGTTGGCGATGAAGGCACCGGTGCGGTCGAGACCGATCGCCCTGAGCATGAGGTCGAGGAGCTTGCCCGAGCGGCCGACGAACGGCAGGCCGACGCGATCCTCGTCGCTGCCTGGTGCTTCGCCGACGAGCATCAGGCGCGCTTTCGGATTGCCGTCCGCAAACACCAGTTGCTTGGCGGTCTTGCGCAGGCCGCAGCCCTCGAAGGTATCCATGATCGCGCGCAGGTCATCGAGCGTCTTCGCTCCGCGTGCAGCCTCGCGTGCGGCCATAACCGCGACATCGGGAGCAAGCGGTGTCGCGACAGCGGGCGCGGCGACGGCCGACTGTTTCGGTGGGAGTGTCGTGCGGATCGTGCTGGGCGGGCGTTCGACCGCCTGCGGGGGCGCGGCCACCGGTTCGTTCGCCGGGGCGGCAAAGCGGTCCACCGGCTGCTCGCCGACGAGCGCGTCTACCCCGGCCTCAAGATAGAAGGCGAGAATGTCCTGAGTGGCTTTGCGGTCGGCCATGAACGGGGTTTTAGCACAGGCGGCGCGCTTCACGATTGCCCGCCGCCGGTGAAAGTGGAAAAACTCGAAACTGCGAGGAAGAATCATGGCCGATTTGCCCGCCCGCGAGGCGATGGAATTCGACGTGGTCATTGTTGGAGCCGGCCCGGCCGGGCTCTCGGCGGCGATCCGCCTCAAGCAGATTTCTCCCGATATCTCCGTCGTCGTGGTCGAGAAGGGCTCCGAAGTCGGCGCACACATCTTGTCTGGCGCAGTGATCGATCCGTCGGGCCTCGATCGTTTGCTCCCTGATTGGCGCGGCGAGGACACGCCGCTCAAGACGCAGGTTACCGACGACCGCTTCTACATGCTCAGCGCCACCGGCGCACTGCGGCTGCCAACCATGCTGATGCCGCCGCTGATGAACAACCACGGCAACTTCATCACGTCGCTCGGCAGCGTCGCGCGCTGGCTCGCGACCAAAGCGGAAGGACTTGGCGTCGAGATTTATCCCGGCTTTCCCGCATCCGAACTGCTGTTCGATGCCAACGGCGCGGTTGCAGGCATCGCCACCGGCGACATGGGCGTCGGCAAGCAGGGCGAGCCGAAGCCGGCATTCACGCGCGGTATGGAGCTGCGCGCCAAATACACGCTGCTGGCCGAGGGCGCGCGCGGCAGCCTGACCAAACAGCTGATCGCACGCTTTGCTCTCGACCAGGGTCGCGAGCCGCAGAAATTCGGTCTGGGGCTGAAGGAGCTGTGGCAGGTCGCGCCCGACAAGCATCGCAAGGGCTCGGTCTGGCACAGCTTCGGCTGGCCGCTCGACAATTCGACCGGCGGCGGCTCGTTCCTCTATCACTACGATGACAATCTCGTTTCGGTCGGGTTCGTCATGCATTTGAACTACGCGAACCCGTATCTCTCTCCGTTCGAGGAATTCCAGCGCTTCAAGACGCATCCGATGGTGCGCGACACCTTCGCCGGCGCCAAGCGGCTCGCCTATGGCGCGCGTGCAATCACCGAGGGCGGCTATCAATCGGTGCCGAAGCTCGCATTCCCGGGCGGAGCGCTGATCGGTTGCGCGGCCGGCTTTGTCAACGTGCCACGCATCAAGGGCACGCATAACGCCATGCAGTCGGGCATGCTCGCTGCGGAAGCGGTTGCCGCGGCGCTTACCGCCGGCCGCGCCCATGACGAACTCGGCGATTACGAGCGGGGCTGGCGCTCTTCCCCGATCGGCCGCGATCTGTGGAAGGTACGCAACGCCAAGCCGCTGTGGTCGCGGCTCGGTACGCTCGCCGGCATCGCGCTTGGCGGGCTCGACATGTGGACCAACACGTTCGGCTTTTCGCTGCTGGGCACGCTCGGTCACGGCAAGCCCGACAGCCAGACGCTCAAGCCTGCAGCCGAATACGCGCCGATCGCTTACCCGAAGCCCGACGGAAAGCTCACCTTCGACCGGCTGTCCTCGGTGTTTCTGTCGAACACCAATCATGAGGAGGATCAGCCGGTCCATCTCAAGGTCGCTGACCTCGGCCTGCAGCAACGATCGGAGCACGACGTCTTCGCCGGGCCATCGTCGCGCTATTGCCCCGCCGGGGTCTACGAATGGGTGGAAGATGGTTCCCAGCCGCGCTTCGTGATCAACGCGCAGAACTGCGTCCACTGCAAAACCTGCGACATCAAGGATCCGAATCGCAACATCACTTGGGTGCCGCCGGAAGGCGGCGGCGGACCGAATTACTCAACGATGTGAAGGCGCAACGATCGGGTCGTGTCGGACAGCCGAGACCGGTTCTGCCACGATAAGGCCACTCTAAGGGTGGAAGCAGCGCATATCGGCCGTTCTTGCGGGTGCAGCGCAAAAAGTTCATTGTTGGGCCAATGCCCGACGCGGTAGAGAGTGCCGCAACGCATTTCCATTGCCGGATTTGGAGCCTGTCATCGTGAAGCTGTCTTTCGAAGGACTGCGGGCGCTTGGTTTGGCGGCCGCGTTGGCCGTTCCGACGGCGGCGTCGGCGCAGGTTCCCAATCCGCAGGAGCTGTCGCGCACGTCGCCGGCCGGTAATTACCTTGCCGGCCGCCAAGCCAATGTTATGCGCGACGCTTCGGCGGCATCCTCATATTACCGCGCGGCGCTCAAGTCCGATCCGCGCAATCCCGAACTCCTGGCGATGGCGTTTCACGCTTCGCTCGCCGAAGGCGACGTTGAGGAATCTGTGCGGCTTGCCGACCGCCTGCTCGCGGTCGACAAGAACAATCGCAACACGCGACTCGTGCTCGGCGTGCGCGCCATCAAGCAGAAGCAGTACGCGACGGCGCGTCAGCAACTGTCGCAGGCAGCGCGCGGACCGATCACCGACCTGACCGCGACGCTGCTCAGCGGCTGGGCGATGGCCGGCGGCGGCGACTCCAAGGGCGCAGTTGCCGCGATCGACAAGCTCGCCGGACCGGACTGGTACGGCATCCTCAAGAACCTGCACACCGGCCTGATCCTCGACCTTTCGCCCAATCGCAAGGACGCGGGCAAGCGCTACGAGGCGGCCTACAAGCTCGACCCGAGTGCGCTGCGTGTCGTGCAGGCCTACGGCGGGTGGCTGTCGCGCAACGGACAGCCCGAGGAAGCGCTCAAGGTCTTCCAGGAATTCGACAAGACACTGCCCAATCATCCGCTGATCGCGCAAGCGCTCGCCGAGCTCAAGCGCGGCGAGAAGCTGCCGCTGATCGTCGACAACGTGCAGGCGGGCGCCGCTGAGGCGCTCTACGGCCTTGGCTCGGCGCTGGCGCGCCGCGAAGAGGAGTTGAGCCTTGCCAATCGCGGGCTCGCCTACTTGCAGCTTGCGCTCTACCTCTATCCGCAACATCACCTCGCGCTGCTCTCGCTCGCCGACCTCTACGAGGCGATGAAGCAGCATCAGCTTGCGCTCAACGTCTATGAACGCGTTCCGGCGTCGTCGCCGCTCAAGCGCAGCGCCGACATCCAGGCCGCGCTCGACCTCGACGCGCTCGATCGCACCGACGACGCAAAGAAGCAGCTGACCAAGTTGATTGCCACGCATCCGGACAGCCGTGAGGCGGTGCTGGCGCTCGGCAACATCATGCGTGAGCGCAAGCAGTATGCCGAATGTGCCGATGCCTATGGCAAGGCCATCGCGATGGTGTCGAAGTTCGAGCGTCAGCACTGGACGCTCTTCTACTTCCGCGGCATTTGCTATGAGCGCGCCAAGCAATGGGACAAGGCGGAAGCCGACCTCAAGAAGGCGCTCGACCTCTATCCGGATCAACCGCACGTCCTCAATTATCTCGGATATTCGTGGATCGATCAGCACGTGAATCTCGACGAGGGCATGCGCATGATCAAGCGCGCCGTCGAGCAGCGTCCGGATGACGGCTACATCGTCGACTCGTTGGGCTGGGCCTACTTCCGCCTTGGCAACTACGAGGAAGCGGTGAAGAATCTCGACCGCGCGGTCGAGCTCAAGCCGACCGATCCGACGATCAACGATCACCTCGGCGATGCCTACTGGAAGGTCGGGCGCACGCTCGAGGCCAAGTTCCAGTGGTCGCATGCGCGCGACCTCAAGCCCGAGCCGGAAGATCTCAAGAAGATCGAAGACAAGATCAAGTTCGGGCTCGCCGACTCTCCGCCACCGACCGCCGGCGCCGACACCAAGAAGGGCAACGGCGGGTAACCGACGATGGCCGCGCGTCGGGCGTCGGTTACGCCGCTCGCCGCGGCCGCCCTGATCGAGCCGGCGTTTGCCAAGATCAACCTGACGCTGCGCGTTATTGGCCGCCGCGCCGACGGCTACCATAATCTCGAAAGTCTGGTGTGCTTCGCAACCCTGTCGGATCGTGTGGAATTGCGCGTGGGCGCGCCATTCGAACTGCGCGTCAGCGGCCCGACTGCTGAGCAAGCCGGTGCGACCGGTGAGAACCTTGTGCTGGTCGCCGCGAACGCGCTGCAACGCAAAGTCAAGAAGCTGAAAGTCGGTCGGTTTAGCCTGGTCAAGCGCCTGCCGGTCGGCGCCGGGCTCGGCGGCGGATCGGCGGATGCAGCGGCCGCCTTGCGGTTGCTCGCGAAGGCCAACGGTCTGAAGGTCGCAGATCCAAGGCTGCTTGCGGCGGCGCGTGAAACCGGCTCCGACGTTCCGGTCTGCCTCGAGCCGCGCACGCGCTGGATGCGGGGCACTGGCGACGTGCTCTCGGCACCGGTCGAGATGCCGCGCCTGTTCGCGGTGTTGGCCTATCCCGCGCTTGCACTGGCGACGCGCGACGTTTTCCGGGAACTGGCGGCGCCCAAGAACGCCGCGCGCGGCGGGCGTTCACCAGCGCTCCCCACAACTGGCATGGAATTCGTGGCGTTTGTCACCGAGCGCGGCAACGATCTCGAAGCGCCGGCGATGCGGCTGGCTCCGATCATCGCCGACGTGCTGGCGATCCTGCGTGAGCAGCCGGCGTGCGTGCTCGCGCGCATGTCGGGATCGGGATCGACCTGCTTCGGAATCTTTCCGACGCGCAACGCGGCGCTGGCGGCGGCGCGCGCCGTCAACGAAGTCCATTCGATGTGGTGGGTCAGAACGACCGAGCTTGGTGTCGATCGCGAATAAGTTTGGGCGTTAGTGCGTGCGCGTAATGCAGAACTCGACGGCTTCCTCGAGGGCTTGCTTCATCGCGGACGCCGGGAACAGCGCGAGCGCGTCTTTGGCAATGGCGCCATAGTGGCGCGCCCGTGACACAGTGTCCTCGAGCGCCCGATGCTTTGCCATCAGGCCGATGGCGTGATCGAGGTCGCTGTCGGTCACTTCGCTGCGCTCGAGTGTGCGCCGCCAGAAGTCGCGCTCGCTGTCGGAGCCGCGGCGGAACGCCAGCACCATCGGCAACGTGATCTTGCCCTCGCGGAAGTCGTCGCCGACGTTCTTGCCGAGCTTCTGCGCAGTCCCGCCGTAGTCGAGCGCGTCGTCGACGAGCTGGAAGGCGATGCCGAGGTTCATTCCGAACGAGCGGCACGCGGTCTGCTCTGCCTTCGGCCGGTTGCCGATCGCAGGGCCGACCTCGCAG
>Ga0105245_10006442_pt1 | contig 10337 bp, 1 predicted proteins | sample KBSM54metaG_FD_81523 | JGI IMG/M metagenome (GOLD analysis project Ga0105245, IMG submission 81523) | Miscanthus rhizosphere microbial communities from Kellogg Biological Station, Michigan, USA - KBS M5-4 metaG | ecosystem: Host-associated > Plants > Roots > Rhizosphere > Soil | place: Michigan... | reverse complement strand
AATCGTGAAATTCTCAAATAGCAGAGTCTTGGGCAGTCTTCCGAAGTCCTCTTCCAGCCGCCTGATGATTTTCAGCACATAGAAGGAATCAATGCCCAGTTCCGCGAAAGGCGCAGATGAATCGATCGCGGGGCCAAGCTTTCCTGTTGTCTCGAAGATCAGCGATCTGAGGTAGGAGTCTGTCAACTCCAGGAGCATCGCTTGATCGATGCTGCCCTCTTCGGGCAGGGGCATGGTTCTTTGGACGTGAGCAGCTTCCATAACCTTGGTCTTTTCTCTGGCTGCACCGCGGGCCAGCTGAGCGCCTGCGCATCAAGCGCACGGGCGTCTCCGCGGCTGTGGCTTACCAGACTGGATTCGGACCGCCGACTTTGCCGCCCAACACGCTAGAAATCTCCAGATATTCTCGTGGACATTCGAACGGCAAAGGTTGGCGTTTCAACGGTGGTACTTGTCATAGATGAACCTGCCACAGAAACTTGGAGGCGGCGGAGAGAATTGCACTCCCGATTATCTGCTTTGCGGGCAGATGCCTTGCTGTCTTGGCTACGCCGCCTTTGAGAATGAATACGATGCTGCTTGCGAGTCAACTCTCGCCCGAAAATGAGCGCGGCTCATTGCGATAGTCTCAGCGCCCACGCCGCGCCTGCGACTACGTCAATTAGCGGCTGTCGTCAAACTCAGACTGTCCCTATCCTGCCGAATCTCCTGGATGGATCTTGTCAATACGTTGCCGGGACCCATTTCTATGAATTGAGTTACTCCCTCACTAATGAGGAGACGAACGGACTGCACCCACAGCACCGAATGGTCGATCTGACGCGTCAGCAGCGATTTCACCGACTCTGACGGGTTGCTGGTCGGATACGGCTGGGCGGTCACATTGGCAATGACGGGGATTCTGGGCGAAGCAAAGGACATGGGCGCCAGGTAGTCGGCGAAGGCTCTCGCTGCAGGGGCCATATATCGCGAGTGAAATGCAGCGCTTACCTGCAGGGGCACGTACATTCGTGCACCCAGCTTTTCGAACACCGGGCCGGCACGTCTGATATCCTCCACGGGCCCTGATATAACGGTCTGAGATGGCGTATTGAAGTTGGCAACGTCGAGGGTCTGCAGCCCGTATTCCACGATTGCATTCTTGATGATGGTGGAGCTCAACCCGAGAACGGCCCCCATCCCGCCGTTCTTGGCTTCCGACATCAGCTCGCCGCGCTTTTTCACCAGCCGTAATCCGGTCAGAAAGTCGAACACGCCTGCCGCAAGCAACGCGTTGTATTCCCCCATACTGTGGCCCGCGAGGTAAGCAGGACGCGTTCCCTGACTGACAGCCTTGTAGTAATGCAACGCATTAACGACGTACAGGCAAGGCTGGGTGAACTGTGTCTCTTTGAGTCGGTTGTCTGGATCTTCCAGGCACAGCTTGCGCAACGAGTACCCAAGAATAGCATCCACGTCCTTCTCCACTGCGGAATACTCGCGCACCTCGTCGAACAGGCCCTGCCCCATGCCGCGTTTCTGTGAACCTTGGCCAGGAAATACAAAAGCTGTCATGTTTTCTCCAATCGGCAATAACTTTGTCTTAGCAATTGCAACTAACTCGAAATCCTCAGGAACTCGACTGCAAGCTCGTTGTCATCCAGCGTGCTGCATCGTCGCCCAAATCTGGATCGATGGTGATCTGGACCGAGTGACTATCGAATAGTGCAAGCCGAACTTATGAAGCGGCACCGCCAGACCCATGCCACGAGCTTTGATATAGGTCTCTTTGAGCGAGTTGGGAACACCGAACATTTTCGCTCATTGCTTTAATCCCCCGAACATAGCTCCGCTTTTGTCACTTAAGAGAGCTTTCCACAGGAGTGAGCCCGCGGTAAACTCTAATCCGTGATGCTTGCTCCAGCCTAGACAGCTTTCGATGGAATATTCGTTGAATTTATTGGTGGGGTCGAAGTGTCACTGACCTGCCCCCATTTTTAGTCCAGGAATAGACTTTCTCCAGCACAACAATTGCTGACAGGCGTCGGAAAATTCATATAGATATTTTCTTGAAGCAGCTGTGACCCGAGCTGCCCAGGCTGTTCCCGTAAGAATGCCCTGGAAAGACGCAGGTTTGAGCCTTAACGCATGTGGGACATCTTCAATGCAATGACTTGAGGCACGACTCCCTTTTGTCCGCCGCTGGCCTGAGGCTGATTCAAACCAAAAATTCCTGATAAATCCGATTGAGATTTTAGGTTACGAAGCCGCCTTGGCCGACGCCAGCACTGCAGGCACTGGTGAGCTAAGCTTGGGCGAAGATAGGGCTAGAGACTTGCAGAACAAACGCTTGAACCTGACCAAAACGTCTCCGCTCTCGTTTACGAGAAGGATATTAAGTTTCCTGACTCCGTCCGGATTCGGACCGTTAGAGTCTGAAAATTCGGCGTATGCATAACAAGTTTGACGCAAGGGGTGGAGTATAGCGACCTCGTCTAAAACAAACGGCAGGTACGGTGTTAGCAATTCCCGATTACCGACCAGGCCGGCAGCAGTTTGCCACGCGCCATCTACCAGACCAGGATGGAGAATAAACTGGCCGAATGCCGGTCTTAGATGATCTGCAAGTTTCAGCCTGGCGAAGGCAAATGAGTCACTGACAAAAATCTCCTGGATCGATCGGAATGAGGGCCCATAGTTTAGACCGCATTTCCTGAACCGTTCATAAAAAGCGGAGCCGTCCAGCCTGCTTGAGCATTGCGCCTTGAGGGCTTCGACGGAAATCCGATCTTCGCCATCGGCGACGTCCGTCAACACGCTCCCGAAGATCAATCTTCCTTCTGAATAAACAATTTCTTCGTTTTCCTCATCCAACGAGGAGATTTTATACTCAACATCGCTCACGCCAGGCTTCAAGAGCGTTCGCAACGTTTGCGGGCCCTTGCGAAAGCTCAAGGGATGTATCCAGACAGCGTCCTTGATCTTGCGGACCCTTTGCTCACCGGCAATATTCCCCGCGTAGCAAGCCATCTCCAGGAACGCCGCGCCAGGAAAAATCCTCTCTTCGTTCACTTCGTGATCGACGGCGTAAAATTCCGTGTCTGACAGCCGCGAAGTGAAGCTGATTCCCCTCAATGTGGAGGAATTGTAGGAAATCAAAGGGTGCGCTTGCGCACTGGGGACCTCCAGCTTTTCCGACAGCAGAGAATCTGAAATCCAGTATCGTTCTCGAGCAAACGGGTAGGCGGGTAGGCTAATGCGAAAAGGTGTTTCTGTTGGATACAGACTGTCCCAGTCCACGTCCTGGCCCGCAGCCCACATGGAAGCGATCTCGCTCATGCTTTGCTCGCCCGCAATTACTTTTTGCAGAGTCAAGCGGGATTTTGAGGCCCGGCCCGTGCCAACATTGCCGCGATAGATATGTGGCGAAGAATCTTGTTGGCTACAATCACGGAGCCGGTCGATCAGTTCCTGAGCGTGCGAAACAACAATTGCCACCCTTTCTCTCATTGCTTCCCGCCCGGCTTGCAAGGTGTAACAAAGACTCGCGAGATCAAAATCGGGATGTCTCTCCAACCACGCCAACAGATGATTTACGTATTCGTGAAGCCTTTCCTCATTCCTGGCAGAGAGTACAAACAAGCAAGGAACTGCTTGAGGCGAGTTTTGGATCACGTTGGATTTTTCGTACTCCTCCAATATGACGCACGCATTAACGCCCCCGGCTCCGAAGGAATTGACAAGCGCACGACGTGGAACGCCAGAAAATGATTCCCATTCGGACAGCCGATGCTGCAGGTAAAACGGTGATTTCTCAAAGTCGATGTTAGGGTTAGGTAGGTCCGAACAAAGCGAGGGAACAAATTGACGGTGCTGGATCTGAAGAGCAGCTTTGGTCAGGCTGGCAATTCCCGCTGCCGACTCCGAATGCCCAATGTTGGCCTTGACGGAGCCGATCGAGCAGAATTGTTTTTTCGGCGTCTGCTTTTGAAACGCCTTGCCTAAAGCCGCAACTTCGAGGCTATCGCCTAGCTGGGTGCCGGTTCCATGACCTTCAACACAGCCCACGCTTTCCGCCGGAATCTGCGCGTTGCCAAGGGCGCGGCTAATCACGTTTGCCTGAGCGTTCGGGTTGGGAGCGGAATATCCTTTGGACCGGCCACTATGGTCGTACGCGCTTGCCCGAATAATCGAGTAAATGTGATCGCGATCGGCGATAGCTTTCGTTAGCGGTTTGAGTACCAGAGTGCCAACGCCTTCGCCCGGAACAAACCCGTCATCGCCGGCGCCATAGCTATGGCACATTCCGTCGAGTGAAAGCATGCGGTTTTGGCACAATGATTGGTACTTATAAGGATGGAGGTATAAGTTAACGCCACCGGCAATCGCGACCTGGCATTCGCGACGTTTCAGGCTTTCGCATGCAAGATGGACCGCGACCAGAGACGATGAACAAGCTGTGTCAACGGGCATGCTGGGGCCGTTAAAGTCGAAGAAATAAGAGACACGATTGGCAATTGACCAGGGCATCGCGTTGGGGAACAAATGATTACCGCGGCTTCGCTCCTCGGCCGCCCACAAATGATAGGAGTTCGTAGTTACTCCCACGAAAACGCCTATGTCCGCGCCATGAGATTTGGCGAAGCGCTTCTTCAAACTGTCCCTGGTGTATCCCGCATCCTCAATGGCTGCCCACACTGACTGCAGAAACAAACGCTCCTGAGGGTCCATGATTCTGGCTTCTTCCGGGGAGATATTGAAAAAGAGTGGGTCAAACTTGTCATAGTCGTTCAGGAACCCTCCCCATTTGCAGTAGATCTTTCCTGTTTTGGCAGCCGCTGGATCTGGGTCATAAAACTCCTCATAGCTCCAACGGTTAGGGGGCACTAAATCAATCAACTTTTTACCCTGCTTCAGATTCTCCCAAAACTCATCCAAGTTCTCAGAATGCGGATAGTATCCGTGAATGCCGATGATTGCGATCTGTTCAAGTTTATCGTCTTGATCGTCGATCTCGGCGGCTAGCGTGGCTTGTGGAATCACCACTTGCCCAGCTCCGTCGGGCTCGGCGGTTTGCGCCGCTTGCGCGGTCACCACTTGCCCAGTTCCCAAGGACGGGCTCGCCGGCTCGTTTGTGGAAGCCGCAACATCGAAGTGTGTGATCAAAGCCTCTCGCACTTGCTGCAGCAGGAACTGCGCAACTTCCGCAACCGTATCGTGTTCATAAAGCAACGTCTTTGGCAGAGCGCCCAGGTCCCTTTCCAAATTGGCATTGAGCCGGTTGATCATCACCGAATCTATACCAAAAGCCTCCAAGCGATCTGACGAACCAATGCGTTCCGGAGCGAGTTTGATCTCTTCGCCGATCAGCGCCTTCAGGTACTCTTCCGTTTTCGCAAATAGCGTTCCTGCATCAACGGCTCCTCCGGCACCTGGCGCTCCAGGTGCAGCCTTCGCGGATCTCCGGGCGATATAAGCCGCAATTTTGGAAGGGATTCCATAAAGAGCCACGCCTTGTAACGTGTCAGAGCGAAGGAAGTCTTCCCAATATTGAATGCCTTCCTGGTCCGGCATAGGGCAGATTCCGGTTCGTTTCTCCAAAAGCTCAATGTCATCAGGTGAGAGGTTCATGCCGCCCGCTTCCCACAGCGGCCAATTGATGGATAGCGTCCGTCCAAATCGTTTTTGCGCCTTTTCCATGCGGTCCCGGCGCTCCGCAAAAGAATCCATAAAATGGTTCGCGTATGCGTAGTCACTCTGTCCGTAGTTGCCCATAACGCCCGCAACTGAAGAAAACATGACAAAGAAGTCCAACCTCTCCTGGTTGGTCGCCAGATCGATATTGACGGTGCCGTACACCTTCGACGCCAGGACGCTCTCTACCTCGTCTTTGGTCTTCTTGAGAATGAACGCATCGCGATTCACACCGGCACTATGGATGACACCATCGATCCTTCCAAACTGCACTTTCGTCTCTCGTATTAGCTCTTGCACTTGCTCCAGGTTGGCCACGTCAGCCTGGAGAAACAACACCTCAGATCCATAGTCTTGTAGCTGCTCTATTATTTTCTGCCGGTCGGCATTGAGCCCGGAACGTCCAACAAGCACTAACCTTGCCTGGAATTCTTTTGCCAAGTACAAGCTGAAGATGGAACCCAAACCGCCAAAACCGCCAGTAATCAAGTACACACCCTTTGATTTGAGCGGCAAGGCCGATAGTTTTGTCCGGTCAGGTGTCTGCGGCACCAATTCGTTTATGTAACGTATAGGACCATGCTGACTCGCCTCTCCTTGGATGCGATAGCGGATTTCCGGCACAGTCCAGTTTTTCTCGTCAATTTCATCCCAGATAAGGTTAGTCTTCTCAGCCAGCAGTGTCTCTTCATCCTTCCCAACTTCACTTTCAATATCTACAACCTTAACGAGATAATCTGGATGCTCCATGCTGAGGGTCTTCAAAAACCCGCCAATGGCTGCGTTCAGGGGCGGCATCGATTGGAAATCACTGGAGAAAACCGAGATTATTTTAGGCGGCGTCTGGGGTTTTGCTTTAATCAACGCCTTGCATAGATAAAACAGAGCATAGATTCCATTGTTCAGATGCCGGTCCACTTGCAGCGCGTCTTCCAGATCGAAGACCTCTGAAGAATGAACGATGACCCGAGGCAGCAGATCCTTGCCTTTGAGATGCTGGACCAGATCATGGAACTGCTCTTCCCCCGCCGGACCAATGTCATAAATATTCGGTTCGATTTCTCTGAACGCGCTTCCCTGGCTCGCCAGCATAATGACGCTATGGTCAGCAGTGATCTGCAGTTGCTTCTTCATCTTCCGAAATATCTGATCTGAAGAATCCAGTATCAAAATTGGGCCTCGCGCCGGTTTTTCTTCCCGAACCGAAACGGGTTCCACCCTCCATTGCGGCAAATAATATAAGCGCCTTTTCTCACCCGACTCGCGCCGAATGTCCTCTTTGGTGTTTTGCTTCGTTTCCTGGACAACAGGAAGAGCCAGCGGCTTGTAATCTACCCAGCACCGTTCTTTCGCGAAAGGATATGTAGGAAGTGAAACCTTTCTGGGAGCCGAGAGTCGACTCAGGAGAGACCAATCAATATCCACGCCCAAGATCCAGAGCCTGGAGATCTTTTGCAGGTGCCGGTTTCTCAAGAGGTCTTCCAGAAAGGCGGTTCCAGCGCTGCCCTCAATCAGATCACGCGCACCGAGCCGATCCTTGACGTGGCCGCTGAAAACATCTTCCAGCTCAGGGGCCCCTTCGTTCAAGGCAACACCTCGCGCGGTTCGATAATTTATCCATTGAACCAATTTGCCTTTGAGGTCTTCCAGGCTCGAAGCAACAATAGCAAGACGCGCATCCAGCGAAGTACGTCCCACCTGTAAGGTGTAAGCCATGTCCGCCAGCGAAACCTGGCATCTATCCTCAAGAAAACTGATCAGCCTTTCGGCGAGGCGGCAAAGGGCATCCTGGTCTTTTGCTGAAAAAATGCAGATTTCCGGTGAAGGTACCGGCGATCCAGCCGGCTCTGGCAAGTGGTAGCATTCTTCCAGAATCAGATGAGCATTTGATCCCCCAGCCCCGAACGAACTCACAGCAGCGCGCCTCGGAGAGGAAGGCGTGCCCTTCCATTCCGCCAGTTCAGTCTGAACATAAAACGGTGAATCCTTAAAATTTATGTTTGGGTTCAGAGGATCGGCATGTAAGGAAGGCACGAGTTGTTTGTATCTGATTTGCAACAATGTTTTGGTAATAGCCGCAATTCCGGCTGCCGATTCAAGATGTCCGATATTCGACTTCACTGACCCGATGGGGCAGAATTGTTTCTCGGTGATTCCTTCGTACACTTTCAACAATCCGGTGATCTCGATTGGGTCTCCCAGGGACGTGCCCGTTCCATGCGTCTCTATATAGCTCAGTGTCCGAGGGTCAATATGGGCTTTGGCTACGGCCTCACGAATCAAATCGCTCTGAGCATTCGGATTGGGAACCGTATAGCCATTGGTTTTTCCACCATGGTTGATTGTGCTTGACTTGATGACCGCATAAACCTGATCGCGATCGCGCAGAGCATTTGCCAGAGGCTTGAGGAGGACAGCTCCAACACCTTCCCCCGGAACGTAGCCATCCCCGCCCTCACCAAAGCTTCGACATTTGCCATCACTCGCGGCAAACTTTCCCTGGCTCAGACTCAGGTACTTATTTGGATGTATTGTCAGGTTGACTCCGCCGGCGATGGCAGCATCAATCGTTCCGTTTCGAAGCTCTTGACATGCCAGATAAATTGCAGTCATCGACGACGAGCACATAGTATCGAGCGCTATGCTGGGGCCGTGAAAATCAAAGAAATACGATACGCGATTCGCGATGGACGCGTAAGAGGATATAGGAATAGCTCCCCCGCCGCTCAGGACCGATTCTGCCCCGAACAATTGATACTGGCCCCACATAACCCCAACAAAAACGCCTACGCGCTTCCCGGACAGGCTGTCTTTGGAGTAGCCGGCGTCCTCAATCGTCTCCCACACCGTCTCTAAAAACAAGCGCTCTTGCGGATCGATCAATTCGGCTTCTTTAGGAGAAATGTTGAAAAATAAAGGATCGAATTTATCGACGTCAGCAATGAATCCGCCCCATTTGCTGTAGGTCTTCCCTAATTTGTTTCGGTCCGGATCGAAATAGAAAGTGTTGTCCCACCGTTCTGACGGAATTTCTGTAATGCAATCCCGGCCATTTTGCAGATTTCTCCAAAATTCCCGCAGATCGGCAGCCTGGGGGTATCTTCCAGCGAGCCCAATGATGGCAATCTCCTTGTCATCACAGGTGTTGGAGCCAACCGGGAACCGATGCTTGCCGGGCCTTACAGAAGTTGGCCATTCTCCTATCGTCGGTTTTAGGTCAACATTGCTTGCTGGCCTATGACGGTCGACGTCGACTTCTTGCCTGACGAGTGTGGGGTATGCCGTGGCGAAGTAGCGAGCCAGGTCTGCAATGTTTTGGTATTCGAAAAAGAGCGTCTTGGAAAGAGGGCCAAATGTCTTCTCCAACTCGCGCGTCAACTTCAACGCCAGGATCGAGTCCATCCCGTAGGTTTCCAGAGCGGCCTGCGGATCAATTTTGTAAGACGGCAGCTGCAGAAGTTCCGAAAACTGTTTGCGCAAGTACTCCTGCATCTTCTCCGCCGGATTCCCGCTACCCACCACCGCCGCCGCTTCAACCTGCTTCACCCCCACCTCTATCCTGGCTCCGTGCACCAGCTGCTGCCTCCCGGCCTCTCTCCACCCCAGCACAGCTCCTCTTATCTTCTTCAGGTCCCCTGCGACTACCAGCACCTGCTCATACGGCGATCCTAGGCTGCGATAGAATTCCGCAATCCCCGTTTCTGTATCCATCGCCTCCAAACCCGTCGCTTCCCGCATCACCTCCCTCTGCTCCAACGCCATGTTCATCCCGCCGCCCTTCCATAATCCCCAATTGATCGACCGCGTCCGCCCCTTTTTCCTCCCCAACGCCACTTGCGCGTTCCGATACTCGGCATAGCGGTCCATAAATCCATTCGCGGCCGCATAATCCGCCTGCCCCAAATTTCCCATCGCCCCCGCCACCGACGAAAACAGAACAAAGAAATCTAACTCCTCCTCGACGCTCACCTCGTCCAGGTTGTACGTCCCTATTACCTTCGGCCCGAGCACCTCCGCGAACTCTTGCTTCGTCTTCTTCACTATGAAGTTGTCGGCAATCATTCCCGCACTGTGTATGATCCCGTTCAGCACCCCAAACTCGGCCTTAATCAACCTCATCAGTTCCTTTACGTCTTTCTCATCCTCTAAATCCACCTGCCGATACTTGAGCCGTCCTGTTCCCTCACTCCATTCCTCCAGCTGTGCTTGCCTTTCCGCATTCAGCTGCCCTCGCCCGGTCACAATCACCCTGCTTCCTCGCTTCCGTCCCAGAATCTCTCTGGCAAAAATCTCCCCCAGTCTCCCCAGCCCACCCGTGATCAGATACACTCCATCCTCTTTTAATCCCACACCCAACTCTTGCTGCATCGGCCCCTCTCGCTCCACTTCCTTCCAGTGCAACTCCTGGCGTTCACCTCCCCGGTACCGCACCTGCGTCTCTCGCTCCCTCCTCTTCTCTGCTTCCAGCGCCTGCGCCAGTTGCTGACTCCCTATCCCGTCCTCCGCCACGACCACCTGCCCGATCAGCTGGGGGTTTTCCAGACGCGCCGTCTTCAACAGCCCCACCAATCCCGCCAGCACCATTTGCTCCGGTCGATCCCCTATCACGATCTGCACCAGCATCTTGCCTGCCGCTTTCCCGCGCAAGATCTTCTGCATATGTT
>Ga0105245_10006438_pt1 | contig 10338 bp, 14 predicted proteins | sample KBSM54metaG_FD_81523 | JGI IMG/M metagenome (GOLD analysis project Ga0105245, IMG submission 81523) | Miscanthus rhizosphere microbial communities from Kellogg Biological Station, Michigan, USA - KBS M5-4 metaG | ecosystem: Host-associated > Plants > Roots > Rhizosphere > Soil | place... | reverse complement strand
GTCCACAAGATCAGCACAGAGATGATCGTGGGGATGGAATTAACCAGTAATTCGCCTATTTGCCTGAGTATCGCGTCCATGCAAAAGAATCTCTAAGTTGTTGTGAACAAGAAGCGGTCGGCGGCTGCTAGTAAACTCTCTAACTTAACATTCGGTTCGCGGGAGTGTCAACGCGAGCAGCTTGCCTTCAGAGCCAGATCTGATGAATTTGCAGAGCTGTTTTTCGACTTCGCAGCAGTCATTGTTCAACGATTTTGTTTCAACGATTTCTGGTTGCCACGCGCGACAAGATCGATCCCGCAATTTCAGCTTGTTGATTTTTTCAGCAAAACTGATTTTCGTTCTATGATTCCGGCCATGACTTTTCTCTACATACTGCTTGGCCTTGTGGTTGGCGTGTTTTCTGGGATCGTGGGCATTGGCGGCGGCATCATGATTATTCCCGCCCTGGTTTTTTTCTTTCATATGAGCCAGCACAAGGCCCAGGGAACGTCACTGACGGCGCTGCTGTTGCCCATTGGCGCGCTCGCATTCTGGGAATATTACAAGGCAGGAAATGTGGACCTGAAGGCCGGTTTGCTGATCGCTCTGGGCTTTTTTATCGGCGGCTATTTTGGAGGACTCTGGGCACAGCACCTGCCGGAAGTGGTCCTGCGCAGGGTGTTTGGCACTTTGCTGGCAATCATTGGCATTCAATTACTACTGTCACGCGGATGATCGCGTTCTGCTGCATTTGCCAGAAACCCGGAGCAACGGATTTCTCCTTTGTTTACAGTGTTTTTCGACAGACGCGCAGCCCTGTTATCTAGATGATTATGTAGGTATAAAAAGAGTTGGCGGATCGCTTGACTTCGTCCCGAAGTGGCCTAAAATGGAACTTATCACCTCCGATCCGATTCAGGATCGAATGGGCTTGTGGGCAAGGAAACCGTCACCGCTTCTTGCTCTCAGGCCCATTTTGATTTTGGCCTGGGCGTTGCCCGGCCCAAAATGGCTTTTAGCTTCTTAGCCGTTAGCTCCTGGCTTTGTCTCCTTAACTGCAAACTAATTTCATTTTGAGAATGAAGTTCGTCCCAATTCGGGGCTCTTCCGCTGGCTCCCCATCCGGAATTAACTTATTAAGGAGTCAAATGAGAAATCTAATCTTCGGAATCAACATTACGCTGGACGGTTGTTGCGACCACACCACACAATTTGCGGATGAAGAGATCCATGAATATTGGACGGACGTCCTGCGAGAAGCTGACCTGCTTGTCTATGGGCGCAAGACCTACGAATTGATGGTTCCCTTCTGGCCTGACGTGGCAAAAACGCAGTCAGCGACAAAAGCATTGAACGAATTTGCGCGAGTGTTCGACTCCATCAACAGGGTTGTTTTTTCACGGACACTGGACAGCGCTGAAGATAGAAATACGAGGATTGTTCGTGGGAACCTGCGCGACGAAATACTCAAGTTGAAACAGGAACAAGGCAAAAATATTTTAGTCGGTGGCGTAGATATTCCTTCGCAGTTGATACAGCTTGGCCTAGTTGATGAATTTCGTATTGTCATTGGCCCAGTCATTGTTGGAGAAGGCAGACGGTTGCTGGACGGAGTGAGCCTGCCGGAGAAATTGCAATTAAAACTTGTTGAGTCAAAGATTTTTAAGTCAGGATGCGTTGCGCTGCGTTACTTGAAACAGTAATCTGCCCCTCACCCGCGAAAGGAACACGCGTCATGAGAAAAATCAATGTGCTTGAATTTTGTTTTCACTTGATGGCGTCAGTCGACTGAGCTCCTGGCGGTTCGCGGAAAGGATCCATCGGAATCGGCGCGTACTCGACAAGGATGATCTCAAGATGCTCTGTCTTCGCTGGTGCGCGCAGGCCTACGCGGTCACCGGGGCTGGCCTTCATGAGCGCATGAGCGAGAGGCGAGCGCCAGCTGATGTAGCCACGATCGAGGTCCACCTCGTCGATGCCGACGATAGAGACGACGTGTTCAAGGCCGGCAGCGTCCTTGTAGGTCACGGTTGCGCCGAAGAAGACGCGCCTAGCGGCTGATGCCGGCCGCGGAGCGGCGGGATCAACGACCACGGCTGCGGCAATGCGTTTCGCGAGAAAGCGAATCCGTGAATCGATCTGGCGTAACCGTCGCTTACCGTACTGATAGTCGGCGTTTTCACTGCGGTCTCCGTTACTGGCAGCCCACGCTACAACCTCCACCACCGCCGGCCGCTCGCGACTCAGCAGGAACCGGTGCTCATCTTTCAGCCGCTGCAACCCGGCAGGCGTGATGTAGTTCCTGGGCGTCGGCCCCGCTTCCTCGCGCACCGGTTCCCGGAGTGGTCGCTTTGACATAAATCAGCTCTTAGCTCTTGGCCAGTAGCTCCTGGCTTTGTCTCGTTATTCCAGACTGATTTCATTTTCGCATGAAGGCTCATTCGTTCCATTTTGTGCGTTCCGAAAAAAATTAAGGAAGACGCTGGACCACCTTTTTGGAGGTGGAAGCCCCGGCCTTTATGGCCGGGGTGAGGGCGTCTGATAAAATCCAGCGCTTTAGCGCTGGTGGTCGTTTTTTCGTTAACAATCAAACATGGCCCATGCTCCTCAGGAGATAAGAACTTTTTTCATCACATCCGTGACGAACAGACGGCATGCATTTTTCAAGAATGCAGACGCCGCGGAACTGCTAATCGACACGCTCTATTTCTATCGCGGCGAAGGAAGGTTCGAACTCCACGAGTTCGTAATCATGCCCGATCATTTTCATCTCATCATTACACCCGAGGAGCGGGTCCCGCTGGAGAAGGCCGTGCAATACATCAAAGGCGGGTATGCAACCGCAGCACGGCGCGAACTGGGACTGAGCGAAGTCTGGCAGCCCAAACCTACCAACCATCGCATCCGCGATGCGGCAGATTACGAGAAACATCGCGATTACATTTTTGACAATCCCGTGCGCGCCGGCCTGACGCCGTACCCGGAGGATTTCCCTTTTTCATCCGCAAAGCGCCGCGAAAATCTTGACCCGCGTCCACCAGCGCTAAAGCGCAAAATCTGAAGAGGAAACATTGCTTACCCCGGCCATAAAGGCCGGGGCTTCCACCCCAAACACCTGCGAATAGAGCCTTGTCATATTGTGCGCCAATATCTAGACGACGCGCCAATATCTAGACGACGCGGGGAAAATGGCCCAGACGGTAACGTGCTCCTTCTGCGGGTCGTCGTGTTCGCGCCACGGTTGCGCATATGGGAGGCCGGGGCTTCCACCCCAAACACCTGCTAATAGAGCCCCTCTCATATTGTGCGGCCAATATCTAGACGACGCGGGGAAAATGGTCCAGACGGTAACGTGCTCCTTCTGCGGGTCGTCGTGTTCGCGCCACGGGGTCCTTCCCACGCTTCGCCAACGCCAGGCGAAAGCATGGCTACCCCGCCATACAATAAAGCCAGACGCATACAAAGCTTTGGTTGCGCAATATGGGAAAGCTGACTAAACCGCCGGCGAATATTCTCGAACTGCCCCTGGGGGAACGCGCTGAAATGGCCCTCAAAGCAGCTGTTGAGAAGGTGATTGAAGCGCATATACGAGACGGGCGTCCGATCTCTATCTGGCGCGATGGCAAAGTGGTTGAGGTGTCCGCCCATGAGTTGCGAGACACGCCTGCCAAACCGCAGTGATTTCCTGCCAAATCAAATTTGCCGTACTTCTACGCCGCCACCCTTTAGTCTGTTCCAGCAGCATTCAAGGTGAGGGAAAGCACAGTCACCTCGAAAGGCGTCTTCATCGTGAATTACGAGCGTGCAGGAGCAGTGCCAACCGGAACTGATAGGGATTTATCGAGACCCGATCCTCGGCCCACCTGAATCAATTAATTGATCAGGATTCGCGGGGTTTACGCAGAAAGAGCATTCAATGGGGCAAGGCCGAAACCCCGCCCCTCATCTCACCCGCATGTTTCTCTTCAGTTCATGTATTTCCGGCTCTTCATCCACACCAGCAATTACCGTTACTGTCACAACAAATGAAAAAATCGCAGCCAGAGTCAATAGGGGCCGGCAAACAGAATGGACCGCCGGTGGTGGCAAACGCGGCGGGAGGACGCGAGATGGTCATTAAAGCGGCGCAGAGCGTAAACAGGGCAAAGAGTTTATATCTGAGTTTCTTCTGCATGATGTTCTCCTTCATTGTAATGAGCGTAAGCTGTTAAGGTTCGAACGATTCTTCAGTTAGAACACCGGCGACGTTAACCGCGGCAGCTTTGGTCCAGGACTTCCTTTTCTTTCATGTCGTTCAATTTACCGAGCCAGACTGTCTGGACCGTGCCGTGATCATCGACCAGGAGAAGGGTTGGGGTGCCGCCAATCTGCAACTGGTGAAAATCGGCGCTCACGACTTGATCCACGTCAACACCCTCAGATTTCAAATATGTCTGCGCTTGCTCCACCGGCTGAGGAAAAAACGCAATTGTGCGGATGTGGGAATTTCGGCAATCCTTCACGAGCTGTTCATAAAACTTACTGCTCTCTTTGCAGTAATGACAGGTGGTGGAGAGGACTAAAACCATGTTTTTCCTGCTAACAGGCCAATTTACGGGCTGCTGATCAAGCCTGAACCCGGCAGCAATTGATCGAGGCTGCTCTTTCGATGCAAAGAAGAAACTCTTCGTGAATACCAGCACAACGGCGACCGCCACAACAATGATGGCAATGTTGGCAGAAATTTCAATCCATTTTGCGAATGGTTTGGAAGAAGTATTTTCCATAGAAAATCCCCGATAAAACCCTGTCGATTGATTGAAGCCGGGGCTCTTTTTATGTGGCCCTTGCTTCTTGAATGTCATCTTAAAACTATTCGCACAGAGAACCATCTGTGATCACTCAATTTTGTTCTGCTGCTTCCTATTTTGGGAATTCAGAGCAGGAATTATTCCGAAGGGGAGCGAATCGCAACGCTTGACGAATGCTTTGAGTACGACGACTATTTGCGCGCCAACGGGCATTCGACTGGTGGAGAAGCACTTCAGCCTCCGGGAAACGCGTTGACCTTGTATTGGAGGAACGGCAAAGTGGCGACGACCGACGGTCCCTATGCTGAAACCAAGGCGCAACTCGGCGGCATTGGCGTGCTTGAGGCGCGGGACATGAATCATGCTATCGCGCTCATGTCACAGCATCCGGCCCTGAAGTACGGCACCATCTGGGAGATTCAGCCAGCGGGAGACATGAGCGAATCATCAAGGCAAGCGAGCAGCGGCGGGGAAAGAACACGGCACGTTGAGAGCGAGGCGCCGGGCTGCAACTTTCCTTTGGTCAATGCATCTAGTGTGGTATTTCAGAAATAGCTTTACGGTAGTGCAAAGGCTGAGCTTAAGAAAAACCATCATGATGGATCGTGCCTAAGAGCAAGCGAGGTAGTTAGAACTCCCTGATGCAGTATGAATAGAAGAAAAATCCTCGGGGTCCTTCGACTTCGCGCTCGAGGGTCTGGGTTTGGAAAAGGCGTTGGCGCTGCGCTCAGGAAGGCAGAGATAAACATTTTGTTTGAACATAAGTTCATGGTGTTGTGAATCTATTTTCTGAGACACCGCAACTCGACAGCGAAGGCCCGATTCCCTGGAGGAGACAAGCCATGTCTTACAGCATATCGACCCTGCTGCTTCGTAATCTGAGCGACGTATTTGGCGAAAATGACCCCGTGCGCCGTCGCGCTGCAATCGACGAGATCTTTCACGAAGACGCAGTATTCCATGATCCCAAAGGCGGTATATTTCGTGGCCGTGATGAGATTGATCGTATTGCTGGTGTGATCAAAGCAACACATCCAGATTTCGAATATCAGCCCCTCTTCCCTCCCGAGGAATCAGGTGATGCCGGACGGGTCCGATGGGTATCCGGCATTCCCGGCAAACCACCAGCTTACGCGGGAACCGATTTTATCGTCGCCCGGAACGGCCGCATTGCTTCGGTCTATCTCTTTTTCGACAACCTACCCTGAACCGGACTCTGCTGGAGTTCCAGATGCCTTCAGCGCCGAGGGCAATATTTTGGCAGAGTGCGACTTTCGCTATTGCATCGCCCTGAAGAATGCGCTATTCTCCAGCAGCCCTCAGGGGTGGAGTTGCGTCCGATCTTTGACAAACAGCATTCAGCAGTCAGCGCTCAGCATTCAGCCAAACAGTTTGCGACCCTCTGCCTCCCACCGCCGAGGGCGGCGGTGCCACATGAGCATCGCAGCTGCGGCCCTCTGCCAATTGGGATTGGGATTGGGTGACCCTTGGGTGACCCAAGCGTGACCCAAGGGCCACCCACGCGTGGCGCAGGGGCCATCCTTGGGTGAAATTGAGTAAGTGCTTTGTTTGCAACAAAAGCTAAAAAAGGGGTGGGGGGAGGCCGCGGAGTTGGGTAAATTGTCGACCGGGAGGCCGGATTGCGAGGAACATGCAAAGGGCCATGGTCATTGCCAAAATCACCGAAAATTGCCAAAAAACGGTAATTGAAGGGCGAAACCCAAAACCTCACCGCTGATAACACTGATAAAACTGATTTACACGGATCAAAAAGCAATTCAGAAAAGGCTACCGACTCCTGGGCCTTATCTCATACTCCCGCAGCGCGCGCGCCAATGATTCCGGGGCATCGACTTCCATCTGCACTTTGCTGTCGCGATACGAACGCTTGAGGATGTGCGCCCGTGATTCAATCAGCGACAGCAGCTTGCCTTCACTTTGGGGAACGCGGATGCGCATGTGCTGGATGGCGTCGATCTTCAGGTGGTCGTCAATGGTGGAGAGCAGATCGTCCAGGCCCAATTGTTTCTGGGCTGAGATATAGACGGTGTTCGCCGAGTTCTTGAACTCGCGGCGTTGCGCCTGAGGCACAAGGTCAATCTTGTTCATCACGCGGACCTGAGGACGGTCCATTACTTCAAGATCTTTCAGCACGCTTTCCACCTGGGTCTGTTGGTCGTGCGCGGAAGCGCTGGTGACATCAGCCACATGCAGCAGCAGTGCGGCGCGTTGGACTTCTTCCAGCGTCGCGCGAAAAGCGGAGACCAGCGTGGTAGGCAGGTTGCGAATGAATCCGACAGTGTCTGACAAGAGCACTTTGCGCTTGCTGGGCAGCGTGACGCCACGGACAGTGGGATCGAGCGTGGCAAACATCTTTGCGGATTCAAGCACGCCCGCGCCGGTGAGCACATTGAAAAGCGTCGACTTGCCGGCGTTGGTATAGCCCACCAGCGCCACGGTCGGGAGCGGAACAGATTCACGACGCTGACGCTGCTGGCCGCGGATGCGCTTTACGTCCTCAAGCTGCTGCTTGATGTGGCGGATGCGCCGATAGATTTTGCGCCGGTCAGTCTCTAGCTGCGTTTCACCCGGACCGCGTGTGCCGATGCCGCCGCCGAGCTGCGACATCTCAATGCCTCGCCCGGCGAGGCGTGGCAGCATGTATTCGAGTTGTGCCAGCTCAACCTGCAACTGGCCTTCACGGCTGCGAGCGTGGCGGGCAAAGATGTCGAGAATAAGCTGGGTGCGATCGATGACGCGCGCGTTTACTTCTTTTTCAATATTGCGCTGCTGGGAAGGAGAAAGCTCATGATCGATGAGCACCAGGTCGGCATCGACAGAAGCAACAGCGCCGGAAATTTCCTGCAGCTTGCCTTTGCCGATGAGCGTAGCGGGATCAGGCCGGTCACGATGCTGAATGAATTCGCCGGCGATCTCCGCACCGGCGGAAGCCACCAGTTCGCGGAACTCAGCCAGCGATTCTTCCACGCCGACGCGGGAGACACTTTTGGCTCCCGCACGGTCAGACGCTACGTTGCGCGCAAGCACGGCGCTGGGCGGCACGTTCAAGTCACGGTCAGAACGGGAGCGGTAACGGAATTCCAGAGCTACAAGAAACGCGCGCTCCGGACCATCACGACCAGTCTTGATCCCGGCCGACGGTTGAAAACGGCGGGAACGCTGCCCAGGAATAAATTAGCCCTCCGACTTGCCGGAACCGCTGTCGCCTTCACCCGAGGGGCCGTGCGAACGGCTGTCAAAATGGCTGCCTTTGGCCATTACCACGGTTGAGATGGCGTGTTTGAAAATGAGTTGTTCCTGATTGTTGGTTTCAAGGACGACTGAATATTTGTCAAAGGACCGGATACGGCCTGTCAGCTTCACCCCGCTTAGCAGATAAATGGTGATCTGACTTTTGTCTTTGCGCGCGGTATTCAGAAACGAGTCCTGTATGTTTTGTGCCGGCTTATTTTCCATCTGCCGATCTTTCTCCTGTGCTTGCATAGGGACGCGGAAGCCTTGGTGGCTCTCTTAAATCATTGTAGCTTTTCAAGGGCTTTCCGGGCAAAAAGGGCTGGCTAATGTTGCGTTGCCGCCAATTGGGGAGGCGGAAAGATTAGCCCGCACCCAAAAAGCCCTTGCGCCGGGCAGTGGCCGCAGCAATGCTAGAATTTTGGTAGTAGTAATTCTTTACTGATGAAAAGCGCAGGCCACAAAACGGCAGCCGATGTCCCCATGCTGGACCTTTCGCGGCAGTATGCGGTGATTCGCAATGAAGTGCTGGCGGCTGTTGCCCGCGTCTGCGACTCTCAACACTATATTCTGGGCGAAGAAGTAGTCGCTTTCGAGCGTGAATTTGCCGCGCTGTGCGCTACCGCAGATTGCGTAGGCTGCGCTTCCGGCACAGACGGACTCTGGCTGGCTCTTGCCGCGGCCGGCATTGGGCCGGGCGATTCCGTCATCACAACGCCTTTTAGCTTCTTTGCCACCGCCAGTTCGATTCTGCGCGCTGGAGCGAAACCGGTTTTTGCTGACGTCGATCCGGGAACGCTCAATCTGGATCCGGCAAGTGTGGAAGAGCGGCTTAAGCACTCACCCAAAGGTCCGCGCGCGGTTATGCCGGTGCATCTCTACGGACAATGCGCGGATATGGATGCGTTTAGCCAAATCGCAACCGAGTTCAACGTGTATGTGGTGGAAGATGCGGCCCAGGCTGTGGGCGCAACATGGAACGGCAAACGCGCAGGGTCGCTAGGGCTGGCCGCGGCGTTCAGTTTTTATCCAACAAAAAATCTCAGTGCATTTGGCGATGCAGGCGCCGTAACGACAAATGATTCGAAGCTGGCCGAGCGGATGCGCTCGTTGCGCAATCATGGCGGCAAACAACGCTACTACCACGATGAAGTAGGCGCCAACAGCCGGCTTGATTCCATTCAGGCGGCGGTGCTGCGCGTAAAGATGCAGCACTTGTCTAAGTGGAATGAAGCTCGCCGCGAACGCGCGCGCACATATGGCCGCTTGCTCAGCAGCGCTGGGCTGACCAAAACAGGCGCGGACTCGACTGCTCCCGTTGTTCTGTTAAAAACTCTGCCCGGGGCGCACCACATCTATCACCAGTATGTGATTCGGGTGCGTGATCGCGACAAGCTGCGCGCGTTCCTCAGCGAACGCGGCATTGGTTCAGAGATTTACTATCCCATTCCGCTGCATCTGCAAAAATGTTTCGCGTATCTTGGCTATGCTCCGGGCGATCTGCCCGAAGCCGAGCGCGCCGCGCTGGACGTGCTGGCTTTGCCTATCTTCCCTGAGCTCGAGGAAGACGAACAGAGGCACGTGGTGGAATCGATTGCGGCATTTTATTCATGATCGGCAAAGACTGACCGAATGGCAAAGCTTTACACCGTGTTTGTTGACGATAATTTTCACTACATGGACGAGAGCGAACGTTACAAGCTGGGAGAGTTTGCCGACTGTGCTTCAGCGGTGGCGGCTTGCAAGCAAATTGTCGATGAATTTTTAACCAGCTGCGACCTGAATAAGAGTGACGCAGAAATTTACCATCAATACGTTTCTTTCGGCGAAGATCCCTGGCTCAGCAGCGATGATCCCGAATGCAAGTTCTCTGCGTGGAATTACGCGCGGGAACGGGCGACGATACTCGCACGAAAGAAATGATTCGCGTCGATGCTACGCCTCAGACGCTTTCCCCCAGATCAAGCCTATACAGCCGATTCCAATCACCACCCCTATAACTAAAAACGCAAGAGGAAATCCGCTGGCCCGATTGAGGATGGCACTCACGGCCTCACCCTGGCTGATCCAAAGACACACTACAACGGCCAGGCACAGAATGGCTGCAAGCACCCGCATGATGGTAAATGGGCGTTCAATGCGTTCCTTTTCTGCGTGCTTTTTCAGAATCTGCGCGCGCCACCAGATCACGCCAGGGCTGGGCAGCTCCGGTTGGTGGTCGGCAGCCATTTTCTTGATGAGAGAATCGAATTCCAAATCATTATCCATGCGAACCTCTAAAACCAGCCTTCTCCAGCATCTCTTTTGCTTTTTC
>Ga0105245_10006437_pt1 | contig 10339 bp, 12 predicted proteins | sample KBSM54metaG_FD_81523 | JGI IMG/M metagenome (GOLD analysis project Ga0105245, IMG submission 81523) | Miscanthus rhizosphere microbial communities from Kellogg Biological Station, Michigan, USA - KBS M5-4 metaG | ecosystem: Host-associated > Plants > Roots > Rhizosphere > Soil | place... | reverse complement strand
GGTCGGCATCGGCGACGGCCCCGAGGTCCGCGCGGCCGACGTGGCGGGGGCTGTGCGATGACCCCGGAAGGCGAGGGCGGCCAGGCTGTCGAGCCCGCTCCCGCGCGCCGGGGCGGACGGGCCCGCGACGCGAGCTCCCGGGCCGCCGACTGGACGTGGGGCATTTTCCACCGGATCCATCTCGGCACCAGGAAGCCCGAGAACTGGATGCAGCTGTTCAAGTTCGGCGTCGTCGGTGGGAGCGGGTATGTCATCAACCTCATCGTCTTCGCCGTGCTGACCGAGGCTCTCGGGATCCATCACATAGCCGCCGCCGTGCTCTCGTTCTGCGTCGCCGTCTCCAACAACTTCCTGCTCAACCGGCACTGGACCTTCCAGGCCACCGAGGGCCACGCCGGCTTCCAGGCGGCGCGGTTCTTCACCGTCAGCCTGCTGGCACTGGGCGTCAACCTCGTCTTCCTGTATCTGCTGGTCGACGTCGCTTCGGCACCCGAGCTGCCCGCCCAGGCGATTGCGGTGGCCGCGGCGATGCCCTTCAACTTCCTCGGCAACAAGCTGTGGACCTTCGGGGTGGACGAGCGCTGACCTCGCTCCCTCGGTGGGGGCTCCTGGCCGCGGCGCTCGTGGCCGCGCTCTTCATCGGCCTGCCCGGCGCCGCCCGGGCGCAGGGAACCCCGGCCGCCGGGTCCACCCCGGCCTCGAAGGCGGTCTCGACGGCGAACGGAACGACGACGACCTCCGACGAGTCCGATCACCGCCTCTCCCAGGCCCGGGCGATCAGCATCGCCCGCACCGACCCGCAGGTCGCCGCCGAGCAGCGGCGGTGGGGTCACCTGGACGCGACCCCCACGGCCAAGCCGGGGACGTGGCAGGTGGACTTCTACGCGGACGGGGCCGAGCGCGTCCAGGTGATCGTCGACGACGCCACGGGGAACATCACCGAGACCTGGACCGGTTATCAGATCGCTTGGCAGATGGCGCGTGGCTACCCGGACCAGTTCGGCCACAAGCTGAATGCACCCTACGTATGGATCCCGCTGGCGGCGATCTTCTTCTTCGCCCTGCTCGACTTCCGCCGCAAGTGGCGGATGGTCCACCTGGACCTGCTGGTCCTGCTCTCGTTCGGGATCTCGGAGATCTACTTCAACCAGGGCAACATCGGGGTGAGCGTCCCGCTCACCTATCCGCCGCTCCTCTATCTCCTGGCGCGCATGATCTGGGTGGGGTTCCGGGGCGCCGGGGAGGGGCTGCGACCGTCAACGCCCACGGCGTGGCTCGCGGTCGGCGGCGCGTTTCTCCTCGGCTTTCGCATCGCTCTCAACATCGCCGATTCCGGCGTGATCGATGTCGGCTACGCCGGCGTGATCGGCGCCGACCACCTCGTCCACGGGCAGGCGATCTGGAACAACTTCCCCTCCGACAACGTCTTCGGCGACACCTACGGCCCGTTCAATTACTACTCCTACGTCCCCTTCGAGCTCTTGTTTCCGTGGAGCGGCCACTGGGACAACCTGCCGGCAGCGCATGCCGCGGCGATCGCCTTCGACCTCGCGACCGTGGGCGGACTGTTCGCGGTCGGGAGGCGGCTGTGCCCGGGGCCGGCCGGGACGCGCCTCGGGGTCGTCCTGGGATTCGCCTGGGCCGCTTACCCGTTCACCGACTACGCGTTGCAGTCGAACTCCAACGACGCGCTGGTGGCAGCCCTCCTGGTCTGGGCACTTGTCGTCTTCGCGTCGCCGATGAAGCGAGCCGCGCTGCTCGGCCTTTCGATCGCCACCAAGTTCGCACCGCTTCCGCTGGTACCCCTGTTCGCCGCGGGGGACCGCGGCCTGCTGACGAGGGGAGAGGGGTCGAAGTCATTGCTCCGCCGGTGGCGGCCGGTGGGGATCTTCTGCCTCAGCCTGGCCGTCGTGATCGGCGCGATGCTGGCCCTGCCGGCCATCGATCCGGGGCTCGGGACCTTCTACGACCGGACGGTGAAGAGCCAGCTCGACCGCACCTCGCCCTTCAGCGTCTGGGGACAGGACCACTCCCTCGAATGGCTCCAGACAGCCCTCAAGGTCTTCGCGGTCGCCCTTGCGATCGGGGTCGCACTCCTACCCCGCCGGCGCTCGCTGCCCCAAGTTGCCGCCCTCGCCGCCGCGGTGATGATCGCGGTCGAGATCACCGCGGAGCACTGGTTCTACCTCTACATCCCCTGGTTCTTCGGCCTGCTGCTCGTTGGGCTGACCGCGGCGACCAGGGCGTCGAGCTCACCGACGGTGACCGCGAGCTCGGTCGCGAGCGCGCCCGGGGTGAGCCGCGAGAAGGTCGCGGCGAGCGCCCGGTAGTACGCGAGCACCTGGTCGCGGTCTGCGTTGAAGCGCTCCCAGAGCTCCTCCCCGACGTCGCGGTAATCGACCACGATGGTCCTGGCGTTGTGGAGCTTGTCGGAGAGTGAGACCTTGAGCGCTGACGCGCTTGCCTCCTCGAGGTGCTCGAGGTAGGCGCGCTTCCGCTCCCTCCATGGCGGCTTCGGGTCACCGAGGCTGTCGCTGCAGGACTCGACGACCTCGGCCACGTCGTCTCCGAACTCCGCGCGGATGCGCTCGATCGTCTCCCGGCCGCCTTGGTCCTCGGCGGCGTCGTGGAGCAGCGCGGCGATCGCCTCGTCCTCCGAGGAGCCGGTCTCGATCACGATCGAGGTCACCCCGAGAAGGTGACCGAAGTACGGCACGCCCGAGCCCTTTCGCTTCTGGCCGGCATGGAGCTCGTAGGCGAGCCCGAGGGCTTTCGTGAAGCGGGGGCCGAGCGACGGGGTCGATGCATCGCTCACGGCGCGCGATGCTATTCGGCGGGCGGCTGCGGCGGCTCGACGTCGGACAGCCGGGCACCGGTGGCCATCTCCGCATAGCGAAGGAGGACGGCCTCCGCCTCGCCGCTGTCGATCGCCGGGTGGCCGATCACCACCTGAAGCCCGATGCCGTCCTCGAGCGCCACGAGACCGCGTGCGATGGTCAGCGCCTCCGTCGCGAGCTCGAACTCGCCCGCCCTCGCGCCCGACTCGAGGATCGACGCGTACAACAGCGCCTGGCGGTCGAAGTACGACGCGGTGAGGATCCCGAAGACAGGGCTCGAGCCGGTGAAGGCGTCGAGCTCGTAGAGCAGCCGGCTCTCCGTATCGTCGGGGCCCGACGGCACCCCGAGGTGGATCGCCAGCCGAAGCTGCTCCGCGTGACCGTCGACCCGGCGCACCGCCGCGGCACGGCGCTCGGCGAAGCGCTCAATCGCCCCGCGCGAGACCTCGATCAGCAGCTCGTCGAGGCTCGGGTAGTAGTAGAGGACCGAGCTGGGAGCGAGACCTGCCCGCTCCGCGACATCCTTCACCCGCACGCCGACCGCGCCCCGCTCGAGCAGCACCTGCCGCGCCGCCACCTCGAGCTGGCGCCGTCGCTCAGCCTGGTCCTTTCGCCGCATGGCCGAATTCTATTCGGCGCTACGGCCGCCCCAGGCAGGGTTGCACGGCGGGGCTCGGGGAGTTATTCTTCGAACGAGGTTCAGAGAATGAGCCGGGGAAAGACAGGTCCGCGTATCTGGATCGCCACCGCGATCGTCGTGGCGACGGCGGTGATCGCCGCCGGTTGCGGCGGCGGCGGCGGGATCGAGTCCTCCGGCAGCGGGCCCGCCGGACAGGTGGACGCCTCCGGCCCCGTGCAGGGGAAGCTCACGATCTCGCAGTGGCCGCTCTACATCGATCCCGGCAAGAACGGGACGATCGCCGAATTCGAGGGCAAGACGGGTGTCGACGTCCACTACATCGAGGACATCAACGACAACAACCAGTTCTTCGGCAAGCTCCAACCGCAGCTTGCAAAGGGTCAGTCGGGCGGGCGGGACCTGATCACCCTGAGCGACTGGCTGGCGAAGCAGATGTACGACTCCGGGTACCTCCAGAAGCTCGACTACGCGAAGCTGCCGAACGTCAAGCACAACCTGATCCCGTTCCTGCGCCATCCGACCGCGGACCCGAATCGCGACTTCACGGTCCCCTGGCAGAGCGGGATGACGGGGCTGATCGTCAACACCCAGCTGGCGCCGGACGTGAATTCGATCTGCGATCTGTTCGACCCGAAGTACAAGGGCAAGGTCGACATGCTCACCGAGCTGCGCGACACGGTCCCCATGACCCTGAAGTGCATGGGCATCGATCCCGATCACGCCACCACGGCCCAGTGGCTCGCCGCCGTCGACAAGATCAAGAACGCGGCCGACTCGGGCCAGATCCGGCGCTTCACAGGCAACGACTACATCCGCGACCTCAGCTCGGGCGACGTCGACTTCGTCCTCGGCTGGTCCGGCGACGCGATCCAGATGCAGAAGGACAATCCGAACATCAAGTTCGTGATGCCCAAGGAGGGCTGCATGCTCTGGTCGACAAGCATGGAGATCCCGGTCGGGGCTCCAAACCCGGCCGCCGCCGAGGCCTGGATGAACTACGTCTACGACCCGAAGGTCCAGGCCGACATCGCCGAGTACGTCAACTACGTCACCCCCGTCAAGGGCGTCAAGCCGATCCTCGCCAAGCGCGATCCGCAGCTGGCCAAGAGCAAGCTGATCTTCCCGACGAAGTCGTACACCAAGAACTGCACCTACGAGCCCGTGCTCGACGGCCAGCAGGGCCATGAGGTGACCCAGGCCTTCAACGCCGTGATCAACGGCTGACGACGTGCGTGCGCTCTCGCTCGCGGCGCTCCAGACCGCACCCGTCCCGCGTGATCCCGAGGCCACCCTCGGGCTTCTCGCGCGCCGCGTCCGCTCCCTGAGGACGACGGTGCCGCACGCCCAGCTCGCGGTGCTGCCGGAGCTCCACCTTTCGGCCCCGCCCTCGACCCTCGAGGAGCACTCCGGCTACGCGCGGGAGGTTGCGGTCGAGATTCCCGGACCGCTGACCGAGGCGCTCGGCCGGATCGCGGCCGAGTTGGAGATCTGGCTCGTGCCGGGGTCTGTGTACGAGCTGGCCTCCGACGGTCGGGTCCACAACACCGCCGTGGTCCTTGCGCCGGACGGGGAGCTCGTCGCGAGCTATCGAAAGGTCTTCCCCTGGCAACCCCACGAGACCTGCGCGCCGGGCGAGGAGTTCGTGACCTTCGACATTCCGGAGGTCGGGCGCGTGGGCCTCGCGATCTGTTACGACGGGAGCTTCCCCGAGACGTTCCGCCAGCTCGCGTGGATGGGCGCGGAGCTCATCGTCCAGGTGAACCTCACCACGACCAGCGACCGTGAGCAGGAGCTGGTGATGGCACGCGCTAACGCGATCTTCAACCAGCTCTACGTGCTGTCGCTGAACGCCGCGACGCCGGCGGGGGTCGGCCGCAGCCTGATCGCCGACCCTGAGGGGCTGGTGCGGGTTGCATCCGGCTCCGGCGAGGAGGTGCTCACGGACGTCCTGGATCTCGAGGCCGTGGAGCGGGTCCGGCGCTTCGGCACGGCGGGGGTCTCCCGCATGTGGGAGCAGATGCTCCGCGAGGGGCCGGGGATCGAGTTGCCGATGTACGGCGGCCCCGTGCGCGAGCCCTCCGCCTAAGTGGCGGGGACGAGAACCTGCTCGATCGAGTTGGCGAGCCCGTCGTCGCGGACGTCCACGACCACGCCGTTGACCCAGACGTCCTCGTCGGCGGTGTCGAACTTCACCGGCATCTGCGTACGGAAGGACTCGAGCGCCTGCTCCCGCCGCACCCCGATCACCCCGGCGCGGGACCCGGTCATCCCGGCATCGGTGATGAACGCCGTGCCGCCCGGCAGCACCCGGGCGTCCGCGGTCGGGACGTGGGTGTGGGTGCCGAGGACGGCGGCGACGCGCCCGTCCAGGTGCCAGCCCATCGCGATCTTCTCGCTGGTGACCTCGGCGTGGAAGTCGACGATCACCGCGTCCACCTCGCCCGCGAGGCGCTCGACGATCGCGTCGGCCTCCGGGAAGGGGGATCTCGCGACCTTGAGCTGCACCGAGCCGCTGAGGTTGACAACGCCGACCCGACGGTCCCCGACGCTCACGACGGTGGAGCCGCGGCCGGGGTTTCCGGCCATGTAGTTCGCCGGCCGGATCACCCGGTCGGTCCGGTCGAGGAACTCGTACGCGTCTCGGTGGCGGTAGACGTGGTTGCCGGTCGTGATCACGTCGACGCCGGCCTCGAAGATGTCGTTCGCCGTCTTCTCGGTGATGCCCAGCCCGCCCGCGGAGTTCTCGCCGTTGGCGATGACGAGGTCCGGGGTGTGGCGCTCGCGAATCTCCGCCATCACGCGGGCGAGCCCGGCCCGCCCGGGGCTGCCGACGATGTCGCCGATGAAGAGGACGCGCACCGCCGCAGCCTAAGCGCTGTGGCGCCGACCGGCCGCGCGACCGATGTTCGGGCGTCAGACCGCGCGCGACCTGTGGCCGGAGGCGACCTCGAGCTCGCGCCGTGTGGGACCGGCGAGGTCGTGGGCGGTGGAGCAGGCGCTGTCGGGCCAGCTCGACGCCACAGCCATGTGCAGCCGGTCCGGGTCGTCGGAGTCGCAGCCGGCACCGAGGGCGTCGCCGGAGCCGCGGAAGAGTCGCGACGGCAGCCAGGCGCCCAACAGCCAGCCGTCATTCGGATCGAGGTGGACCCGTACGTTCCGGCGGCGGGGAAGCGGCGAGGTGTCGCCAGGTCGCGGGTAGTTGTGTGGATCGAATCGGGGAAATTCCCGCCGACCGCTGTCCGAAGTGGTGCACCGTCACAGGCGCCGGGGGGCACGGGTCCGCGGGGGCGACAGATCACGTCCACTAGCTTTCCCGGCGTGACCGGGCAGGAGGCAGGCGGCGACGCCGTCATCGAGACGCGCGGGCTCGCCAAGGCCTTTGGCGACCGCGAAGCCCTGCGGGGCGTGAGCTTCGCCGCCCACCGTGGAGAGCTCCTCGCCGTCATCGGCCCGAACGGCGCCGGGAAGACGACGCTCTTGTCGATCCTCGCCGGGATCCGTCGTCCGGACGCCGGATCCGTGAGCCGGCCGCCGGGCGAGATCGGCTGGGTTCCCCAGCAGGCCGCGCTCTACCGGCGGCTCACCGTCGCCGAGAACCTCCGCCTCTTCGCGCGGCTCGAGAAGGTGGCCGATCCGGACGCGTCCGTCGAGGAGATGCTCGCGCAGACGGCCCTCGAGGACCGCCGGGACGACCAGGCGGGGACCCTCTCCGGGGGCAACCAGCAGCGGATCAACATCGCTATCGGGCTCCTGGCCCGCCCGGCGGTGCTCCTTCTGGACGAGCCCAGCGCCGGGTTGGACCCACGCCAGCGGGAGCGGCTGTGGGAGTTCGTCCTCGGCCTGGCCGGCGGCGGGACGACGGTCATCTTCTCCACCCACGATCTCGCCGAGGCCGAGCGCTACGGTCGGCGCCTGCTGGTTCTCGCCGACGGCGAGAATCTCTTCGACGGGACGGCGCCCGAGCTCCACGCCGCGGTGCCGGAGTCCGGCGCGCGGGACTTCGAGGGGGCCTTCGTCGCCTTCCTGCGCGAGCGAGGGCACTGATGCGGCGGGCGGGCGGCTGAGCGATGCGCTGGCTCTTCATCAAGGACCTCCAGATCCTGCGGCGCTCGCCCCTGCTGACGGTACTGCTGATCGTCTATCCGATCGCGATCGCCGTGCTGATCGGGTTCGCGCTCTCTCGCGGCCCGGAGACGCCCCGGGTGGCGTTCCTGAACGAGATTCCCGCGGGGACGCCCCTCGTGATCAACGGGCAGCAACTCGACGTCACCAGCGCCCGCGGGGAACTCTGCTCGCGGATCGACTGCATCGACGTCTCGAGCGAGGAACAGGCGCGGCAGATGGTGCAGTCGGGCGACGTCCTCGCGGCTCTCATCCTGCCCAAGGACTTCATCAGCGACCTCGAGTCGCTGGCGTCGCTGAACCCCTCTCAGCCCACCGTGAAGGTGCTGGTCAACGAGGAGGACCCGGTCAAGGCGAGCCTGGTCAACGACCGCATCGACACGCTCATCAACCAGGCGAACCTGAAGCTGTCGAAGAAGGTCACCCGCCTCTCCGCGACCTATCTCACCCTCCTGCTGCGCGGCGGGCACCTCAGCCTCCTCGGCCAGACACTCGACATCCTCGGGTTGCAGAACACGCAGAAGATCCTCGAGTCGATCCAGCCGGAGCTGCCGAAGAACAGCCCGTCCGCCGCTGACCTGGCGCGGGTGATCAACTTCGCGCGCCTCGCCCGCCAGAACCTTAACCTGGCGACGCCGCTCCTCTCGTCGATCGCGCACCCGATCAACGTCGACAAGGAGGTTGTCTCCGGATCCCCGCCGAGCCTCGATGCCTTCGCGATCTCGGTGGCCGCGACGGTGACGCTGATGTTCGTGACCGTCCTCCTGGTGGCGGGATCGCTGGCGCTCGAGCGGGAGGAGAACGCGTTCGCGCGCCTGACCAGGGGACTGGTGAGCAAGTGGGCTCTGCTCGGCGAGAAGGTCACGCTGGGAGTGGTCCTCTCGATCCTCGTGACCCTGGTCATGCTCGGCGGCCTCTCGCTGTTCGTCCACATCGAATGGAGTCGGTTCGGCCTGATCCTTCTGGCTATCGCCGCGGGCGGCCTCGGCTTCGCGGCGTTCGGCGCGGCCATCGGCGCGGCCGCGCGCGAGGTCCGGGCGAGCTCCCTGCTGGCGTTCATGATCTCGCTGCCGATCGCCTTCATCTCGCTGGTGGAGTCCGGGACCGTGAGCCCGGCGCTCTTCGACGTGATCAAGGTCGTGCGGGCCCTGTTCCCGTTCGACGCCGCCCTCGACGCCATGTCGGGAGCGCTCGATGCCTCGGGCCCGAGTCTCGGAATGCCGATCCTGCACCTGGCGATCCTGGGCGCCGCCTACGCGGTCCTGGCGCGGATCGCGCTGCGCCGATTCGCCTAGGCATACGATCCCGCGCCGAACGGTTCCAGTCTCAGCGGAGGAGGTACTGCGATGGCAACTCACGAGGATGCGACCTTGCTCGTCCAGCTCGCCCAGTGGGGCGCGATGATCAACCTGGGCGAGGCTATGGGAGCGGTGTTCGACGACGAATTCGACGCGGAGACCGCCGAATCCCACGATCCGCCCGTCCAGACGATCCTCGCGTATGGCGAGACCGTCGGGACATTGGTCAAGAACGACGTTCTGGACCAGGGTCTCGTGCTCGACTGGCTCTGGGTACAGGGCATGTGGGATCGCGTCGGCCCCGCGGCGGTGCGAGCGCGAGATCGCCTCGGCTCCGACGCCCTCTACGAGAACTTCGAGGCGCTGGCGAGCGCGCAGGCCGGCTAGGCCTGACTCACGGGCGCCTTGACCAGGCCAGGGGGGCGGGTCTACTCTCGAGCCATGCCCGAGGCACACAACCGAGACCTGGGCTTCTTCTACTGGGCCGGTGTCGGCTTCATGATCGTGTTTGGGGCGCTCGCAATCCTCTCGATCGGAGCTCCGTTCTTCCTGGTCGGGCTTGTGCTCCTCGGTGTGCTCCTGGGGCGCGGGCCGAGGTGGCCGGCGAGCCTGGGCCTCTTGGCCGGCGCCGGCCTCGTCTGTCTCGTGATTGCGGCGATCGACGCCCTTGGAGGTGCAGCGACCTGGGCCGCGGTCGGAGTCATACTCGTAGCCCTGAGCAGCGCGAGCTTCTGGGCCCTCCGGTGCAGGCCGCTCCCCCGATAGGGCAGCGGAGACCTGCCGTGGCGTAACCCCGTAGGGCCCTCGGGTTCCTGCACGCGATGCGCGCGTTGCTCCTCATCGGCCTCTATCTTGCGGGACTCGCGTTCGCGATTGCCGTCGATGCAGACCCGAGAACTTCACGGTGGTGTTCTTCGTGACCCTCGCGGCGGCGCTCGTCGTCGGCTGGGGCACCGGTGACGCGGGGTGGTGCGTGCTCTGGCTGTGGCTTCTCCTGCCGTGGGTCATCGTGGCGCTCGGCCTGCCGTTTGGCGGAGCCAGCCAGACGTTCAATGACGGAACCGACATCTACGACGTGTCCGCCTTGGCGGTGTTCGCTGCGATTCCGGCGATGATTGTGATGCTGCTCGGGGCGGGCGTCCGGGCTCTCTACGAGCGCCGTCATCACAGACTGCCCGGCGCCTAGCGCCCCCGCACGCTTCTCGCTGGGCTGCCGCAAGTGGTCGCCGCCTAAGATTGCCCTGTGAGCTTTCCCGCCACCCGCATGCGGCGCATGCGGCGCACGAAGGTACTGCGCGCCCTGGTGCGCGAGACGGATCTCTCCGCACAGCACCTCGTACAGCCGCTGTTCGTCGTCGCCGGCGAGAGCGTGCGCGAGGAGGTGCCGTCGATGCCCGGCGTGGAGCGGCTCTCGATCACCGAGCTCGTCGCCGAGGCGACGG
>Ga0105245_10006436_pt1 | contig 10339 bp, 10 predicted proteins | sample KBSM54metaG_FD_81523 | JGI IMG/M metagenome (GOLD analysis project Ga0105245, IMG submission 81523) | Miscanthus rhizosphere microbial communities from Kellogg Biological Station, Michigan, USA - KBS M5-4 metaG | ecosystem: Host-associated > Plants > Roots > Rhizosphere > Soil | place... | reverse complement strand
TCGTCCGGCGCGAAGTCGTTCCTGGTGAGCCACGTGCCGGCTTCGAGGCCGACGACCTGAAGGCCCGCCTGCGCCAGCGGCCACGCGGCGACACCGCCGGCCGCGCCGAGGCCGATGATGGCGACGTCGGTGTCCTTCAGCCTCGTCGGCATGGCGGCGTCTGATTCCTAGTCCCGCGCTTTGGTGAACATCGCGTAGTCGTACGCGGACTTGTGGTTGGCCTTCGTGCCCGCGGCCAGGCGCTGATCGTCCGCGTTCACGATCGTGCGGACGCCGGGATAGCCGATGAGATCCCACCCGACGAAGCCCGCGTTCCCGCCGTAGTACGGATCGCAGAACGTCCCTTCGATGGTGTGAGCGCGAACCAGATTGAAGAACGTCCCGTTCGGAAGTCCCGGGGCGGCGCCTGTGGCGACGTCCTGGAGCACCCCGTCCTGATCGGCCGGTGCGAGCGCGGCGAAACGCGCGCCTCGTGAGGAGTTGGCGAACGCATCGAGCGCCGCCAGGCCCGAGGCGTAGGCCTGTCGCGAGGATTTCAGCGCGCCGCCCAGCGCGCGATCGATGTAGTGGGCCGCGCGCGCTTCGGTAGCTCCAGGGCCGTTCGCGTCGGTGGGAATCAGCCGGGCACAGACCGCTTCGAGCGTCTCGGCTTCCGCCGCCGTGAGCGTTTCGAGCGGCTCCTTCGCGAACGCGTCACGGCTCTGAAAGGGCCGGACGACCGAGACGAGCGCGCCGACCGGGACGAAGGCGACCGCACCGGCCCGCTTCAGCAAATCGCGCCGCGAGATGCTGTCGTCGTCCCCCTTCAATGAAAAACCCGTTTCGCGCTCCGGGAAAACGTGCGGCCGCTCGACTTGCGAAGCTCGAAATACGGCTTCAGGCGTTCGAGCGCCTCGCGGCGGCTCCACTGGACGTGCTGCCGCATGGCAGCGGCCGCCCGTGCGGGCGTGCCGGACGCCAGCGCCTTCGCGAGATCCTGATGACGTCTCGGCGCGCGCGCCGCGGCCGGGCGCGGGAAGACGCAGAACCACGTAGACGACAGCGCGTTGGTCTGTTCGATCGCGGCCGAGAGCACGGGGCAGCGGGCGCCCTCGGCAATGCGCCGGTGGAATTCGTAGTGCACGCCGAGATACAGCCGGCGGTCGGCCAGCTGCGACATCCGGTCGACGCGCGCGGCCAGCCGCCGCAGCGCCTGGCGTTCGGCCTTCGACGCCACCTCGGCGAACAGCTTCGCGGCCTGGATTTCGAGGGTTTCGCGCACCAGGTAGTGCCCGTGCACGTCGTCGGCCGACGGAATGCGCACTCGGGTGCCCGCGCGCGGACGGCTCTCGAGGAGCCCCTCGAATTCCAGGCGCAGGAGCGCCTCGGACACGGGGAGGAAGCTCATGCCCAGCTCGGCGGCGAGCTTGCGGCGGGACACAGCCTGTCCGAGCGACAGCTGTCCCCTCAACAGGCGGCGCCGGACGATGCCGTACGCGGCGTTGGCGAGCGTGGAGGTCGTTGCTTTCATCGGGCTTTCATCGGGCTTTCATCGGCACACGAAGTTCGCGGCCTCGTCCATGCTGCCGCTTCCCTTGTACTGGGCGACCTGCGGATATGGGCACAGCGGCCGCGTGCGATCGACCTTGCCGGCGGTCGAATGCGACGCGACGATCGAACCGGGGGCCTTGCCCGTCTCGACCCAGGCCTCGATCGGGGCGACTTTGTCGAAGTCGTTCGGCCCTTCCCCGCCGCCGCAGTGCGCCATCCCGGGCGCCATGAAGAGGCGATACGACGAGTCAATCTTGGGCTGCCCGCCCAGCGCCGCGACGACGCGCTTGAAGTACGTGACGCTGTTCAGCGGGGAAATCTGGGGATCGGCCCAGCCGTGATACTGAAGCAGCTTGCCGCCGCGGTCGAAGAACGCCTTGAGGTTTGGATCGCTGGCGTTGGGCGACGCGCTCTCACCCTCGTCAATGCGCGCGATGTCCGTTGCGTGATTGAAGCGATCGATCTCCCACGCGGGATCCTTGAACACGACGAAGCGATAGTGGTCCAGCCCTGTGGCGCGAGCCGAGGCCGACCAGCCCTGATCCGTCCACCCGAGCTCGCTGCCGTACGCCAGGCCGGCGAGCTCGCGTTTCCCGACGACGGTCGGCGCATACAGCAGGCGCGCGGTGGCCACCTGCGCGGACGTGAGGCAGCCGGGGCCGTCCCCCGTCGGACACTCGACGACCTTCGGATCGAACTTGCACGCGACGGGGTTTTCGATCAGCCCGTCTTTCGTGCCGTCGAGCGCGTCGCAGGCCTGCAGCACGGCGGCGTGCAGCACCTGCTGCTTCGCCGGCGTCAGGCGGGCTTCTTCCTTCTGCAGCGCCTGCGCGACCTTGACGGCCTGCGCCGAGCGTCCCGACCAGTCGAGGCCGGGGGCGCCGGCGATGATCCCGTCGAAGTCGCCGGGGAACATCTGGGCTTCCTTGAGCGCCTGCCGTCCTCCCGCGGAACAGCCGTTCCAGTACGAGTATTTCGGCGCGCTGCCGTAGAACGCGTTGACGAGCGCCTTGGCCTTGACGGTCATCTCGTGCTCGGATCGATACGCGAAGTCGATCAGCTTTTCCGGGTGGCCGAGCGCGAAGCTCGCGCTGCCGCCGGCGTGCCCGGTGTCGGTCGAGCTGGTCGCGTAGCCGCGGCGCAGCGCGTCGGCCATCGCCGGGTATCCGATCGCGCCGTTCCACGCACCGTTGCCCACCGCCTGGAATTTGCCGTTCCAGTTCGCCGTGGGCAGCCAGACCTCGATCTTGATGTCGGAATCGGCGGACGGCGTGAGCGTCGCCGCCACGCGGCAGAACGCCGGCAGATCGGCCATCGCGTTTCCGCGGCCACCGCGGGCACCGGGAGCTTCGAAGGCGCCGGCCGCGACCGGCTGCGCCATCGTGACCTTCGCGTCCGGCAGCGTGAGCGATGCCAGGCTTTCGCACGTGGCGCCGTACGCGTGAGCGGAGCAGGCGACCAGGACCGCCAGCATCGACCCGACTGCAAGCATCTGTTTCATCGTCTCACTCCTCGACTGCCGACTGCCGACTGCCGACCGCTGACTGCTGGCTGCTGACTGCTGTCTGTCTATCGCGCCGAGCACGGTTCCGGCTCCCACGCCGTGTTCGTGTCCGGCAACTTCTTATAGTGGGTACTTCGAATGAACGGCCCGGTCAAATACTGGGGATCGTCCACGATCGACGTGAGGATCAACCACGAATCGCCGCTGGGCTCGAGCGTCCGGCTGAAGTACTCCGTCAGCACCGCGTTGCCACTGTAGGGTACACCGTTTTTCTGGAGATATCCGGCTCGCATGCGGGTCGTGAGGACCTTCAGGTTGCCTGTCCCGGAGCCTCCCTGCGCGCGGCCGCGGGCGCCACGGGCGCCGCCCGCCAGTTCCCACTGCGCCGCGGAGTGCCCCTGCACTGACGGCGCGTCAGACGGCGGCGCGCCCGCCTGACCGAACCGCAGCAACCGCGTCTGGGTTCCCGCCTCCGTCTCGATCTTGAGCGTGGCGTCGTCCTGCCACGTCACGTGGAGCCGTCCCGGAACGCGCATCACGCCGGGCGGCCCGTACGCCTTGCAGATCTCCCCGCCCGCCTCGTCCTTCGCCGGATCCCAGCTGTTGGCCAGGGCGTTGCCCGCCGCGTTGAGCGGGACGCTTGGATGATCGCCTTTTGCCGGCGTCACCATCCGATACCGCCAGTCTTCGGTGACGATGGAGACCCAGTAGCCGGTGAGATCGACAGGCGCCGCGTCTTTGGCTGACTGCGGCCCTCGCTGCGCGGCCACCGAGACCGAGAGGAGCAGGACGAGGAGCGCGGCCCGGGATCTCAAGGTTTCCTGGCGCTGAGGCTTTTGTACGCGGCCTCGACGAACATGTCGGTGGTCCACGTTCCTGTCGTCGATCCGTACCTGGGGTCGTAGTCCCGCGTCGGCCGGGCGGCCTTCACCTGGTCGAGCGTCAGTCCCTTCTTCACCATGTCCTGCACGCGGTCACGCACGATGGTCACCATATCGCGGTAGTAGGCGACGTCCGCGGAGTCGCAGATGCGGCCGTGTCCCGGGATCACGAGCGTCCCGCCCTCGAGCCGGAAGTCCGGGAAGGCGACGTCGAGGATGCGGTTCAGCGCCTCCACCACACCGTTGATGCCGCCGCCGCGCTCGAGATCGATCTTTGGGTAGCCGGTCGTGTCGAACACGTCGCCGGCCGCGATCACGTCGTTGTGACGGAAGTACACGACGCTGTCGCCGTCCGTGTGCGCCGCGGGCATGTGGAAGACCTGGATGCCGTCGCCGTGATAGACGGTGCTCAGCTTCAGCTGATCGGTGTGATAGGTGGTCTGCGGCGTCGCGCGGACGGGCACCGGCGGCTGTACGGTCCGCGCGATCATCCGCTCGAGCACTTGCTCGTGCGCGATGATCTCGGCGCCGTCGGTCCCGACCTGTCCGGACACGTTGCCGCCCGTAATCTGCGAGCCCGTACCAGCCAGCTTTTCGTTCCCGCCGACGTGGTCGGCCGACACGCTGGTGTTGATGATGTAGCGAATGGGTTGCGACGACAGCGTCCGTATGGCGGCGAGCACCTTGTCGGCCATCGGCGCCGCGCCGGAATCAACGAGGGTGACACCTTCGGGCAATGTGAGGACGGTAATGTTGGCGCCCGCGCCCTGAATCACCGATATGTTCCCGCGAACCTTCAGGATGCGAATGGAGCCGTCGGCGGCCGGCGGCTGGCCGGCCTGACCAGCCTTCGCCAAGGCTACGGCGGTCCACCGAAGATTCAGCGCAGGTGGAAGGACGGCCCCGCACAGACACAACGTGCCGACGACCAGCCACCGGGCCATCAGTTCACGGCGCCCGGGAACTTCGCCGTCGGCGTCGGTCCCATCCACTGCTTCAGCTTCTTTCGGTACTCCGGATAGCTGGTCTCGGCGCCGCCGCGCGTCGCGTCGAACGGCAATCCGTATCGATCCGCAAACTCCTTGAGGTCCTTGTTCGTTCCGAACAGGTGGTGCGGCACGACGCCCCTGGGCCGCTCGACTTCCTGCACCATCTCGCACGGGTACGGCGGGACATGCTGATGCAGATCGAGCTGGTAATCGGTCGTGCGGATGAACGGCTCCGTGAGATACACCGGGTCGTTCACGATCGTCACAATCGTCAGGAAGTCGCCGTGGCGCAGCCAGTGCTCGGTCACCGTCGCCTTGTCGCTGCGCGGCATCCCGTTGCGCCGGATATAGCCTTCCTTGAGGTGCGTGATGGTGACCGTCAGCATGTCACCTTCCCACTTCGCCGTCGCGAAGCCACCCCAGCTGTGCAGCGCGTCGTCTGGCGGCGCCTGCCGGCCATCCAGGTAGATGACGTTGTCGATGGACCGCAGCCACTCCGCGTGGAACGCGGTGATCTCGCGCGTCAGCGCGTTCTCTTCCTTCCGGATGGTGAGCGGCGAGGGTCCCCGCCAGATGTAATCGGCCGAATGCGGGCGGCACTGCCACTCGGGCAGCGTCATCATCGACGCGTCCCAGCTGTCGGCGCGCAGGCGCGCGGCGTCGTTGATCGGCAGGCCGAGATAGTCGCCCAGTTCCGGCCCCGGCACGCGCTCGGGCTGGTCTTCGTGGAAGCGGGGCGCCCACTCGCCGGAAAAATCGACTTGCGCCGAGGCCGGCGCGGCCGCGAGCAGGAACAGCAGACAGACACTGTAGCGTTTCATGCTCTCCGCCCCTCTCGGCCGGCGAGTATAACATCGCGCCCGGACATCTGATATCGCACTTTGTTCACGATATTAAACGCAGAGATCGCGGAGATCGCAGAGAATTGTTTTTGGCTCCGCGATCTCTGCGATCTCCGCGTTGAATCTCCTCGCGCGATCGCGTCCTAGAATGTCACCTTCGCGGCGTCGTCGAGCACCACCGATCGATAGACCGGCAACGCCCAGCCGTCCTTGACCAGTTCGTCGTACCGCTGCTGCACCCGGGCCTGGTAGGTCTTCCTGTCCTTGTAAAGCTTCTTCAACTGGGCTTCGTTGAAATTGATCTGGTAGTTCGCCAGGCCGCACAACTGGTTCTGCGCGGCTTCTCCACGCGCCGCGATGAACGGATGCGGGTTCTTGATCGGCGGCTCTGCGCCCGAGTTGGGCACGCCGAACTTCGCCGTCGGCACGTCCACGTAGGGGTTGCGGATGCCGCCCTTCACGTTCCCCGATTCGTCGAGCGCGAGGAGCGAGCCGTCGCCGTCCGTGTTGAAATCGACGTAGTACCGGTCCGCATGCGGCGGCACGGCCCCCTTGTCGACCCAGTGCCAGAGGTGGTTGAGCGCCACCGACATGTACGCCGCCAGCGGGAACCGGCTGATCGGCAGCTTGCAGGGGTCCGGATAGTACGCCACCGCGTCGCGTGAATCGATGTGCGCCATGCCCGCGAACTCGTAAATCCGGAACTGGTTGCCGGGCGCGTCGCCATCCTGCCGCGTCGGGCCGTTCCCCTGAAACACCTCCCGCATCGTCGGCACCTGAATCATCGGCACGTCGATCATGCGGAGGTTCGCGCCGTTGCTCGTCGGCATGAACCCGTCGTAGATCGGCGACATGTCGGCGAGGCGCTGCACCATGTGGGTCGGCAGGTAGTTCACGACGACGGCGGCGGATGCTGACGAGCCGGCGAGCACCATCTTCCGGATCGGGAGGCCGGCCAGCGGATTGTCGGCGCGTCTGGACTTCAGGAGCGCGCCGACCTGGGCGATGATCTCGCCGGCCTGACCGTTTGCGGTCGAGAGCCCCTTGTAGCGCTCGCCGTTGAACTCGGTGAAACCCTGCGTCGCGCTCGTCAGGATCTCGAGGCCGATGTGGCCTTCCGTCATCGAGTACGTGTGCGTGAAGTGAAACATCCACGGATTGCCGCTCGGGTGCATGGATTCGGCCAGCACCAGCCCGCTGAACCGGCCGTTGTCCGCCGGCCTCCGGATGACGATGCGCGTTTTGTAGGGCTCACCGTTCGCCGTACCGCTGACGAAGTACTCCTTCGTCACGTAGCCGAAATGGGCGAGGTCGTCGCCAGGCTTCAGTTCCATCAGCGTCTCGAAGAACTTTCCCGGACCGGTCACTTCCGGAGACGCCGTCGCGATCGCGGACACGACCGGCGGCGGGTCCGGCGCGGGCGCCGGCTGCGATCCGCGGCCGCCTCCCCGCTGGCCGGGCTGCCCCGGCTGCGGCGCCGGCGGCGTCTGGCCGCCGCGCTGTCCCTGCACAGGAATCGGTAGTTGTGCGAACACGGTGATCGCCCCGACAGCCAGGACGATGACTGCAGATGCGGTGGCGGCGGTCCAACGATGGGTCAGCGACATGAGCCTCTCCCGGTTTGAATCCGGTGCATATACTAGCAGCGCCGCGCGACGCACGGCAGGCCCGCCGTTCGAAGCCGCGGAGTCCAAAAGGGACCTGAGGACGGGACATGAGATTGGCAGCTCTACTTGTGGCTCTCTTCGGCGTGGTCGTCGGCATCGTGGGGCTCGTTTCGCCGGATGGTATGACGGTGATTCGACGGCTGTACTTCGCGACGCCTCTCGGCCTCTATACGGCCGGCGCCGTTCGCGTGGCCATGGGGCTTGTGGTGCTCCTGTGCGCGCCTGCCTCTCGTGCGCCAAAGACTTTGCGTGCGCTGGGAGCCCTGGTGTGCATGCAAGGACTCGCGGCGTCGCTCTTTGGGCCCGATCGCGCGCGAGCGATCCTCGAATGGGAGTCGATGCAGGGAACTGCGCTGCTCCGCGTCGGAGCGGCGGTGGCGATTGCCGGTTGGAGCTTCGTCGCGTTTGCGGTCAGGGGCCACCGCGCCGAGAGCGGCGCAACGTAGCCGTACTTAGGCCCGAAGGCCTGCACGACTTCTTCTTCGGCGCTATACTGGCCCCGTTTCGGAGCGAACCACATGAAGCTCGATATCAAGCACGCGTGTCTTCCCGCGGCGCTGGCGATGGCGGCGCTTGTCTCCCTCGGCGCCCAGGCGCCGAAGCCGAAACACATCAACCGCGCCATCGAGCTGCTCGAAGCGGGCCAGCCCGTCTACTACACCGGCTCCCACAACGGCACCGAAGGCACGTTCGAGGCCGGCAAGCTCGACTCTCAGACCTGGGCGGACTACATCAGCTACGACATGGAGCACGCGCCGTACGACGTGAAGGGCCTCGCCGACTACATGCGGGGACTGGCGGCGGGCGGCCCGACCAAGAGCGGCCACCGCACGCCGGCCGTGATCGTGAACGTGCCCGTCAACGGCATCGACGAAGCCGCCGTGCGCGCCAACGCGTGGATGTTCAGCCAGGTGCTCGCAACGGGCGTGCACGGCATCCTGCTCACGCACGCCGACACCCCGGGCGCCGTCAAGGCCTTCGTCGAGATGTCGCGCCTGCCGATCCACAAGCAGGGCGTCGGCAAAGGCGTGGACGAGGGCCGCCGCGGAGCGCACGGCACGCCGAACGCTGCGCAGATCTGGGGCGTCTCGCAGCAGGAGTACGAAGACAAAGCCGACGCCTGGCCTCTCAACCCCAACGGCGAGCTCCTCTTCGGCCTGAAGCTCGAAGATAAGTACGCGCTCGCGAACGCGGAGCAGAACCTGAAGGTGCCGGGCATCGCGTTCGCCGAGTGGGGGCCGGGCGACATGGCGCTGTCGCTCGGGGTCCGTGGTCCCGGCAACGTCGCTGAAAAAGACCCGCTGATGCTCGCCGCGCGCGCCAGGGTCTTCGCCGCATGCAAGGCGAACAAGATCTTCTTCCTCAACTCGATGAACCAGAACAACGTCGTCGACCTGATCAAGGAAGGCGTGATGATCGGGCCCGCGAACCAGCGGGCCGCGGAAATCGGCCGTCAGTTCACGAAGCGCACGATGCCCTGGTAGGCCAGAAGTAGTGCAGGCCTTCAGGCCTGCACTGTCACGGCAGGCCTCAAGGCCTGCACTACTTCTGATCAGATAAGCGGCGTGATGTTGGGTTCCACGCCGAGCAGGGCTTTCCCGTAGATCTCCAGGTTCACCTGCCACTCGGTGATCGCGTGGCGGCTGGCGACGTGGACGTCCCGCCAGAGCCGCTGCATCCGGTTCGAGTCCGCCATGCTGGACGTGCCGTGCGCGGAGACGAGCTGCTCGACGGCTTCACGGCAGTATTTGGCGGCCAGGGCCGTATCGGCGCGCACGCGCGCGCGAGCGGTCAGATCGGGATGACGCCCACCGGCCGCGTAAGCGTCGAGATCGTCGGCTGCGCGGAACGCGTGCAGGCGGGCGGTCTCGATCTTCATCGCCGCCTCCGCCACCAGAATCTGAAACCCCGTCGATTCGGCCTGCTTCACGAAGTTCGTATGCGTCACGCCGCGCGCCGGTGCCTTCGCCACGACATGGTCGAGGGCGGCCTGCGCCAGGCCGAGCTGCGAGCCGGCCAGAATCAGGATCGTGACCGGCACGAGCGCGACGTGATACACCGCCTCGTCCGCATGTTCGGTGCGGTAGCTTCCCTGGAAGGCGGCCGGGTACGGAAGAAACCGGTGCTCCGGGACGAAGACATCCTTCGCGACGATCGTGTTGCTGCCGGTCCCCTTCATCCCCGCCATGAACCAGGTGTCTTCGATCGTGAGGTCGCTCATCGGCATGAGCGACAGCCCGAAGTTCGTCGTCTCGCCGGCGGCGTTGTTCATGTGGATGCCGCAGGCGGCCCATTGCGCGTGCAGGCATCCCGACGCCCACATCCAGCGCCCTGTGACGCGCCACCCGCCATCGACCGCCACGGCAGTGCCATGCGGCGCGAGCGATCCGGCTACCCAGGCCTCGGGGTTCGCGCCCCACACATCGCGCTGCGCGCGATCGGGAAACAGCGCCGCCAGCCACGCGCAGACGTTGATCAGGCTCGCGACCCAGGCCGTCGATCCGCAGCCGCGGCCCAGTTCCGCGATGACCTGGAGGTATGTGCGAATAGTCGTCTGATAACCGCCGAACCGCTCCGGCACCATGAGCCGGCACAGGCCGGCCTCACGAACCGCCGTCACGACCTCGTCCGGAAGCCGCCTCAGCGAATCCGTCGTCTCGGCGTTGCGCTCGAGCAGCGGCCTGAGCGCCTCCGCTCGTTTCAGCAGTTCCGCGAGATCAGGCCGATCTACTTGGCGCACGTGCCGCCGGGACAGCGGTTGTTCTCGTTGCAGACCATCTCGTAGAGCCCGGTCTTCTCCCACTCGGGATGCAGCTTGAACTCCCAGTTCTCCGTCCACGTCGCGGTGAAGATCTTGGGGTCGTCCACCGTGAAGTCGTACTTGATCGTGTTCGCGTCGGTCCGCGTCATGCGCTCGATCGTGTGG
>Ga0105245_10006435_pt1 | contig 10339 bp, 7 predicted proteins | sample KBSM54metaG_FD_81523 | JGI IMG/M metagenome (GOLD analysis project Ga0105245, IMG submission 81523) | Miscanthus rhizosphere microbial communities from Kellogg Biological Station, Michigan, USA - KBS M5-4 metaG | ecosystem: Host-associated > Plants > Roots > Rhizosphere > Soil | place: Michigan... | reverse complement strand
TGCGGCTGATCCCGTCACTGCTGCCGGCGATGCGGGCCCGCAAGAACGGCCACATCATCAACATCAGCTCGATCGGGACGCAGACCAACCCGCCGCGCTTCTCCGCCTACGTCGCCTCGAAGGCGGCGCTGGACGCGTTCAGCCGGGTGATCGCCTCCGAGGTGGTCGAAGACAGCGTCCACATCACCACGATCCACATGCCGCTGGTGCGGACGCCGATGATCGCGCCGACGCGGATGTACGACATGTTCCCGGCGATCACCCCCGAGGAGGCGGCGGAGATGATCGCCAAGGCGATGATCCGGCGGCCGAAGAAGGTGGCGACGCGCCTCGGCACCTTCGGCGAGCTGATGTACGCGGTGGCGCCGAAAGCCAGCGACAGGATCCTCAGCACCGCCTACAAACTCTTCCCCGACTCGCAGGCGGCGAAGGGGAAGAAAGACGAGGCACGGGACAAACCGCCCTCGACCGAGGCCGTCGCCTTTGCGCACCTGATGAAAGGCGTCCACTGGTAGCAGCGCCGGTGCTCCGATCGTGAAAACGCGGTTCTTTCCGCTATGCGGAGAGAAAAGCGTTTTCACGTTAGGTTGGGCTGATGGCCGAGCGGCGGCTCAAGCATTGGGGGTGGGGGTACGAGGACCAGGCGCCTACGGCGACGCAGTTGCGCGAGGCGGCGGAAGGGATTCGGGCGCGGTTCGGGTTCGGCGGCGAGGTGGAGAAGCCGGTGCCGCTGGAGGAGGTGGATCTGAGGGAGCCGCGGCTGAAACGGCCGGAGGCGTTCGGGGATCTGTTCTCGGACAGGCGCTACGAGCGGGTCTCGCACGCGCTGGGGAAGGCGTATCGCGACGTGGTGCGGGGGTTCTACGGGAAGTTCGAGAACCCGCCGGACCTGGTGGCCTTTCCGCGCGACGAGTCGGAGATCGAGGCGGTGCTGAGCTGGGCCGAGGCCGAGGGGGCGGCGGTGATCCCGTTCGGCGGCGGCACCAGCGTCGTCGGCGGGGTGGAGGCGCGGCTGGGGGAGCGGCCGGTGGTCTCGCTGGACCTGCGGCGGTTGGACCAGGTGCTGGAGGTCGACCCGGAGTCGCTGGCGGCGCGGATCCAGGCCGGCGCGACCGGGCCGGGGCTTGAGAACCAGCTGCGCGAGCACGGGCTGACGCTGCGCCACTTCCCGCAGTCGTTCGAGTACTCGACCCTGGGCGGCTGGATCGCGACCCGGGCCGGCGGCCACTTCGCGACGCTGGAGACCCACATCGACGACCTGGTCGAGTCGGTGCGGGCGATCACCCCGCGGGGGACCTGGGAGAGCCGGCGGCTGCCGGGTTCGGGGGCGGGACCCTCGCCGGACCGGCTGCTGATCGGTTCGGAAGGGATCCTCGGCGTCATCGCCGAGTCCTGGGTACGGGTGCGCCCGCGGCCGCAGTTCAAGGCGTCGGTGAGCGTCGCCTTCGACGACTTCGGCGCGGCGGTCGCGGCCGTCCGCGAGATCGCCCAGTCCGGCCTCCATCCCGCCAACTGCCGCCTCCTCGACGCCGACGAGGCGGGTTTCACCGGTGCCGGTGACGGCAACAGCCACCTCTTGCTCCTCGGCTTCGAGTCCGCCCACCACCCGGTCGACGTCCCGATGGACCTTGCGCTGTCGATGGCCCGCGACCATGGCGGCGCACCAGGCGATGTGCGCAGCTCTGGCGACGGCGGGGATGCGGTGGGCGCCTGGCGCGGAGCGTTCCTGCTGGCCCCGTACCTGCGCGACACCTTCGTCGCCTGCGGCGTCCTCTCCGAGACCTTCGAGACGGCGATCACCTGGGACCGCTTCGAGGACTTCCACGCGACGGTGATGGAGACGGCGCGCCGTGCCATCTCCGAGGCCAGCGGCGTCCCCGCCGACGGCCCTGGCTCCCCCCGCGTCAGCTGCCGCTTCACCCACGTCTATCCCGACGGCGTCGCCCCATACTTCACCGTCCTCGCCCCGGCTGTCCGCGGCGGGGAGGTGGAGCAGTGGGACGAGGTCAAGGCCGCCGTCTCGGAGGCGATCGTCGACGCCGGCGGCACGATCACCCACCACCACGCCGTCGGCCGCGACCACCGCCCCTGGTACGACCGCCAGCGTCCCGCCCCCTTCGCCGCCGCCCTGCGCGCCGCCAAGGCCGAGCTCGACCCCGCAGCCGTTCTCAATCCCGGCGTCTTGATCGATCCTCAGGAGTAGGCCGGGCAACCCAATTACCCTTGGCCGAGATGGCAGTCGTAAAGCGAACCTTCAAAGCAGGGCGGCAAGACCCTTGGTATCCGAATGAGGAAGCGCGTCGTCGCCAACTGCGTGAAGACGCTCGGCGCCCCCTCTCCGTCAACCTCGCCGAGGGCCTGGCGCTAAGCGAATTCCTCTCCACCTTCACCGGCGCTGCCCGGAGGGATGCCGCCCAAAATCCAGACCGGAACCGGGATTGACGGCACCCGGCGCTACCCTTTCGCGACTCGCATCCCTGGCCGGGTAGCTTGAAAAGGTGCCCGAGCCGCCGCACCCCTCGATGGAAACGATCACCTCCGAACAGCCCACCGTGCCGGTCGAGCCGAGCCAGCCCGAGATGGACCCCGTGGTGCCGCGGCGCTCGCCGCTGCGGGCGGCGATCAAGCTGGGGCGGCCGAAAGAGTGGATCAAAAACGTCTTCGTCTTCGCCGGGCTGCTCTTCTCCGGCAATTTCAACCAGTCGCACGACATCTTCGAGGCGTTCGTCACCTTCGTCGCCTTCTGCCTGATCTCCAGCGCCGGCTACTACGTCAACGACCTGCTCGACGTCGAGCTCGACCGCAAGCATCCGAAGAAGCGCTTCCGCCCGCTCGCCGCGCGTGAGATCTCCGAGCGCGCCGCGATGACGATCGCCCCGGTGTTGGCCGTAGTCGCGATCGCGATCGCCTTCACCGTCAACTGGCAGGTCGGCTTGATGGTGGTCGGCTACGGGATCGCCCAGATCGCCTACAGCCTCGGCCTCAAGCAGATCGTGATCATCGACGTGATGACGCTGGCGGGGCTCTTCATCCTCCGCGTCGCCGCCGGCGCCAGCGCCGTCGACGCCCACGCCTCCGAGTGGCTGCTGCTCTGCACCGGCATGCTCGCCGCTTTCCTCGGCTTCACCAAGCGCCGGCAAGAGGCCGTATCCGAGCTGCACGAAGGCACCACGAGCCGCCCGGTCCTCGAGCACTACTCGCTTCCCTTCCTCGACCAGATGGTCTCCCTCGTGACCACCGGCACCGTGATCAGCTACGCGATCTACACCGTCAACTCGCCGCTGATCGGCAGCCGGATGATGCTGACGATCCCGCCCGCCGTCTACGGGATCTTCCGCTACCTGTACCTGATCTACGACCGCAACGACGACCGCTCGATGTCCGGCATCGTCGCCGGCGACCGCGGCATCCAAGCCGCCCTCGTCGCCTTCGCCGTGATTGCCTTCCTGCTGCTCTACGTGTTCAACTGAGTCGCTAAGAGATTCGATGGACGTTTCTCGCGGGCTACTTCTCCCTGATGTGAAACAACCTGGTGATGGGTTGTTGAAGACTCTTTCGATCTACTGGGATGAGCTTGTAGTTCCGGATTACTTAGAGCGCGCCGTGGGGCCGGGAGGAACTGAGTTCATTGAGCTATCGAACACCTTTGAGGAACTAGAGGCGGCTGGAATTTTGCATCGCTGGTCGAGGAAAATAGAGCTCCCTCCAACGGACTCTTCTGAACTGCCGGATCGCTTGCGACCAGGCCTTCAAGGAAGAGTCGATCCGGCGAACCTAGAGCAGATCGAGCGAATCATGAAATTGATCGTCTTGCCCGTGGTGGAAAAGATCCCAGGGCTCGATCAGTATGATCGTGATGAGCTCAAGGGGTACTTGGCAGAGAATCCTGGTGTGGCTCGATCTGCAGCAGAAAATATGTTCAACAGCATCTCGGCGTATGCAGCTGAGCATTACTTAGGCCGTATGCAGGATGCTTTTGAGCTTGCGACGCAACACCACTTGGCACCCCTCGCTCAATCCTCTATCTCTCACGTTGCTTCAATCGTAGGTGCTCCCACGGAAGCCCCTAGATCGGAGGCGGCGCTTTTGTCGGCCGCCGTTCAGGCGTTTGAACTTGACCCAGAAACCCTGTTGAACGAATTCTTCAGTTTCGGGATAGGAACAAAGCCTCCTTGGGCAGATTTCGTGCCAGCCTTGTAGATCTCTCAGAGGGCCTGAGGGCTGATGAAAATCCGACCCAACTACTATCTGCCGCGCGCGACACTTATAGAAATCGAGTCGTACCTGCTCTAGGCGATCTAGAGGCAGTATTGAAGGAGGGACGAATTCACTTTTTTGTGAAGTCCTTACTAGGAGCTACGGCCATTGCACTCGGGCCGATAGACCCCACCAGGGCCGCCGAGGGCGGGGCAACCCTCATGGGGCAGACGCTGAACTATTCCTTTTCCCGTAAGAAACTAATTCGGGAGCATCCTTTCGGCTTTTTGCACCAAGTGTCATCCGGACTCGGACCAGAGCAAGTGAAACCATCAACTGATTCATTGGCAGTCACCATCGCGGATCCCGTGGAGCAGGTAAAGAAGATGATCGCAGCTGATCAATATTCACTTGACGCGTTGGAGCGGTTCTTCTTTTCTGGTACTGCAAGGGCTCCGGAGACGCTGGAGGAAACCTAAGAGAGCTCGACCTCGGGCCCGCCGCCCTCCATCAGGTAGAAGCGCGAGCGAGCCAGCTCGTCGCCGTTGACCGTGACGACGGCAGCGTGGGGGCCGGGGGTGGCGAAGGTGGCGGTGGCGGCGATCGACATCACCAGGCGCTGCTCTTGGCCTTGGGGGAGGCCGGGGGGGCGGCCGGTCTCGAAGTTGGCGGTGAGGCCGTCGCCGAGCTCGACTCCGTCGGGGTCCTGGACGGAGACGACGAGCTCGTGGGGGTCGTTGGTCTCGTGGTACGCGACGTCGATGCCGAGGCCGATCGAGAAGGACCACTCGTGGGGCAGCTCGGGGAGGCGGAGGACGTTCCAGCCGCCGCCGGTCAGGTAGAGCTTGCCGTTGACGGCCTCGCTGTGGTCGCAGAGGAGGAGGAAGCCGATCTCCATGGCTAGGCCCCCGGGCCTTCGCCCTCGGCGTAGGGGATGACGGGCAGGTCGGAGCGCAGTTCGACCTTGCCGCCCTTGTTGAACTGAAGGTCGATCGTCTCGTTCTTGCGGTAGGTCCCGAACAAGCCCAGGTACATCGCCAGCCAGCGACCGGTCCCGACCTTCTCCTTGACGATCGGGCGGTCGAAGACGATCACGCGATCTTCGATCCGGTAGCTCTCTCGGTTCTGCTCGACCCCGTTGATGAAGACGGCGAAGGGAGGTTCGGCGCCCGCGGGTAGCTTCACCCGCTCGCCGGCGGCGTAGCTGCCTTTGGGGATCTCGGTCTCGGCTTTGCTCATCGTTCCTCCGCTTCCAAAGTCTCCCGTACGAGGTCGAACGGCGTGTCGTGGTGGGTCGGGTCGAGCTCCTGCCGGACCACCCCGCCCTTGAACGGCACGAACGTGCCGTTGCCGCGCACGTCGACTCCCGCACTCGGCTTATGGAAGAGCCCGCGCCCGCTCAGCTGCAGCCGCGCGTGGACCTGGTCCCCAGGCTCGTAATCCCGCAGCGATCGCACCGGTTGGGCCGGTCCCTCGCTACGGATTGCCAGAGCCCGTTCCCGCATCGCCGCCACCGCCTCGACGAGGTCGTCGAACCCTGCGTGGTCGACCTCGGAACCATGGCGGACGGTCAGCTTCCACTTCGAACGAGCCACGGCCGGACTCTACGCACCCCAGGCCCCTCGGCGTTACTTGCATTAATCAAGAATCCATATATGGTTGCCTAGACCTCGGCACTTCGGGTTGCGCCGGGTCGGCGCCTCTTTTCGGAGCGAAGGGAGAGGGATGAGGCCCCTGCGAATTTTCTGCCTGGCAGCGTTGACGGCTGCCGTCGTCCTGCTCTGCGCCAGCAGCGCCTCGGCCACCGTCCTCTGCAAAACCAACACGACACCCTGCGGCTCTCAGGTGTCTGCCGGGACCAAAGTCGAAATGAGCCTGAGCGGCGTTTCCGTGATGAAAGCCGGCATCACCGACGAATGCAGCGGCTCCGAATGGACCTGGAAAGTGGAAAACGCCGGCGGTTCGGCCTCGACAGTCTCGGGCAAAGTCGAAAACCTCAAATTCAGCGGCTGTAGCTGCGAAACGAAAGTCCTGAAAGCCGGCGAAGTCGAAACGCATTGGGTCAGCGGAACGATGAACGGGACACTGACAAGCAAGAGCGCCGAAGTCACAAGCAACTGCGCCGGCGTCGATTGCGTCTATGGCACCGGAAGTGGGACCGACGCCGGGACGCTGACAGGCGGCGAACCGGCGAAACTCGACGTCAGCGCCACGCTGCCGAAGCTCTCCGGCAGCTTTTTCTGCCCGGGCACCGCGAGCTGGACCGCGACGTATGAAGTGAAAACGCCGAAACCGCTCTACGTCGCCGAATCCAGCGGCTCGGCCACCGCTACGACCTTGACGACCTCGCTTTCGGGCGAAGGCAAATCCGGCGAAGAAATCACCGTCCTCGAGGGCAGCAAAGTCAAAGACCAGGCGACGCTCAGCGGCACCAACGCCTCCAAAGCGACGGGCACCGTCGAATACAAGGTCTATTCCGACGCCAGTTGCAAAGAACTCGTCACCTCGGCCGGCACCGTCACCGTCACCGCCGGAAGCGTTCCCGCATCCAGCGAAGTCGAACTGACCGCGGGGGCGGTCTATTACTGGCGGGCGAGCTACTCCGGCGACTCGAACAACCTGGCTTCGACCAGCACCTGCGGCAAAGAGGTCGCCACCGTCAAGGCCAATACGTCGATCGCGACGACGCTCTCCGGGGGAGGGCAAGAAGGCGCGGAAATCGAAGTCGAAGAAGAAGATGCTGTGACGGATTCGGCCACTCTGAGCGGCACCAACGCCTCGAAAGCGACGGGGAAAGTCAAATACAAGGTCTACTCGGACGAAGAATGCAAAGAACTGGTGACCTCGGCCGGTGAAGTGACCGTCAGCGGCGCTGGCGTGCCGGCCTCCAGCGAAGTGAAACTTCCAGACGGCTTCTATTACTGGCAGGCAACCTATGAAGGGGATTCAACGCATTCCACCTCGGCGAGCGCCTGCGGCGACGAGATCGAGGTCGTGGCCGAGGAAGTGACGCTGGCGCTGACCCTCTTGGGCGACGAAAAAGAAGGCGAAGAAATTGAAGCCGAAGAGGGATACCCGGTCGCCGCCGAAGCCGCCCTCAGCGGGGCGAACGCCGCCGAAGCCACGGGATACGTCACGTACTTCGTCTACTACGACAGCGAATGCAAAGAACTGGCACTCGAAGCCGGCACCGCCCCCGTCGAGGAAGAAGGACAGGCGAGCCCGTCCGACCAGGTCGAATTACCGGCGGGCACCTACTACTGGCGAGCGGAATATCTGGGGGACACCAACAACGGGACGGCTATCAGCGCTTGCGGAGCCGGGGTGACAGTCGTCGTGCCACCGCCGTTGACGACGTTGCTGTCGGGAGAAGGCGAATCGGGCACGGAAATCACGGTCGAAGAAGGGGCTTCGGTAACCGACGCGGCGACGATCAACGAGCCGAACGCCTCGACTGCCACCGGCAAAGTCGAATACAACGTCTACTCCGACGGCGAATGCAAAGAACTGGCCACCTCCGCCGGGGAAGTCACCGTCGCGACGGGAGGTATCGTGCCGGCTTCCAGCCCGGTCACGCTGCCGGCCGGCGTCTACTTCTGGCAGGCCGGGTACTCGGGCGATCTAAGCCACCCGGCGGCGACCAGCTCCTGTGGAGACGAGATCTTGATCGTGGCCGCCGCAACTTCGTTGACTACTTCGCTCTCGGGCGAAGGGGAATCCGGCGCTGAAATCGAAGTCCGGGCGGTGGCGAAAGTCAGCGACACGGCCACCTTGAGCGGCGCCAACGCCGCGGAAGCCACCGGCTCGGTGGTGTACGGCATCTACGAAGACAGCAAATGCGAAACCTTCCTTCGCACCGGTGGAACCGTCGAAGTGACGGAAGGGATTGTGCCCGAATCCGAAGAAGTCGAACTTCCGGCGGGAACCTACTACTGGCAGGCAGAATACTCCGGCGATCTCAACAATCAGCCGTCTGCTAGCTCGTGCGGATCAGCGGTCGCATATGTGGGACCTGCGCTGCTCACGAATGAGCTCGCCGGCGGCGGCGAAGAAGGTGCGGAACTCTATGTTGGAGAAAGCGCACCGGTCACGGATACGGCGACGATCAACGAGGAAAACGCATCGACGGCGACGGGGACCGTCAAATACCGGGTCTACGGCGATCCGGAATGCGAAGAACTGGTGACTTCCGCCGGCGAAGTCAGCGTCAGCAAAGGGGTCGTGCCCGCTTCGAGCAAAGTGGAACTGACCGAAGGGACCTTCTACTGGCAGGCGACGTACTCCGGCGACGAAACCCATCCGGCGGCGACCAGCCCCTGCGGCGAAGCGCAGCAGATCGTCAACGCACCCTGGATAGTTAGCGTCGGCGACTCCTATATCTCCGGTGAGGGTGGGCGTTGGGCGGGAAACGTCGACCTCGACGTCATCCCGAAAATGCTCAAAATCGACGCTCTGGGAGACGGCGCCTATCGCAGCCCGTTCAACGACGAAGATGCCGGGGAAGCGATTCCCCTCTGCCACCGATCGCACTCAGCGGAGATCTTCATCGCCTGGCCAAGTGTGAGGGGTAAGAACTTCGCCTGCTCTGGCGCCGAAACCAGGAGCATCAGCGTCGGCAAACCCCTGGGAATCGGGGCGACTTGGAAGCCTGGGCTCGACACGGTCGAGGCGGTTAACGGCGGCTGGATAGACCCCAAAAACCACAGCAAGGGTATTTGCCGGATGGCAGCGGGGTGCATGAGCCAGGTCAACCAGCTCTACCACTGGGCGACAAAACGAAAGGAAGCCAACGAACAGATCAGAATGGCTGTGGTCTCGATCAGCGGTAATGATTTCGGCTTCGACGTCATCGTCAAGAAGTGCGCGGTGCTGTTCACGGTCAAACAGGAATGCCGTAACGCCAAAGCCGTGAAAAGCAAGTTCGAACCCGCGGTCGTGGCGACGATCCAGGTCAAAATCAGGGAAAGCATCGAAAACGTCGGCACAGCACTGGTGGACGCGGGCTACAACAAAGCCGACTTCACCATCATGGTTCAAAACTACCCCTCTCCGCTGCCTGCCAATGGAGCTGAAATTCGCTACAACCCCTTCGGGCGATCGTTCCCTGGAAGATGCCCCCTCTACGACAACGACGCGAACTGGGCTAACGAAACGGCCCTGAAAACGATCAACCAGACTGTCGAAAACGCAGCTAAAGAAGCTGCCGCTAAATACAAAGTCAAACGCCTGCGACTCGAAAGCGCCTTCAACGGCCGCCGCCTCTGCGAGGCCGGGCTGGAACTCGTATCCGAGCTCGGAGGCAAAATCAGAAAATTCACTGATCGGGGGGCGGTAGACAGAACCGAGTGGATCAATCAGGTACGCGTCCTGAAAATCGCGGCGCCGTTTGAAATCCAGGAAGACTTTCACCCCAACTACTGGGGGCAGCTGGCGCTCCGCAGCTGCGTAAGAGAGGCATACAACTTCGGCGTTCCGAAAGAAGGTAAATGCGTAATAGAAGCACCGGGTTTAATCTACCCGGGGCCGGACCCTCCGATGTGGTTTCACCCTGAGCCGCGGATGAAACTGGAACCGTAGAGCGGGTGTTACCGGTCAGGCCCCGCGCCGCGGCCGTTTCGGCCGCCGCGCCGGCGGGCCGACGATTTTCTCCGGCCCCTCGCGCTCTTCGATCGGCACGTAGTCGAGCTCCCGCTCGCCGGTGTAGATCTGCCGCGGGCGGGCGATTTTCTTCTCCGGGTCTTCCTGCATCTCCATCCACTGGGCGACCCAGCCGGCGGTGCGGGGGATGGCGAAGATGACGGTGAACATGTCGGTCGGGATCTCCATCGCCTCGTAGATGATCCCCGAGTAGAAGTCGACGTTCGGGTAGAGCTTGCGCGAGGTGAAGTACTCGTCGTCGAGCGCCCGCTTCTCCAACTCGCGGGCGATCTCGACCAGCGGGTTGTACTCGGTCGCCTCGAAGACCTCGTCCATGTGCTGCTGGATGATTCGCGCCCGCGGGTCGTAGTTCTTGTACACCCGGTGGCCGAAGCCCATCAGTTTCTCCTCGCGCTGCTTCACCCGCTCGAGGAAGTCGGGGATGTTCTCCGGCGACTCGATCCGCCGCAGCATCCGCAGCACCGCCTCGTTGGCGCCGCCGTGC
>Ga0105245_10006433_pt1 | contig 10340 bp, 9 predicted proteins | sample KBSM54metaG_FD_81523 | JGI IMG/M metagenome (GOLD analysis project Ga0105245, IMG submission 81523) | Miscanthus rhizosphere microbial communities from Kellogg Biological Station, Michigan, USA - KBS M5-4 metaG | ecosystem: Host-associated > Plants > Roots > Rhizosphere > Soil | place: Michigan... | reverse complement strand
TCGGCGGCGCCGTTGACCGGCGGAAGCTGGAATTTGGGGGCATCGGCGCCGAGCAATGCGCCGGCTTCGCGGAAGTGGCAGTGGGCGTGCACGTCGATCGTTTTGACCCGTTTTCCGCCGACCATAACGGGTAGTTTCTGGCGAGAAACCTGCTCGGCGTGCGCACTTTGCAACATGCCGCAGCCGCAGAAGACGATTCCGGTCGCGGCGGCGGCAGCGCCGCCTTTCAGGAAATTACGACGTGTGGTCATGACGATTTTGCTCCCTGACTTTTGTTTGTCTTGTGGGAGCAGCGTAAGACATGCCGGAAGCTCGCGGCAAGACGGCATGTGAAGCGTCGCGCAATATTGATCGGGGCAGGCCGGCTTGATGCCTGCCCGTCGTTTTTCGTCACATGTCGAACACGGCGACGGCGCGGATCGGCGAGGCGGTGCCCTCACGCCATTTCATCGGCAGGCCGATGAACGTGAACGGGCCCTTGCCGAGCAGGGCCTCCAGATTGCACAGGCTTTCCATGTGGGTGATGTCGAGATCCAGGCACGCTTTGTGAACGAGCAGGTTCACGTCGCTGTCCGGCCCGGGCCGCATCGAATCGATGCCGAAATGCACGACGCCTTGCTTGGCCAGCCATTCGGTGGCGGCTACATTGACGCCGGAATTGTCGGTCGAATACTCCTTGCGCGGAAAAGTACGTTCATGATGGCCGGTACAGAGCAGGACTGTGCCGCCTCTAGGCACCGGCACGCCGGCCTTCATCACCGCGGCTTCGAGGTCGGAAGGCGTGATTTCGGCGCGCGGAGCGATGTGACGCAAGTCGATGCAGATGCCCGGCACGATGCACTTTTCCAACGGGTATTCGTTGATCGGTATGCCGCTCGGGCCGAAATGTCTGGGTGCGTCGATATGGGTGCCGGCATGGTCCGGCATCGAAATGAACATCGATGAAAGCCCGTAAACATTTTTGGAATCGGCAAAGGATTCTTCGTGAGTCTTCCACATCCCATGCATGACCGGCGGATGGCCGGGATAGCTGGGGGTGCGGTGGTAGAGTTCGCGGCTGAGGTCAACGATCTTCACGATGGGGCCCTTTTGGAAAATGCGGACCCTTATGCTGGCGTTTTTCTTCGCCTGCGGCAAGACGGCGGCGGAATTATCGCAGCACCTGGCGCGGCAGCCAGAGCGATATTTCCGGAATGTAGGTGACACACATCAAGACAAAGAACATCACCGCATAAAATGGCCAGATCTTGCGCATGACCTCTTCGATGGTGACCTTGCCGACTGCGCAGCCGACGAAGAGGATAGCCCCGACCGGCGGGTGGCACAGCCCGATGCCGAGGTTGAGAAGCATGATCATGCCGAAGTGAACGGGATCGACGCCAAAGTTAGCCATGACCGGCAGCAGAATCGGCGTCGCGATCAGGATCGACGGTGCCATGTCGACGAGGGTGCCGAGCAGCAACAGCAGAATGTTGATCAGAAACAGGATGACGTATTTGTTGTCGGATATCGACAGGAAGAACGCGGTCATCTTCGCGGGCATCTGTGTCAGCGCCATGATATAGCCGACGCTGGACGCGCAGGCGATCAGCGTCAGTACCATCGCAACGGTGCGCAGCGTCCGGTGCAGCAGCACCGGCAGGTCGCGCCAGCGATAGTCGCGGTAGATGAACATCGTCACGAAGAAGGCCCAGATGCAGGCGACGGCGCCTGCCTCGATCGCCGTGAAAATTCCACCGAGAATGCCGCCGAGAATGATGACCAGCGTTATCAGCCCCCAGGCAGCGTCGATCGTGATTCGGAGTGCGTCCTTGGCCGGCACGGTCTGGCCGCGCGGATGCCTGTTGCGGTAAGCGATGACGAGGCAAAGGATGATGAGCGAGAAGCCGAGCAGAAGGCCGGGAAACACACCGGCCATGAACAGCGCACTGATGGAAATGGTGCCGCCGGTAGCAAGCGAATACAACACCGCATTGTGGCTCGGCGGAACCAGCAGCGCTTGAACCGAGGAGGTGATGGTCAAATTGGTGGCGAATACGCGGGGGTAGCCGTTTTTCTCCATTTGCGGAATCATCACCGAGCCGATTGCCGAGGTATCGGCCACGGCGGAACCGGAAATGCCGCTCAGGAACGTCGTCGCCAGTACGTTGACGATGGAGAGGCCACCGCGCAACCGCGTCAGTCCGACCAGCACATCGGCAAACGCTACGAGCCGGCGCGCCATGCCTCCTTCGGCCATGATGGCGCCCGCCAGCACGAAGAACGGAATGGTCAGCATAGCCACCTTGCTGACGCCGTCGGATATTTTCAGCATTACCGCTTCCAGTGGAATGCCGATCGACAACGCGCCCGCGATCGCGGCCATTGCCAGCGAGTAGGCGATGGGCATACCGATCAAAAAGCAGACCAGCATGGTTGTGAGCAGAATGAAGATATCCATGCTGGCTCCTCGGCGGTTAGTCGACCGCGATATCCCGGTGGTGAGCAATCGGATCCGGCGGCACGCCGAGAAAAATCCGCTCGATGATGAAGAGCAGAAGGCAGACGCCGCCGATCGGAATCGGCAAGTAAGTGACGCCGACCGACAGGAACGGAAAATCGGCGATGGTATTGTGCCAGGTCACCTCCACAAGCCGGCCGCCCCAGACGATCATGAAGATCGCGATCAGCGCCATCAGCAACTGGACGAGGAGGTCGAGCAGTCCGCGGTAAGCGCCGGGCAGCTTGTCGGCGAAGAAGGCGACATTCATGTGCAGGTTGAGCCGGTAGCCGGCGGCCGCACCGATAAAGGTCACGACGATCGTCAGGAGAACGGCAAACGGTTCGGGCCAGGATGCGGCGCTGTTGAGTACATAGCGGGTGAATACAGCCCAGGGAATAACGGCTGAAATCAGCACTAGCGCAGTGCAGCCGACGATGACGCAGAGCAAATACAGATAATCCATCGCTCGGCGAAACGATTCAGCCATTTCCTTTGCGCTCCTTTCTTTGAGATAGGGCTGAGCCTACGCGATAGCCTGGATACGTTTGATCATGTCCTGGTATTTCGGGCCGTATTTGTCCCATACCGGCTTGACTGCGTTCTGGAACGCCGCTTTGTCGGCGACTTCGACGATCTGACAGCCGGCAGCCTTTGCTTTTTCCATCGCTTGCTGCTCATACTTGTTCCAGAGATCGCGTTCTTCCATCTGGGCTTCGCGGGCAAGCTTCTTGATCAAGTTTTGATCGTCGGCGGAAAGCGAACCCCAGGCTCTCTTCGAGAATACCAGCACCTCGGGAATGATGAGGTGTTCGGTGAGCGAGAAATATTTCGCAGCCGTATAGTGATTGCTGAAGACATAGCTCGGCGGATTGTTTTCGGCGCCGTCGATGACGCCGGTCTGCAACGCGCTGAAGACCTGATCGTAGCCCATCGCGACGCCATTGCCGCCAAGCGCGTTCATCATGTCGATGAAGATCGGATTGCCGATGACGCGGAATTTCAGCCCTTTGACGTCCTCAATCGATTTGACGGGCTTCTTGGTGTTGTAGAGGCTGCGCGCGCCGGCGTTCATCCAGCACAGCGCGACCAGGCCAGCGTTCGCGTTAACCGTGATCTTGTCGAGCAGTTCCTGGCCGATCGGACCGTCCATCATCTTTTCCGCATGCGCCATGTTCCTGAACAGGAAGGGCATGTTGACGACGTTGATATCGTCGACGATCGGTCCCATGGAGCCCGCACTGACGCGAAGAATTTGGATCGCGCCGATTTGCGTCTGCTCGATGGTTTCCTTCTCGCCGCCGAGCTGCATCGAGGGAAACATCTGGACCGAGAGCCGCCCGCTGGTAGCCGCTTCAAGTTTCTTGCCCAGATTCTCGGTCGCGACCACGGTGGGATAGCCCGCCGGCTGGACGTCGGATGCCTTGAAGACCGATTTTGTCTGCGCACAGGCAGACGATAATGGCTTCGTGGTCACAAGCGCCGCTCCAAATCCTGCGCTTGCCTTGATGAAGTCGCGACGTTTCATGAGATCCTCCAACAGCTGTGATCGCTCGCACGGTGATTTCTTATCCGTGTCGTTTTCTTGTTAGCGTCGTTCGTCGAAAAACTCCGGATTGATGTGTTGCGTGGCGGAGATGTTTTCGAGCAGGCTTTCGAGATGTTTTTCCATGGCCAACTTGGCGCCGTGCGGGTCGTGGGCCTCGATCGCATGCAGGATGGCCTCATGCTCGGTGATGACAAGCGGGATCCGTCCGTGCTGGGGCAACGTCAGCCGACGATAGCGGTCGACGTGGACCTTCACTTGCTGGATGAATTTCCAGATCCCGGGATATCCTGCAACGTCGGCGATTGTGGCGTGAAATAGCTCGTCGGCGTGATGGAAGGCATCGCTGTCTCTCGCTGCGTTTGCTTCGCGCTGACGTTCCAGCACTGTGCGCAACGCCAGAACTTGGCTCGACGTCGCGCGCTCGGCGGCCATCCGTGCGGTAGTTTCCTCGAGCGCTTTGCGAATGACGATGGCTTCCGGCAACGCCGCGATCGGAATGCGCGAGACGAAGATACCGGACTGCGGAAATATCTCCAGCAAGCCTTCGTCCGAGAGTTTCAGGATGGCTTCGCGAACGGGGGTGCGGCTCACCCCATAAGAGAGAGCGATCTCGGCCTCCGAGATGGCTTCGCCGGGACGCCGCTGCAGCGACACCAGTTCGATCCGAAGATCCGAATATATTCGCGACGCAGCGGTGGCGGTGCGCGGCCTGCCGCCGCGGCGATTGCTGGCCACCGTCCGGCGGACCGCGGGCCCAGTCCTTTTTGTCGCGGGCATGGCTGCTCTCAGTTCGATTGATATATTAGTATATGAATCGCCTCTGGCAACCAAAAATTGAATCCGGTTGGTGATATATTGCGCTCTTCCGGGGGCGCGCTTGTGACGTCCGACTAGCCGGCCCTACGAGCGGCCAGACGCGCGATTGCGCGATTAGGCTTGCAGCTGTTTTTGACCGCCGATAAATCCCGCTTGCGCGCGCTGTTCGCGCTGCCCGGCGCCGGTCAACAAGCCAATCAGGTCCTGGGCCTGTGGCGCATGGGCCGCCTTCGTAGTGACGCCCGCGGTGTACATAGTCGCGAGTTCGCAGCCCGGCGGTAGCGAACCGGACAGGATGACGCCCTTGGTGCTGATGATCTCGGTCGACTGGGTGCAGCCGATCGGGCGCCGCGCGTTGGACGCCGCCAGTTCGCGCATCGCGGTAGCGCCGTTCGGAAAAATCTTGAGTCGGGCGGCAACGTCGTCGGCGATGCCGAGTTGCGCAAGGACTTTTGCGACATGGATTCCGGCCGTAGAAGCTTTGGTGTCCGGCACGAAGATGGCGTCCGATGCGAGCAACGCGTCCCGCAGGCTTGAGGCATCGCTAACGGCGACCTTGGGATCGCCGATACGAACGGCAAGGGCAGTCTCCACCAGACCGACATCGGCAATGGACGTGGCGACCACCAGTTTCTCTTCCGCAAGCTTCGCCACGATTGCGGAGGTCAAAATGACGATATCGGCCGGTGTGCCCGTGCGCAATTTTTCGGCCATAGCGCCGACTGCGCCAAACTCGCCGGTGATATCAAACCCGGTCTGCGCCTTGAACGCCGGCCCAAGGCTTCCGACCAGGCCCTGCGCCGCGCCGCCGCTCAGGATGTTCAGCCTGTTCATGAGGTCAATTCCATTGCAGCGATCAGGTTGTCGCGGGTGATTGGTAGATTCCGCACCCGCACGCCGAGCGCATCGAACACGGCATTGGCAATTGCCGCCGTGACCGGGCCGTGGGCTGCCTCGCCTGCGCCGAGCGGATCCGCCTCTACCCGCTGGATCAGTTCGACGTCGACATCCGGCACCTCGCTGAAGCGCAGGATCGGATATTCCGTCCAATCGGTGCTGGTGATGCGTTGCCGATCGAAGCGCACGCGCTCCTTCAACACCCAGCTTGTAGCCTGGATGGCGCCGCCTTCGATCTGGTTGATGACGCCGTCCGGATTGATGGCTTCGCCGACGTCAACCGCCAGCGTCAGCTTGCGGACGCTGATATCTTCAGCGCCTTCGATCTCGGCGACCACGGCACAATACGCTCCGGTGTTTTTGTAACGGGCAAAGCCGATGCCGTGGCCGATACCGGGCTGCCTCGAAGGTTTCCACTTCGCGCGCTTTGCGGCGGCGCGGATCACGTCCTTGGCTCGGTCGTCCCGCAGGTGACGTAGCCGGAATGCGACCGGATCCTCGCCGCGTTCGGTTGCGATTTCGTCGAGGAAGGATTCGATCGCAAATACGTTGCCCTGCGCGCCGAGCGTGCGCAGCGCGGAGGTGCGGATCGGCATCGTCTTCAGGCGATGGCTTTCGATGTGCCAAGACGGAAAATCATAGAGCGGTATCGAGTTGCGATCGCCGCCGCCGCCATTGGCCTGTGGCGGATTGGCCGAAATCATCCGCGGAAACGGGCTGGCCAGCTCGAACGCCGCCAGCAGCGCAGGCTGCGCTGCGCGGCCCGGCCGTGCGGCGTGGCCGTTGCTCCAGATCGAGTGGCTCCAGTCGACGATTTCGCCCTCGGCGTCGAGATTGGCCTCGATCTCGATCGCCATCGCAGCGCCAAACGGCGCATCCGACATCTCGCCTTCGCGCGACCACTGCACCCGGACCGGCCGGCCGCTGGTGGCCCTGGCCAGCAGCGCGGCGTCGAGCGCGACGTCGTCGGCGGCGTTATGCCCATAACAGCCGGCGCCTTCCATATGCTCGACCGTGATGTTCTCGACGGGCAGCATGAGGACCAGCGCCAGATCGGCGCGCAGGAGATAGACACCCTGGCTGTGGGTCCATACCTGAACACGGTCTCCGCTCCATTGCGCCATCGCGCAGGACGGCGCGATCGATGCGTGTGCGATGTAGGGGCGGGTATATTGCCGCCGCAGAGTACGTTTGCCGGCGCCGGGCGACGACGCTGCTTTCTTGTCGATGGTCTTCGATTCCAACGGCTGCGCCTTGAGGAATGTCGCCAGATCATTCTCGTCAGGTAGCGGATCGCCTTCGGCCCATGTTGCGCCCTTGCGCAAGGCTCGAAGCGCGGCCTCTGCACCATGCTCGGTTTCGCTGACGACGCCGGCGAAACTGCCGTCCCGCACGATAGCGACGAGACCGGCGATCGTGCGAGCGTGGTCTTCGTTCAAATCGACAAGTTTCGCGCGTGCGTTGTCCGGCCGCAGCATGCGGCCGTGCAGCATTCCCGGCAACGCCTGGTCATGGATGAAACGCGGCTGCGCAAATACCTTGTCGGGGATGTCGATACGCTGGACAGAGTTTCCAGCCAGTGCGCGACGGGTCGCCAGCTTGGGCGTTGCGCCCGGCGTTGCATCGCGGTCGAGCGAGACCTCGTCGGCGAGCTCCCAATAGCTCGTCCTGACATTGCCGGGGCCTGAGATGGTGCCATCTTCGACGTCGAGTGCGTCGATTTCCACGCCCAATCGTTCCGATGCGAGTTGAAGAAAGATTTGGCGAACCTCGGCGCAGGCATGGCGCAGTGCGCGTCCTGACTGCTGCACGGAAAGACTGCCCGAGGTAACTCCCTCGTTGGGACTGGCCGCAGTCGAAGTGCGGACCATCTGTACGCGGGAAAGAGCGACATCGAGCTCGTCGGCTGCAATCTGCGCCAACGCCGTCACGATGCCTTGGCCGATCTCTACCTTGCCGGGCGAGACCGTTACCTGTCCCTCGGCGGAGAATCTCAGCCAAGATGACAGTTTCGGATTCGCCGCAAGGCTAACCGGCAATTTCGGCGGGGACGGGGAGGGCGCCTGCGAGTTCATCGGGCCGCCACCTCGTCCGCTGCGCGCAGCACCGCCCGCACCATGCGGTTATGCGAACCGCAACGACACAGGTTGCCGTCGAGCGCCTCCTTCACCTCTTTGCTCGAAGGTGCGGGATTTCGTTTCAGCAGGGCAGCCGCACTCACAAGGATGCCGGAGACGCAATAACCGCATTGCAATGCCTGCTCCGCGATGAAAGCGCGTTGCAGTGGATGTGGTTGCTCGGCGCTTCCCAGCCCCTCGATGGTCGTGATGTCCTTGTCCGCCGCCGACCACAGCGGGGTATCGCAGGCGGCAACCGCACGGTCACCGATCAGGACATTGCAGGCGCCACATTCGCCGGCCCCGCAGCCGAAATGTGGCCCGGTCATGCCGAGATGCCCGCGCAGTATATCCAGCAGCGACCGATCGGGATCGGCATCGACATCTATCTCGACGCCATTGAGGCGAAATCGAACACTCGGCATCGAGGGCGGACCTTGGCTTGGGGTCTCTATTGCGGCTTGTCGAACTTCTTGACGACTTCAGCCCATTTCACAATATCGCCGCGCAGGAATTTGTCGAACTCTTCCGGGGTCATCGACATCGGAACCGCACCCTGCTGGGTCCAGAGCTTGACGATATCGGGCCGCTTCACGGCGGCATTCACCGCCGCATTGATCTTGTCGATGATCGGCTTTGGCGTCCCCGCCGGCGCCATTAGACCAAGCCAGATGGTGGCCTCATAGCCGGTGATACCTCCCTCGGTCACTGTCGGCACAGCGGGCAATACGGTGGAGCGTGTCTTGCCGGTGGTGGCGAGTCCCCGCACCTGGTTTTCTGCGATGTTGGGAGCCATCGCCGGAACCGCGTCGATCATCATCTGCACCTGGCCGCCGATCACGCCGCTGCGCGCCTCACCACTGTTACGATAGGGAACGTGCACGACGTCGATGCCGGCCATGGTTTTGAACAACTCGCCGGCCATGTGATACGGCGTACCCTGGCCGGACGAGGCATAGTTCAGTTTACCGGGCTGCGATTTGGCGAGCGCGATGAATTCCTGCAGCGTTTTCGCTGCAACTTGCGGATGGACCACGATCACGAGGTCGGAGTAATTGACTGGTGCGATCGGCGCGAGATCGCGCATCAACTCGTATTTGCGCTGTGGCACCAGCGATTCATTCGCCGTCTGGGTGTTCGACATCATCAACAGGGTATAGCCATCGGGCGGCGATTTGGCGGCCTCCAGCGTGCCGATCACGCCACCGGCGCCGGTACGGTTCTCGACTACGAAGGGTTGGCCGAAGCTCTCCTGAAGGATACTGCCGATCTGGCGGGCTGTGACATCCGCCGGCCCGCCGGCCCCGAAGGGAACGATCACCCGTACCGGGCGCGACGGATAATCCTGTGCCAAGCCCGGCGTAGCAACGACAACCGGCGTCGCCAAAAGCGTGGCCCCCAACGCAAGCGCGAACCTCATACGCAGCATCTCAATCCTCCCGAGTCCAGTCTTGTTCTACGCTGGCCTGCTTGCCCGTCAACCTTGGCAGGTGAGTTTAACCGTTCGCACATGGGTGAAAACCGGTGCTGCCTGTCCCCGAACTAATACCTTGGCAGTAACTGCAACGGCCAGGCGCTGTCGGAGATAGACTCTGTACAAGCCTTCGGAATAAAAGACCGGCTCCAGTGTACCCAACTTCGCCATCAAGCGCGGGGAACGAAGATATGAGACATCCAGGGATTTCACGCCGCGGTGTCCTCGCAGGCGGAGGCGCCTTTCTGGCAGGGGCAGCATTCTCCACCCGCGTCCTGGCCGATGCGCCGCCCCCGGAACCGATCACGCTGGATCTGATTGCGGCGGCGAAGAAGGAGGGCCAGGTGATCTATTACACCTCGACCGACCTGCCGGTCGCGGAGAAGCTGGCCAAGGCATTCGAAGCCAAATATCCGGGGATTGCCGTGCGCGTCGAGCGCACCGGAGCGGAGCGGGTGTTCCAGCGAATCGGCCAGGAATATTCCAGCAACATCCACGCCGTCGATGTCGTGAACTCGTCGGATGCCGCGCATTTCATCGTCTGGAAACGCGACGGCATTCTGGCGGCTTACGTGCCGGAAGAGGTCGCAAAATTCTATCCAGCCGAGCACCGGGACACCGACGGCCAGTTCGCGAGCTTCCGCGTCTGGCTCAGCATTATCGCCTACAATACCAATCTGGTGAAAGCAGAGGATGCACCGAAAAGCTTTGCCGACCTGCTCGATCCCAAATGGAAGGGGAAGATCGTCAAGGCCCATCCGGGCTACAGCGGCACCATCATGACCGCGACCTATCAGATGCAACGCGATCTCGGCTGGAGCTTTTTCGAACAGCTCGCCAAGCAGAACATCATGCAGGTGCAGTCCTCCGCCGATCCGCCGAAGAAGCCCGATCTCGGCGAGCGCGCTGTCATGGCCGACGGCAACGAGTACAACATCTTCCAGATGAAGGAGGCTGGCCGTCCGGTCGAGCCGGTCTACGCGACCGAGGGATCGCCCCTGATCATCG
>Ga0105245_10006432_pt1 | contig 10341 bp, 6 predicted proteins | sample KBSM54metaG_FD_81523 | JGI IMG/M metagenome (GOLD analysis project Ga0105245, IMG submission 81523) | Miscanthus rhizosphere microbial communities from Kellogg Biological Station, Michigan, USA - KBS M5-4 metaG | ecosystem: Host-associated > Plants > Roots > Rhizosphere > Soil | place: Michigan... | reverse complement strand
CGGGTGATCTCGCGCGCTGCCGTCCAGAGGACCTCGAGCAGCTGCGGGAATTCGACGGCAAGGTCACGCGAACGCGGCCACCACGCAGCGTCGACATAGCCCGCTTCGGAGACCGGCTGGCGAAACCTGACCCGTGCAGTCTGGATTGGTTCGGTGGTGCTCATTACGCGCCTCGAGGCTGGCCTGTCGCGACCGTTGCTTGGTGGTTCGCCGAGGGCGAGGTCAGCTTGACGGCTGGCGTGCGGAATAGCCTCAGTTACTACAGCCTACGCGCATTGATCGCTCAGGAGCCGAACACCTCGATCTCGGTCAGATCGGTGAACGAGCAGCCCGAATACCCGCCGCCAGGGCAGTTGGTCGCGAAACTCGGAGTCTGGTTCGAGGTGATCGTGAACCGCACGAACTGCACCCCGTCGCTCCCGGCCGTCGGGGTCACCGTGTTGATCTGGCCGTCGTTGGCGGAGGTGAAGGTGCCGGTCGCCGCGGTCGTCCAGGTGTGACCGTCTGGTGACGTCTCGATGGTGTATCCGCCAGTAGACGCGCTCAGCCCGTCCCCGCATGTTGCGGACGGATCGATGCCGAAGCTCGAGACGTTCACGGCCTTCGGCAGTTCGACGACGACGTTCTTCGGAACGAAGACGTTCGTCGGGTCGCCCAAGTCGTCACCGGTGGTGGTTCCCCAACCGCTGCCCAGGCTCTGGTCGAACGCCCCGCCTGGGCCGCACTGCGGCGAGAAGTCCGGGCCGGTGAAGCTGGCTACCGAGGCGCCACCGCTGAGCGCGGCCCAATCCCGCACCAGAGACACGTTGCGGCGGGTGCCGCCGTCGACGACGTTGACCGCAACGGACACCGGGTTGTAGCCGGACTCCGTGACGGAGAGCTTCGGGTAGCGCCCGACGGGAACCGGGCCGATGTCGTAGCGTCCGTCGGCGCCGGTGGTGACCGACGGGTTCTCGATGCCCCGTCCGCCGAACGCCAGCGTGACGACGGCGCCCGCGACCGGTTGCCCGCTTGCCGAGTCGGTGATCTTGCCGTTGATGTCGCCAGTGCCCGATGTGGTCGGTGGCGTGTGGAAGTCGGCTCCCGGGGTTGAGTCGTCGCCGCTGAGTGCGCCGGCGTAGTAACCCATCCCACGATGGGCGAACACGTGCCAGATCGTGTCGGCGTACTTGCGTCCGTACACGACCGTGTCGGCCATGAGGATCGCGTTGCGCTCGTCGATGAACGACGGGTTGGCCGGCGACAACTCCATCGCCCTGGTGATCAGTGACTCGGCCGCGGCCGAGCCGATCTTGTTGCGCAGATCCCACAGCGTCTGCGACCAGATCTCGCCATCGGCGTGCACCTCAGGGATTCCGATGACCTTGCCGTAGTCGGCGTAGGTGTACCCGCCCGTGTGTCCGGTGGCGCCGCCGTCGCAGATCCGGTCGGTGCTGCCCACTGCGCAGTCGATCGGCTCGGTGCGGTCCAGTGCGGTGCCGGCGCCGTCGAACTGGAAGATGACGATGTTGGCCTTGTCGGGGTTGTCGTGCTGCAGACCCTGCGCGACGAGGTAGTCCATCGCGTACCAGTCACTCCACGCCTCGCCCATCGCGCCGGCCTGAACGAAGCCGAGTGTCGAGTTGCCGGTCGCGTCGACGACCAACCGGTTGGACAGTCCATGGGTGTACTCGTGATAGACGGTGTCGGCCTCGTCACCGACGTCGGTCGGGGCGAACGGGTCACCGTGCGGATAGGACGATCCGGGCGCGTGCTGCAGGTACATCTGCATACGCGGGGACTGGCCGTCGGGCGGCGTGTCCATGTTCGCGTTGTCGATGTGGGCGCCGTCCGGCAGGCCGTGGTCGGTGTTCGCGCCGTCTTCGGTCTGGGTGTCGACCGGGTCGCCCTGCTTGCCGTGACCGGTCAGGTTGACGGCCTGGAAGTTCCCTGCCGCTTCGGTGAAGCCGATAGGCGCTGCCTGCAGGTGGTCGTGCCAGTTGTTGACGTAGAAGAAGACCTGCGTCGTCGCCTGGGCGCGGTTCACTCGCCACGAGTACTGGGTGTTCGGGTCCCACGTGCACGGGTACGGGTTGTTGCAGAACGAGACGCCGGTCAAGTCGAACGGGACGAGCGGGTAGTCCCAGCTGCGCGGCGAGCTTGGGTGCACCTCCTCGCTCGGGTTGGGCAGGTTGTCGTCGTTCACGTCGGAGTAGGCGTGTGAGTTGTTGCCGGACAGCACCGACGCCTGCGGGGCCAGCCATCCCTTGGCCGTGAAGTCGACCGGGTCCGCCGTGCCCCCGAAGGGCTGATGCCCCGGGAAGTAGCGGTACGCGATTCCGGTCGCCGCCGGTGCGGCAGGCGTGGGGTTCGGGTCAGCTGTGGAACTGGCATCGGAGGACAGGCCACGCCGGTAGAGGACCTGGCCCGTGCTTGCGTCGACGACGGTCGTCGCGGGCGTCTTCGCGGACATCGTCACTGTCTGCCAGGCGACGTGGGTTCCGCTCGACGTCACGAACAGCACCCGGCTAGCGATGTCGTCGGCTCCGGCGGCTGCCGACTCGCCCACGCTGGAACGCGCGACCGCGATCGCGGCCTGAGCTGACGTCACGGAGTGAGGCCCGACGGCGGCGGGTACGGCGGCAGGCAGGGCGGAGGCAGGCGCACCGCCGACGAGAAGCAGTTGCCCGGAACGCGACACTGCAGCCTGCAACCCGTTGCCGAACACCTGAATACCTGCGACTGACTGCGTCCACGAGAGGTGGTGGGTGCCCGCCACGTCCTGGTAGTCGCGCGCCAGGTGGAACGTCTTCAGATCAGACGCCCGCAGTCCCAGCGCCGCGAGGTGGGCGCGCACGTAGTTCATCGCGACGGCGGCCGGGTCATCGGAGCTGGCTGGCGTGAGATAGCCGTCCAGCCGGCTGGCGAGACGAACTGTCCCCGTCGTGGCGTCCATCTCGAGCACGCCCTGTGCCCCGAGCGATGCGGCGAGGCTCGCCGTCGCTGGACGGGCGTTAGCGCTGGCGAGCCGCCTCGCCGCGGCCGTACGTGCCGCCGGCGTGGACGCACTCCGCAGGTCGAAGGAGATCTTGGACGGGCTGAGCGGGGACCGAGCAGAGGCTGCCTGCGCGCGTGGCTGCGCGGACGAACTCTGGGCGAATCCCGTACCGACGGCCGTGGCGGCGATGAGCGCCGTCCCTACCGCGATGGACCTGGTGGTTGACGATCGGCGCACGGCGTCTCCAATTCCCTTACACAGGATCTTCTCAACGTAGCCACGCCGGTGTGGCCTGCCAAGACCCTGCGGTGATCCGCGGAGACGGTGCGGAGGGTGCTACTTCCAGATGCGGACGTAGTCGACCTGGGTGGTGGCCGGCAGCGGGGTGGTCGAGACGTAGGAGTCCGAGCCGATGCCGCCGAGGCCCTGGGTCAACACCATGAAGAACGGCTGGTCGAATGGCTGCGGCGCGACGAGCGGTGTGTGCGGCGCCCAGGTGTCCTGCACGCATGTCTTGCCGTTGATGGAGATCGTCAACGTCGTCGTCGTCCAGACCAGGACGTAGGTCGAGAACGCGCCCGGAGTGATCGCGCAGTTCCAGTTCGTCACGTTCGGGTCTTTGACCTTCGAGACGTAGTGGATGTACGGAGCAGCGACGTTGGGCATGTTGCTGTACTGCTCGGCGATATCGATCTCACCGCTCTTCGGCTCGGCGCCGTACTTCGTCGGGTTGACCGGCCACATCCACAGCGCTGCGTGCAGACCCCGGATCAACGACGCCGGGAACTTCGCGCGCACCTCGAACCGGCCGTAGGCCTGGCTGAACTTGCCGTACGTGCTGACCGTGCCACCGTCGAACGGCGTGTAGAAGTTGCCGCACTTGAACTGCTTGGTCTCGCGTCGCACGGTCAGCGAGAGATAGCCGCCGGACTCGTGGATCACGTTGGGAGAGTCGAGGTAACAGACCTTCGAGCCGAGGGCACCTGTGGTGTAGCCGCTGGTCGCGGTCAACTGGGGCACCCACTTCGTGCGGTCCAGGGCCGTGCCGTTGAACTCCTCGTCGAACGTGCACGTCCACGCTGCGCCGGTGGGCTTCTTCACCAGTTCGCCGCCACAGTTGGGAGCGGTCGTTGCCCCGCTGGCGGGGGAGAGCGCTACGAGTGCGGCCTGGGCTGCCACGGCGGCGGCAGCAAAGAGGAGGGCGGCACGGGCGCGTCGTCTCAGTGCGCGGGGCATGGCAGAAGTCCGTTCGGTCGCTGGTGAACATCGACGGACAGCCCCCACTGCCGTGTTCGCTGAGTGTAAAGGAACGCGGCCGAACGCGCGAAACGAGACGGCCCGCCGGAAGATCCGGCGGGCCGTCTGGACGTGCTGACTCAGTTGGTGTCGCTGCTCGGTATGTAAGCGCCGGGCACCTGCGACGGCCCGTAGATCTTCGAGTCGCCGGGGTAAGGCACCTTCCAGCCGTGCGCCCGGTACCAGGTGTAGCGGTTCATCTGCTCCGGGTTCGCGAAGTCCGGCCGGGCGCCGTTGCCGGTCAAGTGCTGGCTCTTCGACCAGGTCGCCCACTGTGCTGCGACGGCCTGCTCCGCCGCCGGGACGGCGACCTTGCTTGCCTCCGCAGCGTTCAACTTCGCCGCGGCGGCACCGGTGAGCCCAAGGCTGTCCGACCCGCAGGAGGGCGGGGTGGCAATCCCCTCCGTCAGCGGGATCCGGTTCGGAACCGCGTTGAACGGCGTCAGGTCAGCCCGCGTGGTGAACGCGTCGTACATCGGTGTGGCCGCAGCGACCTTCTCGTTGAGCGGCTGGGCGCCGAGGATCTGCTCGATGGTGCGCACCATGTCGATCTGCGAGTAGTAGGTGCTGTCGACCTTGCCGTGCAGCGACCACGGGCTGATCACCTGGACCGGGGCACGGTGACCGTCGACGTGATCTGCACCGTCCTGGCTGTCGTCCTCGACCACGAAGATCGCGGAGTCCTTCCAGTACTTGCTGTGCGAGATCGTGTCGACGATCTGGCCCACTGCGAGGTCACCGTCGGCGACGCCTGACTCCGGGGTCGTCGGTCCGCCGGTGTGGTCGCTGGACAGCCACACCATGTTGAGGTTGGCCGGGCCGTTCTTCTCGAAGTCCTGCTTCCAGATCTGCGCGCGGTAGATGTCGGGAATCGAGAGGTCGAACGGTGGGGACAGCGGGTCGGCGATATCGTTGAGCGACGGGATCACCGAGCCGTAGTTGCCCTTGAGGTCGGCCGTCGTGAGCTGAGCGGGATCCCCGCCGTTCGCGACGCTCTGGGACGCGCAGTAGTACTGCTGCCAGGTGCCGGCCGGCTTGCCCTCCATGTACTCGAACTCGCCGTAGTTCTTCGCCGTCTTGTGAGCCGACTCGATCGCGGTCCACAGGAACCCGGAGCGCTGGTGGCCGAGGACGTCTTCCTCGGTGTCGTAGCTGCGCTGGTACTCACCCGCCGACGACTCGGTGTACTCCGGGTTGTCGCCCTGCATCAGCCAGTTGTGACCCTCTGCCGAGTTGGTCCCGACGTCGTAGGTGTTGTCGTAGAGGCCGAACTGGTCCGCGAGCGCGTGCTGGTTGGGGGTGGCCGCTTCACCGAACTGCGTGAGCGTCGGGTCGCCGTTGCCCTGGGCCAGATCGCCGTAGACCTGGTCGTAGGTGCGGTTCTCCTTGACCAGCAAGAAGACGTGCTTGATGGTCGACGGATCGCCGAGACGCACCGGCACGGCCACGGGCGCTGCCTTGGTGCTGCCTGCCTTCACGACGTCGTCGGGGTTCCAGCCGTTCTGGGCGAAGACGGTGTCGGTGTACTTGCCGGCGATGTTCGCGTCGCTCGGCAGGGTGAAGCGGGTCAACGACGCGGTCGTGCTGTGCGTGTCGTGACCGGAGACCGGCACGGTGCCCTGGCCCTTGTATGTGGTGATCGCCGGGCCACGCGCGTCGATGCCGCGCGTGTTGGTGACCACGATCTGGCTGCCCACCGTGGCAATGGTCGCCGGGTAGTAGTCGGTCGGCAGCAGGCCGATGTAGTTCACCGGCTGCTGCGGGTCGCCGTGGAACTGGTAGACCGCAACCGCGTTCGCCCGGCCGAGCGTGACGAGCAGGTGGCCATTGGACGTGAGCGCGATGCTCGTCGGCTCGTACCCGACGCTCGAGGACGGCCACGGCCGCGTCTCGATCGTCTGCACGACCTTGTCCTTCGCGGTGTTGATGACCGAGACGGTGTCGCTGTTGGTGTTGGCGACAAAGAGCGTCTGGCCACTGACGTGCAGCGCCGTCGGGTGCAGGCCGACGTTGATGGAGCCGACAGCGGCGGCCGGGTCGGTCGGGTCGATCACGCTGACCGTTCCGGTCGTCGATGTGCCGAGGTAGCCGTTGGCGGGAACCTGAGTGCCGTAGGAACCCATGGTCGTGTCACCGTCGGTGGCCTGCCGCCCGCCCTCGTTGCTGACGTAGAGCTTGTGACCGACGAACGCGAGTTCGCGCGGTGCGATGCCGACGTTCCAGGTCTTCTCGATCGTGCCGGTGCTCGGGTCGACGGCGATGACGGAGTTCTGGCCGTTCACCGCGACGTAGAGCGTGGAGCCGTCGGGTGAGTAGACCGACTGACCCGTCAGCGCGGACTCGCTGCCGATCGCCGGGATCGGGACGGACGTCGGGGCGCCGAGGGTGCCGTCGGAGTTGACGGGGAATCGGGTGAGCCCGTTCTGCTGTGGCAACCACAGCACCTTCCCGTCGGGGGAGTAGGTCGGGCCTTCCTGCCCGACGGATCCGTCGGTGAGCTTCTGGTTGATGGCCGAGGCGGTACCGGCGGTCCAGATGAGCTTGTATCTGGACAGGTCGATGATCTGGAGGGCAACCGACTTGTCGGCGCTGGTGGCAGCTAGGAACCTGCCGTCCGGGCTGACCGTCGAACCCATGAACTTGCCGAATTGCGTGAGCAGGCGATCGCCCAGTGGCTTGATGATCTGGTCGTCGGAGACCTGGATCCCGTTCTTGTACTGCGTCCCGACCTGGTTGGTGCCGAAGCCGTTCGTGCCGGCGTACGCGATACCCGCGCCCGCCAGCACCGCAACCGCTGCTGCGCCACCGACGATGACGCGACTACGGCGCCTCGATCGTGTGATGCGTCGTCGTGTTACCTGCATTGTCTGACCCTTCATCGAGTGGAGCTGAGGAGATTGACCGAGCCGTCGAACTGCCAGAGCGGGTTGGGTGCGTCCCCGTTCGAGGTGCGCACCTGGAAGAAGCCGTTCACCTCCTGCGGGCCGTCGCCGTCTGCGACGTAGCGCCCGTCCGGGGTGACGTCGAGCTGGTAGATGGCTGTGCCGATCGCGCCGACACCGGGGATGTGCCACGTCACGACGCAGCGCCAGTCGTTGCCTGCCCCCGTGTCGGCGACCAGGGAGCCGCCCTTGTCGCAGCTGGCGCTGGTGCGCAGGTGCTGCTCGGTGACGTCGGGGCGGTGCAGCTCGTGGGTCTGCATCCGGTAGAGGTGACCGAACGCGGTGGCGAGTGAGGTCTGCAGCTTGGTGCGGTCGATGCCCGAGCCTGATGCCGACGTGGTGCCTGCGACGACGCCGATCGTGACCGCGAGGAGCGCGACCAGCGGAACGACCGCTCGCATCGCGATGCGGCGCCCCGCACCGTCATACGCCGGGTCGGTGAAATCGCGTCGCAGGAACATGAGGTACGCCAACATCGTGGCGACGGACGCCCACACGAGGCTGATGACGATCCCGAGCACGAGCGGCCCGAGCTGATGCGGTTGCGTGAAGAGCCCACGCCACGCGATGAACGCCCAGCTGGGCAAGGAGACCCGTACCGCGACGGGCAGCGGAAGCAGTTGGGCGAGCTGCAGCAGGATGGCCAGCACCGCGGGCACGAGCAAGCCCATCGGGGAACGACCCAGGGCCACCGAGCCCAGCAGCCCGATTGCCGCGAAGGCCAGCGTCGGTGCGAGGGCGGCCAGCCAGGCGAGCAGCACCGACGCTGCGGCGTGTGCAGGTGAGAGGGCCTGCCCGTCGAGGCCGACGAGCGACTGGCCACCGACGGCAACCAGGCCACCGACGATGCTCGAGACGGCCAGCCCGACAGCCAGCATCACGATGACGGTCAGGCTGGACAGTGCCTTCGCTGCGAAGATCCGCCGCGGCGATCGGACAGTCACCAGCAGGTGCCGCCAGGTGCCAATGCGGTCCTCGGAGGCGAAGATGTCACCGGCGACGAGCGAGGTCAGCAGCGGTAACGCCCAGCTGCACGAGAAGGACAGCACGACGAGGCTGCCGGCCCAGCCGGTCTGCCCCATCCAACGCCCGAAGACGGTGTCCGACGGGAGCGAGTTCTGGTTGCTCATCACGGCGACGACCAGGGCGGGCCCAAGCCAGCAGGCGAGGAGCACGATGCGCACCCGCCACTGTGCCAACAGCTTCACCATCTCGAAGCGGTAGCCGTTGACGATCGGCGCCGGTGGCACTGCAGCCGGGGCGGGAGGCGCGTCGAGCAGCGCGGTCATTCGGTGTCCTCCGTGCCGGTCAGGGAAAGGAAAGCCGCCTCGAGCGGTGCGATGACGGGCGCGAGTTCGCGAACCGCAACGCCGGCGTGGACGAGTCGCGCGACCAGGTCATCGAGCGTCGGTATTGCAGCGCGAACCAGCAGCGTCTCCGCGTCGTGAGCGAGGAGCTCGTCGCGGGGGAGCATGCGGAGCCCGGCCACTTCGGCGGCAACCCGGCGCGCGGCCTCGAGATCAGACGTCCGCAGCCGGTAGTCGAGTTCGTCGGTCTCCGGCGCGAGCTTGCTCATCGGACCGGAGAAGACGACCCGGCCGGTGGCGAGGATGGTGACCTCGTGGCACAGCGAGGCGAGGTCGTCCATACGGTGACTGGACAGCAGGATCGAGGTGCCCCCGGCGGCCAGCCGAGTGAGCACGCGGTGCACGTGCCTCGTGCCGGCCGGATCAAGGCCGTTCGCCGGCTCGTCGAGCACGAGCAGCTTCGGCCGGGTGAGCAGTGCGGCCGCCAGACCGAGACGTTGCCGCATGCCGAGGGAGAAGCCCCGGACGCGGTCGTCGGCGACGTCGCTCAGCCCGACCTGCTCCAGTGCTTCGCTGATTCCGGCACCGCTCGTGCCGCGGAGCCTGGCGAGTGCGGCGAGGTTTCCTCGCGCAGTCAGGGACGGGTAGAGGCCGGGGCCGTCCACGAACCCGGCGACACCGTCGGGCAGGGCCAGTGCCCGTGACACCGGACTCCCGAAGATCTCCAGGGTCCCGCTGTCGGGGATCGCCAGACCGAGGACGAGCCCGAGCAGCGTCGTCTTGCCCGCACCGTTGGGGCCGACCAGGCCGTGGATCTGACCGGGTGGGATGTCGAGGTCGACGCCGTCGAGCGCGACCACATCACCGAATGACTTTCTGATGCCACGCGTCCGAACTGCAGGTAAAGATCCCAATTCATCTCCTAGCCCCGTTTGCGGCATTAGGGACGTTAGAGACCGTTCTTGGAATCAGCGCAGCGCGAAAACAAACGACGGGTTAACCCCACGCGACCGTCTGGCCCCCGTGGACCCGATCACTGAGGAACGCTCAGAGGAGCGGGCTGCGCCGTTCGACGAGGACGACGTCACGCCAGACTCCGTGATGCTGCCCGATCCGCTCCCGCCGGCCGACGACGCGAAAGCCGGCAGCTTGGTGCAGCGCCAGGCTGGCCACGTTCTCCTCGAAGATGCCGGACTGAATGGTCCAGATGCCGCCTCGTTCGGTCGAGGCCACGAGTTCGGCAAGCAGCGCCCGGCCGATGCCAAGGCCGCGTGCCTCGGGGTGGACGTAGACGGAGTGCTCGACGACGCCTGCGTAGACGCAACGGTCGGACACGCCGATCACTGCCGCCCAGCCGAGCACTCGACCGTCGCGGAGCGCGACGAAGCGGTGCTCGGCAAGTTTCGCGCCGTCGAACTCGGGCCAGCTCGGAGCGGTGGTCTCGAAGGTGGCATTGCCCTCGTCGATCCCCGCTTGGTAGATCGCGATCACCGCGTCGGCGTGGGCCGCGGTCATCGCAGCGATCGTGACGCTCACACAGCCTCCGAGAGCTCCGCGACCAGCGTCTCGATGCGGTGGCGGATCTCGTCGCGCACCTCGCGGACGACCTCGACCGGCTGCCCGGCAGGATCGGTCAGGTCCCAATCCTCGTAACGCTTGCCCGGAAAGATCGGGCAGGTGTCGCCGCACCCCATGGTGATGACGACGTCGGAGTCCCGCACCGCCCCGGTGGTGAGGACCTTGGGGCTCTCGGCGGTGATGCCGATGCCTTCCTCGGCCATGGCCGCGACCGCGGCGGGGTTGACCTGGTCGGCAGGTG
>Ga0105245_10006430_pt1 | contig 10343 bp, 8 predicted proteins | sample KBSM54metaG_FD_81523 | JGI IMG/M metagenome (GOLD analysis project Ga0105245, IMG submission 81523) | Miscanthus rhizosphere microbial communities from Kellogg Biological Station, Michigan, USA - KBS M5-4 metaG | ecosystem: Host-associated > Plants > Roots > Rhizosphere > Soil | place: Michigan... | reverse complement strand
GCTGTGATCGGGGAGCGGGTAGCGGACGGCGTCATCCAGATCGACACCCTCCTCGGCGGCTGGGAACGGGTCACCGCGGGGTACCTGATCGAGGGCCCGCCCCCGGTGCTGGTGGAGACGGGCAGCCAGTCGTCGGTCGGCGCCCTGCTGGCGGCGCTGGCCGACCTGGGCGTGAGCGCCGACGCCCTGGCCGCCGTCGTGGTCACCCACATCCACCTCGACCACGCCGGCGGGGTGGGCGACGTGGCCGCCGCCTTCCCCCGGGCCCGGGTCTACGTCCACGAGAAGGGGGCCCGTCACCTGGCCGACCCGTCGCGCCTGGTGGCGTCGGCGGCCCGGGTCTACGGCGACCTCCTCGACTCGCTCTACGGCCGCCTGGCGCCGACGCCCGCCGACCGCATCACGGTGCTCGGCGACGGCGACCGGATCGTGGTCGGTCCCGGGCGCACCCTCACCGCGGTCGACTCGCCCGGCCACGCCAAGCACCACCTCGGGCTGCACGACTCGGAGTCCGGAATCCTCTTCGTCGGGGACGCGGTGGGGGTGCGGCTGCCCGACGTGGGCGTCCTCCGGCCGGCGACGCCGCCACCCGACTTCGACCTCGACCTCGCCCTCGACTCGCTCGGCCGGTTCGCCGCCCGGGGGCCGTCGGCCCTGGCCCTGGCCCACTACGGGGTCCTGCCCGGCGATCCGTCCGAGGCCCTCGACGAGGCGGCCGACGTGCTCCGCCGGTGGGCGGCGGTGGCGGCGTCGGCGTGGAGGGACGGTCGCGACGTCGCCGAAGCCCTGGGCGCCGCCTTCGGCGACGAGCTCTCCGGCGTCGGCACCGACGACCAGGCCCGGCTGGAGACGCTCAACGGCGTCCACTCCAACGCCGCCGGCATCCGCCGCTGGCTGGAGCAAAGGGCCGCCCGCGGCGGGGACCGCGACGGCGACGGCGCCGCACCCGCGCCATGATCGGGCGGTGACCGCCTCGCTCGACGAGCTGGTCGCCCAGGGCCGGACCGCCCTCCGGGCCGGTGACGCGGCCGGCGGGCGCGAGGTCCTCGCCCTGGGCCAGATCGGCGACGGGCGGGCCCTACCGGGACTGCGACGCGTCGCCCGGCGGGCTTCGGGTTGACGGGACAGCTCGGCGGCGACGCGCGGCGGATGCTCCGGTCGGCGCATTGGATCGGCGACGTCGCCGGCAAGACCACGCTCATGGTGGCGGCGGCCGGCGTCGTGCTGCTCGTCGGACGGCTGTGGCTGGCGGCGGTGATCGTGCTGGCCCTCGTCCCGGTGGTGGCCGTGGCCTGGTTGGCGCTCTTCCGCCGGGCCGAGGCGCATGGCCGGGTGGCCGCGGCCGAGGAGCGGTCCCGCCAGGACTGGCAGTGGTTCCGGGACGCCGGCCGCCTCCGGCGGGCGGGCGCGGTCGCGGTGATCGTCGTCGCCATGCTGACGGTCGCCGTCCTCAACTATCTCCGGTGGAGGTGGAGGCTGCCGCCCTACGGGCCGTGACGGGTCAACGGGGGTCCTGGCGGTCGAGGTTCCAGTGGCGGACGACCGAGCTCACCCAGGGGGCCTCGGGGTCGGCGCCGCGGACCACCGAGAAGCGGCTGATCGTGCGCTGACCGCCCTCGTGGTCGCCGTACAGCAGGTCGACGATCATCAGATCGCCGGACTCGATCGCCGCCATCACCGGGTCCCGCAAGGGGTGGTCGGCCTCCCGGATGGCCGCCTGCCAGAAGTTCACGTCACCCGCGGGCACGTAGAGGTCGCGGCCCTGGAGGCGGAAGTCGGCCGGATCCGGTCGCACGACCGTCGCCATCCGCTCCTCCACCGACGCCGTCGGGCTCACCGCGGCGTCTGCCAGCCCGATCCGCCATCCCCGGAGGACCGCGATCCCCGACCCCACGTTCCGCAACGACATGGCCATGTAGACGACGCCGTCGACCACCTCCATGACCGCCTCGCCCCCGCCGAGCGTCGCCCAGTGGTGGTCGCCCCACATGATGCGTTGGGCGATGTCGGTCGGGCGGGACGGGAAGAGCAGGGGCCGCAGCCCGACCAGCAGCGCCTCCTCGGCGATGCGGGCGGCCCGGGTGCCGGACCGGACCGAGGAGAAGGTGGCGACGGCCAGCACCAACGTGCCCCCGGCGGTCGCCATGGACGAGATGACCGCCCAGTCCGGCACGGTCGCCATGGTAGGCACGGACGGCGCCACGCTCACGGGCCGGCCCGCGACTCCGCCCGGTCCGGCGTGACACGGCGGCGGCGGGCCGTGGCGGAAGTGGTGGCGGTGGCGGCGAGGCCGGCGGCCATGAGGACGGCGCCCCACCACACCCACTGGGCCATCGGGACGACGATGACCTCGACGACCACCGCCCCGCCGCCGCCCGACACCGTGCGCAGGGCGACCTGGAGATCCTCCCGGGGCGTGGAGCGGAGGGCCGTCGCCGACACCCGGGCCCCCGACCGGGCCACCAGGGCCACCGGGCGGAGGGTGGCGAGGCGCCGGCCCTTGCGCTCGACGGTGAGGTCGGCCCGGGCCGCCCGCCCGCCGTCGGGGGCGGGGACAGGGACGACCCCGTCGAGGCGGAGGGTGTAGTCCCGGACGGCGATCGACTGGCCGGGGACGAGGCTGGCCGTGCGATGGGTGCCGGTGGCGGTGCCGGCCACCCCGGCCAGGAGGACGGCCACGCCCAGGTGGGCGAGGAGGCCGGCCGTCCCCGGGGCCGGGCCGGCGCGGCCCGAGTGGCGCACCCGCCGGCGGGTGCGCCACTCGGCGACGGTGAGGGCGGCGGCGGCCCCGGCCAGGCCGATCATGGCCAGGGGCAGGGGGCGGCGGTCGTGGAGCACCACGGCCGCGGCCACCAGGGCCACGATCCCCCACCGGGCCGGGCCCAGGACGGCCCGCAGCTCCGCCTTCGACCGGGGACGACCACCGAGGCGGGGACCGACGCCGATGGCGGCGAGCACGCCCAGGGCGAGGGGCGCGGTCACGAGGGCGAAGTAACGGCCGGTGACGACCAGGTCGTCCCCCGCCAGCACCGGGTACAGGAGTCCGTAGCCGACGGCGACGATCGTGGCCAGGAGCAGGGCGTTGTTGACCCGCACCGCCCCGGCCTGGGTCAGCGCCGCCACCGTCGCCCGGGGGGCGCGGGAGCGGCGCCGGAGACCGAGAAACGCCAGCGCCACCGCGGTCACGGCCAGGGTGGCCAGGAGCACGCGGCCCACGGCCCGGGCCTCGGCGAAGGTGTGCACCGACGCCGTCACCCCGGAGCGGGTGAGGAAGGCGCCCAGCAACGACAGCCCGAAGGCGAGGAAGGCCAGCCCGTGGGTCCCGTTGGCGCCGGCGGCGGACGGCGACGGGTCTGCCGGGCGCCGCCCCCCGACCACGGCCGAGTGGACGAAGGCGATCCCGGCCAGCCACGGCAGCAGGGCGCCGTTCTCCACCGGGTCCCACGCCCAGTAGCCGCCCCAGCCCAGTTCGACGTAGGCCCAGTGGGCGCCCGTGGCCATGCCGACGGCCAGCAGGGTGACGCTGGCCAGCATGAACCGGCGGGCCACGGCCAGCCAGTCCCCCGCGGCCCGGATGGCGAGGGCGGCGACCGCGACCGCCGCGGGGACGGCCAGTCCGACGTAGCCGCTGTACAGCAGGGGCGGGTGGTAGAGCATCGCCGGGTGGCGGAGGATCGGCGTCAGCCCGCCGCCGTCGATGGCGGGCACGGCCAGGGTGGCGAAGGGCCTGGAGACCGTCACCAGGAGGCCGAGGAACACCGACGCCTCCACCGCCAGCACCGCCTGGGTGGCACCGGCGAGCGCCGGCAGCCGCCGCCGCATCGTCCTCGACGCGAGCAGGGCCCAGCCCGCCAGCATCCACGTCCAGAGCAGCAACGAACCCGACATCCCGCCCCACAGGCCGGCCAGCCGGTAGGGCCAGGTGGTGTCCCGGCTGGCGTGGTCGGCCACGTAGACGAGCGAGTAGTCCTGGCCCACGAGGGCCCAGGCCAGGGCCACCAGCGCCACCGTGGCCAGGAGGAACACGGCCGCCAGCCCCCGTCGGCCCCAGGCCACCGCCGCCGGCCGTCCCCGGCGCTGGCCGTCCCACGACACCGCGGCCGACGCCACCGCCCCGGCCACGGCCAGGGCCAGCGCGCCCCCGCCGAGCGCCGTCAGTCCCACCGCGCCGAGGGTACCGACGGCGGGGCGTCAGAGCTGGCCGAGGTAGAAGGGCGTCCCCTGGTCGTCGGTGCAGTCGGAGGTGAGGCCGTAGGGCATGGCCACGACCGCGGTGGCGGTGCCGCCCGCGGCCCGCACCCGGGCGACCGCGCCCTCGACGTCGTCCACCCGGTACATGGGCACGGCCGAAGCCCTGGGGGCGCCGCCGGCGAGGCCGGTCATGGGCGCCGTCGCCTCGACGTTCCACCCGTCGTCGACCCGTCCCGGGGTGAACGTCCAGCCCAGGAGCTCGCCGAAGAACGACCGGAAGCGGGCCGAGTCGACGACGTGGAGCGACAGGTAGGCGAGGTCGCCCGGGGCCGGGGTCGGGGTCGGCGCGCCGCCCGCCGCGCCGCCCGCCGGCGGCTGCCACAGGTAGAACACCATGCCCTGGTCGTCGGCGCAGTCGGACGTGGTCCCGTAGGGCATCTCGACCGGGTCGGTGGCGGTGCCGCCCAGGTCGCGGACCGTGTCGGCCGCGGCGGCGACGTCGTCCACCTGCCAGCAGAGCACGAGGTTGCCCCGCTCCTGGCCGCCCCAGAGCGACGTGAGGGGGTTGGAGCCGACGACCCGGCGGGCGTCCGGCCGTTCGGCGGGGGCGAACGTCCACCCCAGGACGGCGCCGTAGAACGCCTGGGCCCGGTCGAGGTCGGGGACCTGGAACGAGACGTACCCGACGTCGCCGTGGCCGGTGCGAGGCGACGCGGACGCCGCCTGCGACAGCAGCCACCGGTGCCCGAACGGGTCGACCACCACCGCGTTGCGGCCGTAGGGGTGGTCCTCCGGGGGTCGGTCGAGCGTGGCCCCCTCGTCGACCGCCCGGGCCACGAGGGCGTCGATGGCGGCGGTCTCCAGGTGGAGGGTGACCGGCGTGCCCGCCCCCGGTCGGGGCGCGGTGTGGCCGATCTCGGGATGCTCGTCGGCCAGCATCACGAGCGAGCCGCCGAAGTCGAGCTCGGCGTGCCCGATGCGGCCGTCGGGCATGACGATGGGCTCCGCCCGGAGCCGGGCGCCGAAGGCGTCGGCGTACCAGTCGATCGCCCGGCGGGCGTCGGCCACCGCCAGGTAGGGGGTGAGGGCCATGGGGGCCGTGGCCGGGGTGGCCGCGGGGCTGGGCGTGTCCAGGGTGGTGACGGTCACGTCGACTCCTTCGGGGAGGGTGAGGGCGTCTTCCAGGCGGGCCCGCAGGCGGGCCTCGAAGGCGGGGTCGGGACGGGTGGGCACGACCGCGGTGCGCAGGGACTCGAACGGGTCAGGCATGAGGCGCCTCGTCGTCGGTGTAGGCCCGGCGGAAGGCGGCCCGGGCCCGCACGAGCAGGGCTTCGGTGGCGTGGAGGGTGCGGCCGATGAGGACCGCCACCTCGGGCACGGGCAGGTCGTCGAGGTAGCGGAGGGTGAGGACCATCCGGTGGTGGGCGGACAGCTTGTCGAGCACGGCGTGGGCCCGGAGCAGGTCGAGCTCGGCGTCCCACGGGTCGTGGACGCTCGCCTCGCCGGCCGCCACCGTGCGCAGGCCCCGTTCCTCCCGCGCCTGGCGGCGCCAGTGGTCGACGAGCTTGTTGCGGGCGACCGTCATGAGCCACGGCTTCGAGAGGCGGAGCCGGTCGCCCCGCCGCACCGTCTGCACGGCGGCCAGGAACGTCTGGGTGGTCAGGTCCTGGGCCACCGCCACCTGGCCGCCGCACCGGCTGAGCAGGTAGCCGTAGACGTGGGGCAGGGCGTCGTCGTAGAGGTCGAGGAGGGCCGCACCCGCGTCGTCGGCCGTCTCCTCTGTCCCCACATCCCTACTGTCGCTCGGCGGGGCGGTTCTCCGACGCTACTTCTTGGTCGTGAGGGCGACGGCCGACGCGAAGGCCACCGCCAGCGCCTCCTGGGCGGGGGCGCTGCTGGCCGCGAGGAGGCCCTTGATGTCGTCGGGATCGGCCTCGTAGCCGGCGTCGGGGGAGCAGTGGGGGTCCTTGTAGCGGGTGGCGTAGTTGTGGTTGGCCGCGGAAAGGGCCAGGTGGAAGGCCTTCTCCCGTCCCTTGGCGAAGCGCTTGAACCGGCCCAGGCGGCGTTTGCGGGAGTAGAAGGCGCGGTAGGCGGTGGCGAGCCCCTGTTCGAGCTGGGTGGCCGTCATCCGGGCCGGCTCGAAGACGCAGGAGTACATGTTGTAGCGCTTCCAGTCGAAGCTGGTGATGCGCCCGTCGCGGAGCATGCGGGCGTAGGTGGCGGTGCCCGGATAGGGCGTGAGGATCGAGAAGTGAGCCACGTCGACGCCGATGTTGTCGACGAACGTGGCCGTCTCCTCGAAGCAGTCCGGGCCCTGGCTGTCGAAGCCGAAGATGAACCCGCCCTCGATGCCGGCGCCGGCCTGGTGGACGCGGGCGACGAGCTCGCCGTACTCCGACGGTCGGTTCTTCTTGTTGGCTTCGAGCAGGCTCTCCCGGTCGATCCCCTCGAAGCCGACGAACATGGTTCGCAGGCCGCTGCGGGTGGCGAGGGCGAGGAGCTTTGGGTTGCGGGCCAGGCCGATGCTGGCCTGGGCGCCCCACCTGACCTTGACCCCGGAGCTGAGGATGGCCTCCGACAGCTCGCCGCAGAAGTCGAGGTCGGCGGCCAGGTCGTCGTCGAGGAAGAAGACGTAGGCCCAGTCGCCCACGTGCTGGCCGACCCGCTTGAGGACCTTGATCTCCTCGATGACCCGGTCGGTGGGGCTGTGGCGGGAGCCCCGGCCGTTGATGCGGATGACGGAGCAGAAGTCGCAGTTGAACCGGCAGCCCCGTGTCGTCTGGAGCGTGTTGAGCGGCGCGTACCTGGTGATGGGGAAGGACTTGATGATGTCGGCCCACTCGTGGTTCATGGGGACGTCGTCCATCGCCTGGAAGCTGCCCTGGTACAGAGGTCGGAGGGTGTTGGCGGCGGCGTCGGCGAGGACGGTGGCGAACACGGTGTCGGCCTCGCCGGACACCACGCTGTCGGCGTGGCGGAGGGCCTCGGTGGGGAGCAGGCTGGGGTGGACGCCGCCGAGCACGACCTTCACCCCCTTCGCCCGGTAGTCGTCGGCGATGCGGTAGGCCTGGGGCGCCATCATCGTCCACACGGTGAGGCAGGCGAGGTCGGGAAGCTCCTGGGGGAGGGACTCGTAGTTCTGGTCGACGACCTTGGCGTCCCATCCGGCCCGCCGGGCATGGGCGGCGAGGACGAGGAGCGCCATCGGGGGCATGCGGTGGCCGAACGTCTGGTGCAACCCGGTGCCGCCCCACCGGGGGATCACCAGGTGTACGAGCGGCTTCTCACGCACGACCGCGAAGGTTACCGGCCGCCCGTGAGGACCGCACTGGGCGGCCCACCGCAACCGCCGCCGCAACCGCCCGCCGCAACCCGCCGGCCGCCCGCCCGCCGCGCCCGCCGGCCGCCGAGCCCGCCGCCACACCCGCCCGGCCCGCCGCTGGCCACCGCGGCCCGCCGCTGGCCGCCGCCCGCCGCAACCCGCCGGCCGCCCGCGCCGGCCCGCCGCAACCGCCCGCCGCAACCCGCCGGCCGCCCGGTGCAACCGCCGCCCGGCGCGCCGCCGGCCCCCCCGCCGCCGCCCCCCCGCCGCCGTCCGCCCGCCGCCGGCCCGCCGCAACCGCCGCCGGCCGCCCGCCCGCCGGTCTTGGGTATGAAAAGGGGCGCACAACACACCTTTTCATACCCAGGACGGATTTCTGTCACACCCCGTGGCTTTACTTATCCCGTGGAACTCGACGCGGCCATCCAGCGCCTGGCGGCCAAACGGCACGGCATCGTGACTCGCCACGAGCTCATGATGCTCGGGCTCACCACCGACCAGATCAAGCGTCGCATCCGCGCCGGGCTGCTGATCCGGCTGCAACCCGGCGTGTACGCGATCGCGGGCGCGCCCCAAACCTTCGAGCGCCGGGTCATCGCCGCCTCCCTCGCTGGCGGCGAGGGGGCGGCGGTCTCGCACCGGAGCGCGGCCCGGGTGTGGGCCCTCCGAGGAGCGGTGACGGAAAGGGCCGAGATCGTCGTGCCCAGGGAGCGGCGGCCGCAACTCGTCGGCGTGGCGGTGCACCGGAGCGTCGTCCTCCAACCGGTCGACGTGCGGGTCCACGACGGCATCACCGTCACCCGGCCCGAACGCACGCTCGTCGACGTCGCCGGAGTGCTCCCGGCGCACGTGGCCGCGGGCATGCTCGAGAGCGCCGTCCACCTCGGGCTCACCACGCCCGAGCACATCTGGCGCTACCTCAGCCGCTACGGCGGGCCCGGGTGCCGCGGCGCGGGTGTGATCCGCTCCGTCCTCGAGGAGCGCGGGCCGGCGGCTCGCCCCACCGAGAGCGGGCTGGAGGACTTCGCCCTGCGGATGCTCTTCCGCCACGGGGCGCCCGCTCCCGTGCGCCAGCACGTCATCCACGTTCCCGGCCGGGCGCCGATTCGGCCCGACTTCGCCTACCCCCGGGTGAGGTTGGCGATGGAGGTCGACAGCGCCATGTGGCACTCCGACAGCGAGAGCTACCGCCGCGACCGGGCCAAGTGGAACCTCCTCGCCGCCCTCGGGTGGACGTTGTTCATCCTCACCGACTTCGATCTCCACGAGCGTCCGGAGCAGGCGGTGGGCGACGTCGTGGCCGCCCACGCCCGCCTCAGCCGGGCGGCGGCGTGATGCGCACCTTCAACTCGTTCAGGCCCCGGACGACGAAATGGTCGCGGAACGTCGGGCGCTCGGTGACCAGCTCGAGGTGCGGGAACCGGCGCAGCACGGCGGCGAACGCGACCTGGGCCTCGATCCGGGCCAGGGTCGCGCCGAGGCAGAAATGAGGCCCGCCGCCGAGGCCCAGGTGACGGTTGGGCGAGCGCCCCACGTCGAGCCGGTCGGGCTCGGGGAACTGCTCCGGATCCCGATTGGCCGCTCCCAGCGTCACCGCCACCTGCTCGCCCTCCCGGATCCGCGCGCCCCCGATCTCGAGGTCGGTGGTGGCGATCCGGGCGGTGACGTGCACCGGCCCGTCGTAGCGGATGAGCTCCTCCACGGCCGACCGCACGAGCGTCGGGTCGGCACGGACGCGGTCGATCTCCGACGGGTGGCGGAGGAGGGCCAGCATCCCGTTCCCCACCAGGTTCATCGTCGTCTCGAAGCCGGCCACGAAGAGCAGGATCACGGTGTTGAGCAGCTCGGCGTGGGTGAGCCGGTCGCCTGCCGCCTCGGCCGCCAGCAGGGCGCTGAGCACGTCGGCGCCGGGCCGGGCCCGCCGCTCGTCCACCAGATCGGTGACGTAGCGGAAGAGCTCCATGCCCGCCACCATCGCCTCCAGGCGCGGCCCCTCGTCGAGGTAGTTGTCGAGCAGCCGGGACACCCCCGCGGCCCAGTTCTTGAACCGCTCGCGATCGGCCACCGGCACCCCGAGCAGCTCGCAGATCACCACCGTGGGGAGGGGATAGGCCAGGTCGGCCAGCACGTCGAGCTCGCCGTCGCCCCGCTCCACCACCGCGTCGAGCAGCTCGCCCACCAGCCGCTCGATGCGGGGCCGCAGGCTGTCCACCCTCGTGGGCGTGAACGCCTGGCTCACCAGGCCCCGGAGACGGGTGTGGTCGGGCGGGTCGCTGAACAACATCACGTTCGCCCCCGCCTGGCGCAACGGGCTGGCCAACTGCTCGATCCCGCCGGCCAGCCGGGCCGGATTGCTCGAGAACCTCGGGTCGCGCAGGACGGCGGCGGCGTGATCGTAACGGGTGAGCACCCAGGTGCCGTCCGGAGAGTGGTGGACGGGCTCGTGGCGGCGGATGAACGCCCACGTGGGATACGGGTCGTCGCGGTTCTCGGGCAGCATGGGGCTGGTGAGCCCCGCCTCGGCCATCTTGGTGGCCAGGTCGGTCATACGCCCCAGGACTACCACGAGGAGGATGCCACCGTGAGCGCGCCCCGCACGCTGGCGACGGCCGCCCTGGGCGGGCTCCTCCTGGCCCTCAGCCTGCCGCCGTGGCCGGGGTCGACCGGCACCTGGCCGCTCGGGGTGGTCGGCGCCGCCCTCGTGTTCGCCGCCGTCGACGGCGGCCGGCTGCGGGCCCGGGTTGGCGCGGGGATGGCGGCCGGGCTGGGGCTCTACGTCCCCGGCCTGTGGTGGATGCGCGACTTCAGCCGGCCCGGGTTCCTGGTCGCG
>Ga0105245_10006421_pt1 | contig 10350 bp, 8 predicted proteins | sample KBSM54metaG_FD_81523 | JGI IMG/M metagenome (GOLD analysis project Ga0105245, IMG submission 81523) | Miscanthus rhizosphere microbial communities from Kellogg Biological Station, Michigan, USA - KBS M5-4 metaG | ecosystem: Host-associated > Plants > Roots > Rhizosphere > Soil | place: Michigan... | reverse complement strand
TCCCGGGTGATCGACGGGTTCTCGCTCTTGCGGGCGATCTTGTCGACCTCGTCGATGTAGATGATGCCGGTCTCGGCCTTCTTGACGTCGTAGTCGGCCGCCTGGATCAGCTTGAGCAGGATGTTCTCGACGTCCTCACCGACGTAGCCGGCCTCCGTCAGTGCGGTGGCGTCGGCGATCGCGAACGGGACGTTGAGCATCCGCGCCAGCGTCTGGGCTAGGTGCGTCTTGCCGCAGCCCGTCGGCCCGATCAGCAGGATGTTCGACTTGGCGAGCTCGACGTGGTCGTCCCGGCCGGGCTTGCCCGACTCCCCCGCCTGGACCCGCTTGTAGTGGTTGTAGACGGCCACGGCGAGGGCCTTCTTCGCCACGTCCTGGCCGATGACGTACGAGTCCAGGAACTCGCAGATCTCGACCGGCTTGGGCAGCTCGTCCCACTTGAGGTCGGAGCTCTCGGAGAGCTCCTCCTCGATGATCTCGTTGCAGAGGTCGATGCACTCGTCGCAGATGTAGACACCCGGGCCAGCGATCAGCTTCTTGACCTGCTTCTGGCTCTTCCCGCAGAAGGAGCACTTGAGCAGGTCACCACCGTCACCGATGCGCGCCACGCGTCAGCCTCTCCCTCTGCCAGCCCGGTCTGTCGACCGGGTCGAATGTGCCTTGACGGTACCCCGGCGGCGCCGTCAGCGTCTCTATTCCGGGCCTTCCTCGCTCGGACGGGCGCGTCGCCCCTCAGGCGGCCGGCAGCCGGCCGAGGGGGCCGTCCCTAGCCGCCCCGGGTGGTCAGGACCCGGTCGATCAGGCCGTACTCCAGGGCCTCCTCGGCGGTCAGGATCTTGTCGCGCTCGATGTCCTTGCCCACCTGCTCGAGCGTGCGGTTGCTGTGGTCGGCCAGCATCTGCTCCAGCAGCGACCGCATCCGCATCACCTCGCGGGCCTGGATCTCGACGTCCGAGGCCTGGCCACCACCCTCGGTCGAGGGCTGGTGGATGAGGATCCGGGAGTTCTGCAGCGCGAACCGCTTGCCCGGCGTGCCGGCCGCCAGGATGATCGCCGCGGCCGACGCCGCCTGACCCAGGCAGGTGGTCTGGATGTCGGGCCGGACGAACTTCATCGTGTCGTAGATCGCCGTCAGCGCGGTGAACGAGCCGCCGGGCGAGTTGATGTAGATCGAGATGTCGCGGTCCGGGTCGTCGGACTCCAGCGTCAGCAGCTGGGCCATCACGTCGTTGGCGGAGACGTCGTCGATCTGGGTGCCGAGGAAGATGATGCGCTCCTCGAACAGCTTGTTGTACGGGTCCTGACGCTTGAAGCCGTACGACGTGCGCTCCTCGTAGACCGGGAGCACGTAGCGGGAGCTCGGCTGGTACAGGTTGCTCATCTGGGCACGGTCTCCTCGCGGGGCGCCGGGTGTGGTGAGGTCGTGGGTCATGCGGTGCCTCCCGATCCGGCGACCTGACCGGCGCTGGAGACGACCTGGTCGACCATGCCGTAGTCCTGCGCCTGCTCGGCCGTGAACCACCGGTCGCGGTCGGAGTCGGCCTCGATGGTGTCGATCGTCTGGCCCGTGTGCTGCGCGATCAGCTCGGCCATCTTGGCCTTGGTGTAGAGCATCTGCTCGGCCTGGATCCGGATGTCGGAGGCCGTGCCCCCGAGGCCGCCGGACGGCTGGTGCATCATGATCCGCGAGTGCGGCAGCGCGTAGCGCTTGCCGGGGGCTCCGGCGCAGAGCAGGAACTGCCCCATCGAGGCGGCCAGCCCCATCGAGACGGTGGCCACGTCGTTCTTGACCCACTGCATCGTGTCGTAGATGGCCATGCCCGCCGACACCGAGCCGCCGGGCGAGTTGATGTAGAGCCAGATGTCCTTGTCGGGGTCGTCGGCGGCCAGCAGGAGGAGCTGGGCGCAGATCGCATTGGCGTTGGCGTCCTCGACGACCGAACCCAGGAAGATGATGCGCTCGCGCAGAAGGCGGTTGTAGACCTGGTCGTCGAGGCCCATCCCGCCGGGCTGCGGCGAGCGCCCCTGCGGGGTCTCGAGGCTGGGGCTGATCAGCTCGCTCACTCGGTGCTCACCTGTCTCGGTCGTTGACGTGTCGCTGTCTGCCGACACTAACGCGGGCCCTGGACATGGAACTCCCCGCCGGGCGGGTGTTCGCTGTCGGCGCACGCAGGTCACCCGGACGCACGAGGGCCCCGCCGCCGCATGCGACAGGGCCCTCGTGAGTCTCCCCAACCGGCGTACGGACTCAGTCGTGGTCGTGGCCGGTGTGGTCGATGTCGTCCTCGGAGACGTCCAGCAGCTGGTCGCCGGGGGCGTCCTCGCGCAGCGCCTCGAGGTCGACCGGTCGGCCGGACTCGTCCACGACCTTGGCCCGCTCGAGCACCAGGGCCAGCGCCTTGCCGCGCACGACCTCGCTGACGAGGACCGGAACCTGGCCGGCCTGCACGACCTGCTGGGCGAACTGGTCCGGACCCATGCCGTAGCGCGACGCGGTCCGCAGGATGTGCTGGGTCAGCTCGGCCTCGTTCACCGACAGCTGCTCCTTCTCGACCACCTTGTCCAGCACGAACTGCGCGGTCATCGCCCCGCGGGTGCTCTGCTCGATGTCGGCGTCGAACTCCTCCTCCGACTGCCCCTCGGCAGCCAGGAAGTCGGCCTTGGTCATGTTCGCGGCCTCGAGCTGGTGGGCCAGGCTGTGGTTGCGCGAGTCGATCTCGGCCTTGATCACACCCTCCGGCAGCGGGATCTCGACCTTGGCGAGCAGGGCCTCGAGCACCCGGTCGCGCGCCTGGACGCCCTGCTGCACGCCCTTCATGCCCTCGACCCGGGTCCGCACGTCCGCGCGCAGCTCGTCGAGGGTGTCGAACTCGCTGGCGGTCTGGGCGAAGTCGTCGTCGAGGTCGGGCAGCTCACGCTCCTTGACCGACTTCACCTCGACCGTGACGGTGGCCTCCTCGCCGGCGTGGTCGCCGCCGACCAGGGTGGTCGGGAAGTCGGCCTTCTCTCCCGCGGCGAGCCCGGTGATCGCTTCGTCCAGACCGTCGAGCAGCGACCCCTGGCCGACCTGGTAGCTCAGGCCCTTGGCGGTGAGGTCGTCGACCGCCTCGCCGGCCACTGCGGCCGACAGGTCGATCGAGACGAAGTCGCTGTCGGCGGCGGCCCGGTCCACCCCGGTGAGGGTGGCGAACCGCTCGCGCAGCCCGTCGAGCTGTTCGTCGACCTCGGCGTCACTGACCTCGGCGTCGTCGACGGTGACCTCGATCCCGTCGTAGTCGGGCAGGTCGAACTCCGGCCGGACGTCGACCTCGGCGGTGAACGTCAGCTGCTGCCCGTCCTCGAAGGAGGTCACGTCCACCTCGGGCTGGCCGAGCGGGCTGACGTCGTTGGCCTCGAGCGCCTCGCCGTAGAACTTCGGCAGCGCGTCGTTGACGGCCTCGTCGAGCACCGTGGCGCGGCCGAACCGTTGGTCGATGACCCGGGGCGGCACCTTGCCCTTGCGGAAGCCGGGGATGGTCACCTGCGACCCGATCTTGCGGTAGGCCGCGTCCAGGCTGGGCTTGAGCTCCTCGAACGGGACCTCCACGGTCAGCTTGACCCGGGTCGGGTTCAGGGTCTCGAGATCGCTCTTCACGGTCGGGGGGCTCCTTGGGCTGTGAGACAGGGCATCGCAGGCGGGCGGACATCGGGCGCGGGACCGGCAGCAGTGGCAGCGCTCGCGGTCGCACAACGTGGTCGGGGCGGGGAGACTCGAACTCCCGATCTCCTGCCCCCAAAGCAGGCGCGCTAGCCACTACGCTACGCCCCGCAGCGCTCATGGCATCCTAGAGCCACAGCGTGCGTACGGCGAACGGAGCCGTTCAAGCACAGTCTCGCGGGTGTAGCTCAATGGCAGAGCCCCAGCCTTCCAAGCTGGCCATGCCGGTTCGATCCCGGTCACCCGCTCCACGATTGCCCCTCGACGATCGCGCTCACCCAGCGATGCCCTGCTCGGCCACCGCTTGCGCGCCGTTGAACAGCGCGAACCGCCAGCGGCCGCCGACGAGGAGCAGCACGCCACTCAGTCGGTACGGGACGGGTGGGGGCGCGCCCACCCCTTCGAGGATGGCCTGGGCAACCGCCACGAACCACACCACAACGCCGTACCGGCCGGCCACCGGGTGGTCCCAGGTCCAACCGTAGGTGATCGGCTCGGCACAGGTCGTGGTGAGGCATGTCCGCAGGTCGTCGCGACCGAGACCCGCGATAAGACCCCCGGACGGCGAGATCGGCACCCTAGATTGGCCGCGTGAGGAGTCGGGGCGCGCAGCCGTTGCGACGGTCGGCGCCGGGCCGTCTCCTCGCGAGCCCCGGCTGGCTGCTGCTGGTCACCGCGAGCATCGCGCTGCTGTCGGCGGCCCTGGTCGCGCCGGTCCTGTTCGCCAGCGCCGCCGAGAGCGCTGCCCTCAAGACCGGGCTGGCGGGGGTCGAGCAGGACGCTTTCACCGGGGCGTCGGCGAACCTGCGGGTCACCTGGGACGCCGTCCTGCCCCCTGCCTCCGAGCGATTCGTCCGCCGGCAGCTGGCCGGGCTGCCGGTCTACGGTCCTCCGGTCGTCACCGGCATCGGCTCCGCGGAGGGTCGCGGCATGACTCCGTTCGTCGCCGCCGGCGGGGCCGTCCAGCCGTCCGCCCTGTACTACCGCGACGGCGCGGTCGAGAGGCTCGGTGGTACTGCCGGCAGCCGCGGCGTCTGGCTCGCGACCGACGTCGCCGACGCACTCGGCGTTCAGGTGGGCGACCCGGTCAGGGTCGGGCTGAAGGTGCTCAACTTCGGCGTCACCGGGGTCCCCAGCAGGGTGGCCGGCACGTTCGAGCGCGCCGACGGCTCGGCGCTTCCTGTCCAGCTGGCCGGGGACCCCGGGATATCGGCGAGGGACCTGGCCTGGGACCCGGACCGTCCCGGCGAGGGACGGCCGTTGATGATCGCCGACCGGGCCACCTTCGGCGCGCTGGTGCGCAAGATCCACCAGCAGCCGCTGTGGACCGCCGACCTGGCCCTCCCGGCCGACGTCACCCCCCAGCAGGCACAGAAGGCCGTCACGGCCGTGCAACGGCTCGGCCGACGCGCGTTCGACGACACGACCCCGCTCGCCGCCGCGACCAATACGGCCAGGCCCCGCGCGACCCGGCTGGCGATCGCGTCCGGCCTCCCCGACATCCTCACCGGTGCGCGTGAGACGGCCTCCACGGTCCGGGGCCAGGTCGCGGCGTTCGTCGGCGCCGGCGTGGTGCTCGCCGTTGTCGTCGTCTGTGCGGCGGCGGTTCTGCTCGGCCGCAGCAGGCGGCACGAGCAGGACCTGCTGTCCGGGCTCGGGATGCGCCCCCGCGAGGTCGCGACCCTGACCGCGCTGGAGCTGTTGGGACCCGCGGTGGTCGGCGCCGTCGCGGGTGCCGGTGTCGCGGCGTTGCTGGTCGCCACGCTCGGACCTCCCGGTCGGATCACCGGCTGGCTGCCGGCGGCCGCCCAGCGCACCGCGCTCGCCGCGCTGGTCGCGATCGCGCTGGGCGCCGCCTGCGCGGGGGTCGCGGCGTGGAGCACCGACCGCCGGGGCACCGCGTCGCGGCTCGGCGCGGTCCGGCGACGGGTGCCGTGGGAGGCCATGCTCCTGGTCGCGACCGTGGTGACCACCGTCGCGGTAGTCGGCACCGACGTGGCCCGGCGACCGGCCAGCCCGCTCGCCGTGGTGTTCCCGCTGCTCGTCGCGGCGTCGGTCGCACTCCTCGTGCTGCGTGGTCTCGAGCGGGCCGGCGTACGCCGGTGGGTCCGCGCCCGGGGCGGGTCGCCGCGGTGGCTGGCCGGTCAGCGGGCCCGGACCGCCGCCGGCGACGCCGCGGCGATCACCCTGTCCCTGGCCGTCGGCCTCGCGGTGCTGGGCTACGCCCTGGCCGTGCACCGGGGCGTCACCGAGGGCATCGACGACAAGGTCGCCGCCCAGGTCGGCGCCATGACGGTCGTCGAGCTGGGCGACGAGCTGGCCGGGCCCGCGAACCGGCGGCCGCGGCAGGCGGTCAGCCCCGTCCACGGGGGCACCGTCGTCTACCGCGGCCAGGCCCGACTGCCACCCGCGTTCGGCAACCAGGCCGTCCTCGCGGTCAACAGCCGGACGTTCGCCGCCGCCGCCGACTGGGGCTCCAGCGGCGTCCTGAGCCGCGGCCGCGGCCCGCTCGCGGACCTGCCGGCCCGCCGGGCAGCACTCCCCGTGATCCTCGCGGGTGACACCGACCGCCGGGTCGGCGACCACGGCACGCTGAACTTCTACGACGAGTGGTCGGCACCGTACGTCGTCGTGGCGGTCGTGCCCGCCTTCCCCGGGTCGGAGGCCACCAGCGGGTCCGGCGAGGTGACCGTGGTCGCCGAGGCACAGCGGCTGCTGCGGTACATGCCTCGGCCGCTCGACCCGCGACTGCGGTCGCCGAGAGGCCCTGACGTGGCCGGCGGGTTCTCCACCTGGGTGTGGTCGACCCGGGCGCCGCACCGGGTGGCCGCGGAGCTGGACGCGGCACACATCACGGCCCGCGAGGCGCATCTGCGCAGCGACGCCGCCGCCGACACCGACCTGGTCGCCGCCGGCTGGACCACCGGCTACGTCGTGGCGCTCGGCGGCTTCGCGCTGCTGATCGTCGCCGCGGCGACGCTGGTGCTGGCCGTCCGGCTCGCGGACCGGGACGCAGTCAGTGACGTGCTGCTGCGCCGGATGTCCTACCGGGCGCGCGACCTGGCCGCGGCCCGGACCTGGGAGGTCGCGTTCGCGGTGGGCTCGTCGCTGGTGGCCGCCGCGGTGGCGATCATCGTCCTGGCCCAGGGCCCCTCGATGATCGAGCCGGCGGCGCGGGTGGCGCCGCTGACCCGGCCGCTGCCTGGCTGGAGCGACGCCGGGCTGCTGGTGGCGGCGTGCGCCGTGCTGGTTGCCGTCGCCGGTCTGATCGCCCGACGTCGAGCCGGTGCCCGGGTGCCCGCGGAGGTGCTGCGTGGCAACGGCTGAGGGCACCGCGGCGCAGGTGACGGCTGGGCGGGCCGCCGTCACCTGCCACGGGCTGGTGAAGGTCTACCGGTCGGCGACCGGCGAGACGCACGCCCTGCGCGGGCTCGACCTGCTGCTGCACCCGGGTGTCCTCACCGTCGTGGCCGGCCCCTCGGGCAGCGGGAAGAGCAGCCTGCTGCACCTGGTCGCGGCCCGCGACCGGCCCAGCGCCGGCGACCTCGACGTGCTCGGCACCGACCTCGCGACGGCGCCGACCGACGCGCTGCGCGACCTGCGCCGGCGCCGGATCGGCTTCGTGGCACAGCGGGCGTCCGGGTCCCTGTTCTCGCACCTCACCGCGGCTGAGCAGCTGCGCCAGGTCGCCGCGCTGCGCGGGGCCGACGCCGAGCACATCGGCCAGGCACTGGGCACCGTCGACCTCGCGGACCGGGCCGACCATGTGCCCTCGGCCAGCTCCGGCGGCGAGCAGCAACGACTCGCGGTGGCGCTCGCACTGGTCGGCCGGCCCCCGCTGGTCGTGGCCGACGAGCCGACCGCGGAGCTCGACCACGCCAACGCCGACCTGGTGATGTCGGCGCTGGCGCTCGCCGCGCACCACGGCAGCGCCGTCCTGGTCACCAGCCACGACGAACGGGTCATCAGCCGCGCCGACCGGGTGCTCCGGCTGCGGCACGGCGTCCTGTCCTCGGAGCAGCACCGGGCCGGTGCGACCGTCGGTGTCATCGACTCGACCGGGCGGCTGCAGCTGCCGCCAGAGGCGCTGGACCTGTTCCCCCAGGGCCGCGCCGAGGTGCGGATCGCCGACGGCGAGGTCACGCTCCGGCCCCCGGCGGACTCGCCGTGACGGTCCTGTCGGTGGCGGCGGTCAGCCACGCGTACGGCGACGGCGCCGACCGGGTCCTGGTCCTGCACGACGTCTCGCTACACGTCGACGCCGGTGAAATGGTCTGCGTGGCAGGGCCGTCCGGCTCGGGAAAGACGGCGCTCTGCCACCTCGCGGCCGGCTTCGAGGTGCCGATGAGCGGCACGGTGACCGTCGACGGCACCCCGTCGACGGCGCTTGACGACTGGGCCGTGGTCGCGGCACTGCCGCAGCAGCACGGGCTGCTCGGCGAGCTGAGCGTCCGGGCCAACGTCGCGTTGCCGGGACAGCGGGCCGGCCGCGGCAGCCGGCTCACCCGGGTGGCTGAGCTGCCCGGGCTCCAACGGCTGCTCGAGGACCTGGACCTGGCGGAGCTGGCCGACCGCGCGGTGTACGAGACGTCCCTCGGTGAGCAGCAGCGCGCGGCGCTGGCCCGCGCGCTGGTGCTGTCCCCCCGGCTGGCTGTGCTGGACGAGCCGACGGGCCACCAGGACGACGATCACGTGGCGCAGGTGCTCGCCGCGGTGCGGCAGTCGACGGTGGCCGGGACGGGGGTCCTGGTCGCGAGCCACGACGACCGGGTGCTCGAGGCCGCTGACCGCGTCGTGCGTCTGGACCGCGGCCGCCTGCTGGTGTGACCTGCCGGCCGAGGGTGGAGGCCGAGTCGTTCAGTCGCGCCAGATCAGCACGACGGCGCGGTCGTCGTTGACCGCCGCGGCAACCCGGTCGATCAGTTTCCTTGCCCCGTGGCGGAAGCCCTTGGTGACCAGGCGCTCCGCCTCGCCCAGCAGCTTGTCGATGCCCACCGCGATGTCCTGGCCGGGCTTCTCGATCAGGCCGTCGGTGAACAGCAGGAGCGCGTCGCCGCGGTCCAGCCGGCCGCGCTCCGAGACGAACTTCGCGTCCGGGAACACACCCAGCAGCGGTCCTTCGCTGGCCTCGCTCATCCGCCAGCGACCGGAGCCGGCCGAGAACTGCACGGCCGGCGGGTGCCCGGCCACGGACACCACGTACTCGCCGGACTCCAGGTCGATCATCACGTGGGCGACGGTCGCGAAACCCTCCTCCCACTGCTGGCGCAGGAGGTAGCGGTTGGTCGCGGGCAGGAAGTCCTCGTGCGGCACCGAGCCCAGCAGGCCGCCGAAGGCGCCGGAGAGAAGCAGCGCGCGGGTGCCGGCGTCCACGCCCTTGCCGGACACGTCCACCAGGGCGACCTCGAGCTGGCTGCCGTTGTCCGAGCGGGTGGCGACGAGGAAGTCGCCGGAGAACGACGCCCCGCCGGCGGACCGCAGGACGACCTCGGCCTGCCAGCCGACCGGCAGCGCCGGCATCTCGCCCTGGGCGGTCAGCCGGTCGCGCAGGTCGACCAGCATCGAGTCGCCGCGGGTGCCCTGCACACCCAGCCGGCCGCGCGACCTGGCCAGGGTCTGCACGATCGTGGCGGTCGCCGCGACCACGAGGACGGCACCCGGCGACACCCTCGGGTCGGTCGCCCGCACCACCTCGAACACGATCACGGCCGCGACCACGACGTCGAGGATGAGCAGGCTGCGCACCGTGAGCAGGAAGCCGCCGGCCAGCACGACCAGGGTCAGCGTGGTGAGCGGGAACCACGACCGGTTCGTGAGGAAGAGGGCCCCGGAGGCGGCCGCGCACGCGCTCAGGGCCAGCAGCGCGAACCCGTCCGAGTGCAGGACGTGGCGCCGCACCCAGGTCTTGGCGCGCCACCAGCTGGCCTGCCGGCCGCGGCGGCGGCTCGGTCGGACGGCTGCCATGGCGCAGACAGTACCGATCTGGCCGTGGGGCCACGTCCGGTTGACAGAAGCATTGCGACCGATCAGGGCGTGCGGCCACGTCCGGTTGACAGAAGCATTGCGCTGGCCCGGCGTCCGGCCTGTCTGGTAGGCAGGCCGGATGACCTCACCGCGCAGCACCTGGCCGGTCCGGACGCTCGGGGACGACGACTGGCGGGCGTTCCTCGACGTCGACGCCAACGCGTTCGGCATGACCGCCCCGCCCGAGCTCGAGGAGTCGGCCCGCGAGACCCACGAGCCCGGCCGTGACATCGGCGCGTACGACGATGACGTGCTCGTCGGCATCGCCGCGGCGTACTCCCTCGAGGTGACCGTGCCCGGCGGCACCGTGCCGGCCGCCGGGGTGAGCTGGGTCGGGGTGCTGCCGACCCATCGGCGGCGCGGCGTGCTCGGCGCGCTGATGGACTTCCAGCTGGGCTCGGTGCACGACGCGGACCGGGAGCCGATCGCCCTGCTGTGGGCGTCCGAGCCGCAGATCTACGGCCGGTTCGGCTACGGCCTTGCGTCCCGCCACTGGTCGATGAACGTTCCCCGGAGCGCGACCGCGCTGTCCCCCGGCACACCTAGCGGCCCCGGGCTGCGGCTGCGGCTCGTCCCGGCCGGCGACTGGAAGGCGACCGCCAGCGTCTACGACGAGGTGCGGGCCCGGC